>Ga0187884_10000948_pt1 | contig 27662 bp, 22 predicted proteins | sample June2016WEW_20_4_FD_132983 | JGI IMG/M metagenome (GOLD analysis project Ga0187884, IMG submission 132983) | Peatland microbial communities from SPRUCE experiment site at the Marcell Experimental Forest, Minnesota, USA - June2016WEW_20_40 | ecosystem: Environmental > Terrestrial > Soil >...
ATCAACCGGCGATAGGTCAAGGGATGCAACCGCAGCAGGCGAGGAACCATGGCTACTCCTCCGGCGAGAAGTATGCCATACAGGGGCAACCTATGTCCCTTTAATTATGCGCGGATGTATAGCCTTCAGTGGACATCAAGCAATCATTCGGAAATCCGGGGTTTCGGGCCCGGATAAAACCGAAATGGAAACACGGTGGCGCAGCGAAGCCAGTTCCTGGGCAAGAAACCGCAGATCCTGGGGCTTGGCCTGTGTTCCCTCGGCTACCACCACCTTCACGTCCGCATCGTTGCCGCGCAGATGGGCGCGGATGCCGGCCGCCAGACGTTTCGCGCTGGCGCGGTCCAGGGCGCCTTCAATCTTCACCAGCGTGCTGTGCAAGGCGCGCTCCAGGCTAACGCGCAGGGAACCGAGCTCGCCGGAACGCAACGCCCAGGGAGTGGTGCGATAAGCGTTGCGGACCAACTTGGGGTGTTGGAACAAGTCGTACCGAAGGGCAAAGCCGGTCCACGCCGCTGCGGCGGGCGCCAGCCACGAACGTACGCGTGAGCCCAGGGGGGGCGGACCGAGGGCCTCTTGAATCTCCGCTTCCAGACGCACTGCGGCTTCTGGCCGCGGCCCGGAGCGCTTGGCGACGCGGAAAAGCGGCCAGGCGAAATGAATCTCCTTAGCCCAGCGCTCAGCTTTGGCGCGCAGGTAGGGAGAATCGGAATGGTGATAGCGCTTCCAACCTTGGAACCAGACCTCCACCGAGCGCAGGATGGACGGTCCATTGAGACGAAAGTCCGTGTCGAAGCACTCGCGCTGCAAGGCCTCGATCTCTCCCGACTTCATGGTGGGATGCGCCACCATGGAGGTGAAGCCATCGCAGTTGCGGTAATAACGCTCGGGGTCGGCCAACATTTCCGGGCGCATGCGCCCTTCCTTCATTATTCGCTCGTAGAACGGCGTGCCCGGCGTGGGACCATAGATGAGAAACTGGCCGTAGGTGGGCCGCAGCGCCAGGAATTCCGCCATCTCCTCGCGAATGATTTCCGGGGTGTGATATTCGAACCCCAGCATCATGGAGGAGAGCACGGTGATGCCGTGCGAGCGCAAGTCGGGAATCAATTCCTCGATGGGTTTGCCCTGCTGTTTCGGGTAGCCCGAGCGTTTCCCTTCGTACCCCACCCATACACCGTCCACGCCGGTCTCCAGCAGCTCCTGAGGAGTGAAGCGGCTCAATGCCTTTACCGACGCGAAGGCAAAAATGGAAAGGGGCGTGCCGCGGGCCAGCACCAGTTCGCGCATGCGGGTGGCGCGGTCTTTGGCGAGCAGGAAATCTTCGTCGAGAATCGCCATGCTCATGTGCGGGTCGACCTCGAGATAGCGCTCGACGACGCGGAAGATGTCGTCGCCCGTGGGGAGCAGGCGAATGTGGCGGCGCTTGAAGTAATGCGACGTGCAGCAGAAGTCGCAGCCATTGGGGCAACCGAGGCCGGCGAAGATCACGCCGGTGCGGTGCATGGGCACGGAAAAAACCTTCAAGCTGAGCCTCACCAAAGGATGATCGTAGGGCATGGGCCGGGGCGGCTCATTCAACAGGGCGCGAAAGAAGGCCACTCCCTCGCCGCGGCAGAAGTAGTCGCCGTAAGGCGCCAGCGTGGCGTCGTCCAAAACCGTTCCATAGCCGCCCAGGACAATCTTGGCGCGAGGCGCATGCTTGCGCACGAGCGCCACCACTTCCTTCATGCGATGGAATAAGACCAGGTTGAAAGAAACGCCAACGTAGTCCGGCCCTTTCTTCAGCTCGCGTATCAATTCGCGATGCGACGGGTATTGCAGTACCACCGCCGGCGCATCGAGGTTGGCGGCAATGTAATCCAACCCATAAGTAAAATTCACCGAGCGCGGGCTGAAGACCCCTTGCGCGCGGGTCACTTGTCCGTGGAGAACTTCGTAGCCCACGCTCGGAGCGTCTCCATGAGCGGGGCCGAGGGGGCGACAAACACTCGTCAGCAGAACTTTGGGACTGGGGCGGTCTACCGGCTTCGCGCTGGCTTTCGGTGCTTCTACAAGCGCGCACGGTGCAGCCCCCAACTTGGTTTCCATCCTTGCCTCATCTGCGAGGGCACGTGAGGTCTGCAAGTACTGTACCACGCGCCTCGGATTGACTCCAGAAAGAGTTTGCCCCGTGAGATTCGTTGATCGGGTCATCGGGTCATCGGGTGAATGGCGATTTGCCATTTGTGATTGGCAATTGGTGATTGGCGATTTGCGATTGGTGATTTGCGACTCTCGATCTTCGATTTTTAATTCTCGCTCTTGAACTTGCGCATCTCGACTTGCGCTTACGGGTTTGAGATTTTCAATTTCAGATTTGCGATTCCTGGCTTCGAACTTCGGCCGCATCGATTGGATTCGTCATCCCGCTGGAAACCGCTGATAACCGAAACGGGGGAGTGTGTGCAGCCCGCATGATTGTAAAAGGAGGGCGATCCTCCAAAGTGGTGCTGCCTCATCTTGGTGCTCGCTTTCGCCGATAAGCGATGCGGGGGGGTGTCACGCCGCGGACTGGGTCATCGGCCATTCCCAGCGGGCTGTCATCCTGCGCGTCGCGAAGGATCGCGTTTCGCCGGTTCCTCCTTCGGATTTGGTAGCGGCGCAGTGTGATGTGGGGGCGGCTTTACGCCGCCATACGGCGAGGTAAACTCGCCGCTACATCATCATCGAGGTAAACTCGCAGCTACATCGTCAAACTGTACCGCTACCTCGGATTTTGCCATTTTCCCGTTTCTCGTCATTCGCCACTGCCGTGCCTAACCTTTCCGGCTCGCCACTAGCCACTAACCACTAGCCACTGCTCCTCAATAACTCCCTTTATTTTCATCTAGATCGTGGGGTTGGAAGTTTAACCCATTCCTTTTCAATTACATCGTGGGGTAGGGACAGAACGATGTCTTCGACTCCCTGTGATTTCAATAACATTCCGGCTTCGCTCGTTGATTTCGGAGCATATTTTTTTCGGTGACCCACGCCACATCTAAAACATTTAGTTTCAATGACATATACTTTCGCAAGATCTTCGCAATATCCCCGTTAACCCCTTCTTTTCTGGTATATCGTGGGATACGACAATGTTTTTAGCGCTGAACCCCTGTGGCATGGCCATCCTGGACATGTCTCCTTCACGGGCAGGATGCCCGTGCCACTTCGCTCGGGGCACTCCTGGCCATGACCTTACATCGTGGAACCCCGCTAAGTTGCAACAAGCTGCCCGTGCCGCAGCGGAGCGCAACCCGACGAATCGTTTAATGAAGGGGCTGGCAGTCTCCAATGATCGAGCCCGACTTCCCCTCGGTATTCGCGCAATTGCTGCAATTTCGGCCAAGAAGCCCGAGAGATTGGTGTCGATTAGCGTGAGATTAGCGTGTTTTCGTGCGAGAAGCCGAATTTGTCACTAGACATTTTGTCGTTTTTACTGTGTTTTCATACACATCCCCGGAGGTTCCTTCATTTTTGACATCTTTTCGGGTCAGTGCTCCATTCCCGAGCTTGAAAAACAGCTTGGTGAATCGCCCCCACGCGGCGTAGGCTCAACCCTTCCGTTCAGTTAAGTCAATGTGCCCCTCTCCTCCCACCTACCACCTTCGACCTACCACCTACTGTTCCCGGCCTTCCTTTCGGGTCGGATTTTCGCGCGCGCGTACGGCGTGCGCGTTTTCACCCGAACATAGTCGTCCGTGTATTATCCGAGCAATAACCCATCCATAATAGATCCGGGCACGGACCAAATGCCCGCCCACATGTAGAATATTTGAGTTTTGGCCCCTGAATTTCCTGCCGGCAGGAAATTGGTATGCGGGACTTTCCGCGCGCGACAATTCCCCCCTGGTTCAGGAGGTCCGATTTGCGGTCCGATTCGTGGACTCCGATGGAGTCCATAGGACTCCAGAAATCGGAGTGGCAGGAGGTGGTCAAGCGTAGCGAGGGATTGAGGATTGCCATCCTTTCGGGGATCTTTCCGTTCCAGCAGTCCCGAATCAGCGGACAATTTCCGAGTGCGTCATCCAGGCACAATCGCCAAAAGTAAAGTGGGGGATCACATATATGGTTATGGCCAAATTAACCGGCCAATCTTTTAAATCACACCTCTAAGCGCTGTGGCTGAGAAGCGTTATTCTTCTCCAGTTGGGATTTTTCTCTTCAGGAGGAGGGGCCCCGCTTCCGGCTCAGATCTTGGCGGGTCAACGCCGGGAGGGAGCCCCCATGAACTACGATTCTTTTTATCCCACTTTCTGCCCCGCCAGACAAGATCGAAACCGATTGGTCTCGTAATGACGAGGAGGTCCTGCTGCGGCGATGCCCGATTTGCGAACGTGACTCCATCATCGGTCACGGTCGCCGCCGCAAGCAGGCGCACGATGAACATCACGACTGGATTAGGATCCGGCGCGGCTTTTGCCCAGGTTGTGGCAAGACCTTCACCCTACTTCCCCTGCTTTCTCTCCCCTACACCCATTACAGCCTACTGGCTCGGGCTCAGGCGCTGCGGCGACACTTCATGGAGCACTGTTCGTGGGAAGAGGCAACGCCCACGCTTAAGGACGCCGATCGGGTGCCCGATCCCTCGACCGTCCGCCGTTGGTCGGTCGGCCTGGACCGCTCCGAACCATCCGCTTCCTTTCGACGCCCAACGTTCGCCCGCGTGGCGCATTGGCTGAGGCGCAGCAGTCCGGCCGATCCTCAGACTGGTCCGTTAGGCGCGCTGACCCCGATTCTGCAGATTCTCTGGCCGCTGCGGCGCTGAGAAGTTTTCTGTTTCCCCCACCATTCTTGCCTGGGAACGCTGCCCTCCTTCTTCTAGGCTGGTCTCCGGGAGCTAAAACCGCGCCATGGGCGAGGACCTCGGACGACTCAAACAGAGACTTCCGCTGCTCGATTATTTGCGGCAGCAGAATTGGACCGGCCGGCGGGCGGGTCAGGGCCCCGAGTTCGTTGGACTCTGTCCGTTGCACCCGGAGACTCGGCCTTCCTTCTACGTTAATGCCCGCAAGAATCTCTTTTACTGCCATGGTTGCGGCCAAGGCGGCGATCTGATTCGCTTTGTGGAGTTATCCCAGCACCTATCCTTCCGCCAAAGCCTCACCTACCTCGAACAGCAAAGCGCTCTGGCAGACCCCGCCGCCGTGTTGGGGCTTGCTTCCGCGTTCTATCAACGGCAACTCGATCACTACCCGGAGGCACGGCGGTATCTGGAACAGCGCGGACTGCACGACCCTGCCCTGATCCGGGAGTTGCAGATCGGTTATGCCCCGGGCGGGAGCTTGCGGCGTCACCTCCTCGCCCAAGGCTACTCCCTCGATTTGCTGCAGCACACCGGCCTCGTCAACCCCCAGGGCCACGACATCCTCTACCAGCGCGTCGTCTTCCCCTGCTGTCAGGACAGCCGCATCGTCAACTTGTACGGCCGCAGCACCGGCGCCGCCTTCGCTCATCGATTCCTCCCCGGCTCCAAGGGCGACTTGGCCGCCTGGGAATCGCTCCGCTATTTCCCCAGCGTGATTCTAGTCGAAGGCATGTTCGACCTCGCGGTGTTGTGGCAGGCAGGTTTCCGTCACGCCACCTGTTCGTTCGGCATTCATCTCAGCCCCGGCCAGTTTCGCCAACTGTGCGACCGCCCGCGGACCGTTTATCTCACCTTCGATGTCGATGCCAATGGCAGCGGCCAACAGGCCACGCAGGCCTTAGCCCATCGCCTGCGGGCGCAAGGCATCACCCCTCGCTGTGTCCTCCTGCCCCCCGGCCATGATCCCAACTCCTTCTTCGTCCAGGGCGGTGACGCGCGACAGTTCCACTCTCTCCTGGAGGAGGCCCTATCATGAGGTTCCACGTCATCCGCTCGCAACCCCCCAACCCAGCGCCAAGTCCTCTTCGCCTGGTCGAGCACGAAACCGGCCTGGAGGTTGGCTGGGTCAATCGTTTCCTTGACCGCGAGTATGTCCGCCGCTTGGCGGACGCGAGTCTGCGTAGCTGCGCTTACAGCCTGCTGCACTTTGTGCGCTGGTGGGAGAGTCTTCATCATACCGGTGACGTGGTGGAAGGTGACTTGACGGAGTCAACGCTCCTCAACTACATGAAGTTCCAGTGCAGCCACCAACCTCCGTTTTCCAGTTCCACCATCAATGACCGCGTCGCCGTCGCCGATCGCGCCCTGCGCAACGAGTTCCCCGACGCCCCCGACCCGATGGCTCGCGGCTTTCAGCAAGCTTATCTGCGGCGCGGGCCGCTGGGCGTAGGCCGGTCGCGGGTAGCCATGAGCCGGTTGCGAGTGAGAGTGCCCAAACGCCAACTCGTCCCGCTCTCCGTGGAGGAGGTGGCACGTTTTTGGTCCAGCTTCCGCACCGCACGGGACTTGGCCATCGTGGGCTTGATGCTCCTGCAAGGACTGCGCTCGGCCGAGGTCTTGGGTTTGAATGAAGACGACGTGTTGCTTGCCGAAGCCCAGTTGCGCGTGCGGGGCAAAGGCTACAAACTGCGCTTCCTACCGCTGGCGCCGGAAACTGTGCAACTTCTCGATCATTATCGGCGGGTGGAACGGCCTGCGAACGGCACCGCCGCGCTCTTCGTCTCCCTCAAGGGACCGGCGCGCGGAACCCGCATGACTCTGGCCGGATTGCGATCCTTGTTCCGCTACCATCGTCAGCGCACCGGCATCAAGCTCGCGAACCCGCATCGCTTCCGTCATACCTTCGCCTCGGACATGGTACGCGGCGGGATCAGCCTGCCCGCGCTCATGCAGTTGATGGGTCACGCCGACATCCAGACCACCCTGCGCTATGTGCAGATCACCCCGCAAGACGTCTACCAGCAGTATACGCGCGCCGTGGCGCAGCAAGTCCGCCCCCTTCCGAGGCTCTCCTCATGAACCGCGCCCGGCACCCCCCGCTCTTGCATCCGCTGGCTCCCCTCTTCGACCGTGCCGTCGATTCTCTCGGCGCGGCGCTCAGCCCCGAAAGCCATCGTCACTACCGTGGGACCGTGCGTAACTTCCTCCGCTATCTCGGCACCGCTCACCCCGAGGTGAACTCCCTCGCGCAACTGCGACGCGAGCCCCATCTCCTCGGTTGGATGTCCCACCTGCGCTCCCAAACGCCGCCGCTCGCCACCTCCTCCTATATCAATCGGCTCATCGCTCTGCGCCCCCTGCTGACCGAACTGGCTTGGACCGAACAGCTTCCTCAACTCGCCCGCCTGATTCGTCGCGAGGACATCCCGCGCCTCCCGCAGAGACTGGCACGCCCGCTCACCGCCGAGCAGGATCAGCTTCTCCAGCAGGAGTTCGTCAAGCGCAATGATTGGGAGAGTAACACCTTTCTACTGATCCGCTATACCGGCATGCGCATTGGCGAGTGCGCCGATTTATCCTTCAATTGCCTCCGCTCGACGGGTCCCAATCAGTGCGCGATTCACGTGCCGCTCGGCAAACTCAAAATCGAACGTATGGTCCCGGTGGATGCGTTGGTGGTGACGGTCGTCCAACGCTTACGCTTCTTTCGCTTTCTCGATCCGCGGCCTCCCGATGGCCGGCTCCTGGCCCGGCGCAGCACCCGGGATGCCCTGGCTCGACAACTGCGCCGGTATCTGCACCAGGTCTGTCATTCTCTGAACCTTTCCGCACGCATCGTCCCGCACCAGTTGAGACACACCTACGCCACGGAGATGCTTCGCGCCGGCGTCAGTTTTCCCGCGCTGATGAAATTACTCGGCCACACCTCTCCGGACATGACGATGCGCTATGTCGAAGTGGCGCTGACTGATCTTCAGAGGGAATTCCAAGAGGCTCGTTCCAAACCGCGGCATCTGGTTCCTCAACCGAAAACCCCTTCCTCCCTCACGCGAATTGGCTTGGCCGGTGTTATCGATTCCTTGCACGCCGCTCAACATGCGCTGGAGATGTTCCGGCGGGCGCTGCCGGTCGGTCCTGCCCGCCGTTGCCTCGACCGGCTCTCCAATCGCCTCATCAAGATCGCCACCGAGGCACGCAAACTCAGCACACCCTGAGAATGGGCAGAGATTGGCCGGTTATGGCGACTACACGTCAAAGTGAGCACTCGGATTGTTTCCGAGTGGCCGACGATCCGTCCTGAATGTAGTGTATACTCGGTCGCAGCTTCGGGGCCCAAATGGAAATTCCAGCCCAATGGAGGGAGTATTTTATGCGACCATTTTGCCGAGCATTCGTACTTGCGGCAGGGATCGCGATGTTGGCGACTTCGGGATTGGCCCAGCACGCCCCGACCGCGGGTCCTTATAAGGTGCTAAAGACCGCCAAAGTTGGCGGCGAAGGCAGTTTTGACTATATTTTCGCGGACGTTGAAAGCCGTCGCTTGTATATCCCGCGAGGTGGTCCGGCGGGGCAACTAACGGTCTTCAATCTGGATACGCTTGAATCGGCCGGCGCGATTGCTAATGTCAGCGCCGGGGGCGCTACGGTCGATCCCAAAACCCACCACGGGTTCTCCACCACCAAGCCGATGACGATGTGGGACGCGAGCACTTTGCAAGTGATCAAAACCATTGAGGTGGACGGCCGTCCCGACGGGATCCTGTTTGACCCGTACAACGAGCGTGTGTGGGTGCTGAGCCACATGCCGCCCTATGCCACAGTGATCGACGCAAAGGAAGGTACCGTGGTTGGGACGCTTGACTTGGGAGGAGCGCCGGAGCAGGCCGTGAGCGACGGCAAAGGCACCGTCTATGTGAACATTTCGGACAAGGCCAACATTGCCGTGGTGGACGCGAAGAGCATGACCGTTACGGCCCACTACGATGTTAGCACGAAGGGCACGGGCGGAAGCGGACTGGCACTTGACGCGAAGAATCATGTCCTGTTTGCGTATTACCGCCAGCCGTCACCCACGGTGGTGATTGTGAACGCCGACAACGGCAACATCATTACCACTCTCCCGACGGGCATGGGTGTGGATACCGTGGCGTTCAATCCCGCCACGATGGAAGCCATCAGCGCGGAAGGCGGCGGCTCGATGACCTTCATCAAGGAAAACAGCCCCACCGACTTCGTGGTCGAGCAGACACTGCAAACCCAGGTCGGCGCCAAAACTCTTGCCCTCGACACCAAGACGAATCACGTGCTCACCATGACGGCCGAGTTCGGGCCACCTCTGGCTAACGCGCCGCCACGACCTGGAGGACGCCCTCCCCGTGGTCCCATGGTGCCGGGTTCGTTTTCAATTCTGATGGTGGGCAAGTAGTAACAGCCTATTGGAACTGAATCCACTGGGCGAACGACGGCGTCCGCCAGCACTCGGCTGCGAGCGCCGTGCTTGCTGATCTTTCCAAACTAAGCCACGCCTTGAGATGTCGGCAGACCGGGCATATCGGTTGCCCACGTCTCTTTGGCGGACTGTGCCTGGATCACGGGCCACTCGGAAACAAACCACTTGGCTGATAACGGCCTACCCGTGGAAGTGCGGTGCCGCATGTCTGGCAGTACGGAGAGCCGTTCAGAACCGCGCTGCACCGGTGGCCGTCCAGGCGAAAAGAGTGCGCTACTGGCAGGTGGACAAGGAACCCTTCAATTGCTTCCCGGCCGTGGACACGCACGCCTGAGCCCCGGCGGCGGGGCGGCAAAAGACTGTTGATAAACCCGCGTTACGTTGCGCGTGATTGCAGGTCGCCCGGATGGACAGGCGTGAGTCCGGTAAAGCGTTCAAAATCCCGAGGATTCAGAGTCAGCAAACGAGTGACGTTGGCATCCAGAAGATAAGCGGGCACCGCCATCAATCATGATCCTGGTAGATCGCCTCGCGCCGAAATGTCTCGTGCGCGAGACCTGGAATCGGTTCCACACCTTGGCGCAATTCCCGGAGCCAGGCGTGAAAATTCTTGGGTGCTGGAATTTTCGCCGAGTGTACGGCTTGGCGCCGGGCCAATTCGGTCAACGCCTCTTCGACAATCTGAGCAGGCTCACGCCCCGGTGAGCGCGCCAGTCGCTGGCGCAGAGCTTCTTCGGCTTGAGACGTTAATGTCACCTGCATGTGAACCAGTATAACTTGTGACGTCCACGCCCTTAAAGCGCAATTTCCCGAAGAAAGCGGGTAGCGCGGGCACGGCGGAGAGTCTGCTGGTGCGCGAGCCCATTACCGTGGTAATATCTTCCCATGCCTATGGCTCGATCGAAGGTCACCGCGCAAGGACAAATCTCAGTACCGGCCGAGGTGCGCCGCCGGCTGGGCGTGGGTCCGGGGTCGGTTCTCGAATGGCACGAAGAGGGCCGGAAAGTCGTGGTGCGGCGGTCCGGGCGGTACAATTGGGAGGATGTTCACCGCGCGCTCTTCCCCGACCATGCCCCCAAGCCTCGAACGCTCGCGGAACTGAAGCGGGCAATCCCAAGGTACGTGGTGGAACGCCATGCGCGCCGTTGACACTAACGTCCTCGTTCGACTCATCGCGCAGGACGACGCCCGTCAAGTTGCGGCGGCCCGCCGGTGGGTGGAGGAAGGCGTATGGGTCTCCACCTTGGCGCTCGCAGAAGCCCTCTGGGTCCTTTCCGTCGTTTATGACCGGGGCCCTGCCGAGATCGCTTTGGCCGTTGAAACCCTCCTCAACCATAGGGATCTGATTTTACAAGACTCGGACGTTGTCGCCGCAGCCCTCGTACGATTTCGGGAGCGGCCGAGCGTGGGCTTTTCAGACTGCCTCCTGCTTGAACTGGCACGGAAGGCAGGACATCTCCCCTTGGGCACATTCGACCGAAGTCTCAGCAAGCTGGATGGGGCCCGGAAACTTTAAGACTTAGTCGGCCCCCTCCTCTTTCTTACCTACCTGACAACAGGAGCGAAATTGCTTTTGCGGACAGCAGCCTTCATTATCGTCGTGGGGATATTCATGTCATTGCCAACGAATGGCGGGGAAACCGTGTCCGCGCAACCGGACTTTGGAGATTTGCGAGGCGCGGATTTGGTCTTATTGCACGGGAAGATTTGGACGGGCGAACCCGCGGAGGCCAAGAATAGCGCCGCGAAGTTTGCCGAGGCGGTGGCAATCGCCAATGGCCGCATCCTGGCGGTGGGGAACAACGCGGAGATTCAGGCCTACGCCGGCCCGAATGCCAGGGTCGTTGATCTGAAGGGCCGCCTGGCCGTGCCGGGGCTGATTGACAGCCACGCGCACTTCATTGACGGCGGCTTCCAGCTTCTTTCTGTCGACCTGAAGGATGCGCGCAGCGAGGAAGAATTCACGCGGCGCATCGGCGAAAAGGCAGGAACGCTTGCGCCCGGACGCTGGCTGAAGGGGGGCGATTGGGATGAGCAGGCGTGGGCCTCCGCCAAGCTACCCATTCACCAGATGATCGACGCCGTGAGCGGAAACCACCCCGCCTTCCTCAGCCGATACGATGGGCACGCCATTCTGGCGAATTCGCTGGCCATCAAACTGGCGGGAGTCACGCGTGCGACACCAGACCCGGTGGGCGGCGTCATCATTCGTGATGCAACGGGTGAGCCCACAGGAATCTTCAAGGACGCCGCGCAAGATTTAATCGCCAAGGTCATTCCCCCACCCACAGAAGCCGAGATGACGGAAGCCTTGCGCGCGGCCTTGGCGGAGGCGGCGCGGGTCGGTTTGACCTCTGTGGACTCCATCACCGTCGACGCGGATTCCTGGAACGGCAGCTTTACGGGTGAGATCCAACTCTTGCGCCGCGCCGAGCTGGAAGGCTGGCTCACCTGCCGCGTGTATGAAGTCATTCCCATCATGCACTGGGAAAAGCTGCGCGACGCGGGCATCGCGCACAACATGGGCGACGATTTCATCAAGCTGGGCGGTGTGAAAGCTTTCGCGGATGGGTCACTGGGCTCGGCCACCGCTTGGATGTATGAGCCTTTCGCGGACGACCCGGCCAATCGTGGCATTCCCCTTCCGCTGATGAGCCCACCGGCGAAGATGGAATCGCTCGCCAGCGGCACTGACCAGGCGCAAATCCAAATCTGCATTCACGCCATCGGCGACCGCGCCATCGCGGAAATTCTCGATATGTACGAGCGCCTGGGCGGCAACAACCCGGCCGCGCATCGCTTTCGCATCGAGCATGCCCAGCACATGCGCCCGCAGGACTTCGCGCGCTTCGCAAAGTTAGGCGTCATCGCCAGCATGCAGCCTTATCACGCCATCGACGACGGCCGCTGGGCGGAAAAACGCTTGGGCCCCGAGCGCGCGCGCTGGAGTTACGCGTGGCGCTCGATGCTGGATGCCGGAGCGCCCTTGGCCTTCGGCTCCGACTGGCCGGTGGCGCCGCTGAGTCCGATCCCGGGCATCTACGCAGCGGTCACCCGCGCCACGGTGGACGGTAAAAAGCCGGACGGTTGGTTCCCCGGGCAGCGACTTACCGTGGAAGAGGCTTTGCGCGCTTACACACTGGGTTCCGCTTACGCAGCTTTTCAAGAAAATGACAAAGGAAGCATCGCGCCGGGGAAACTGGGCGACGTGGTAGTGCTTTCCGATGACCTCTTCACCATCCCGCCAGCCAAAATCAAGGACGCACACGCAGTCATGACTATCGTGGGGGGCAAAATCGTCTACGAATCGAAATAATGTTTATCGGCGGCGGACCGGGGGGAAATCGGCCTTACTCCGCCAGTTTGCGCAAAGGGACGGAGAAACCAGGGAGCAACGGTGTAGTCAGCATGTCGGTTGCTTGAAGGCTTGCCACACGGGAGAAGCCTCGGCCCTTGCGGCGATAAACCTCCGCGGTACACGCTTCCGGATCAATCAACCAATATTCCTGCACGCCATACCGCGCATAGAGCTTGAGCTTGGTGGTGCGATCGATTTCCGCCGTAGTCTCAGAAAGGACCTCCACCACCAGGTCGGGAGCGCCCTGGACGTTCTTGTCCGTAAGCACCGAGGCGCGTTCCTTGGAGACGTACAGAATATCCGGCTCGACGACGTCATGAAGAGAGAAGACAACATCGAAGGGCGCAACGTAGACTTCACCGCAGCCCATTTCCTCCACAGAATTGCCCAGAACACGCGAAAGTTGGGATACCACTCTTTGGTGCGCCCTGCGAGGTGAAGGGGTCACGAACAGTTCTCCATCGATAATTTCATACCGCCTGCCGTTGTTGGGCAGGAGGCAATAATCGTCGTAGTTGAGGCGAGTGTCTACAAGCATGGCCAAATTATATCACCCCTGCGCAGTTAACTCCGGGAATGCGATTTGTGCTGCGGGCTCTACCCGCGGCCGGGAGGTGTATACTCTCGGTGCCGTTGCGGCGAATGCTAAGCTCTGACCGAGGTTCATCGTTGGGATTACGGAAAAACTGTTCCATCTCAATCATATTTCGAGCATGACCGAAGAGCATCTCAAGTGTTCAAGACAATCGAATCATTCGAAATTATTGACCGGGAGAATAACGTGAAAAACCGCACTCGAATACACTTTCTCCAGACCATTTTGCTCCCTGTAATCATGAATGGCTTTTGCTATTGCGCCGAGGGTGCCTCGACCGTGGCCTGGCAGATCGGCAGGTTTGACAAGTCGTCGATGGAATTCAAGCTGCATGAACCGCCGGCACCGAAGCCCGGAGCGGCTCAAGGTCAGACCGACTTGGTTTACGTCATCGGGAAGAGCAAGGCGGAGACCGACTGGCCCGCTTTCCAGGCGGGTTCGTCCAACGGGATTGCAGGCTACCGGGCCCATCCTTACGCCATCCAGTTCGAACTGCCCTCCGCCCCGCGGGGACTGTACACGCTGAAGGTGGCGTTGCTTGTGGAAAGCCCTCGCGTGCCCCGCCTCGAGGTGGCTATCAATGGTCATCGCGCGCTGTACTTTCAACATCCCGTGCTGGACTACACGGGGGGCGATGGCAGCAGTGTCTTTCTACCGAACTACTCCGCCGACACCATCACTGCCGAACTGCCCACGAGTTTCCTGCGGCAGGGGGGCAACGAACTGGTATTGACGGCGAATGACGATCCCACCGAGCGCGATGACTCCACAGACTCCGGGCTTTATTACGACGCGCTGGAACTCGATCAAGATGCGGAAGCCAAGTTTTCATCCACAGAACTAGCGGTGCAGGCTCTGCCCACGATCTTCTATACGCAGAAGGAAAGTGGGCTGGCTGAGTTGGTGGATGTTTACGTTCGTCACAATTCCCCATCCCTGGGTGGGCAGGCCGTCTTGATGCTGGGCCGGGAGAAATACACCGCCAAGCTCGCTCCTGGTTGGGATTTCGGCGAGCAAAGGGTGGAGTTCGCCGTCCCAGAATTCCCTAAGGGCACCCAGGGTGAAGTGGCCATCAGCCTGGGCGGCCACTCGCGACGCTTCCCCGTAACGCTCGATCCCGCCAAGAAGTGGAATTTCTTTCTCGTGCCGCACACGCACCTGGATGTGGGTTACACCGATTACCAGGCCAAGGTGGCGGAAGCTCAAAGCCGAAGCCTCGATGAGGCGATGCAGATGATTCACGACCATCCGGATTTTCGTTTCAGCCCGGACGGGTTTTGGTGCGTGCGGCAGTTTCTGGCGGAGCGCACCGAGGAACAGAAACAGCTTCTTTACCAGGCGGTGAAGGATAAGAAGATCTTTGTGCCGACGGTCGAAGCAAGTCTGCTCACGGGCTTCCCGTCGCTGGAGACGCTTATCCGTTCGCTCTACCCGGCTTTCGAGTTTAATCAGGAACACGGCGGGGACTCGAACTACGCAGACATCACGGACGTCCCCTCCTACTCGTGGTCGTATGCATCAGTGATGGCGGCAGCGGGTCTCAAATACTTTGCCGCCGGCAGCGATAACTATCGTGCGCCTGTCCTGCTGCAAGGCCGCCTGCATGAGAAGGCTCCCTTTTGGTGGGAGGGACCCGATGGTGGCCGAATCCTGATGTGGTACTCCCGCCACTATCACCAAATGAAAAGTCTCTTTGGATTGCCGCCAACGATTGCTGGTGGGCGCGATTCCTTGCCGCTCTACCTCCAGATCTATTCGCGGCCTGACTACAAATCGGACGCCACCATTATCTATGGCACGCAGGTCGAGAACACTGATCTCTTCCCGCAACAAGCGACACTGGTTGATGAGTGGAACAAGATTTACGCCTACCCCCATCTGAAGTACTCGGGCTTTGCCGAAGCGATTGGTCACATTGCCGGGCAATTCGGCGACGCCCTTCCGGTTGTGCGCGGCGATGGCGGCCCTTACTGGGAGGATGGTATCGCTTCCACGGCCCGTTCGGCGGCGCTCGAACGGACCAACGAGCATCGCGCACTGGCGGCGGAGAAGTTCTCAACTTTGAGCAGTCTGGTCAATCCGCGCCTGCGGCCTGACGCCCAAGCCTTCAAACAACTTTGGAATACCATGGTTCTTTATGACGAGCACACGTGGGGAGATAACCGCAGCGTTTCTGATCCGCAGTCGCAGGAAGCAGTGCGCCAGTTGGCCATCAAAGAGGGCTTCGCTAGCGAAGCCAAGAAGCGAGTTGACGATCTGCTCTGGCGCAGCCTGGCAGCTCTGGCGGACTCCATTTCCGATCCCCCGAACACCCTGTTGGTCTTCAATCCGCTGAGTTGGCAGCGCTCCAGCCTGGTGGAAATTGACTTGGAGAAGGGGTTGGAGCTTGTCGACCTCACCACCCATCAAACCGTTCCGTACGAGATTCTCTCCACCGGGCCGGACTATCGTCATGTCCGTTTCCTGGCGCAGGACGTGCCCTCGGTGGGTTATAAGGCTTACGCCATGAAACCAGCCCAACAGCCGCCCCCAACTCCGCCGGCGCCCTCGGAGGGGACTTTGGAGAATCAGTACTACCGAGTGGTTCTGGACGCCGCGAGCGGTGCGGCGAGAAGCATCTTCGATAAGGAACTGAACAAGGAACTGGTCAACGCCTCCAGCCCCTATCGCTTCAATCAATATCTCTACGTCACCGGAGCAGACCAACTTCCCAACCGGGCGGTGCAATTTAGTCCCGCCGCGCCCGTGCCCGAGTTCACCATTCGTGGCGCGGGCAGCGGGCGACTGGTGTCCGTAACCCAGCAGCCGTTTGGCGCGGTTGCGCACCTGGAAAGCCAGGGGGTAAACACTCCCAAGATCGAGACCGAGGTGATTCTGTTCAACGGCCAAAAGAAAATCGAGTTCGTCAACCGCGTGCACAAGACGGAGGTGTACACGAAGGAATCTGTTTACTTCGCCTTCCCCTTCGCCATGGATCATCCGCAATTCCGCTACGAAATTCAAAACGGCGTTGTAGATCCCAGCCGCGACCAACTGCCGGGTGCGGCAAAGGAATGGTTTTCCGTGCAGCATTGGGTCGCAGCGGAGGAAGGCGGAGTGTCCGTGGCGCTGGTGCCGGTGGATGCCTCATTGGTCTGCCTTGGGGATATCTTTCGCGGTGCCTGGCCGAAACAGTTCGGCGAGCGCCCGGGGACGATTTTTTCCTACGTGATGAACAACTACTGGGACACCAACTATGCCGCGGGGCAGGGAGGCGACTTCACGTTTCGTTACGTGCTGACCAGTGGCGATCACTTGCAACCTGCCGGCCTGAGCCGCCTGGGGTGGGAAGAAATGACGCCCGCTGAAGTGGACCAGATTACCTCGCAGGACAAAGCCTTGGATACCCCGCGGCCACTGGATGCCGCCCAAGGCAGCTTTGTACTGGTGGACCAACCCAATGTGGTTCTGGTGACTTGGAAAATGGCTGAAGACGGCGATGGAACGATCTTGCGCTTTCTGGAAGTTGGTGGCCAGTCGAACACGGTGGAGGTGCAAACTCCTCTCGTGGACGTGATGTCGGCTTGGAGTAGCGACGCCCTGGAAAGGAAACGAGCAGCCCTTGAGACCTCTGCGCATGGCTTTCGCGTTTCCGTCAAGCCGTTTCAAATCCTCACCGTGCGCCTGAAGGGGGCAGGAAACGTGCGGTAAGACAGTGACAAGTGACGAGCGAACAAAACCTTGGCAATCTCTGCCTGTCTGCTTGTCACTTCTCACTGTTTTACACAGCCGTTGAACTCTGCCCGCAGCCAGTGTAAGATTTGAACCATTGAAGGGCGCCTGGCAGCAAAGAAGGCTTGAGTCGAGCGGCAGCGCCCCATTGAGACCGATATGTGGTGGGAGAAAAAAAATCGGCCGGAGGGCGAACCTCCGAGTATCCCTCCAGTGGAGGCCCCACCGGCGCCTCGGGAAGTGAAAACCTTTATGAGCGAACCGACATCGAAATCCTCCAATTCATCCGCGGCAGCAACCCCGCACACCATTTTGGGCCGCACAGTGGTGGTGCAAGGGCAATTATCAGGAGGAGAAGATCTCCTAATCGATGGGCAATTCGAAGGGAATATCAATCTCGATGACCATTGCTTGACAGTAGGAACGGAAGGCCATGTCAAAGCAGAGATCCGTGCCCGGCAAGTCGTCATTCTGGGGTCGGTCACCGGAAACCTCTCCGCCCGCGAGAAGATTGATATCCGGCGCACCGGACATGTGGTAGGTGATCTCGTGGCAGCTACCGTGGCCATCGAAGACGGCGCCTACTTTAAGGGGAGTATCGATATCGCGCGCGGAGAGGGGTCAGGTGCGCCGCGCGATGGAGCGGCCCCGAATTCCTTGAGGACCAGCGCCTAACCTGATGTTCCCACGACAGGTCGGGAGGGGCACAAGCAACCACAACCGGTGCTCCACTTCGTCGCTCGAACCTCGCAACCAGCAGGGCAGACGGAAGCGTGCAGTCTGACATGGCGCTAAGCAAAAGCCAGGAAGTAGGCAGAACGGCGGCCGGCTCGCCGACCGCCAGCCAAGGTCTCCAGTGGCTCTGGCAGTATCTCTCGAGTGTCCGCCATCCCCACTTTTTTGAGTGCGGCCCAATCCGTCAATCTACTCTGGACGTTTTGCTGTTGCGAGGCGCCAAGCTCTATCTCGCGGACCTGATTACTCCCGCCCAGCAAAGCAACTCGCCTTTCTGGTCACGCGAAAGTAAGACGCCAGTTTTCTTGATTGACGATTTCCTGGCCCAGATACCTCCGATTCCTCCGGCATCACTTTCCGCGATCTGCTGTTGGGGGTTGCTGGACGTGCTCCCGCGCGAAGCGCTGCCCCGGCTGGTTGAGCGTTTCCATTCCTACCTTCAGCCGAATGGCGTGCTGTTTTCCATACTGCGCGAGCCGAACATGACCACCGGAGCAGAAACTCGCTGGTGGTTCGAAACCCTTACCGTCCTCGGGTCGAGCGATAAGACCCAAAAGCCTTTCCCCTACCCCGCACTCACGAATCGCGAAATGGAAAAACTATTCCCCGCGGGCAACGTTAAAACCTTCCTTACCCGCTCCGGCCGCCGCGAGGTGCTGGGAGTTAAGTAACGTGACCCGGGCCGCCTTTCCTGGGCGCAAAATGTTGAATGCTAACCCACTGCTACCCACTCGAATCTGTATGTTCATCCCGACCGAGAGTTTCCCTAACTTTCCTCATGATTGGGTCCTTCCCGAGATAGGAAAATAGTTCTCTCAAGCCATCTTTGCCGGTCGCAAAATCAAATTTACAGAGAAGCCTGGGCGGAACTGAAGGGGCATTCGTAGCAGCTTTATGCATTCCGTAGTCATACACCTCCCATCTCCCCCCACTCGTCAGAACCCCGTACAGGAAGATCCTGCCATGGCCGTCATCGAGGCACAGTTTCTCATCGTTCTCAAGCTCGCCTTCCTCAACATCGATCAGGCTGCGCGCGTTCACGTCAAGCTGCCTGCGATCTCTGTCGCGGAAGTTCCGGAAACTGATGGGTTTGACTTCGATTAACACTGCTATTTTGGAGCCGTTTTCTGCGAGCAACCAGAGATCACTCAATGGGTATTTACGTGGGCTTTGCCTGCTTACTTCCTTAGGTGTCAGGGTGTCCCAGCCTAGGCCCCTCAGAATGGGCTCAACAAATATTGCTATAGTGTCGGCCTCGCTCTGAGTCTCCTTCCGATAGGTTTCCGCCTTGACTGCCAGTTGGGCGGCCAACTTGTAATCACTGTCTAATTTAATCCAGCCTAACTCCAGGATAGGATCGATACTCATGTGATGACCTCCCGTGTGATGATATCTATAATGGCCTCCCAACAGCGGCTAGCATACACCCGATTGCCCCTCACATTAAAATGCCGGCCACGCAGAGTGTGATCTGCACAGGCGCTTCCGGAAAATTGCGCATTGAGATTTATGGCCGGACGAACCGATGGTCCGATCTTTACAGTTCCTTTATAACTATCATAAGTAAGCCGGGGGGAACCTCGCCCCACATCTTTGGGGTTTCCCAAATACGAAAAACTGATTAAGATTAATAAGAGACAGGACCACAGTTTCGGGCTTCAAGCGCCGCGCTCGTTCCCGGCAGGCAAGCGTCTGGTGTCCAAGAGGTTTTAGGGAAAAACTCAGGAGGGCAGAGATGAATTCGACCAACACCGCAACGGATTCGGCCAATTTTACGGAACTTTTGTGCGGGATAGGCCGATCGGCGGCAGGCACCCTAGAAGAGCGCGCGCGTTTAGAAGATCCCGCATTGCTGAAGACCATGCTTGAGCAGATGGTCCTGGTCCGCCGTTTCGAGGAAAAATCCGCAGAACTCTACACCCTGGGGAAAATCGGCGGGTTCTGTCACCTCTATATTGGGCAGGAAGCGGTGGCCGTGGGCGCCCTTTCCGCCACGCTGCCCGACGATTACATTTTCACCTCCTACCGTGAGCACGGTCATGCCTTGGTTCGCGGCATGGACCCTGGCGAAGTCATGGCGGAACTCTGCGGCAAGCAAAGCGGTGTTTCCAAGGGTAAGGGCGGGTCGATGCACCTCTTTGACAAACGCCGCAGCTTTATGGGCGGCCATGGAATTGTCGGTGGACAGATTCCCCTCGCGGCGGGGACGGCCTTTGCCGCCAAGTATCTGAAGCAACCGCGCGTGACCCTTTGCTTTTTCGGGGAAGCGGCGGTGAACATCGGGTCGTTCCATGAGTCGTTGAACCTCGCCGCGCTGTGGAAGCTTCCCGTCATCTTTATCTGTGAGAACAACCGCTTCGGTATGGGGACGCCTATCGAGCGCGCGTCTTCGCTCTACGAGCTTTCGCAGAAGGCCTGCGCGTACAATATGGCGCGCACCTGGGTGGATGGCATGGATGTCCTTGCCGTGCGCGAAACCCTGAAGGAGGCCGTGGACCGGGCGCGCAAGAACAATGCCCCCACGCTCATCGAGGCGCGCACTTATCGCTTCATGGGCCATTCCATGTCCGACCCCTCGCACGGCCATTACCGTACCAAGGTGGAAGTGGAAGAGCAGCGCCGGCACGATCCCATCAAACAGTTCAGCGCGGCCCTGGAAGCGAACGGCATCGTCGACCAGGCATTCCTCGACGAGATCGAGCAGAAAGTCCGCGACACAGTAGAAGAAGCCGTGGCGTTTGCAGAGCGGAGCCCGCAACCGGACGACAAGGAACTCTACACGGATGTGTACGTGGATTAGATGACTTGATTTTTTTACGATTGAGAGATTTGAGGGCGGGGATCGAAACTCATTGTGGATAGTTAGCCAATGCCCAATAATAACCGATAATGAGTGATTAGAATCAGTAAGTTCGTGGAGCGACTAAATGTCGATATTGACCTACCGTGAGGCCCTTAACCAAGCCATGAGCGAGGAAATGCATCGGGACGAAAACATCGTGCTGATGGGCGAGGAAGTGGGCTTTTACAACGGAGCCTACAAAGTCAGCAAGGGCATGTTGGAAGAGTTTGGGCCCATGCGGGTGCTGGACACCCCCATCACCGAGCTGGGCTTTACGGGACTCGGCGTAGGCGCGGCCATGTCCGGATTGCGACCGATTGTGGAGATGATGACCTTTAATTTCTCCATGTTAGCCCTCGATCAGATTGTGAACAGCGCCGCAAAAATGCTCTACATGTCGGGTGGGCAATTCAACATCCCGATAGTGATTCGCGGGCCGGGAGGCGCAGGACACCAACTGGGTGCGCAGCACTCGCAAGCGCTGGAAGCGTGGTTCTGCCACGTGCCGGGGCTGAAAGTCGTAGCCCCAGCAACTCCTGGGGACGCCAAGGGTTTGCTGAAAACTTCCATCCGCGACAACAACCCGGTGGTCTTCATCGAGTCGGAAGTGCTTTACGGCACGCGCGGCGAAGTCCCGGACGGGGAGCACCTGATTCCCCTGGGCGTGGCGGAAATCAAGCGGCCGGGCCGTGACGTGACGATCGTTGCGCACTCCAAGATGGTGTTGGTGGCACTGGACGCGGCGGCGGACCTGGCAAACGATGGAATCGAGGCCGAGGTGGTGGACCCGCGCACGCTGCGGCCGCTCGACACGGAAGCCATCGTGAACTCGGTGAAGAAAACCAATCGGGTGGTGATTGTCGAGGAAGGCTGGGAGTACTGCGGCGTGGGAGCGCAATTCGTGGACGTCATCCAGCGCGCCGCGTTTGACTACCTCGACGCCCCCATCCTGCGCGTGACGGGCGTGGATGTGCCTATGCCTTACGCCAAGAACCTGGAACATTTGGTCGTGCCCGACAAGCAGCGAGTGAAAGACGCCGTCAACCGCGTGCTCTACCGGCAAGGAGGCAATTGAATTTTAGATTTTGGATTTTAGATTTTGGATTAAGTGTTTTTGGCCGGTAGGTCGTAGATGACTTTTTTTCAGCAATCCAAAATCGCAAATCCAAAATCCAAAATGCAGATGAGGGTTCCCCATGGCCGTTAAGGTAATGATGCCCAAGGGCAGCGATACGATGACGGAGGGCAAGGTCCTGAAGTGGCTCAAGAAGGAAGGCGACGCCATTTCCACCGGCGACACCGTCGTCGAAATCGAAACCGATAAAGTGAATATGGAAGTCGAAGCCATGGGCAGCGGCGTGCTCCGCAAGATCCTGGTTGCTGTCGACAAGGTGGTTCCCGTTGGCGAATTGCTGGCGGTGATTGCGAAGACCGACGAGGACATCTCAGCGCTGATAAAACCCAACGGCGCTTCCAGTGCCGGAGTCGGGAGCCAGGCACCGGGAGGCAGTACCCATGCTCCCGCGGCAGCCGTGGGAGGTACCGCCCCCAGCCCCCAACCCCCAGCCGCCAATTCCAGTCCTGCCGTGGGTGGCCGCTTGTTAGCTTCCCCTCTGGCCAAGCGCATGGCGAAGGAGATGGGCCTGGAGCTTGCCGACATTACCGGAACCGGCCCCAATGGAAGGATCATTCGGCAAGATGTGGAGCGCCGTGCCGCGCACGTTCCCGTGACACATGCGGCGGCAGGCGCGGTTGGTGCTCCAACGCCCCCCCGTCCTGCCTCAGTTCTGCCGCGGCGGCCGGCGCCGTCCCCCACGGGTCCGGAATACTCTGACGAGCCGCTCACCTCCATGCGCAAAGTCATCGCCACACGCTTGGTGCAGAGCAAAGGACCCGTCCCGCATTTCTACCTCGCCATTGAAGTGAATATGCAACGCGCCAAGGAGTTGCGCGAGTCTGCCAACCTGCTCGACCCCGAGTTGAAACTCAGCTATAACGACATTATCTTGAAATCCTGCGCCGCGGCACTGCGCCAGAACCCGGAGGTGAACGCGTCCTTCCAAGGCGAGTCGATTCGGTTCCACCATCGCATCCACCTGGGGATGGCGGTGGCCACCGAAGGCGGCGGGCTCATCACGCCGGTCCTGCGCAATGCCGACACCAAGAGCCTGGCGGAAATTTCCAGTGAATCCAAAGAACTGGCCGCACGCGCACGAACGCGCAAGCTGCTTCCCGAGGAATACGCGGGCTCGACGTTCTCCATTTCCAACCTAGGAATGATGGGGATCGACGAGTTCTCGGCGATTATCAACCCGCCGGAAGGCGCCATCCTGGCTGTAGGCGCCGTGGCGGAAAAGCCCGTGGTGGTGGATGGACGCGTGGAGGTGGGCCTGCGCTGCCGGCTTACACTTTCGTGCGACCATCGCGTCGTGGACGGAGCGACGGGTGCGAAGTTCCTCCAAAGCCTTAAACAGATTGTCGAAAACCCCGTCTATCTGACGTTCTAAGATCGGGAGATCTGGCGATCGGGTGATCGGGTGAGCAAAGAAGAACCGACCACCTGATCGTCTCGGCGATCGAGGGGAATTTACTTCCCTCCAGTGCCCGGCGATCGTGCAGCTCCCCACCTTCATTGAGCGGCCCTTTTCATACCAAATCCCGCGAAGCACCCCCTCAGCATACAATCCGAGTGCCCCATCAGTACGCCCGGAACTATTAGTTTTAAGCTGTCTCGTCAGTAAACACTAGCCCGCATTTCTCACCACGAGTTGAGAAGTAACCGCCCCGATAAGTGGCGCCAGCCTGCGAAACACGCTTCCCTGCTGGCATGCGTGCGAAGCTTTAGAGTGCGGCAGTTCGCTGCCGCTTTTTCATCAGCCAGCTTGCTGGCGGCCGCTCTACCCAAATCCATCCTGCCGGACGGAAATGGAGCACGTTCGAAATCCCGCGAGCAAGCTCGCGGGAAGGAAAGCGGCAGCGAGCTGCCGCACTCTAAAGCTTCGCACGCCCCAAAAGACTGTGGGGAGCGGCGAGTTGCGGACGACGTCAGAAGAATTTGATGGGCGTAGTTACATAATATATCTACACTACTTCGATGCGATATGAATGGGATGAAGCCAATTACTTCCAGGAAATCAAGGACTGATGGGAAGAGAGTCGACGCGCTGAGAGACGACAAAGTCGATTTCTCTGATGCTCCCGAATTGACGCCGGAGATGTTTGCTCGCGCCATCGTGCGGCGGGGTCTGAAGCCTGTGGCACGGAAAAAGCTGCTCACACTACGGATCGATAGCGATGTGGTGGAATGGTATAGAAGCCAGGGGTCAGGCTACCAAACCCGCGTCAACGCTTTGCTCCGCGCCTATATGGAGGAACGAAAGAACGCGTAAACTGACGCCTTCGGCCTCGACCTTCGAAATATTTGTTCGGCTTGCCGCGACTAACCTCTTAAATCTGCGAACGCAGGCCACATCCGCGGTTACGCGACTATACAGCCAAGTGATCACAAGAACGTACGGTAAGTTCCCCGATGGCGACTTCGGGGGAATCAAGTGCGGGGTACCGTCACAACTACAACGTTACGCGATCCCCATATGCCCGGCTGCTCAAAAAGCGGCCGGTTTTCTCCTGAGTGCTTCGGAAATGGGTAAGTTAGCGCTTGAAGGTGTCGATGTTGGCCAGGATCACCCATCGATCAAATCTATGTCGCGCGACGAATCGCCGACTGCTCTGTTCCAGATGCTATTTCCGAGGGCCAGCTCATGACCGTCGGCGTCAACCTTGTTCCCGCCCTCTAGAGCCGCTAGCTCACTCATTCCTCAATGCGACCATGGGATTAACCTTCGTCGCGCGCCGGGCGGGAAGGTATCCGGCGATCAGGGCGACAACCGATAGCACCGCGACCGCCGCGATCATGGTTACGGCATCGCGCGGGCCAAGCCCGAACAGCAATTGTTGGAGCACTCGCGTGGCGGCGAGCGAAATGCCGATGCCCGCGACCACGCCCACGGCGAGCACGGCAATGACGTTGCGCATCACCAGTCGCAAGATCGAAGCCGGCTCCGCCCCCAGCGCCATGCGGATTCCGAACTCGGTTTGCCTCTGGGCCACCAGATAGCTGAGGGTGCCGTAAAGGCCGACCATCGCCAGCAGCAGCGCCAAAGCGCCAAAAAAGCCGGATAGCAGCGCCAGCATGCGCTCCTGAACCATCGAGTCGTTCACCTGTTCTGCCAAGGTGTGAAACTCGATCGGAATCTGCTTATTCACACCCCCCACGGCGGCCTGCACCGCCGAGACCAGGGCCGAGGGCCGAACGCCCGTGCGCAACTCGAAGGTTTCCTCCTCACTGTTTCCGTGTATTTGAGTGACCGGAAAGAATGCGATGGGAGAAGCTTCCTCACGGACCGATTGGTATTTGGAGTCCCTGACGACCCCGACGACCTCGATGGGCGGACCCAGCTTCCCCCCGACATCATCGGTTCGGAAGGTTTTGCCCACCGGATCCAGATTGGGGAAAAAGCGGTGGGCGAGAGTCTGGCTAACGATCACCACCGCAGGCGAGGTCTTGGTGTCACTGCCATTGAAGTTGCGCCCGGCCAGGAGAGTCATGCGTAGCGTCCCGAAATACCCTGGCGAGATGAAATTGATGCAGACCAGGGAGGAAGCGCCCGTGACCGCACTAGACCACTCCGTATGAAGGTTGCCGATCACCCCCCCTCCGCCGACCTGCGTTATCACGGACCGGCCGACGGAGACTACCCCGGGCAGCGCGCGGAGTCTGCTTTCGATGGCTTCGTAAGTCGGGAGTTGCAGGTCCGGCGGCACCTTGGCGGTCTTGAGGTCGATGCCTACCAGCAAAACGTTGCTGCGGTCAAAGCCGATGTCGAGAGTGGCGAGCTTCGAGAAGCTGCGCAGAAACAAGCCGGCAGCCACCAACAAAACCAGCGAGAGCGCCACTTGCGAAGCCACAATCCAATGCCGGCTGCGAAAGCGCCCCGGACGTTCGCTCTCGATTGCCTGGCTGCCCTTCATCGCCAAGGTCAAAGATACCCGAGTGGCGCGGAGCGCCGGCAACACGCCGAAGAGAACGCCGGTGAAAACGGCAATCGCCACCGTGAATCCCAGGACGCGGCGGTCAAGTGAGAGGTCCAGGAATACCTCATTTCCTGCCGTCGAGATAAAGCGGACCAGCAGGGCGGTACCCCAGCGCGCAAAGAGAATCCCCACCAGCGCCCCGGCCGAAGAAAGCAGGACGCACTCGGTCAGCAACTGGCGAACGAGGCGAAAGCGGCCCGCGCCCAGAGCCTGCCGCACGGCGAGATCCTTTTGCCTGGTGGCCGCGCGCGCCAGCATCAGGCTGGCAATGTTGGCGCAGGCAATCAGTAACACTAATCCCACCACAGCCATGAGCAATTCGAGAGGCCGGTCAAACTGCTGCCGCAGGTCGGAAGTCCCGGTGGCAACCGGAGTCGTTGCCAGCACCCGATGCAGGAAGTCCTTCTGCATGTCGGGAGGCCAAGTCGTGGGCAATGATGCGGCAAAGACCTGGGGAGAGACCACTCTTAATCCCGCAGCCAACTGGCTCAGGCTCACCCCCGGATTGGGGCGCCCTGCCACGTTCAGCCACCACCAGGAGCGAGCGTCGAGGTGGGATTCTTTGCCGTCAAAGAGCGCGGCAGCGCAGATGGGGATGGCCACATCGAACTTGCTGCCCACGTCCATCCCGTAAAAGCCCGGAGGCGCCACGCCAACCACTTCAAAGGGGTGAGCGTTGAGCGAAAGGGTGCTGCCCATGGCGCTCGGGGCTCCGCCGTAATGCTCCTGCCAGAAACCGTAGCTCAGCACCGCCGCGCCGGGACATCCATGCTGGTCGTCGGAGGCGGTGAGCAAGCGGCCGGCGGCGGGGCGAAGTTCCAGAGTTTTGAAGTAGTCGCCACTCACCCAGATTCCATTTGCGTAGTGAACGGCTCCGCCCTGCGCCAGGTCGAAACGATCACCGCTCCAGGCGAAGACGCCGGAAAAAACACCCTGCCGGTCGCGTACCTGCTCCCAGATCGGATTGGTAAAGTCGGGGTTGCCTTCGCCCGTGTCGCCGGGCTGGGCGATGCGCACCAGCCGCAACTCGTTCGGCCTTTGCACCGGAAGCATCCGCAGCATCACCGCATCAATCAGGCTGAAGATCGCCGTGTTGGCCCCGATTCCAATCGCCAGCGTGAGAATCGCCACGGCCGTGAAGCCCGGGTTCTTCGCCAACTTGCGCAGGCCAAAGCGGAGGTCTTGCACGAGGTGGTCCCACCAGAGCCAGATGCCGGATTCGTAGAAGCGTTCCTGCGCCCGGGTCACGTTGCCGAAGGCGCGCCGCGCCGCCGCGCGAGCCTCTTCTTCGCTCAAACCCTGTTCTTTCAGTTGCTCCGTCTCGAGTTCGAGATGCGCTTCGATCTCCGCCGTGAAGTCGCCCGGTTTGCGTTTTCGCCAGAACATCGCCTTAGCCCTCCTCAGCCTTGGGACCCAATACCCGCCCGATAGCCGCAGCCAGTCGCCGCCACTTGGTCGTCTCTTTCACAAGCTGTTTGCGGCCCAGTCGCGTGAGCGTGTAGAAACGCGCCTTGCGGTTGTTCGCAGAGGTCCCCCACTCGGCGGTGATCCAGCCCCGCTCTTCCAGGCGTTGGAGCGCGGGATAAAGAGCCCCGTGCTCAACTAGCAATTCGTCCTCGGACGTCTGCTGAATATTGCGCCCGATACCCTGCCCGTGCTGAGGGCCGAAGATCAGCGTCCGCAGGATCAGCAGGTCCAGCGTGCCTTGCAAGAGTTCCAGCCGGTCTTTTTCCTTTTGGGTAGACATATAACCCAAGTATCCATACTTTGGGTAAGATGTCAACCCAAAAAGTTGCGCGCGCGCGAGCCGGGCCGATGGTGCCGCTCGGGAAGTAGGCTTTGTGTGGCCCACTGGGCGGGTCATTGTCCTGAAACGGGGTTTTGGGATGTTTGGATCCGCGGTCCTTTTCACTTGGCCGTATAACGGCCATAACTGGCCAATCATGATGCCCGCTTCGCACTTAACTCCAGCAGAATATTGAGGTTACAAGCGCGTGCACAGATTGGACCAGTTATGGCCACATTAACCGGCCAAACTGCTTGATTATA
>Ga0187884_10000949_pt1 | contig 27647 bp, 30 predicted proteins | sample June2016WEW_20_4_FD_132983 | JGI IMG/M metagenome (GOLD analysis project Ga0187884, IMG submission 132983) | Peatland microbial communities from SPRUCE experiment site at the Marcell Experimental Forest, Minnesota, USA - June2016WEW_20_40 | ecosystem: Environmental > Terrestrial > Soil >...
CAGCCTCACGCTCTTCGAGAAAATTCCCATTTCAAGCCTCTTCCAGCGATTCGACGCTATGAGCACGCCACACGAGGTCAGCAACCAGCTGAGTTTGTTCCCGTATTAACCGGACAGCAGTGAGTTGGTACCAACAAGCGAAGCGGAGATCCCGATCGTAGACGCACAAGGGCGCGCGGCCGGGCTGCTCCGCGTGAGCCTTCTGCCTCGGGCTAGCGACACCCCACCCGCACCACCGTTGCTTGACCTTCGGCAAGTGCCAGATCGTGATCCTGCGCTTGAGCCCGTCCAGCTGTTGGAGGGACACGAGTATCGATACGAGATCGAGGTGAGGGGAGCATCGGGGCCGCTCACAACCGATCGTCCGGAAGTCTTCGAGGCAGATACACAGTCCGGCACACGGGGAAGGTTGCGCCCACGGCTTTACACCGGGATGCTGCCGGTGACGATCCGAGCTGGCGCGATCGACATTGGGCGCGTCGCTCTGGAGGTCCGGTCCCGTAAGCTCGACTACTTGCGACACTATCGCTGGATGTTGAGGGACATCGCCGAGCATTGTGCCGAGCTCGTCATGGACCGGTTCGCTCCGGCCGAGCAGCGCTTCGCAACCGACTCGGCCCGTGACGCACCGACTCTGTATCAGCGCTTCGCTTTCTTGCAATCGTTGGTGACGGGCGATGCGTTTGAAGCAGCAATCCACCAAGTCCTCGGCAGGCCCCACCGGGGCTGGGTCGACGAGCCCGAGCCTCGCCATCCGAGTCGCGGCATTCCGGCAACATCTGAGGTAGCGCAACAGCTGCAAATGCCCGGACCGCGGTGCCGGTGGCCGAACGGCCGTTCCGAGATCACGGGGGACTTCCTACCCGCTCGATTTCACGTTTCACGGACTGAAGAAACGCTCGATACACCGGCGAATCGCTTTGTGAGGTTCGCTCTCATGCGCTGGCGGGACACGGCAGCGGATATCGGTCACTATCTCACTTGTGAGAACCGGAGCGCACCCGTCGCTCGTGGCTTGCGTGAGGTAGAAGCCTTGATCCGCTACCTGGACTCGCTGTTGTCTGAACAACTATTCCGTGAGGTCGGTCCGCTCGACCGCTTCCCGGCCGGCGACCAAGTACTCCAAAAGCGAGAAGGGTACCGCGATCTCTTCCGTGCCTACATCCAGTTCGAAGCCGCTGCGTTGCTCACCTGGCGAGGAGGCGAGGGCGTTTACGGCGCCGGCCAACGTGATGTCGCAACACTCTATGAGCTGTGGTCGTTCTTCCAGCTGGCGCAGGTGACGGCCGAGATCTGCCAGCGGTCATTCGACTCATCGGCGCTGATCGAGGTCCACGCAGACCGCCTCGGAGTCGGGCTTTGCCGCGGGCGTCAGACTGCGGTGCTCGGGTCGGTCAGCTACCTTGGTCGAGCTCTTCATCTCGAACTGTGGTTCAATCGAACGTTTGGTACAGGTGGACCTGGCGCCCCATCCTGGACACGGCCGATGCGGCCTGATTGTTCTTTGCGGATCAGCATTGACCGTGAAAGCTCCGCACCGTTCCACGGCGGAGAAGAGATCTGGCTTCACTTCGATGCAAAGTACCGTGTCGAGGACCTTGGCGATCTGTTCGGTGCGAGACCCGGGACAGGAGCCGACGAGGACGCACAGCCGCTGGAAGATGAAGATGCAGCCACCAGGCGTGGTGAGACGAAGCGTGCCGATCTCCTGAAGATGCATGCGTATCGAGATGCGATCCGTAGGTCCGTCGGCGCGTACGTCCTCTACCCCGGAACAGAAACTGAAGAGTGTCGTGCGCACTATCATGAGATTCTGCCGGGGCTGGGCGCGTTCGCGCTTCGTCCGACCGAGTACGGGGAGGCAGAAGGCGCAGGTGCGCTAAGGCAATTCATTCTTGATGTAGTCGAGCACGTGGCGTCTCAAGCAACGCAGCACGAGCGCGTAAGATTCTGGGTCAGGGAAGCATACTCCGGGCAATATGAAACTGTTGCTCGCCCTACGGTCGCCCCGTTTCTTTCCAGGCCACCAGCTGACACGCCGGTTCTGCTGGGACACGTGAAGGACCGAGATCACCTCGCGTGGATTCGTGCGACGTGCCTGTATAATCTGCGAGCCGGCAAGCGCAGAGGCAGCGTTGGGCTGGGCTCGCGGGAACTCGCGGCTGAGTTCGTTGTGTTGTACGGTCGGGCGCTCGAAAACCCCGAACTGTGGAAGGTGATTGGCGAGCCGCGGTTGCTCACACGAGATCAGATGCTTTCAATGGACTATCCGAATCCCCACGGCGAGGTCTATTACTGCCTCGAAATTGCCGAGGTGCCGACCGGTTCCTGGGCCAAGCCCATCACGGGCGCCAAGGTCAACGCGCTTTGTCGGGGGTCGAGGAAGGGACGGGCAGAACCCGTGACGACAACATGGCTTGAGTTGGTCCGGTGAACTGGGAGCGGAGTCAACGCTTCGCGTCAACGGCCGATCACCGCATCGCCAGCTACAGCCGTAGTAGGCGCCTTATCGATCCGTGTACTCCGAATACTTGAGCGACTTCCCCTTCACCTTTGCGGCCGGATATCTCTTCTCGTTCTCCTTCAACTTGTCTACGGCTGCCTGGAGCGGATCGATGCCCAGCCGGTCGGCCAGTCGGACCAGGTAGATCAGCACGTCCCCAATTTCATCCTTCACCGCTGCCCGTTTCGGCTCAGGGAGCTTGTCGCTGCCTTCTTCTGTGAGCCACTGGAAGTGCTCGGCAATTTCCGCGACCTCGACGGCCAGGGCCATGGCGAGATTCTTGGGTGAGTGGAACTGCTCCCAGTCGCGCGCCCGGGCAAACTCCCTCAGCGCTATCTTGAGCCCCTTCACGGTCGCACCGCGCGTCCTCACGTGGCTCGACCGGGATCTCTTGCCCACCGCTCTCTTCGGCATGCACGGACTCCTCTCGGTCGTCAGATAACCGCCTCGGCGCGCAAACTCCAGCGGAGGCGGAAGACCGGTAGTGTCTAATCTGCGAACCGACCTGTCTTGGCAAGCGTTTCAGCAAGCCGTGGAGCGATATCTCCGGGACGAATTCACCCGTCTCGGCGGGTGGTGCCAAGTTGAGGTCGATGATCGACTGATCAAGGTGAGCTGGACACCAGACCGCCAAGCACCCAATGAACTTGGCCAGATCATCGCCAAGCTGGAGGGCGGCGAACGCGCGAGCGCCATTATGTTGCTACAGCTGCTGCTTTCCGATCGGCCTGCCGATGTCTCCATCCTTTACAACCTGGGCATGGCGCTCAGTGATGTCAGCCGGTCCAGGTTATAGGTGATCAGTCGGTCGATGAGTACAGCGAGATGGTCCGCGGTCGATAGCTCGCGCGCCAGATCGGCCTGACAAAAGACATGCAACCTCTCCCACAACCCCGAATGCACCGACGCCGACATCGCCCGCTTGCGCGAGCTGCACGCCGCGATGGACCGCGCCATCCTCGCCTGCTACGGCTGGACCGATCTCGACCTCGGGCACGGCTCCCACCAAAACGAGCGCGGCCAGACCCGCTACACCATCAGCCCCACCGCCCGGCGCGAGCTGCTGCGGCGGCTGCTGGAGCTGAACCTGTAGATCGCAGCTCGCGAGGGCCGACGCTCCAGCAGCTAGAGGAGCGGCAGGCGCGTTTGTGTCCGTGGGACGGCCGAGGTAGAAAGCGCCACGGGTTGGGTTCGCTAGGCGGCGATGGTCCCGCATATGGTGGCTTGAAATAGAGCGAAAATTAGGCGAAGATGTAGCGATTGGCGAGGCGATGTTCACTGAGCTGCCGCTGTTCGTGACGGAGCGCGACCATCCGACGGAACGCGTGCGGTGCCCGGTGCATGGCTTCATCCATTACTCGGTGAACGAAGAGGCGATCGTCGATTCACGCGTTTTCCAGCGCCTGCGAAACATTCGGCAGCTTGCCCTCGCTCATTACGTGTATCCGGGAGCCATGCACACGCGCTTCGAGCACAGCCTTGGCGTGATGGAGCTTGCCACCCGTGCCTTCGATGTCCTGGCGCGAAAGGACGCTGCGCTCTTGCAGGAAACCTTTGCTCAAGTGCCGGCGTTCAAGGAGCACGCGCTGGCGAAGGCGCGGCAGCTTATCCGCCTCTTGGGGCTTCTGCACGATATCGGCCACACAGCATTCTCCCACGCTGGCGAGTGCATCTTGCCGAACGGACGGCATGAACGTGTGTCTGCTTGGGTGATTCGCCAGGGACCTCTCGCCAGTTTGTTGGCCGAGCGGTTCTCGTTCTTCCCGGGACTCGGGGACATCCTGGCCCAGATGATCGCAGAGGAGAGCTTTCCGCCACAGCTCACGGTGCTGAAGCAGATCGTCTCTGGCCAGCTCGATTTCGACCGGACAGACTACCTGCTGCGCGATTCTCTTCACTGCGGGGTTAGCTACGGCAACTTCGATTACCTGCGACTCATCGAGTCTCTTGCCATCGTTCGTCGTCCCGCAGCCGGGTCGCTGGAGATCGGGATCGAGCCAAGCGGGGTCCACGCATTCGAGGGGCTCATTCTCGCCCGCTACCAGATGAACACGCAGGTTTACTACCACCGGCTTCGGCGGATCTACGACGTGATGCTGGAGCGTTACCTCAAAGCTTGGGGCGCTTCGAACTACGAGCCCGAAGAGCGCGCGCTTGAGCACGATGACCAATCACTGCTCGAGCAGATGCGCCAGGATGCGACGGCGGACGACAGCCCAGAGCGGAAACGCTGGGCGCAGCGAATCCTGCGACGAAATCATCCGAAGCTGATCTACGAAACCAGTGACCACGCCGACGCTGAAGATCTGGACCGGGTGAAAGAGATCGAGAAACGGCTCTCGGAAGATTTCCCTGGATCGGAGATCATTTTGGACGCGAAGGCGAAGGGCAACGTCCACAAGCTGTTCATCCGCGGCGAGGAGGAGAAGGTCGACGATCTGTTCGTCGTCAGAGGCGGTAAGAACCAGCGGCGGGTGACCGAGCAAAGCAAGATTCTGGAGAAGGTTCCGAAGGGATTCTGGGTCATTCGGTTGTACGGATACTTCGGGGGCGATGAACAGTGTCGCCGGGCACGCGAGCGTGCCGGAAATCTCGAAAAGACGTTGTCATGAAAGAGGAGGGAGCAATGACACTGATGTTGTCCGACGGTCCCGATGAGGCGCTGGTTATTCTCGTCGTGAAGCAATTCAGACAGCACGTAAGTGGCTATCTAGGTCGGACGGCCATTCAGAAGCTTTGCTATTTCAGCCGAGAACTCGGAGTTCCGTTCTCGTACCGTTTCAGCATCTACCACTACGGACCGTACTCGGATGACCTCGCGACTGCGATCGACTACATGCTCGCTGAGCGCGTTTTGAGAGACGAGAGTCTTGATCCTCAGCGATATTCCAACTTCGCCCCGGGGCCGAATGCTGACGAACTACTGAGTCGCCATATTGATACGATTCGTAAGGCGGAGCCGGTCATCAGTTCAGTTGCACGGGCATTTGGTGACTTCTCGCCGGAAACGCTAGAGCTCATGGCGACCGTGCACTTCGTGCATGAGCGGCTCCGGGCAACAGGCGTCACGCCCTCGGAGGACGATGTCATCCAAGAGTTTTGCGAAGAGAAGGGAGATAAGTTCGAACCGGAAGAGATCTGCGGTGCCTATCGTGCCCTGAAGGATGCCGGCTTCTTTGCTTGACGCCTGGCAAATGTTGCGGCCGTCATTGTGGTCATGACAACTGGCCTCGCGCGCTGTGAGGAGGAAGCGATGAAGCTGGTTCGAAATACGCGCAGCAGGGAGTCCCGCGACTTCTGGGAGTTTGTGGAGAGCACCGCCCGCGAGGTCGAGTCCTGGCCCGACTGGATGAAAGGCGGCTCGACCCGTCAGACGGAACGGTCTCAGACTGCTGAAACTGAGCGGCTCACGGAACCGACCAAGAAGAGCTGAATCGCTTGGCACGAACCGTATCCACTCGATTGCCGGCCGCCGGTTACATGGACCATCCTTCTCAAGAACCGTCTTGCGACTGGCCAGGCGCGCTGGCGCATCTTGTCAGAGCCACGGGGACTCTTCTGACCGCCCTGCGCGCGCTGACGATCAGCCCAGTCGACGACGACGAGATCAACGCTCTGGTCTCGGACCGCACCGCCCGCCGGCGGCGCCGGCTTCTCCGCAGCGCTCCCGCGTGACAGATTTCCCCCGGCAGAAGGCCGCCCTTCGCGTGCTACGCGAGCGCGTGCGGCGCCGCTTGGCAAGCCCACGGACCGCGGAAACGATTTCGCCGTCGCCACCGCCACGGTACGACGACGTGTATGCCCAAGGACAGGAGTGGCTGGACGCTCTCGCCGGTGAGCCCGTCGAGCCGGGGGAGACAACGTTGACCGTTCACGACGACGTGTGGAAATCGCGTGGGGGGCGGGAACCAGACATACCCTGAAGACTCGCTCTCTGGGGAGCGGCGGTCACTCGTTGCTGCGCACCAGTTGCTGCACCTCTTCCGCCGTGGCGGCGTTGCGCACGCGCTGGCGGAAGCGCTCGGATTGCAGGAGCATCGACAAGCTGGCGAGGAAGTTGAGGTGCTCGCCCACAAGCGCTGGCGACGAGAGCACCAGCACCACGATCGAAATAGGCAGGCCGTCGCCCACCTGGTAGACCGCCCGCGGCGACACCGCCATCGCGGCCACGATGCCGTCGATGCCGTCGAGGCGCGCGTGCGGGAGGCTGACCCCGATGTCCACCATTGCGGTGGTGGCCATGGCTTCGCGCTCATGAATGCGCCGCACCGCTTCTGCCGCCAAATGGCTGGGCAAGCTGCCCGAGGAGACCAGCCGCTCCACCAGGCCACTGACCGTTGCTGCGAAACTGTCCCATTCCGGCCGGACCATCACGCCGCCGGCCGCCAGCGCGTCACTGACGCGAATCACCATAGCGGAGTCTTATTTACCGCGTTCGGTGGCCGAATGTGAAGCCCTGCGCGTCTTTTGCGGTGGAGACCGCGCCGCGCTATAGGTGTCTCCCATGTTCACCACCTTCACTCTGCCGCCGAGCCAGACGCGGCCGATCTGCCCGGTGGAAGACGCCATCGCCGATATCCGCAACGGCAAGATGGTCATCCTCATGGACGACGAGAGCCGCGAGAACGAGGGCGACCTGTGCGTGGCCGCAGAGAAGGTAACGCCCGAGGCGATCAACTTCATGGCCAAGTACGGCCGCGGCCTGATCTGCCTCGCCCTTTCCGAAGAGCGCATCCGCGAGCTGGGGCTCAGCATGATGGTGGCGGAAAACCGGTCGCCCCTCGGCACCGCGTTCACCGTATCCATCGATGCGCGCCGCGGCATTACCAACGGCATCTCGGCCGCGGATCGGGCCGCCACGATCCTCACGGCGATCAACGAGAGCTCGCGGCCCAGCGATCTGGTCGTGCCCGGTCATGTGTTCCCGCTGCTGGCCCGCCGCGGCGGCGTGCTGGTGCGTACCGGCCAGACGGAAGGCTCCATCGATCTCGCCCGCCTGGCGGGGCTGAAACCCGCCGGCGTCATCTGCGAGATCATGAAGGACGACGGCACGATGGCACGCCTGCCCGATCTCGAACGCTTCGCCGCCACACACGGTCTCAAGATCTGTACCGTCGCCGATCTCATTCAGTATCGGCTGCGCTGCGACTCGCTCGTGCACCGCGTCGCCGAGGCACACATCAATAGCCGCCACGGCGGCGAGTTCCGCGTCCTGGTGTACCACACCGATGTGGACGACGGGGAGCACGTGGTCCTGGTGAAGGGAGATATTCGGCCGGATGAGCCCGTGCTCGTCCGCGCCCATGCCGAGTTTCTGCCCGGCGATGTGTTCCGCATGGCCGAGCGCAACACGGCGGCGCTGTTGCACGAGGCGATGCGCGTGATTGCGAAGGAAGGTAAGGGCGTGGTGTTGTACCTGCGTCGCGAGGGACGTGGCGCCGAGATTTTGCAATCGACTGGTAAGCTGACGCGCTCGCAACGCCAGTCGGTCCGCACGCCCAGCACCGATCCGACGACGCGGCAGCGCGAGTTTCGCGAGTACGGCATCGGGGCGCAGATCCTGCGCCATGTCGGGGTGGGCAAGATACGCCTGCTCACCAACTCTGCGCGCAACCTCGTGAGCCTGCCGGGCTACGGGCTGGAGATTGTGGAATGCGTCCCGCTGCAACTCGAGACGCAACCGAAGCCGGCGCGGAAAGCGACTCAAGCAAAGACGCGGCGTACTGGCACGGCACGCCCCGCCTGATCAGGGCCAGAATTGCAGCGACGCGGCCCCTGTGCTTGCATTTGCTGTTGTGTATTTCGCACGCTGGTTAGTCATTGCGCTCCTTCTGATCGGGAGTGCAGCAAACGCGCTCGCCGCGAACGAAAAGGTGACGCTGCACCTGGAGCTCGACAGCCCGAAGGCCGCACGGGGCGGTCAGACGGGGCTCGACATTCTTCCCGAGGTCGAGCCCGGCTGGCACATCAACGCGCACACGCCCATGGAGACCTACCTCATTCCGACCGAGGTTCAGCTGACGCTGCCGCCCGGTGTGAGCACTGATACAATCAACTACCCACTCCCCGAGCGTAAAACGTTCGCCTTCGCGCAAGGCACGCAGCTTCTGGTATACGAGGGCAAGCTCGATATCACGACGGCTTTGCACGTGCCGGCGGATTTCAGCGCCACTCGCATCCGCATCGAAGCGAGAATGCGCTACCAGGCGTGCAATGATTCGACGTGTCTGCCGCCGGCCACGGCCTCGGCTGAGTTGCTGGCGCCAGTGAGCACAACCATCAGTGTCGCAACCCAGCCCGCACCGGCAACGGAACGGGAGCACCACACCGGCGCCTTCGATGTCAGCGCCTGGATGTCGACGCACGGTGTCGCCATCACGTTGCTGCTCGTCGGGCTGCTCGGGCTGGGCTTGAACCTGACACCCTGCGTGTATCCGTTGATCTCGGTCACCATCGCGTACTTCGGCAGCCAGGGCCGTCACCGCGGAGCTCGCGTCGCCGGCCTGGCGGCCGCGTACGTTCTCGGTATCACGGTCAGTTTTGCCGTGCTCGGCGTGCTGGCGGCGCTGTCGGGCGGGCTCTTCGGTGCGGCGCTGCAAAAGCCGCCGGTTCTGTTTCTGATTGCCGCCGTTTTGGTCGCTCTCGCATTGAGCTCGTTCGGTGTGTACCAGCTGCAACCGCCGGCGTGGGTGATGCAGCGCGTCAGCGGCTCGGTGCAGGGCATGTTCGGCTCCTTCTTCATGGGTGTGACCATGGGAGTGGTCGCGGCACCGTGCATCGGTCCGGTCGTGCTCGGGCTCTTGCTCTTCGTCGGCAGCCGCCACAGCGGTGTTCTGGGCTTTGAGCTGTTTTCCGCGCTCGGTCTCGGTATGGGCTTGCCGTATCTGGCGTTGGCGGTGGCGGCGGGATCGATCAAAGCGTTGCCGCGTTCGGGTGAGTGGATGGTGTGGGTCGAGCGCTTCTTCGGCGTCGTCTTACTGGCGTTGGCGGCCTACTTCGTCACGCCGTTGCTGCCGAAGACAGTCAGCCATTTGCTGCTGCCCGGGCTCACCGCCGCCGGCGGCATCTACCTCGGCTTCATCGATCGCTCCGGTCTAAGGATGCGCTATTTCCCGTCGATCAAGCGCGTCGTGGGGATTGCCGCCGTCGTGATTGCCGCCTGGGCGGTGCTGCCGCAACGCGCCGAAAGCTCGATCGCGTGGCGGCCGCTAGACTCGACGAGTCTCGACATCGCGCGCCGCAGTGGCAAGCCGGCGGTGGTCGACTTCGTCGCCGACTGGTGCATCCCGTGCAAGGAAATGGAGCACACGACCTTTCGTGATCCGCAGGTGCGGCAACAGGCCGATCGCTTCGCCATGTTCATCGCCGATATCACCAGCGAGTCGGAACAGGGGGACGATCTCGTCGACCGCTATCAGGTGCGTGGCGTGCCGACGCTCATCGTGTTCGACAGGTCCGGAACCGAGGTGCAGCGATTCGTCGGCTACACCGGCCCGGACCAAATGGCCAAGGCGATGCGTGACATCCACTGAGCTGGCATATGGCTGATGGCGTATGGTTCAGAATCAGAACCATCTGCGATCGGCCATCAGCCATACGCCGTTCTCAGCCTTGTCGCGCCGGTCGAGCCGCGCTACACTGCCGCCATAGTGAACAACCTGTCGCCGCTCGTTGCCTTTTCGCCCGCACATGACAACGCCATAAGTTTCCGCGCCTTTACACTGCCTGAGACGGTGCAACAGGGCATCGATGCGGCCGGTTTCACTGTCTGTACTCCAATCCAGGAGCAGGTGTTACCCTTAGCGCTGGCGGGCAAAGATGTCGCCGGGCAGGCACAGACCGGGACAGGCAAGACGGCGATCTTTCTGATCACCATCTTCACCCGGCTGCTGCGCCAGCGGCCGCCGGAGCTGCCGGATCCCGCGCCCCGCGCGCTCGTCATCGCGCCGACGCGCGAGCTGGTGGTGCAGATCCTCCACGACGCGGAGCAGCTCGGCCGCTTCACCGGCCTGTCGATGCAAGCCGTCTACGGCGGGATCGACTACCGGAAGCAGCGCGAGCGCCTGCGACAAGGGTGCGATATCCTGATCGGCACGCCGGGCCGGCTGATCGACTATTTCAAGCAGCACGTCTATACCCTGCGGTGCGTCGAGTCCCTGGTGATCGACGAAGCGGACCGCATGTTCGACATGGGCTTCATTGCCGATCTCCGCTTCATGCTGCGGCGCTTGCCGCCGTATCAGAAACGGCAATCGATGCTGTTCTCGGCCACCTTGTCGTATGCGGTGATGGAGCTGGCCTACGAGCACATGAACGACCCCATCAAGGTGTCGGCGACTCCGGAGCAGGTGACCGCGGAAAATGTGGAACATGTCCTCTACCACGTCGGCTCGCATGAGAAGCTGCCGTTGCTGTTGGGACTGTTTCGGCGCGACCCGCCAGTCCGCGTGCTCATCTTCGTGAACACCAAGCGCGCTGGCGAATGGTTGGCACGGCGGCTGACTGACAACGGATACAAGGCCGAGGCGATCACCGGCGATCTCGAGCAGCGCACGCGGCTGCGCCTGGTGCGGGAGTTCAAGGCAGGAGATCTGCCGATCCTGGTGGCCACCGACGTCGCCTCGCGCGGGCTGCACATCGAGGATGTCACGCACGTCATCAACTACGATTTGCCACAGGATGCGGAGAACTACGTCCACCGCGTCGGCCGCACGGCACGCTGCGGCGCTTCCGGGAAGGCCGTCAGCCTCGCCTGCGAGGAGTACGTCGAATCGCTGCAGGGGATCGAGGAGTTCGCCGGATTCAAGATCCCGGTCAAGGAGGCGCCCGACGAGCTGTTCGTGCATCCCGTCGGAGCGTCGCACGACGGGCGCCACCGCGGGCGTCGACAGCGGATGCCGTCCACCGGCCGTGGCCGCCAACGGCACGCGTCGTAGCATTCAGGTCCAAGGTCCAACGTCCCAAATCATTGCTGTAATGCCTCGATTGGAGGGTAAGGAGGAGCAATCATGTTCGGTACCATCAAGAAAATCGTTCGCGACAAGGGGTTCGGCTTCATCGTGCCCGATGACGGCAGCGATGACGTCTTCTTTCATCGCTCACGTCTGGCGCCCAAGGTCGCCTTCGAGGATCTGCGCGAGGGCGACGAAGTGGAGTTCCAGGTCACCAAGGGTGAGAAGGGCCCGCAGGCGAACAATCTAAAGGTGAGATGAAGGGTTCAAGGGTCCCTCGAACCCCCGAGCCCTCGAGCCCTCGAACCCTCGCTCCGCACGCCGCCGCCGTCGCCAGCGGACTGCTCATCGCGGCGTGCTTCTTGTGGTTCGAGCTGTACCCGTTCGCGTGGGTGGCGTTTGTACCGCTGCTGTGGGCCGTCCGCCGGGCTGTCACAGGGCGTGATGCGGCGTGCATCGGCTTCCTCGCCGGGTTGGCGACCAACCTGCCGGCCTTCTACTGGCTGGTGTACACCATCCACGTCTTCGGCGGGTTCGGGTATCCGCTGGCGCTGTTCTTCTACATTTTTCTGACGCTGTACGCGGCGCTTGAGTTCGGCATCTTCGCAGTGGCTTTGCAGCGCACCGGTTTCGGGCCGCTCGGGTTAGCGGCACCGGCTCTGTGGGTATCGTTGGAGTTCCTCTATCCCAATCTGTTCCCGTGGCGGATGGCGAACTCGCAGTTCCACGCGCCCGTGCTGATGCAGATCGGCGACCTCACCGGCCCATTCGGGTTGAGTTTCGTCATGCTGTGGATCTCAGCAGGGCTGGCCATGTTGCTGCAAGCGCCTCGACGTATTCTACCACTGGCAGCTGCCGCCACTGCCACGGTCGCGGTGGTGCTCTACGGCGTCGTTCGCCTGCCGGCGATCGATCGCGCCATGGCGGCGGCGCCGGCGGTGCGCGTGGGCCTAGTGCAAGGCGACGTCGGCATCAAGGAGAAAGGCGACGTCCGCTACTTCGACATCAACCTAGAGAAATACCAGCAGCTTTCGGAAGACCTGCAGGACAAGGCCGACGTGATCGTGTGGCCGGAGACCGTTTCGCAGAATTGGATTGAGGTCAGCACGCAGCGGCTCGAGGGCCACGAGAATCCGTTCGACGACCTCCGCACCCATCTCATCTTTGGCGGCCTCGCATTCCGGATGCGCGGCCACGACCCGCCCGACGAGTTCAATAGCGCGTTTCTCATCGGCCCCGGCGGCGTGGTGCTCGACCGCTATGACAAGCACGTGCTGATGCCGTTCGGGGAATACATCCCGCTGGGATCGTACTTCCCCGCCGTCTACTCGCTCAGTCCGCAAACCGGGGGCTTCACGCCGGGCACCGGTGTTTCCGTGTTCAACGTGCCCGGCAAGGTCCGCATCGGCCAGTTGATCTGCTACGAGGACCTGTTGGCGTCGATGTCACGCCGGGCGACAGAGGCGGGCGCCGAGGTGTTGCTGAACATCCTGAATGACGCCTGGTACGGGAACACCGCGGCCCCGTACCAACATCAAGCGTTGGCGTTGTGGCGGGCGATTGAGAACCGCCGTTACCTGCTGCGCGGCTCGAACTCCGGCGTGACCAGCATCATCGACGCCGCCGGCCGCGTCATCGCCGAGGGCGGCCTATTCCGTTCCGAAGTGATCACCGGGAGTGTGCGCCGATTGCACCTCAAGACCTTCTACACCCGCTTTGGTGATATCTTCGCTTGGAGCGTGGTGGCGGCGGCGCTGGTGCTGCTGCGGCGCGGGCTCAGCTCAGGGGCCGACTCGCCGTAGGCGCGCCGGCCGGGGCGCAGTGCGCGCCGGTAGGCTCACGAGCCTTCTGGCTGTCGATTGCCGCACTTTGGTGCAGGCGCGGCCGATCTGGCACACGATGTCGTAGGCGTAATACAGCTCTGGATACAGCAACGGTTTGCCGCTGGTCATGAGGGCTGCGGCGACCTGGCGTTCGGGGTCGGCCCACGACAGGATGTTGGTGAAGCCGAGATGGCCGAAGGCACGCTCCGTGTCGGGGCCGTAGAGGCTCAACCACTGCGCGCCCAGTATGAACCCCATGGCGTAGCGGAGCGGCATACCGAGGGTGAAATCGATTTCGAAGTAGCTCTGCTCCGCGGTCGCACGCTGGATCGTGCGCGGGTCGAAGATGCGCACCCCATCGAGCTCGCCGCCGTTGAGCAGCAGCTGATAGAAGCGGCTGAGCTCGTTGGCGGTGGCGACGATATTGGCAGACGGGACGACGCTGGTGAGGAAGCCCGGATCGTTCGACAGCTCCACCCCTTCGCGCAGGCCGATGCCTAAGGCTCGTTCCAACAGCCACGACAGCGGCGGCAGCAGCGGCGGCCCGGTGAAGTAGTTGATCGCTACCTTGCGGACGTCGCGCCGGCCTACGCCGTAGTTCATCCAGCGGAAGTTCAGCGGCCGCAGGATCTCCTCATCCAGGAAACTGCGGATGTCCTTCCCGGTCACCCGCTGCACCACCTCGCCGAGAATGAAACCGCCGGAGATGGCGTGGTAGGCGAGTTGCCGGCCGGCGCGGGACGTCGGTTCCGCCTTGCACAGGATGCGCACGATGCCGGCGGGATCTTTCAGCTGCTCCAGTCGCATGGCCTCCGGCGGCAGGTTGGGTATACCGGCGCGGTGCGTGAGCACGTGTCGGATCGTGATCCAGTGCTTTTCGTGCACCCCAAATTCCGGGATGTACTCGCACACGCGGTCGTCGAGGCGGATCAGGTTGCGCTGGTCGAGCAGGTGCACCACCATGGCCGTCACCGCCTTCGCCGCCGAGAAGATGGTGAATGGCGTCTCCGGCGTGGCCCGCACCTTCTTGGCGTCGGGCGGATCATGCGGGCCGTTGCCGCACCCATGGCCAATGGCGCGATCAATCAGCACGCCGCCGTGGCGGCGCACGCAAAGCTGGATGGCCGGATGCACCCCGGTCTGATACAAGCGCTCGACGGCGTGCCAAATCTCCTCGACCGCGGTGGCTTTGACACCAACCTCACGGGGATGGACTTCCGCCGCAGCCCGCCGCGACGTCACCGCCTCCAGAGATGCGGGGACTCGGCACGTGGCAATGAAAGGGATTCGCACACCTCTTTTGTAGCCCATAGGTGGCCAAGTCGCGAGCAGAGGGCGGCTCTTCAGAAGGGCGAACGGAGCACACGAAACCGGTCCTCTCCGTGTCCAGCGGGGCAAAACTTGGGACACGGTCAGCCCTCCGGTAGAGGGTAAGGGTCGCGCGGTTTCAACCGCAGCGCGGCGACTGCGAACCAACCCGCGCCGCTGCCCACTCACGCCGAGGTCGCCGTACCCTCCTTGGGCAACCGGCTGGCGCTGCCGGATACAGCCCTCCGCCGGGGTTGACGTTTCGAGCGATTACTCTTAGAGTGGCCGCTCATGACGTACCGGGTGGAGGAGTTGGCCGCGGCCGCCGGGGTTCGGGTGGATACGGTTCGCTTCTACCAGAGCAAGGGGCTGCTGCCGCCGCCGCGCCGGGTACAGCGCGCCGCTGTATACTCCCGCGAGCATCTGTCCATTCTCCAGCGCATCCGGCGCTACCAGTCGCAAGGACTCAGCCTGGCGGTCATCAAGCGGCTGCTCGCGGCCCGGTCGCACTCCCGCGGCGATGCGTTGCTGGCGGCGGTAGTCGAGCACAGCGGCGAGCGTTCGTTGACGCGGACGCAGCTGGCGGCGCTCTCCGGAGTACCGGAGCCGTTGCTCGCTTCGCTGGAGGCGGCCCGCCTGCTCGATCCGGCAGTGGTGGACGGCGAGGCGCGTTACGGAGAAGCCGAACTGCAGATGGTCCGCGCCGGCTTGGAGATCTTGCAGCAAGGCTTCCCGCTCGACGAGTTGCTGCGCGTGGCCGGCGAGCACGCCAAACAGGTGCGGCTGAGCGTCGACCACGCCATCGCCTTGTTCGACCGTCATGTGCGCAAGACCGGCAAGGGAGAGACTGCGGCCGCGGACGTGGCCGAGGCGTTTCGGCGGCTGCTGCCGTCGGTGACCACGCTCGTTGCGCTCCACTTCCAGCGCACCTTGCTCAATTGCGCCCTGGAACGGCTGCGCCGGGGCGGCGAGCGCGAGAGTCTGGAAGCGGCGGCGGCCGTGCTGCGTAGCGGCCATCTGGAGGTGAAGTGGAGTTGACGCTGCCGCCCTCCGCAAAGAAGGCCGCCGTGGTCGAGGCGATGTTCGACCGCATCGCGCCGCGCTACGATCTGCTCAATCGGCTCCTGACGCTGCGCCTAGACCAGCGCTGGCGAGCGGCGTTGGTGCGCCATGCCGCCATCGGCCGGCGCGATGTCGTCGTCGATATCGGCTGTGGCACCGGTGACCTGTGCGTGCTGGCGGCGGCGGCGGGCGCGCGCGTCATCGGCGTGGACTTCGCCGCCGGTATGCTGGCGGCGGCGCGCCGTCGGGGTGTGACGGTGCCGCTGGTGCGTGCCGATGCCGCTCGGCTGCCGCTGCCGGCGGCCTCCGCCAGCGTGGTCACCAGCGCTTTCGCGTTGCGGAACTTCGTCTCGATCCCACAGGTCTTGTCGGAAGCGGCCCGGGTCCTGCAACCCGGCGGACGTCTGGCTTTGCTGGAGGTCGATCGGCCCGCTGGTACGCTCGCCCGTTGGGGACACGCGCTGTACTTCAGACGCATCGTGCCGCTAGTGGGCGCACTGTTATCCGACCGCGCTGCCTACGACTACCTGCCACGCTCCGCCGCCTATCTTCCTCCCGAACCGCAGCTGCTCTCACTCATTGGTGCGGCGGGCTTTGGGGATGTCATCAAACGACCGCTGAGCGCTGGCGTCGCGCAGCTAATTATCGCCATGCGCAGCGGTGAACGGCCATGATCGATACCCTGCTGCAACATGCCGCTGAAGAGATCGGCTGCGCCGTCGCTCACGCCCGTGAGCACAAGACACGAGCTGTGGTAACTGTGTCCGCCCCGGTTGCGCCCCCGCCGGACCTACTCAGCCTGGTGCAGCAGGCGGGCAGCTCGGCACGGCACTGTTTCCTGTGGGAGCGGCCGGCGGACGATTTCGCGGTCGCGGCGTGGGGCACGAGTGCGAGTTTCTGCGCCGACGGCGCCGGGCGGTTCAACCAGATCGCGGACGCGTGCGACGCGGTGCTGCGCGACGCGGCCGCCGATGCCGCGTCGCGCGCCATCGGCGCGCCGTTCTTTGTCGGCGGTTTTGCCTTCGCCCCCGACGCGGTGACGGAGGAGCCCTGGCGCGGCTTTCCCGCCGGCCTGATGCTGCTGCCACGCCTGGCCATCGTGCGCCGCCAGCAGCGAGCTACGCTCACTGCCACGTGTATGGTCGACGCCACCAGCGATGCCGCCGCCCTCCTACAAGGCCTCCGAGCGGATCTGGAGCACATGCAGCACGCCGCCGCGGGCGCCTGTAACGAAGACGCGCGCGACTCGGTCGACATCCGCTACCAGGCCGCTCCGAGCGCACCGCTGCTGCTGTGGAAACAGGCCGTCGCCGAGACGGTGGACGACATCACGCGCGGCCGTCTGGACAAGCTCGTCTTGGCACGATCGTGCGTGGTCACCTCGAACCGCCTCTTCGATTGCGGGCGCATCCTGCGTCACCTGCGTACAACCTATCCCTCGTGTGTACTGTTCTGGATGGGCACACCCCACGGCGACTTCCTCGGTGCGACGCCGGAGCCGCTAGTCCGCTGCGAGGGCGGCCGCATCAGCACCGCCGCCATTGCCGGCTCGATCGCGCCCGGAAGCTCGGCGGCCGCGACACGTTCCTTGGCCCACGCACTGGCCAACAGCGAGAAAAATGGCGTCGAACACGCCATCGTGGTGCGCGCGATCACTGAGACGTTGCGGCCGCTGTGTGAACAACTCGATGTGGCGCCGTCACCGCAAGTCCTGCGGCTGGACAACGTGCAGCACCTAATGACGCCGATCAGCGGCCGCTTGCGCGACGCGCTTCACATCCTCGACCTCGTCGCCCGGTTGCATCCCAGCCCGGCGGTCGCCGGCTATCCGCGTGCCGCGGCGTTGCAGTTGCTGCACGAGCGCGAGGGGTTGAACCGCGGCTGGTACGCCGGCCCGATCGGCTGGATGGACGCCCGTCACGACGGCGAGTTCGCCGTCGCCATCCGCTCGGCTCTGGTGCGCGGCTCGGAAGCCGCGGTGTACGCCGGGGCCGGCATCGTCGCCGGTTCCGACCCGGAGGCGGAGCTGAGCGAGACGCGCATGAAACTGCAGCCGCTGTTGTCGGCGCTGCTCGAGCTGTGATCATGTACGAGCACGATCCGACGTTTGCCGGGCTCGAAGGGTTCGTGGCAGAGTTGGTCGGCGCCGGCGTGGCCCACGCTTGTGTCATGCCCGGTGCGCGTTCGACGCCGCTGGCGTTGACGCTCGTGAGCCACCCGAGACTGCGCGCCTGGTCGCACATCGATGAACGTTCTGGGGCCTTCTTCGCGCTCGGCATAGCCAAAGCCACGCGCCGTCCAGTAGCGGTCGCCTGCACTTCCGGCACCGCCGCCGCCAACTTGCTCCCCGCCGCCGTCGAAGCGTCTTACGCGCACGTCCCGCTGCTGCTGCTCACCGCGGACCGCCCGCCGGAGCTGCGCGACTGCGGCGCCCGTCAGACCATCGATCAGATCAAGCTCTACGGCACGCACGTGAAATGGTTCGCCGAGGCCGGTATGGCGGATGCCGGGCAACAGTATTTCCGGACGCTGGCGCGTCAGGCCGTGGCGCGCGCCTGTGCCAACCCGCCGGGGCCCGTCCACCTGAACTTTCCGTTCCGCGAACCGCTCATGCCGCGCCCGGCACCGCCCGCACGTGCCGCGAACGCGGCTGAAGAGACTGCCGATTTTCTCGGATTGCGCCCTTCGACAGGCTCAGGGCGAGCGGAAAAAGTCAATGACATCAAAGCCACTACCGCTCAGGCTGAGCTTGTCGAAGCCGGGTTTGTGAGTTTATCGACACTCCCTGAAGCCGAAGCAATTCCGGAACTTCTGGCGCCCGCGGCCGCCGCGGCTCCACCCGACGCTGCCGTACGGGCGCTCGCCGCCACGCTCGCGGCGACACCACGCGGGCTGATCGTCTGCGGTCCGCAAGATGCCGGCGCCGCGTTCGCACCGGCGGTGACAGCCCTGGCCAAACTGCTCGGTTACCCCATCCTCGCAGACCCGACATCACAAGTACGCAGCGGGAGCCATGACACCTCCCTGGTCGTCGATGCCTACGACACATTACTCCGCGACGAAACCTTTGCGCGCAACGTGGCTCCGGACGTGATCCTGCGCTTCGGACCGCTGCCGACCGCCAAAGCCTTCACCAATTATCTGCAGCAACACCCGCGCTGCCGCCAGATCGTGGTCGATCCGCAAACGCCCTGGAACGATCCGACCTCAACGGCAACGGACATGGCGCCATGGGATCCAGTCATAACCTGTGATGAGCTGTGCCGGCGCCTGAGCGACCGCGTGCGCCGCGCGGATGAGGCCTGGCAGGTGCAGTGGATGACCGCGACACGCCGTGTCCGCCGCGCGATCCAAAGCCAGCTCGAAGGCCTGCATGAACTCTTCGAGGGCAAGGTGTTCGCGGAGCTCGCGCGTCTGCTGCCCGAGGGCAGTTGGCTCTACGTCGGCAACAGCATGCCGGTGCGCGACCTGGAAAGCTTCTGGCCGGCAGGTTCGCGGACAATCCGTTTTCTGTCCAATCGTGGCGCCAACGGCATCGATGGTTTCATTTCCAGTGGTCTGGGTGCCGCCGCTGTCAGCGAGCATCCGGTCGTCATCGTCACCGGCGATCTCGCCTTTTACCACGACCTCAATGGTTTGCTGGCGGCCAAACGCCACGGCGTGCGCGCCACCATCATCGTCATCAACAACGACGGTGGCGGCATCTTCTCCTTTCTGCCCCAGGCGCAGTGCGGCGATCAGGCGGCAGAGTACTTTTTCACACCGCACGGCCTCGACTTCCGCGGCGCGGTGGAAATGTACGGTTGCGGGTTCACGCGTGTGTCATCTTGGGAACAGTTCCGCGACGCGGTGGCGGCGGCACTGCGCGCGCCGCAAACGCAGGTCATCGAAGTCCCCTCGGACCGCCAACGCAACGTCGAATTGCACCGCCAGATCTGGGCGGCAGCGGCGCGGGCGCTGGCGTAGAGATGAAGGCGATGCCGCGGGTGCGCTTGAGTGATGTCAGTCTGCACGTGGCCATCCACGGTGAGGGCGAGCCGCTCGTCCTGTTGCACGGTTTCACCGGCAGTGGCGAGCAATGGAAGGCCCAGGTCGAGGAGTTTGCGAACCGCTTCCGCACCATCGCGGTCGATCTCCTCGGCCATGGCCGCTCCGACGCGCCCATCAATCCCGGCCGCTACCGTATGGAGCGATGCGTTGCCGACCTTGCCGCGCTACTCGACGTCCTCGACATCGAGCGTGCCTGCTGGCTCGGCTACTCGATGGGTGCCCGAGTGGCGCTCGCCTTCGCGCTCGCGCACTCCGAACGCGTGCGTGCGCTCGTGCTCGAAGGCGTGGCGCCGGGCATCGAAGACCCGCAACAGCGCGCCGACCGTGTCGCCCAGGACGAAGCGCTGGCCGACAGCATCGAGCGCGACGGCACCGAGCCTTTCGTCGACGCGTGGATACAGCAGCCGCTGTTCGCTTCGCAAGCCCGCCTCGGCCCCGCCTTTCTCGCGGCGGCGCGCGCGGCGCGCTGTGCCAATGACCCGCGCGGGCTCGCGAATACTCTGCGCGGCATGGGCACGGGAGCACAAGAGCCGCTGTGGGCGAGTCTGCCTCTGCTGGCGCTGCCGACGCTGTTGGTGGTCGGGGAGGAGGACATGAAATTCCGCGGCATCGCCGCGGCCATGGCGGCGCGCATGGCGCGTGCACAGGTGGCCATTATTCCGCAAGCCGGACATGCCGCCCACGTCGAGAACCCGGCGGCCTTCAATGCGCGGGTGCTCCTATTCCTCACGCAAGAGTCGCTGGCAACGGTACCCGAGCAGCGCACGACATCAGTCGCGTGAGTCACTCGATCAAATAGGAGGTGTCACAGATGCCAATCAACTGGATTCAACGGCGCACTTATAGTGATGTCCGCTATGAGACGGCGGAGGCAATTGCGAAGATCACCATCAACCGCCCCGAGGTGCGCAACGCCTTTCGTCCGCAGACGCTCTTCGAGCTGGTGGACGCGTTCGCCGCTGCCCGCGAGGACTCCGGTGTCGGCGTTGTGATCCTCACGGGCGCCGGGAATGAGGCCTTTTGCTCCGGCGGCGACCAACGGGTGCGCGGCGCGGGCGGCTACGTCGGCGACGATGGCGTGCCGCGGTTGAACGCCTTGGATCTGCAGCGCGTGATCCGCACGCTGCCGAAGCCGGTCATCGCCATGGTGGCCGGTTATGCCATTGGAGGCGGGCATGTGCTCCACTTGGTCTGTGACCTTACCGTCGCCGCCGACAACGCCGTGTTCGGCCAAACCGGGCCGCGCGTGGGCAGTTTCGACGGCGGTTACGGGGCGACGTACATGGCCCGCGTCGTCGGCCACAAAAAGGCTCGCGAGATCTGGTATCTCTGCCGGCGCTACACGGCGCAGCAAGCCTTGGAGATGGGCTTGGTGAATACGGTGGTCCCGTTGGACCGGCTCGAGGAGGAGACGGTACAGTGGTGCCGCGAGATTCTTACCAACAGTCCGATGGCGATCCGCTGCTTGAAGGCGGCCTTCAATGCCGACACCGACGGCCTGGCCGGGATTCAGGAACTGGCGGGCAACGCGACCTTGCTGTTCTACATGTCCGAAGAGGCGAAGGAAGGGCGCAACGCCTTCCTAGAAAAGCGCGAGCCCAACTTCAGCGCCTTCCCGCGCCTGCCGTGACTCTCTTGCGGTGCTTCCGTGACGGCTAACAGCCGGTTGAAAAAGGCCTTCCGCTCGCCCTTCGACAGGCTCAGGGTGAGCGGAAAGTCTTGCGACTCAAGCGTTCTTCCGCTCATGCTGAGCTCGTCGAAGCATGAGCGCACTCCTTTTCAACGGGCTGCCAATCCGAGCGCTGGCGGTTCCCTTTCTGCTTGGGCCATGGCGATCCGGCCGGCGACGCTGACGGCGGCGGTGGTACCGGTCATCGTGGGAACCGCCATCGCCTTCCGTGGTGGTGCCGCGAGCCTCGGCCCGGCGGTGGCCGCGTTGTTTGCGGCGCTGCTCATCCAGATCGGAACCAATCTCACCAACGATGTGGATGACTTCGAACGCGGCGCCGACTCGGCGGGTCGCCTCGGACCGACGCGCGTCATTCAGGCCGGACTGCTGTCGCCAAAGCAGGTGCGCATGGCGGCCTGGATCGCCTTCGGCATGGCCGGCCTCATCGGGATCTATCTCTGTGCCGTCGGTGGGTGGCCGATCGTGCTCGTTGGCGTTGCCGCCATCGGCTCGGGTCTGGCGTACACCGGCGGGCCGTGGCCGCTCGGCTATCACGGCCTCGGCGACCTGTTCGTGTTCATCTTCTTCGGGGTGGTCGCCGTGGTCGGGACATTCTACGTCCAGGCTCACGCCACCAGCGCGCTAGCGTTGACTGCATCGATTTCGGTTGGCGCTTTATGCACGGCAATCCTCGTGGTCAACAACGTCCGCGATTGCGATAGCGATCGCGCCGCGGGCAAGCTGACGCTGGCGGTGCGCCTCGGCCAGCGTGCCGGCCGAGCGGAGTTCGCGGTGTTGGTTGCGCTGGCGTACCTCACACCGCTGGGGATGTGGCTCGCGGGCCAGGCGTCAGCCTGCGTTTTGCTGCCGTGGCTGACGCTGCCGTGGGCGATCGGTCTCAGCCGCTGTGTGGCGACGTGCCGGGACGGGGCGGGCTTCAACGCAGCTCTGCGCAGCACGGCACGTTTGCACGCGGCGTTCGGCGTGCTGTTCGCCGCCGGCCTGCTGGCATGAACATTCGCGAGATTGAGGCCACGCCGTTCCGCATTCCCTTCGCGCGACCACTTGTGATCGGGGGAATCGGCGTCGAGGCACGCACGGGCGTTCTGATCCGAGTGCGCGGCGACGATGGTCGCGTCGGACTGGGAGAAGCTGCGCCCCACCCGCTAGCCGGCGAAGCGGTGCTGCGCGACATGATGCGGTCCATCGCTTTGGCGCGGGAGGTGTTGCGCCTGGCTGGCCCGAATGAGTTGGCTGGCGTCTTGGATCGGCTTGAGGCGGTGCAGTCACCGGAGGTCCACGCGGGTTTGGAGATGGCCTGCTGGGATCTCGCCTCGCAAGCCGCCGGTGTACCCCTGGCCGAGATGATCTCACCGACAGTGAGGCAGCGTGTGCCTGTCAATGCCCTTATCGACAGACTTGACCCTGCCGACGCGGCGGGCGCCGCTCGCGAATTTGTCGCGCAGGGATTTTGCTGTCTCAAGCTGAAGGTGGGTCGCAATGTCGCGGAGGACGCAGCACGGTTAGCAGCGGTGCGCGCAGCCGTGGGTCCGCAGGTAGGCCTGCGCATCGACGCCAACGGCGTGTGGACGCTCGACGAGGCCTTACGCTTTCTCCCCCAACTTGCCGCGTACGATCTCGATTACGTCGAGCAGCCTGTGGCAGACGCAGCCGTTCTGGCGCAAGTGCGCCGTGCCGTCGATGTGCCCATCGCCGCGGACGAGTGCGTAACCGATGCCGCTGCGGTCCAGCGACTCGCGGCCCTGCGCGCGGCCGACGTGATCATCGTTAAGCCGGCGCTGCTGGGCTTGCGCGCCGCCATTGCCGTCGTTCGAACCGCGCAGGCGTGTGGCATGAACGTCGTGGTGACCTCGGTGCTCGACACCAGCGTCGGTATCGCCGCGGCATTGCATCTCGCGGCAACGCTGCCGGACCCGGTGTTGCCTTGCGGTCTGGCGACCGCATCCCTGCTCGCGGGTGACCTGGCGCGTGAGCCGCTCGTGCCACGCAACGGCTGGCTGGAAGTGCCGCGCGGGCCGGGCCTCGGCATTCAACTCGATACGGAGATGTTGCAGCGATGGGGTGATGAATGATGGCATTTGAGCTTCCCAGCGGTTGAAACCGCGGCTACAAAGGGCGCAAAGTCCGCCTGCGCGGACTCCGAAGAAAAGGGAGAGCATGCGCAGCCGCTTCACGCAGCTTTATTTGCACTGCGTATGGGCAACGTGGGACCGGATGCCGTTGCTGGTCCCCGCAGTCGAACCAACCGTGTACGCCGCCATTCTCGCGAAATGTCGTCAGCTCGACTGTGAACCTCTGGCCACCGGTGGCATGGCGGACCACGTTCATCTCTTGGTCCGCTTCCCCACGACACTGGCTGTCGCGGACCTGGTCAAGGAGGTAAAGGGGGCCTCTTCACATCTGGTCACTCACCAGAGCGCGGTAGAGTCCTTCAAGTGGCAAGGATCCTACGGCGCTTTCACGGTCAGCAAGGAGTCGGTGCCCCGGGTCAGAGCGTACGTAGAGAGCCAGAAACAACATCATAGTAGCGGCACGATCGTGGAGGAGTGGGAGCGCACCGCCGCTGCGCTGAATGCGCGGACATCGAAATGAATGCTAGCGGTCGTGGCAAAGTCCGCGAAGGCGGACTTCGTGCTTCTCGTAGCCGCGGTTTCAACCGCCGGGCTAGGGACTATGAAGAACAAAGCCAAGAACAAGCCGGCGTGTCCGTCGTAGTCCCGTGAGACGGGGGGATCACACGTCTCGCAAGTTATGGCATGTTGGTGGCAATTGCTGACAGCTGTTCAGCAGGCTACGGGCATGATAGGAGCTGGCCGGGTAGGGACCTCCGGTCAATGACAGAGACAAAGGACTGGGGCTTTCCAAAGGGGCGGGTAGCTGAGACGCTTCGTAAGATCCTGTATCCGGATCTCACCGATCACGAAGTTGAGGCCATCGTTGTGTGCCTCCTGGCTCATCTCTTGATCGAGGGCCGGCTCAACGTACTCCTCTACGGCTGGCTAAAGCAGGACGCGCCAAGGCGAGCCGACGCAAAACAAGCCTCCAAGTCCGACGATGCACTCTGGAAGAGAATTGTGAAGCTCAGGTTCTGGACGAAGTACTCTGTTATCGAGCCGTTTTTTGCCGGTCATTTTCCGAACGAAGCTCCGAACGTTGGCAAGATCAACAAACTCCGAAACGACATAGCCCACGGCCGGGCAAGAGAGGCAAGATTCGATGGCCGGCCCATCTCGGAGGAGAAAACTGTCGAGGAAATCTTCCTCGCTGCACAGTTCGTTTCACAGCGGCTCGTTGAGTTCGAGGAAATTATCGACAGCCCACACGCGCGCGCCGAACGCTGGAGAAAGCGACTCGTGGAGTTAGGTGAGCCCCTCCTTTAGGCTCGTTGGGCGAGGAGTAGCCCCCTAATGGTTATCGTCGGTACCGTTCTCGTATTGCTAGCTAGCCTCATCAATGACTGGTGTGCTGCCTACACCCATCTCAACGACCCTTTGCAGGCGCCCCCTGCCTACACACTTTACGGTCGGAGGATTTGGCTTGCCAGCTTGGCGCTGTTCGCGGTCGGATGCGTCGTGCTCTGGACAGGTCACGCTGGGGTGTGGTTGCTTGCCGGGGCCGTTGGATGGTTTTTCGTTTTTTCCAGCTGGCTGAACTTTCCGCTCCTTGAGCGCATGAAGCTATTGCCACGTGGGTGGATGGTCCCCGGCGAGCTTCAGCACCTGATGCGTCGACAAATCATCCGAGAACGACGGCGGGAACGCCGAGGAGCCAGGGAGCAGTAGGATGACCAGAACGCACTCTGGCGGGCATGAGGCGGGCGGCGGCAGCCGCTGGCTACGACTCCTACTGCTGGCGTTTCTACTGGTCGATCGGGGGGTGGTGGCGCTTGGTGGAGAGTGCATATCTGGTGATTGCAAGAACGGTCACGGGACGTACAGGTTCGCCAACGGCGACGAGTACGTGGGTGACTTCCGCAACGGCAAGCCGAACGGTCGGGGGACGGGGACATTGGCCAACGGCGACAAGTACGTCGGTGAGCACCGCAACGGCAAGGCGAACGGTCACGGTACGTACACGTTCGCCAACGGCGACAAGTGCGTGTGTGAGTTCCGCGACGGCAAGGCGAGTGGTCATGGGACGTACACATACGCCGACGGCAACAAGTACGTCGGTGAGTTCCGCAACAACGAGCCGGACGGTCTGGGGACGGCTACGTTCGTCAACGGCGACAAGTACGTCGGTGAGTTCCGCAAGGGCGAGCCGAATGGTCACGGGACGTACACGTTCGCCAACGGCGCTAAGAACGTCGGTGAGTTCCGCAAGGGCGAATACATCGGCCGCTGACGGCAACGCAAAGCGGCGCTCGATACATGTGCGGAAAGCAACCGACCGGAAGCGGGATGCATGAAAGTCGTCAAACGCGCAATCAAGGGCGGCTACATTTGGGGCGCCGAGCACGACCTGAGCGTCGTTGAAGAAGCACAGATGCGGCTTCGCCCGGTGCACGTGCTTCCTCTGGCTGCATCTCGAATGGTGGATTCGGAGGAAAATCACTGTCATCACCATGAGTGATGTCATCCCAAATTGGCTCGAACAGCGCGCGCAGACGAACCCGGAGCATGCGGCGCTCATCTACAACGGGAGAGCGATCTCATATGCGGATCTGGCGGCGCGTACCGCCGTGGCGTGCGGGCGGCTCCACCGTCTCGGCGTGCGCCGCGGTGATCGTGTGGCACTGCTGCTCGCCGGCGGTCCCGAGTTCGCCGCGATTCTGCATGCGTTGCCGTATCTCGGTGCCGTCGCGGTTCCGCTCAACCGCCGCCTCAGCCCGGTGGAGATTGCCCGCCAGCTCGCCGACAGCGGTCCGCGGCTGCTGGTGTACGACCGCACCGCGCGTGAGACCGTGGCTGCCGTTCGCCGGCACCTGCTGCTGTTTGCGGCCAGCGCGGATGTGGATGCGCTCGATGACGACCCGGTGTTCGACGACGTCAGCGCGGAACCCGATGCCGGCGGCGCCCGGATCGATCTGCAAGCGGTGCACAGCATCATCTACACCTCCGGCAGCACCGGCCACCCCAGGGGCGTGTTGCTGACCTACGGGAATTTTTTCTGGAGCGCCGTTGGATCGGCATTCAACCTCGGTGTCCACCGCGACGACCGCTGGCTGGCGTGCTTGCCCTTCTGCCACGTCGGCGGGTTGTCAATCCTGCTGCGCAGCGTGATCTACGGCACCACTGTCGTCACTCACGACGGCTTCGATGCGGCGCAGGTCGACCGCGCGCTCGACGAGGAGCGAGTGACCATTGTCTCGGTGGTGGCCAACATGCTGCAGCGGCTGCTGGAGCGGCGTGGCAATCGCCCCTACCCGTCCTGGCTGCGCTGCGTCCTGCTCGGCGGCGGGCCGGCGCCTCTGGCGTTGCTCCAAGCGTGCCGCGCTCGCGGGGTGCCGGTGGTACAAACGTACGGGCTTACAGAGGCAGCCTCGCAGGTCACCACGCTCGCGCCTGCCGACGCGGACCGGAAACTGGGCTCCGCCGGCAAGCCGCTGCTCGGAACGGAGATCGCTCTCTCGGGACCCAACGGGCCGGGACCCAACGGGCCGCGGCCGAACGGGCCGGTGCCGGCCGATGCCGTCGGCGAGATTCTGGTGCGCGGGCCGACCGTCAGTCCGGGATATCTCGATCCGGCGGACAACGTGCACCGTGAGGACGGTTGGTTGCGCACCGGCGATCTCGGCCGGCTCGATGCCGAAGGGTTCCTCTACGTCATGGGGCGGCATGACGACATGATCATCACCGGTGGTGAAAACGTCTACCCCGCGGAAGTGGAAGCCGTGCTGCAGGGGCATCTGGCGGTCGCCGAGGCGTGCGTGTTTGGGGTCTCGGACGCGCGCTGGGGACAGGCGGTGGCGGCCGGCGTCCGCTTGCGTGTTGGCGCCACGGCGACTCCGAGCGAGCTGATCGAGTATGTGTGTCAGCACCTCGCCCGCTTCAAGGCGCCGCGCCGGATTCATTTCGTAGAGGACTTCCCCCGCACCGCCTCCGGCAAGATCATTCGCGAGCAGGTGCGCGAGCAGTGTCGTAATTCGGTCGACGGACTCAGTTGACAGCGCGCCACTGGGTCCCTCTCCCGGATGGGACTGTCGATAAACGGGAACCACACCCTTCGAGTTACCATGTGTCCCGTGGGTAGCGAAGGGAGCGAGATGAAAACCTGGGGAGCCTCCCCCGGTGCGCGTGGTACACAGCAGTGTCCACAAA
>Ga0187884_10000958_pt1 | contig 27494 bp, 24 predicted proteins | sample June2016WEW_20_4_FD_132983 | JGI IMG/M metagenome (GOLD analysis project Ga0187884, IMG submission 132983) | Peatland microbial communities from SPRUCE experiment site at the Marcell Experimental Forest, Minnesota, USA - June2016WEW_20_40 | ecosystem: Environmental > Terrestrial > Soil >...
CGGCCCCTCCTACCGCACTCGCCACTTGCCGCCGCTTGACTTGCCCGATTCAAACAGCGATCACGCTACTAAACCGGACAGAATTTCCGGAAAAAAGCGGACACAATTTCCGGAACCCACATTCGGGATTCATTGTACCGGAGCATTACCCGTTGCATGGAACGGAAGCGCGGATCGATGTGAACGGAAACAGGATAATATCCACTAATATCACCTGCTGGTTTACGAATATCGATCTCAAGAAGCGCCATGAGGATTTGATTCTCTACAAGACGTACAATCCGCAGGAATTTCCAAAGTACGACAATTACGATGCGATAGAGGTTTCAAATACCGCTCGTATTCCCAAGGACTACGGGGGCGTGATGGGCGTTCCTGTCACCTTTGTTAATAAATACAATCCTGACCAGTTCGAGATCATCGGTGCAACAGAAAGCGAGGGGACGGGCTTTTCGTCTGGGCTTTGGAATCCTGATAGTGGCGTTGCACAAGCAGCGATCAATGGAAAACGGGTCTACAAACGCCTGTTCATCCGCAACAAGAGACTCATGTAAATGAAAATCGACCTCAAGGAAATCACGATCAAAGAACTAACCGACGGCTTCGTGGACAATGACGAGCAGGGCGTCGCCGGGTACGGCGGCAAGCTCGACATTCGCCCGCCGTATCAGCGAGAATTCATCTACAAGGACAAACAGCGGGATGCCGTGATCGACAGTGTGCAGAGAGACTTCCCGCTGAATACGATGTATTGGGCCGTGCGCAATGACGGCAACTACGAAGTGATCGATGGACAACAGCGCACGCTTTCGATTTGCCAGTACGTGGACGGGGACTTCTCCATCGACGGGCTGGCATTCCACAACCTGCAAGACGATCAGCAGCAACAGATTCTTGATTATAAATTGATGGTCTATTTCTGCTCCGGGACGGACAGCGAGAAGCTGGATTGGTTCAAAACCATTAACATTGCAGGCGAGAAACACACCGATCAGGAATTGCGCAATGCGGTGTATGCTGGGCCGTGGACCGCCAGCGCGAAGCCAATTTTCAGTAAAACGAATTGCGCAGCTTATGGGCTGGCGAGCAAGTACTTGCAGGGCCACCCGATCCGGCAGGACTATCTGGAAACGGCGATCGACTGGCACTCGAACGGCCAAATAAAAGAGTACATGTCGAAGCATCAGCACGACACGAACGCGACTCCGCTGTGGCAATACTTTCAGAAGGTCATTGGCTGGGTGAAAGCGACGTTTCCGAAGTATCGGCGAGAGATGAAGGGAGTGAATTGGGGGACCCTCTACAATGAGTTCAAGGACAAGGAGTTTGATACGGACAAGCTGGAGAAGCACGTTGCGAAGTTGATGCAGGACGACGATGTGGGGCGGAAGTCGGGAATCTACCCGTATGTGCTAGATGAAGATGAAAGGCATCTGAACGTCCGCGCGTTCTCTGGCAGCATGAAGCGGGAAGCATACGAGAGGCAAAAGGGAGTCTGCGTGAAGTGCAAGGAGAAGTTCGCGTTTGAAGAGATGGAAGGCGATCACATCAAGCCTTGGCACGAGGGCGGGAAGACCGACGCGACGAACTGCCAGATGCTATGCAAGGACGACAACAGAAGAAAATCGGGGAAATGAGAGAGGTCAGCAACCCCCGATCACTTCAAAAGGGCGGCGTTTCCTGATAGAGGAAAGCTGTGAAGCGCGACGACGCAGCAACTCCGCTCGTGCCGTTTGATGAGTTCGCGGACTTCGTGCGCCGTGTCGTCTCAGTCCCGAAACAGGAGATCGACCGGCGCATGTCCGCTTACCAGCGGCAACGAGCGAAGCAGAAGAAAGCGCGACCCCATAAGTAGCGCACGGCCTCTCACGTCCGGCCATTGATAACGCCGTACCGTGGTTTAGTCAAGTGGGTTGTTACCCAAGTTAGGGGATGAAGTCGGGCACCTGGTAACGTTCAGGAACAGCTGTTTCCACGCAGATCCCGTTCTGCGGCTGCAATCTGGGGCAGACCAAACGACCAAGAAGGGAAGAGTTCGACACGTCGGACTTTCCCACGGGCGCCGCCCTGAATACCCGCTTCTGTGGAGAAACAATTGGCCGCTCTCCTTGAGCCATGCGCTCAGAGCAGCCAGAACACACGACGGGGTAGTGAAAGAACTGACAGGCAGTGGAGCCCTCGGCTATGTGCGCGACGCACTCGAAATTGAGAACGATCTTGGGCTGAACATGATCGACGCTGGCTGGGCGTTCCCTCCGAAGGCCTTGGACCGGTTGGCTGAAGACTGGGACCGCCTCGACCGGGAATTGGCCGCTGTGTCCGACGAAGACAGGCGCATCTTCGTGTTAGAGGTGAATCGAAAGCTTGGAATGCACGCTGTAAAGTAACGAGCATGCCGACACAGCCTCTGGTCTATCCTGACAGCCCCGCTCGCCTGCAGGCGGCGCTGGCAAAGTACCCCGCGATCGAGGCCTTGGTCGGAGACGATCTCGCACCGCTTGCCAGGATCTGGCATCGCGGCAACGAGTTGGCCGATCCGCATCCGCTGATCGGTCTTCTGCTGAGCGACGATGAGAGAAAGAGATTGGGCGCGCTAGACAGGGGACTGACGAGGCTTTCGCTTTCTGCTCAGCTTACGATGGATTTCCGCAAACGAATTGTAACGGATAACCCCAACGGGATTGGAGACGCAGAGGCAGCCCTTGCCGAGCTCTTGGTAGCCGGCCCGCTGGCTCTGGCGGGGGCAGAGGTAGCAATTGTCCCGAGATCGGTCGGCGGGGCAGATATTCGTGCGATCTGCGGAACCGACAGCGTCACGGTCGAAGTTGCCCGCGTTCAGCGCGACCAAGGTGACCGAAGGAAGGACAACCAGAAGCGGCGGGCATTCGGGCACTGGAGAGCGGGAAGGCCCGCGCCCGAGGAGATCCGCGAGCACGCTCGGCAGTTCGGACCAGCCAGGGTTTTGGAATACGAGGTGCACCCTCTGGGACACGGCGACGCCGCGGATAAGATCGAGCGACTCATCGAGAAGGGGAAAAGAAAGGTGAAGCAGCTCCGCAGCAAGCCAAGTCCGCTGTTGGTATTCTCGCTGTTTCGCCGGGAAATGCTGTTCCGCCAAGAAATGTGTCGGCCAACCTACATGGAAAGCGTGGTCCTTGGCGGCAGGACAACCGGGCCATTCTACGCAGCAACCTACGGTCGAAAAGACGATCCAATCTTCTCAGGGAATGATTTCAACGGCCGCCCGAGAGCAACGCTTCGCCAGAGAGGGAACGGCATTCTCCACCGTTACCGCTTCCTGGCGGGTGTAATGTGGTTATTCCCGTCACTTGATGGCGTGTTCTTCGAAAACCCGTACCCGGATGAGGTCTGCCTTTCGACTGAGGGGCGTGACCTTGTTCTGCGTGCGTTCAACGCGCGCAAGGCCGAGATGGTTCTCAAAAGCGACTGACCCAGGCAACCTGGAGACCGGAGGCCGGAGGGGGACGTAGTTAATCTGTTAACATGTGGATTCCGTGACAGGAACACTGCTGTGCCGCGTGAGCCGTGCCTGGATGTCGCGTGGCAGCTATAATCGCCCGCCGGCTGGAACGTCGGGCAATCTTTCGCGACGATTCCGACCGACAGAGTTTTCTGCGCCCGGCGGCGTTGGTCGCCGGGGAAGAAGCTCTTGGCGGTTCCGCTTTCAACCGAACAGGCTCCCCTGCACGACGACGCTCTCACCGTCGTCCGCGCTCTCGTACAGGTCCGGCAGCGCCTGAAGATCTCCCGCGAACCGGAACCGGCTCGCCTCCAGGTACCGCTCTTCCGTCTCCACGGCTATCCACCGCCGCCCTTCCCGCTCGCACGCTTCTCCGGTGGTGTTACTCCCGGCGAACGGGGCCAGGACGAGGTCGTCCGGGTCAGTCAGGAATCGCAAGAAGAACGTCGGTAGCTGGACGGGGAAACGCGCCGGGTGCGGCAATTGCGCGATGGCCCTTCACTCGGCACGAACGCTGCCGGCGGGCAACTCTGGCTCCATCAAATATTCCAGGATCTCCTGCTGGCGCTGTTGCAGTTCCAGCAGCAGGGAAGCCGCAAGCACCCGGTATTGCGCTGGCGAGTGAGTGCGCTTCGCCTCCATGAGCACTTGCTCCAAGTTGCCAATGCACCCTTGGGCGACGCGCAACTCCTCATCGGTCCGAATCATCGGAGGACCTCCACAATGCCGCGCCGAAGCGCGCTCGAACTTCCTCGACCGACATGAGGTACACACCAGGGGGAAGGTTACCCGATGCATCGAAGGGAAGACTCTCCATCGCCTATCATCGATTGCGGTGCAGTAGCGCCGTTGTCAGGGCACACACGATAGCCCGGAGCCGCGCCGGGCTGCAAACGGCGGAGGGAGGAATTGTAAGCAGCACTCAACATGGTCCGGCTCACCGGCGCGGAGATCGAGCGGGAAACGCGCCTTGCCTGACATCATCTGCAATACTTCGCCGCTCCAATACTTGCATCAGATCTTCAACTCTTCAACCGGCGCCGGCGGATGGGGGCGCTGGTGAAGCACTCGGGGGCCTTCCGCTCCCTGCTCACCAACGAGGACATCGAGATGATCGAGGAACAGGAGCCGCATGCAAGGGGCGGAGCGTGAAGCTCGTCGGGTGTTTCGAGACTACTGGAGGTTTCTCGGGAATTGAGTACAGCACCCCGGGGAACTATTTCCGGCGCGCGATGGGCCGTCCCTGGGCAATCTTTCCCGCGTGAGCGAGCTCCTGCATGAAAGCAAACTCGCCAGCCATCGCCGCCATGACCTCCATGTCGAATCCGACGATGCGCAGCGCGTCGTAGGTGAGCTGCATGTCCATCATGTTGATGTAGAGGTCGATGTAGGGTGCGAAGCGCCGCGTGTCCTCGGCAGCCAGCACCTCGCATCCGTTCTCCGAAAGCAGTTTGGAGTAGCCCTCCAGGTCCTGCACATTGGCGAACTTCATGAAGCGCAGGAAGCGCTCAGCTTCAGGGTCCGAAAGGCCGCCAGGCCCCTCGACCCAGTCGGTGAAAGCAATCACCCCACCGGGCTTCACGAGCCGAGCGGCCTCGGCGATCAGCTTCGGCTTGTCGGTAACGTAGGACCAAGCGTCCTCACCCCACACAAAGTCCGCGCTCGCATCGGGCAGGCCACTGTTGCAAACGTCGGCGAGGACGAGGCGAACGCTGCCTGCCAGCCCCTCCTCCTCGCAACGCTGGCGACCGCGCTCTACGACAGTCTTGCTGGCATCGACACCAACCATGGAGGCCACGCCACAGAAGCGCACCAGCATGCGCATGCTCGCCCCGTTGCAGCAGCAGAGGTCCACCCCGTGGAGCCCCGCGCCAACGCCGGCGCGTGCCGCCAGCTCCATCGACGACTTGAAACCGCCGATGTGGATTTGCTGACCCATCGTCAGCTCAAACAGATCCCCTTCCTTTCCGTCGTAGACTGCCTTGACGTCCCCAAGACCAATGCCGGCAACGCATTTCATACCAACCCTCCTGCGGGATGAATCCAGGCCATCCAAGTATGCCAACCTACCAACCGCCGCTAGCTTGGCAAGCCATAGTGGAGATGCTTGTAAACAGACGACCGCGATCTGTTTCATAACGCCGGGGTGCAATTCCGGACGCTCTGAGGCATAATCGATGCCCTCGGGGCCGCGTCGGAAACATTGGAGTTGAAGGGCAGGGACAATGGATCTGCTATCGATTTACCAGTGGGTGTACGAGAAAACCGATGGGCGTTTCACCTGGCTGCCAGGCCGGCTGACGGTGCTACTCTTGCGCACCATCGGCCGCAAGAGCGGGGAGGAACGCACCGCGGCGTTGGTGTACCTGCGTGACGGTGACAACCTGGTCGTGGTCGCCTCGAACGGCGGCAGCGACCGGTCACCGGGCTGGTTCTTCAACCTTCAGAAGAACCCGAAGGTGGGCGTGCAGATCGGCCGCCATCGGACGAGGATGCGGGCGCGGATCGCCAACCCGCAGGAGCGTGCGCGCTTGTGGCCGCTAGTAAATCGTAACAACAGCAACCGTTACGACGGCTATCAGGCGAAAACCAAACGCCAGATCCCCATCGTCATATTGTCCCCTCGTGCCGCACCCGGATGACGCCGACGATGCGGCGCGTGCGCAGGTTTTGAAGCTCCTCGGCAACCAGCTTGGCTGTGGCGGGCAAGACGTCGCGATAGCAGTCGGATCAGGGCGCAAGGAGTGCACCGATGCACGCAGTGGTCATCACCGGAATCGCTCAGGGCATGGGACGCGAAGTGGCGAGACTCTTGGCCGGTTCGGAGGTGCCGCTCGCGGGCTTCGATGTCGACGGCGAGGGCATCGGCGCACTGCGAGCTGAGCTGGAAAACGCCGGCTGCTCAAACCTGCTGACAGCCTTGGACATTACCGACCGGCGCGGAATCCTGCGATTCCGCGATGCGGTGCTGGAGAAGTTCAAGCGCGTCGACGTGGTGCTTTCGAACGTGGGCATCGGGTTCTTCGGCCCCTTCGAAGAGGCGGATCTGGAGAAGGCGCTGAAATGCTTTGAGATCAACGTCATCGGCACGGCGGCGATCTTCCAGGCGTTTTTGCCGTCGATGCGGGCGCAGCGCTCGGGGAGGCTGATCGCCGTCTCATCTTTGGTCGGGCAGATTCCGTTTCCGTTCGAATCGATCTACGCGGCCAGCAAGTTTGCCGTCGAAGGACTGGTGCTGTCGTTGCGCTACGAAGTAGAGCCGTTCGGCGTCAAGGTCGCGTTGATCCAGCCGGCGCAGGTGTCGACGGCCTTCGCAGCCAAGATCCACAAGCGTCCGCCCAAGAGCTCGCCCTACTTCGAGCGCGTCGACCGCTTCATCAAGCGCGACGAGGAGTTGATCACGAGCGCGCCAACGCCGGCGCAAGCCGCGGCCGAGATCGTGAAGGTGATCCGGACTGCGACCCCCAAGCTGCACAACCAGGTCGACACGAAGAGCAAGCTGTTCCTGACGCTGAATCGATTCCTGCCGCAAGCCTTGCGTGACGCGATCCTGCTGCGGCAAATGGACATCGGGCTGTAAGCGGGGGCGGAATACCGGGAGTTCTTGAGAAACGCCGAAGGACCGGCTACACGTGTTGGTTAGTGGTGGAGTGGGATCGTTGAGCGCAGACAAATCAACTGATCAAGTATACAGTAAAGAGAACAGCTTTGTAGAGAAGTTCGTCACATTTCGCAAGGTCGTTGCCGCGCAGCAACTGCAACAGGCCAAGGCGCTGGTTGCGGCCGACCCGGAGAAGTCGCTGCTGCACGCCTTGCTCGAGCTGGGCTTCATCGGCGAGGCCGACTCCAAGCTCATCCTGCAACTCTACGAGAAGAGTCTGAAGGACCAGCCGCCGCCCGCGGCACATGCCGTCGTACGGCCGGCGCCCGCCCCGTCACCGCCGCCGCCGGAGGCAGAGCCGGCATCGGCGCCGGTGCCGGCAATCGCCGAGGCTGACGCCGCCAGGATCGCCGCCTTTGGGCATCTGCATGACTACCTGAGCTACGCGCGTGAGGTGGAGGCGTCCGACCTTCATATTGTCGCGGCCTCTCCAGCGGTGCTGCGGAAACACGGCCGCTTGGTGCCGCTTCCCCGGGATCCGTTGACGCCCGAGCAGACCGAACGGCTGCTGTTCGACATCCTGACGGAAGAACAGAGGCGGTCGATCGAGACCGACAAGGCCGTGGAATTCTGCCACCGGATGCCCGACGGCAGCCGCTACCGCACTTGTATCCTGCAGCAGCGGTTGGGATGGGACGGGGCCTTCCGCGTGATTCAGTCGGTGGTTCCAACCTTTGAGGCTCTGGGTTTGCCCGAGCAACTGCAGCGCCTGACGCAGTTCAATCAAGGGCTCGTCTTGATCACCGGCCCAAGGGGTTGTGGAAAATCGACCACCATGGCGGCGATGGTCAATGCCATCAACTGCAACCGCGGCGAGCACATCATTACGATCGAAGACCCCGTCGAATACAATTTCGTCCCGCTGGCCTCCCAGATCACTCAGCGGGAGGTCGGCTCACACACGAAGAGCTTCGCGGCGGCATTACGCGCCGCGCTGCGTGAAGACCCGGACGTCATCATGATCGGGGAGTTGCGCGACCGGGAGACCGTGTCACTGGCGATCACGGCGGCGGAGACCGGCCACCTGGTATTCAGCACGATGCATACGACCTCGGCGGCACGCACCATCGACCGTATCCTCGACGTCTTCCCGCCGGACGAGCAGCCGCAGATCCGCAGCATGATTTCCGAGTCGATCAGGGGCATCGTCTGCCAGCAGCTGATCCCGCGCAAGGATGGTAGCGGGCGAGCTCTGGCGTTCGAAGTCATGCTGAACACGCCGGCGGTCAGCAACCTCATTCGCGAACGCAAGCTCTTCCAGATTCCCTCGATCATCCAGACCTCGAGACAGCAGGGGATGATTCTTCTCGACAACTCCTTGCTCGAATTGGTGAACGCCGGGGTCATCGATGGCGTGGAAGCCTACTACGCATCGGACAACAAAGGGCAGTTCCTGCAATGGGCACCGAAGATCGGCGGCCTGGCGGCCGAAGGATAGCCGATGGCCAAGATCGATTCGCTGTTCGACACCATGCTGTTTGCGCAGGGCTCAGATCTGCATTTGGCCGAGGGGCAGCCGCCGAAGGCGCGGCGCCACGGCCGCCTCATCACATTGCAGCACCCGGTGCTGACGGCTGACATGATGCGCGAGTATCTCGAAGAGATCTGCTCCCCGGAACGCTGGCGGCAGTTCCTACAATTCGGGGATCTGGATTTCGCCTATGCTTTCGGCGACAAGGCACGCTTCCGTACGAACTACTTCTACCAGGCGCACGGCATGGGGGCCGTGTTCCGCACCATTCCTGCTGAGATCACCACACTCGACGATCTACGCCTGCCGCCGGTTTTGAAAACGTTCAGTCTGTTGCGCTCCGGCATGGTCCTGGTAACCGGTCCCACCGGGTCCGGCAAGTCCACGACGCTGGCAGCGATCATCGACCTCCTTAACGAGACCAGTGCGCGCCACATCCTGACCATCGAAGAACCGATCGAGTTCGTGCACCGCAACAAGAAGTCGATCATTTGCCAGCGCGAGGTCGGCATCCATGTCGACTCGTTCGCCAACGGGCTGCGCACCGCGGGGCGCCAGGATTGTGACGTGATCCTCGTCGGCGAAATGCGCGACTACGAAACCATCTCCATGGCCGTGAGCGCCGCGACGACGGGATCCCTGGTGTTCGCGACGCTGCATACGAATTCGGCCGTGAAGACCGTCGACCGCATCATCGATGCCTTTCCGGCAGGGCAGCAGCCGCAGATTCGCACGATGTTGGCCGATTGTCTCAAGGGCGTGTGCGCCCAGATCCTGCTGCGCACTGCCGACGACCACGGCCGCATCCCCTGCAATGAGATCTTGTTGTCGAGTTCAGCGCTGGCCAATTCTATTCGTGAGGGCAAGACGCCAAATATCCGCAACATCATTCAGGCTGGACGAGGTCAGGGGATGCAGCTGATGGACGATGGCATCCAGCAACTTCTCAGCGAGCAGAAAATCACCGCGGAAGAAGCGTACATGAAAGCAACAGACAAATCGCGCTTCGAACTCGAGCATGGCAGCTAGCAGCGCTCGACCAGATGCCGGCGGCGCCGGGAGTGCTGGCTAGTCCCAAGCCGTGGCCCAGGGGCCCGCTTCACGCTCCCCGGTGGCGTCGGTCGAACGCACGAAAAGCGTTTCCTTGAGTTTGCCGGCCAGGGTGGCTTCGCTGCCGCGCACGCACAGGTCCAGGATACGGAGCCAAGGATTGAAGGGCACGAGACCGAGCATGAAGTTGCAATGCATCTCGTCCTCATGCTCCATCCACACACTGCTCGCAACTTCTCGAATAAGCACCTCTCCGAGATAACAGCCGGCAGCGACCACCGTGGTTGGCAGGTATACTACCGGTGACAGCCCATGGGACTCCCGTTGGATCACTGCTCGGCTCAGTACCGCGAGGCTGGCGGACGAGTAATCCAAGCCGACGTTGAAGCTTCTGGCGAAGCAGCCGACAAAGTCCGTGGCGATTTCCCGGCACCGTTCTAACGGAAGTGCCCGGGGGATCAATGCCTCCAGCGCATGTTCGAAATCCGCCGCCGCGTTATCGGCCTTCCAGTTGGAAAGCAAACGGAGTGTGTAGCTCGCTTTGCCTTTGACACTATCGAGCCGAAACCCCAGCCTGCCGAGTCCCGTGTGGGCCGAGAAGCTCGGTGGACCGTCTTGGACGACCCTGGCCACGTACACGGCGTCCTTCCCGTAGGTATCGAGGACGGCGAAGCTGCGCATCATCTCGCCCTTGATGCTTCGTACCCAGTTTCGCACCAACGCGACGATATCGGCAAGTTCATCGTGGCCGGTCACCGGCAACGACGCTACAAACGACACGCAGTCCCCCTCGCGGGTGGGCAGCGGTTGCTCGCGTACCGTCATCGGTGCCTCCTGCGCGGACGGAGGTAGCAGCACCCATGCCACGCTGTCGACGGCCAACTGCCGTGCCTATTGCAGGGTGTTTAAACAGGAATGTGCATATCGCGTCGCCAGTGTTCAGAATCAGACAGCACCATCCCCGCAACACGAAGTGCCATCGCGGCCCGCGGGATGAGGCAGCCCAACGCTATTCTTTCTCCGTGAGCGAATCGAAGAACTTGATGAGGTCGCCGCGGTGCTCGGTGGCGTTGAACTCGATCGCGGCGCGCGGATGCTGGTTGAGCATGCCGGTGATCATGTAGGGAATGTCAAATCCCCACAGCAGCTTCTCCCGCATCGGCTCGATATGCTCCTGAATGCATTGCAGCACCGGGCGCAGCCGGTACTTGGGATTGTGGAGAAAGCCGATCAACAGCTCGATCTGGCAATTGCCGGCACCGCGGCCGAGTCCGGCCATGCTGCCGTCGAGCATGTTGGCCCCCATGATGATCGCCTCGATGGTATTGGCATAGGCCAGCTGCAGGTTGTTGTGGGCGTGCATGCCGACCGTCTTGCCGTGCCCCGCCACATGCTTGAGGTACTTCTCCATGAGGTAGCGCACCTGCTCGCTGTAGAAGGCCCCGAAACTGTCGACCAGGTAGACGACATCGACTTCCGAATCTGCCAGCAGCGCGAGGGCCTCATCCAACTCCCATTCTGGAACCGTTGAAGCCGCCATCAGGTTCGCCGCGGTTTCGTACCCTTTGTCGTGGGCGTCCTTGATCATGTCGAGGGCCACCGGAATCTGATGGATATAGGTCGCGACCCGAATCATACTGAGCACGCTCTGGTTCCGGGGCAGGATGTCCTCGTGATAGTCGGTACGCTCGGCGTCGGCCATGACCGAGAGTTTCAGGGGTGTGTCGTTCTCGCCGACGATGCGGCGAATGTCTTCCTCGGTGCAGAACTTCCAGCTCCCGTACTGCGCCGGCGCGAAGAGGCGCTTGGAGGCCTTGTACCCGAGCTCCATGTAATCGATGCCCGCTTGGACGCAGGCCGTGTAGACGGCGCGCACCGTCGCTTCGGGGAACTGGTGATTGTTCATGAGTCCGCCGTCGCGAATGGTGCAGTCGAAGATCTTGATTTCTGGCCGGTAGGAAACCCACCGCCGCGCCGAACCGTCTTGCTCTCTTGTGTCTTCCGCCTTCATAGTTTTGTCTCCTGCCCCGGGGAATGATTCGGAGTGCCGGTACCCACGACCCGGGCGTCGACAAATGACATTCATCGGCTCAAAAAGCAAAGCCCGCGAACGTCACATGACCGTTCGCAACGCTTGGGGTCTCGAATCCTTTATATTCGCGTCAAGTTCCGCGCGGAGCTGCTCCCAAGCGAGCCAACGGCGAGCGGCCCGGTGGACCTAGGGCTCGAGGCCCCGCCTCACAAGGAAATCGAGCAAGGTTTGGTTGAAGCGCTCAGCCTGCTCGATGTTCGACAGGTGGGCAGCTGAGGGCAGCACCGCCAACTGCGACCCGGCAATGGCTGCGTGCATCAGCTCGGACGCCGCCACCGGCGTGCCCAAGTCGTCTTGGCCTACGATGATCAGGGTCGGGATCCGGATCTCGCGCAGTCGGTCCGCGTAGTCCAGTGCCCGGATTGCCTGGCTGCAAGAGACGAAGCCTTGCGGCGCCGTCGTACGGATCAACATGCGCAGGCGGTCGACGACCTCAGGCGCACACGTGATGAACGGCTGGGTAAACCAGCGCTCGAGGGTTCCCTCTGCCAACGCCGCCATCCCCTGCTCCTGTGCCGTGGCGATGCGCGCATCCCACAACGGCCCAGCCTCCGGCGCCATGCGGCAAGCGGTATCGGCCAGAACCAGACTGGCAAGCACGTCGGGGCGCTTGAGCGCGACGGCCTGGCCGATCATGCCACCCATCGACAGCCCGACGAAATGGGTGCGCTTCACGCCGAGCGCGTCCAACAGGCCCAAGACGTCGTCAGCCAGCATATCGAGAGTGTACGGGCCTGGCGGCACCTCGCTGCCGCCGTGGCCGCGGGTGTCGTAGCGCAGCACCCGATAGCGGCTCGCGAGGGCCGGGATTTGCGCTTCCCACATCTCCAGACTGGAGGCCAGCGAGTGGCTCAAGGTGACCACCAGGGCGCCCGCCGGCCCTTCCATCACACAGTGAGTGACAATGCCGTTTGCGAAGACTCTCATATCGCCACTTCATCCATCAGCATGGCGTTCGTCGGTAGTGGCTTCTACGAGATCAGCGACATCGAACTCCATAGACACCTCGTGACGATCGTGCATACGCGCGGCAGAACAGGACGTCAACTCCGACAGTTGTAGCGCTCAGCCTTCAACGTTCAGCTAGGAAGTCCAGCAAGCCGCGGCGCGAGGCACGCCGGCTCCAGCCATCGCGCTTTTCTGGAGACACGCTGCCCTCAGTCCGGTCTTGCGCTCGCAGAGACTTTCTTCGTGCACGCCAGGCTTGCGTCGCGCTTCGTCATCATCTTCACCGTATGGCTCGTGGGAGGCGCCAGCGCCACCGCTCGGCCTTCTAAGCCACGCGAGGACTTTCCTGCATCGGTATGATATCTGCCACCGGAGCTTCTAGGTGCCGAGGAGAAGTGTTCCTCGGTGCCGCGAAGGTTTGAGCAGGGCTCACGCAAGAACGAGCCTGAGCAAGGAGGCGCTGATATGAGCGAGATTGCAGGACGGCACGTGCTGGTGACCGGCGGCGCCAGCGGGATTGGCCGGTTGATGGCGAAGAAGCTGGCGGCGCTCGGCGGCCGTGTCAGCATCTGGGATATTCAGCGGGAAAACCTCGACAAGGTCGTGGCCGAGCTGAATGCAGGCGGACGCGAGACGACGCGAGGGTTTTTCTGCGATGTCTCGAAGCGCGAGAACGTGTACCGGGTGGCAGAGGAGACCAAAGCCGCCAGCGGGCCGGTGGAGATCCTGATCAATAACGCCGGGGTGGTCAGCGGCAAGCCGTTGCTCCAGATACCGGACGAGAAGATCGAGGCGACGTTCGCCATCAACGTGCTGGCCTTGTTCTGGACGGCAAAGGCCTTCCTGCCCCACATGATCGAGAACAACCGCGGGCATGTCGTCACCATCGCATCGGCATCCGGGTTGATCGGCGTGCCGAAGCTCAGCGACTATGCCGCCAGCAAGTGGGCGGCCATAGGCTTCGACGAATCGCTGCGCGGCGAGCTGCGCAGGACCGCCACCGGCGTGACGACCACGGTGGTGTGCCCCTTCTACATCGATACCGGCATGTTCCACGGCGTGCAGTCGCGCTTCTCGTGGCTGTTGCCGATCCTGAAGGAAGATGTGGTCGCCGAGCGAATCATCGCTGCCATCCAGCGCGACAAGCGGCGGCTGATGATGCCGGCGATCGTCCACACTGTGCCGCTGATGCGTCTGTTGCCGGTTGGCGTTTTCGACTGGCTCGCCACGTTTCTCCGCGTGAACGCATCGATGGACGAGTTCAAGGGGCGAGCGTGAGCGGCGGAACGGGCTCGTAGTGCAGGGGTGGCGTCCTCTACGCCATACTGTCGCGCTCGAGACGCCACGGCCGGCCGCGCGTCGCCATCTCGGGCGAGTACGAGAAACAAACGGCGACGAGACCTCGCCAGCATGAATGAGGGATGCCGGTCCTGTCGTTGAAGGGCTATGCGGTCCTGCGCAACCGCAACTACCGGCTGTTCTGGCTGGGGCAATGGATCTCGCTGATCGGCACCTGGATGCAGTCAGTGACCCAGGGCTGGTTGCTGGCGCGGCTGACTGACAACCCGCTGGCGCTGGGGTTCCTCGGCGCCGCGTCTTCTGCGCCGATGCTGGTCTTCGTGTTGGTTGGCGGCGTCGTCAGCGATCGCTGGGTTCGGCGCACGGTGATCATCGTCACCCAGAGCCTGTCGCTGGCGCAGGCGCTGGTGCTGGCCGCGCTGACGCTCACCGGTGTGGTGCAGCCGTGGCACATCATCGCACTGGCAGCGACGCTCGGCGCGATCAACGCCTTCGACATCCCGGCGCGGCAATCGTTCGTGGTTGAACTGGTTGGCCCGGAGCTGCTGCCGAATGCGATCGCGCTGAACTCGACCGGATTCAACGCGGCGCGCGTCCTCGGGCCGGCTATCGGTGGACTGTTGGTGGCCGCGGTCGGCGAAGGCATCTGCTTCTTGCTCAACGCCATCAGCTACCTTGCCGTCCTCTGGGGCCTGTGGCTCATCCAAACGGAGGCAACGGCGAAGAGCCGTGCGCGTGACGGACAGCGTACCGGCGCGCTGCAGGCTGGCGTACGCTACGTCTTCGAACGCCGCGAGTTGGCCCGCATCCTGGCCCTGATCGGCGTGGTGAGCGCCGTCGCGGTTTCGTATCGCGCCTTTCTGCCGGCAATGGCGCGCACCGTCCTCGGCGTCGGGGCCTGGCGCTACGGGCTGCTGATGGCGGCCGCGGGCGTGGGTGCCGGCACGGGTGGTTTCCTCCTCGCCGGGCAGAGGCTTCAGCTCGCCACCTACCGGCGGCTGTTGCCGATCAGCCTGCTGGGTTTCTCGATTGCGCTGAGCGCCTTTGCGCTGTCACGCAACTACACCGCGTCCCTATTTCTCCTGGCTGGAGTTGGGTGTGGCGGCCTTCTGTACTTCAATGCTTCCAACACCCTCGTACAGCTTAGTGTTGAGGATGCGATTCGAGGTCGCGTCATGTCGCTGTACACATTGATGCATCAAGGTACCGCGACCTTCGGCAGTTTGCTCCTCGGCATCATCGCGGAACGCTACGGCACCCCGGCGGCGTTGGTCACCGGAGCGGTGGTCTGCCTCACCGCCGTCGCAGTCTTCGCGGCGCACCCCGCTGTCGAGCCACGGCCGGGCGAGGAGGTGATTCCGGTCGCAGGGACGGACTGAAATCTTCCGTTCGCCCTGAGGGGCCGCCTTTTCTGGCGGCCCCTCGAAGGTCTCTGTGCGAGAAAACCGACGGACTCCTCTGGGTCACGACGCACTCACCACCTGCGCGCTGATGCCGCGAGCGGCGAGCGCCGCCTCGATGTCGCCGGCCAGAAAGCGCGCAGCGGACTCGTCCGCCTTCAGGTGCGCATCCATGTGGGCTAGACCGAGTCCGCGAACGAACGCGTATCCGTGACTTCCCGGACACAGCTCCGTGATCGGCCGCACCGTCTTGGCGATGCGCTCGAAATCCCCGGGCGGTGGCATCGTGCGGAACAGCTCGTGCACCTCTTCGACGCGGTCGCAGAAGTGCATGTGGTCCGCGTTTTTCAACACCACCATCTTCTTAGCTCCTGGGGTCTTTTCCAGCAGTTCGTACATGCCGGCGAGCGGCAGCAACGAGTCGCGCTCGGCCACCAAAAAGAGCGTCGGCACGTCGCGGCCCCACTCAAATGTGAGCGCTTGCTTCAGCGGTTCCGCCGGCAGCGGGCACGATCCGCCTGCCGGTGCCAGCGCCAGGGCCGCCCGGATGCGCGGCTCAGAGGCGATAACCGCCAGTGTCGTCCAGCCCCCGAAGCTGTGTCCGGCCATGCCGATGCGATCCGCATCGATTATCGGCGCGAGACCTCCAGCTGCGCCGTCGAGGGCCCGATCGATGATGAAACGGATATCCGCCGGCCGGGCCGCGATGAACTCCCGCACCAGGCTGAGGGGGTCCGGCAGTTGACCACTTGAATGTAATGTCATGACCGCTTGGATGACGTCTAAGATCGTGTTGCCGGTGTGGTCGGGCGCGGTGACCACGTAGCCGTAGCTGGCGAGGTGTGTGCAGAGAAAAGTCGACTGCCGGCGGTGTCCGCCGAAGCCGTGGGAAAAGGCGATCAGCGGATACGATCCGGGCCGGGCCGTGGCGTCGCGCACGGCCTCTTGCCAAACCGGCGGAAAGCCGGGGAGCAACTCGTACGTGTCGCGCGTCGACGCGGCCGCATCCTGGCCGGCATGGGCGTCGGTGGCGGGATACCAGACCTCCGTCGGCAGCGAGCGCTGTCGCGCGGCATCAGTAAGGTGGCCGGTACGCACGCCCACCGGGAACGGGCCACGAACGAACGGGTCGTAGGTCATGATCCACTCAAGCCTGTGTCGCGCGCGACAATCAAGGGCGGACGCTCAACTCTCAACCGCTTCCAGGTTCCGCTGCACCCAGCGCCGATAGAGTTCAAGTGGCTGTGCCCCGATGATAACAGCGTGCGAAAGACAGGACGGGCCTTGCTCAGGCGGGCAGCGATGGTAGCTGGATGTCGCTGCCGGGCACCCTCTCACCAACCGGGCCGATTTGGATTTCGCCGCACCACTTGCCGTCATCGATGCAGCGCGGGATGTAGAGGCGGAAGGTCGAGCCCTTGCCGATTTCGCTCTCCGTTTCAATTCGGCCGCGCAACAGCTTCATGTTGCGCGACACGATGGCCAGACCGAGGCCGACGCCGGTAAAGGAGCGGGTGGATGAGCCGTCGGCCTGGTGAAACGGCTCGAAGATGTGCGGCAGCTCGTGCCGAGAAATGCCGATCCCGGTGTCACGTACGGTGATCTCAACTTCCTCACCGGCTTCACACGCAGACAACTCCACCTCACCGGAGGGTGTGAACTTCACGGCGTTCAGCAGCAGGTTGCTCAACGTTGAGTGCAGGCGGTCATAGTCCGTGGTCACCTCGACCCCGGGCAGGTTCTGCAGGCGCACGGCCACACCGGGGTGCGGCCGCAGATCGTCGCACAGAACGCGCAGATCGTCGATCAGTCGGTCGATGGGGAACCGACACGCGGATACCGACACCCGCCCGCGTTCGAGGTTGGCGTAGGCGAGAACGTTCTCGACCAGCCGGTGCAGGGCACGCCCGCGTTCGGCAATTCGCTCGAGGAATCTGCGGACCTCGCCCGTTTGCGGCAGCTCCGGATCGTCCAGTGCCAGGTCGGCGTACCCGAGGATGACATGGATAGGCGTGCGCAGTTCGTGCGACACGTTGGCCACGAAGTCGGATTTCATCCGGTCCGCCGCCCGCACCTCTTCGTACATACGGCGCAACGCTGCGCCCTGCCGCTCGAGCTCATGGGTCCGAATACGGACCTCATTCTCCAGCCGTCTGGCCCACATCTCTCGCTGTAAGTTGAACCGCCGCTGCTGCTTCGCCATGTCCACGACGTAGCCATAGAATACTGCGATGGCAAAGAAGAACGGCACCCGGACCAGGGTCGCGGCGCTCAAGTCCCCTAGGCCGCTTAGTGCGATGCTGGCGACCCCGATCAGCGTCGCGCCGACCGCCAGCAGCCCCAGACTTTCGCTGATGGCGGCAAGGAACAACTCGATGAAATAGAAAAGGAAAAACTGCTGCCCGAAGCCGGCCGAGAGCAACAGCACCGCGATCCATACGGTGTCGGCAACGAGAACCGGCCCCTGCACCCACCAGCGGAAAAACCCCGCATGCCTCACCCTGCTGAGCAAAACGTTGGATCCCAGCACTGCCACAATCAAGGCGGCTTGACTGAAGGTCAAGGCGGCGCGGACATTGAGTATGGTCAACGAGCTGACCGCGATGATCAACACGTAGCGCACCAGGAGAAACATGTGGCGCCGTTCTTCCGGCGTGGCCCAACCGACGGCATGGTCCGGTGACCCGTCCGCCTGGGCCGCGGCGGCCGCTCCATTCCCTGGTGTCATTGTCGCCACGGCCTCCGGTTCTGCCGCGTTCGCGATCGTTCGTGGCGCAGATTCCGCGTGATTGGGGAGCGAGGTCATTTCGTCCTGGCGCAACGCAAACAGCAACAGCGGTGCCACATCATCCGCGTTACCTGCCGGGGTCCTGCGGGGAGGGTAACAGCCCAACCGTCACAAAAGTGCCGCAGGCAGGCCCACAGCGGTGATGTTAGATAACGGAGATGCCAAGAGACAGGTTGGCCCGATCGGCCTACGCCTCGCAGCTCCGACAGTGCGAGATGACAGCTCTGACCTTACCGCCCGGCTCCGACGCGATTACATCGAGCTGCTCAATGTCTAGGGCGATGTCATCTCCTATCATGGCCCGCATGCGAGCAGCCAGCTGCGAGCACGTGCTATCCCAATCGTTGCCCGCGGCGCAGACTGCCAACAGCCGAAAACGCCGTAGCTCTTCTTGGATGACTTGGACCTGCACCAAGCCAGGGGCTTGGAACAGGTTGCGCAGGATGGTTCGCGAGTGCAGGATCTGGCCGCCCGGTGAAATGCGCCAGCACAATGCGCTCGCGATGTCCGTACGCCAGGGAGAAGAACACCGAGGCGATGTCGTGGCGGATTTCCTTGGGTTGCCCTGAGGTGGCACTGGATTGGAGCTGCACGCCGTCTCGCGTCGCGTATCGGCGCGACAGAAAGCGCTCCGGTGCGGCGGCCAGCTGTGCACTGGTGACCACCGGCAAGCGCATGAGATCGGCCGCCGTCTGAAAATCTTTCGGGCACCACCCGGCGTTGTCCATGACGTCACGATAGTAGGGGACCGTCTCGTACGCGTGCGCGACCATCGCCTGCACCCGCCGGTTCTGGATGGCGGTCAGTTCGTCCATGCTCTGATACGGCAGCCGCGCTTCGTCGCGCGCGTGCCAGAGCGTGAAAGCGTTCCAGTACGCTTTGGTGAACCAACTGGGCATCAAACTTCCATTGAGCGGGGCAGCCTGTCCGGCACCGCCTTCGCGGCGACGAAGCAGCCGGTGTAGTAGCGCCATCGACTGCTGTCCAAGCGCTGCGCGGCGGTCAAAGTGCGGTGCACGCAGCGTGTGAGCGGCGGCCAGCCGAGACGGTTCGCGATGGCGACCGCCGTCACCGCGGTCAGGCGCGGGTGATGCACGATTGCAGTGGTGTCCTCTACCGCGAAACCGGCAGCTTCCAGTTCCCGTCGCAACTCCCGCAGGGTGTATGAACGCCCTATGTAAAAGGGCACGCGGTGCAGGCGGATGGCCAACCGCAGCAGCGGATCGAACACGTTCTGGCGATTGTCGAGAGTGATGATGAGGCGCCCCGCCGGTGCAAGAATCCGGGCGATCTCGTATAGGCTTCGATGCAGGCCGTGGGCGTCGCGGAAGTGATCGAGGGTGGACGGCGACACCACCAGTGAGAAGCTGTGATCGGCAAACGGCAAATGACGTGCGTCGCAGGCGACGTACCGCAGCTGCTCACCGTTCCCGTCCCGCGCCCGTGCCACCATCGCCGGGGAAAGATCCCTGCCGACGACGACGTTGCGTGAGCCGCACAGGTTGGCTGCGAACGCGTCCGCCGACCCCATGGCTTCCTCGAACAGGTCGGTCTTGAGGATGCGCCCAGCAAACGGGAGTCCACCCCAGCGCTCGATGAGATCCAGGTAGGCCGTACGCTTAATGGTGCCGAGAAACTCATCAAATAGTAGGGTCGGTATTGGACGTCCCGTTCAACACGATCCCAGTACGCACTGGCCGCCTGGGCTGCGAGCGGCGCTTTGGGGTCGAGCTTCATGAAGTCGCGACGCCAGCGCCCGAGTTTAGAGTAGCCGATTACGCCCACCGGCCGGAAGCCGACGTTAAGCGCATGGCAAACAGCGGCGGTGTCCTCTGGCCAGAGCACGGTGTAGGCGCGCCGGTATCCCTCTGCTCGGAGGACCCGCGTTTCTTCGGCCGCCTGCGCCATGCCGACTCGCAGATTGCGGTACGATGGCGCGGTGAACACCTCGTAGACGTATGCGTCATCAGCGGCCAGATCCCAGTAGCGCTGTAGGTATTCGATCCACACACGTCCCGTGGCCACCCACCCGGTGTGGACCAGGCGCCCACCATCGCGCACCGTGAAGCAGCGATGGCCTGCGCGAAGGCGGCGGCGAGTCTCGACCGGGTCCGCGCCTGGGTAGAATGCCACGTACGCATCGACTTCACTTTCGCGCAGCAGGCTGACAGTCACAGGACGACGCGGCGATGGAAACACCAGGTGATGATCCAGCAGTCGCTCGACCAACAGCATGCGGCGGTAGCCCAGCTCGCCGAGCAGTTTGATCCACAGCACCCGTATTCCCTGTTGGCGCAGGATCTCATACGCCCGTCGCACTGCCTGTCGCCACGTCATGAGCACCTACACACACAGGTTCGTGAACTCTGTGACATCTCGCTTAGCCCTCCGGCAGAGGGTAAAGGCAATTAGATACCCGAGAGACGTTACGTTATTTATGCGAGTGCGTCTATGAGCGTCGGCTGCGGCGCCTGAACGACAGGAGCAATCTCATGAGCAGCGACGTCATTCGGTACGACTCTCTACCGCGAGGGTCTCATGGCCATCGAGCGCTGCTGCAACTCATAGAGCTGCGCGTAGTTTCCGGCCTGAGCCATGAGCTCACGGTGGGTGCCGGACTCGACGATGCGGCCGCGGTCGAGGACGAAGATGCGGTCGGCCATGCTGACCGTGGAGAAGCGGTGCGACACGATGATCGTCGTACGGCCGCGCCCCAGCTCCTGAAAGCGCGAGAACAGCTGATACTCGGCGCGTGCGTCGAGGTTGGAAGTGGGCTCGTCGAGAATCAGCAGCGCGGCATCGCGCGCAAAGGCGCGGGCCACCGCGATCTTCTGCCAGTCGCCGCCCGAGAGATCCGTCTGGCCGAACATGCGGCCAAGCAAGGTGTCATAGCCCGCGGGCAGCGCGCTCATCGTTTCGTGCATGCCGGCAAGCTTGGCAATCTCCGTGACCCGCTCCCGATCGCCAAGCAACCGCGTCCAATCGCCATACGCGATGTTGTCGGCGGCGCTCGCCTCGTAGCGGCCGAAGCTCTGAAACACGAAGGCGATCTGATCATGCACGGCGTCGGGCGAGAGTCCACGTAGATCGACACCGTCGAGCAGAATGCACCCCTGATCAGGATCGTAGAGATGGGCGATCAGCTTCACCAAGGTGCTCTTGCCGGCTCCGTTCTCGCCGACGAACGCAACGGTTTCTCCTGGTTGGATGTGCAAGCAGACGTTCTGCAGGGCCGGCTCCGTGGCCCCGGGATAGGTGAAGGTCACGTCTTTGAATACGATCTCGGCGCGTGGCCCCGCGGGGAGGTAGCCGCCGCCGCGAACGGTTTGCGGCTGCGCCGCCAAGAACTCCGTCACGTTCGAAATATGTAGCGTTCGCTGCAAAATCGCGCTGAGCAACCCCACAAAGCTCTCCAACGAGGCGCGCAGGCGCGTCGCCGCGCCGCCGAAGATCGCCAGGTCACCAAGCGTCAAGCCGCCGGCGACCACGCGCACGGCCACACGTAGAAACATGGCGTAGATCGCCGCCGTCATCACGACCACGAACAACGATCCGCCACGAAACCCGCGCACGTAGAGCTCGCGATCTTGATCGCGGAACTCGGCCATGATGGAGCGGAACTTGTCGATGAGCAGCGGCCCCAGGCCCAGGATCTTCACCTCACCCACCGAGTTGCGCCCGGTCAGCAACCCGGTGAAGTAGCTGCTCCAACGGCGCTTGGTCGCCCGCGTATACTCGCGCGCGTACTGCTGCAGCGCGAGCTGCCATTGGAACCACAGATAGGGAAGCGCAAACACGGACACGACCAGCACAATGAGCGGCTCGATGAAGATGAGGATGCCCAGCAGCGATGCGATCTGAATAGCGTTGCTGGCCCAGTTCAGCACGTCGGTGACGAAATTGGCGACCTGCTCCGCAGGATCTTGCTTGGCGCGCTCCAGTACGTCCTGGGAGCGCGGATCCTCGAAGTAGGCCAGGTCGAGCTGCGCCGCATGTCCGAGGATGTCAGCGGTAACCCGATAGTTGAGATCGTCGCGCAAGCGTTGGGTGAAGAGCCTGCTCGCGAACGCCGAGACCCCGTCCACAGCCGTGAGAATGAAGCCGAGCACGAGCCACGGGACGACCGCGGCGATGCTGGGCGTGCTGCTGCTCACAGCTGCGACCGAGGTATTGACGATTCCGCGCGCCGCCACCGCCATTGCCGCCGGCAGAAAGCCGCGACCCAACAGCACGACCGCCACGGCAACGAGCAACCGCGCATTGGTCGACCAGGCGAGCCGAGTAGCCCAGCGCGCGCTGGACCACAGAACCGTGAGATCCGAGACTTTGCGTGGGAGAAAATATTTATCCATGCGACAGATGGCGCGCGACGTCTATCCGCTTTTGCCATGCCATTCAAGAAACGGCGACCACGCGCGGCGGCCGTGGCCCAGGGCAAACGACACGCTCACGGCGCGGGCGTGCTCGGCAGCGGCTTGTGCGCCAAACCGCTCTCGATACAAAAGGACTGCGCGTCGAGGTCTTGCGCCGGATCGATGATCTCGTAGCGGGGAACCGCGCCGTAGAAAGACGCCCACTTGCTGTACGTACTCGGCGGCCCGATCAGCCGGTCGCAGGCGGCGAGCGCATATAGATCTTCAAGTTCGTGGCCATTGCCGTAGAGCACATCGAACCCCGCAAAGGCATGTGGCGGCACAGGTGCATCCGAGCAAACCAGAAACGAGACGTCGGCGCCGGAAAACGCGGCTTGGACCTTCTCCATCACCCCGCGGTACTGCTCGTGGAAATAGAAAAAGCGCCCCTCCTTGAAGGTCTGATAGTCACCTTGGCGGACGTGAACGCCTACAAGAAAGCGCCCTCTCCTTCTGGCCGGCTCCACCAGTGCGCGTGCGCGGTCGAGATGATGCTGCCAGGGGGTGAAGTGGGAACGGATCACATCCCGGTGTTTCTCGCAGTTGCTGGGGCTGCGAAAAAACCAGTCCTGGACTAGCAGGATGCGGTGCCTCTGAGCCACCGTCAGGAAGGCAGGGCTGTCGAGTTCGAGATACTGGTCGCGCCGCAGTCGGATGAGGCCGACATCTCGGCCCTTGCTTTGCAGGAAATGGAGCACGTCTGCCACCAGCAGGCCCGCCCGATAGAGAAGCTCGCGGCCTCCGGGCATCGGAGGCACAGGCATCGCCGACGGAAAACGGCACAAGAGATCGCGCGCAGTGAATGGAAAGTAATCCGCGTATTTGCCGAACGCCGGGTTGACGACGGTGAGTCCGTGCTCCACAGCGATGCCGATGAAGTGCGCGAAGAGCAGCATCCGGTTCGCGAGGCGCCCAACCTTTTTCGCAATCACGATCACGGCGGCACGCCCCCGGATGCCGCCTGGCGTGGCATAGGCTCCCGCGGCGGACTGCCGTAGGTCGGCTTCGCGCCCTCACGGGCGAGCCGACGACCCTCCAGCCATCCGCGCACTCGTCCCACGCCCGCGACGTAGCTCACCACGAAATAGAGGAGCGGTAGCGTGCGCAGATCGTCGCGCCAACTCGCTGTGACGCCACAGGCTTCGAGCCGCGGCCGGTACAGACACAACACCGGGCGCAGGGCCTGACGACGAGCGATCATGACGCCAACAACCGGCAGCAGGATCAGCACTCCGAGAGGCTCCGGGTGAAGCCCGGAGCGCGCGTGCCGCACACCGGACCACCGGTTCGTCGTCCAGATCTTCCGCAGGAACGCGCCGCCATCCTCCATGGTCGGGTGGCGCACCACCGCCTTCGCAGCATAGCGCAGGCGCGCTCCCCGCTCGACCGAACGCTCGACGAAGTCATAGTCACCACCCGACGGGAGGGATTCATCGAATCCCCACAACTCGTCGAAGAGTCGGCGCTTAACCACCAGATTCGCCGTGACAGCCCGTGACAAGAGAACGTTCTTCTCCTGGTCGAGGAACATGTCAATCGTTAAGAGTGACCACACGGTTAGCCGCGGTGGGACGACGAGGGTGACCTCTCCGGCCAACACGTCCGCGTCCTCGATCGTCGTTAGCGCCTCCTCCAACCAAGTCGGTTCCGGCAGACAATCGCTGTCACAGAAGGCGAGAATGCGGCCACGGGCAACGTTCGCGGCCCGGTTTCGGGCGGCGTACGAGTTTCGAGGTGGCCCCGGTATTACACGCACCCAGCCGTCGGCGGTGTCCACCGCCGGCGCCAATTCCGGGCGTGAGCCATCGTCTCCGATCACGACCTCGAACCGATCGCGAGAAATAATCTGCGCCGCGAGACATTGGATGAGCTCGCGGATTCCGGCGGGATTGTTGCGCACGGGTACAATCACCGATACCAGCGGACGGGAGCCGGCAGGGGCACGATCGTCATCGCCGTGGTGTCCCATCCGCTCGGCCCGATCCCTGCCTGTCCCCACGATTCCGTCAGCCCCGCCGCGGCATCAATCGGTACAATAGATGCGTCAAAATTCCAATGTACCTGTCCCTGCGAATGCGGTCGAGGGCAATGGGATCGAGGTCCCTAGCGTCTCGGACGGTGACAATCAGGGTGCGCCGACCGATCCTCCTGCGCCCACGCGAGTACGGCTCGATGCCGTTCGTCGTTAGCTGCATGCCTAGCCGGTGTGCAAGGATTCCCGCCACCGTTTGGTCGTGGCGATGGCCCCGCACTCTCGGGTCGGAAGAAACCCTCATCGATCGATTCCACTTGACGCTTGCGTAATCCTCGTCGGTCCTGATGGGTTCCTCGATGCCTCGAAAGGCGACGCCGTTCCGCGCTGCCGCGTACCACTGATCAAGGAACTCCAGGGCAAGCCCGTTTTTCATGTTCAATCCGATGGCTCCAGCGCTGATTTCCGGAATGCTCATGGCACATTCCCGGGTCAAGTCAAAGACCCTGAGGGCGTCATCGCTCGCCCACTCGCCGACCATGTTGCGCCAGTTGCGAAACAGTATATACCCGTCTTCGGCGATGATCTGGAAGATCGGGGCGAGCTTCCGTATCACTACGCAGGCGGCGTCGAGCCACAGCACCAGCTCCATCCCGCGCCGTTGGGCCTCGCGAAAGCAATACGGCTTGAACGCGAAAGGCACCTCTCGGTGGGCGGGGCATCCCTCCGGGAAGCTCCCGGGGGGCCAGGCCATGAACTCGCCTGTGAACCCGCTCCTCGTCACGCTCTCCCGAAGCCGCACGAGTGCTTGCGGGTAGCGCTTGTCGCTCGTCGCGAGACTGATGATGCACTGCTGCAAGCCCATCACGTCAGAAGGGACGGGGCGCGCCTGCGCCAAGCCCATGCTGCCGAACTGACCGAGCCCGCCAATGAGATTCCTGAGTGACGAACGGCTCTATTCTCGTACGGAGGATTGCTTGCGATTCCTGCGGGGGCTGGAAGCCAGGCCCGATCTGGCAAGTCCGCAAGCCCGCGAGCGATACCACCTGTTTTGGCATGGCACCTTTTCGCTCAAGCAGGCTTTTGCCGTCAAGTCCTTCCTGGCCACGCAGAGTCTGGAGAGCAGCGAGTTGTGGTTGTGGCTGGCCGGCCAGAGTAGCTACAGTGCCTATGAGGAGAACCGCTTCCTGCGGCCGCTCCTGCCCTGCCTCCAGGTGAAACGATTCGATTTCCAGGTCGAATCCTGCGACACGCCACTGGAGCGGAGGCCGGAGTTGTACGACGGCCTCCGCCCGACCCCCCAATCGGATTTCTTTCGTTTGGTGGTGTTGTACAAGCACGGCGGCACCTACGTTGACATCGACACGATGTTTCTCCGGGAGCTGAACTTGGTGCGCCGTGTGGCACGTTCCGCGGATGAGTTCTGCTACCGTTGGTCCGCGCACCTGCCGTACGGGAGCAATGCCGTGCTGCGGCTTCGGCAGCGCAGCGAAACGGCCCGCGCACTGCTGGAGCGGTGTTGCCAGATCAACAGCTGCGATCCGACCCGTGTCCTGAGATTCGATGACAACACCGACGTCGACCTCCTCGTTCTGCCGTGTGTCTTCTTCGATCCGCTGTGGCCGCATCATGATCGGCGGGACAGCTATCGCGAAGCTCCCTTCAACCGGTTCGAAGACTTCTTCCGTCCGTTCGGCTGGAGGTTCCGCCGCAAGCGGCGCATCCGTTCGTACCGCGATTTCTTCCCCGGCGCGCTGGCCTACCAGTGGCACAACCGCTGGGACGCGCCCGAGGATCCAAATTCCTACTTCGGGATTTTCAACGAAGGGTTTGACACAATCCTAGCTGACAAGCTTGGCATCGAAACGCACGCGTCACCCGGTCGCTGAGGTGTTGGAAGCGCTTGATCAGCGCGACCAGGGCGTCCGCAGGAAGTCCCTGGAAAACAAAGTGGAGCCGAAGGGAGTCGAACCCTCGACCTCTGGAGTGCGATTCGTGGCAGGGGTGTCACGGGCACCAACAACAGGCAAAACATGCCGATGGATTGATGGGTCTGGGCCCGGTGAGTTGGCGCAGTTTGTACCGTTTTTGCATTAGGGCTCGGACAATTCTCGGAGAGTTCTGATCTGGACGGCTAGCCGTCTCGCCAAACCCCCGCGTCCGTGGCGTGCTGCCGTAAGGTGAGCCGTAAGGTGAAAAGCGTCGATTTTCGGTGAAGGGTCCCCAAACCCTTCACCCCCTCCCGAAAATCGCTCCTGGGGCTTTCTGGCGCGTCGCTTTTGGCATTTTGGTGGACCATGGAGGCCTTTCGGTGAAAACCAGCGTCCCCGCCGCTCGGGCAGGACCGCGGCTGTTGCCACGGCTTCACGGCGGGCCCGCTGGTAGCAGGCGAGGTGTTCTGGGTGATCGTCACCGCGTTTCCGGACGAAGAAACGGTTGCCGATGGGCTCGTTGAAGTGGGGACAAATCGAAGTGGGGACAAATCATAGAGGGTCAGTCGGGCATAGAGGAGCAGGGTCACGAGCCGATCGGCCGAGCAAGCGGCACGGCGAGGTCGGCATTTCCGGTGCTCGCTCGGAGAGCTCAAGAAGACGGTCTCCAATCTCGGTTAGACGGGCGAGGCTGCGAACGGGTCAACCGAGTTCGCTCCTCGTTCGTTCTCTCGCTACAGAAGAGTGGTGCTCATAGACACCAGGGTTTTGAATGATGCAGGAGAAATTACGATCAGGGTATCACACCTCATCTCGCTGATTGTGCCTGTGGCCATGGCGCTTGAGCTGGCATCAACTCCAGTCCACGCTCACGGCGCGGGGGGACCGTGCCGCCAGGACATCCAGGCGCTGTGTCCGAATGTTACACCGGGTCCGGGGAATTTCCGTGACTGTCTCAAGGCGCTCTGCCCTGATGTGACACCAGGCCC
>Ga0187884_10000960_pt1 | contig 27455 bp, 24 predicted proteins | sample June2016WEW_20_4_FD_132983 | JGI IMG/M metagenome (GOLD analysis project Ga0187884, IMG submission 132983) | Peatland microbial communities from SPRUCE experiment site at the Marcell Experimental Forest, Minnesota, USA - June2016WEW_20_40 | ecosystem: Environmental > Terrestrial > Soil >...
CAATTTCACCAAAGCGGCCGAGGAGAAGAACGCGGAAAACGTCTTCTTCATCGACGACCCCGCCGTTGCAACGGTCTATACGCAGAATTGGAAGGATCACGCCGCACATTCAGCGGCCGCGGAGCAGCTCGAACACGGAAGCTCCGCACCGGCCGGCCGCGCACAAACACCATCGGCCGCAGTGGTCGGGAACCGCAAGAGTCACATTTATCACTGGCCGGGGTGTCCAAGCTTTGGGAGGATCGCGCCCCGGAATCGAGTGGAGTTTCCGAACGCGCAAGCCGCGCAGGCCGCGGGCTATCGACCGGCGCGCAATTGTCCCTAGGAAGGATATGCTCATGGAAGCTCTGTACGCGATGAAGGGTGTCGGTGGCCTTCTCGAAGTGTTCGAGGACAAGGTGGCGATTACGCCGAAGGGCGTAATGGGATTCCTCGCAAAAGGGCTCAAGGCCACGAAGACAATCCCGATTTCATCGATGACGGCTGTCCAGTTCAAGAGGTCGGGGCTGACCAACGGCTACATTCAGTTCAGGTGCCGTGGGAACGAAAAGACTCCAGGAGTTTTCACAGCGCTGTATGACGAGAACACGTTCAGGTTCAACTTCCAGAATGATCTTGCCACCGAGGTCAAGGAATACGTTGAAGCGAGAATGAAGGCGGTTCGCAGCAAGCCACTCGATGGTCCGCCCGGAAGGCTATCGGAAGATTTGCAGAACTTGGCTGACATGAAGGAAGGAGGATTTCTATCTGAAGAAGAGTTCGCGGCGGCTCACTCCAGAACGAGCCTGACCGACGAGGAGCGAACGCGAATCGAGGAAGGTCAACGCGGCGGCGCGGAGCCTCGTGTTCGCGCAGAGCAAGAAGCCCGCGCAAGGGTCGAAAAAGAGAAGGCTGGTACGCCTCAAGCCGCAGCCCCCGAGCCAGTTGCCCGGCTCGCGGCAATTGAACTCGAAAGGAAACGTCGACAACGCACAGGCGGGCTTGCTGTTCTTGGGTTCTTCGCGACGGCCGCGACAACCGCCGTGCTGTCGCCCTTGGGAGCCGACGCGTGTTTGGCCGCCATGTTACTTGCAGGAGCGCTTTTCATTCTCTCATTACTCCCGCCACTAAAACCCCGCTTTGCGGCGTCTTACACGGACAAGAGTACGGGAGAGAAGGTTAGCCTCCTTTGGTGGGTTCGCTCCTACGTCGGCTTCCTAGCTCTTTTCCTGTTTGTTGCGTTCGGTATCCAATCCACACCGCCACCAACTGGTGCGCCGACTGCGGGAAAGGACAGCGGCTCGACGGATTCCGGTCCGGAGCGGCTCGCTGCGGTCAAGTCACCAGCAGTCCCATCAACGCCTGACCCGCGCTGCGGCGGGTACAAAGACTGCGATATTACGGCTGGACCCGATAAGGGCAGCGGTTCGAAGGACCCCACTTCGTACAGGATCGTGAGGATGGAGAACGCAAGCCACAAGGCACTAGTGAAGCCACTGTCAGAATATACGCTCCAGGAACTTGAGGCGCTTCCCATCGACGAGAGACGGTTCTGCCGCGTCGTTGTGCCTTCAACGATCACTACGGCGCAGGTTGAGCCAACGTTTCGCAGAATTGTCCAAGACATCACTTCACGTGATCCCGATATCGACGAGCTGTACATCCTGATGTACAGCGACGAAGCGCTCATCGACGATGTCTACGATGTCGGCGCGGCTACCTGGGCGCCTGGCGGAAAAATGGGAAACGTCTCTCCAGAGATCGCGCGCTCCAACAGTCGTGTGGGGTACTCGCTTTCGATCGAAGTCAAGCCAGACCTGGATGCCTACTTGGAGGCGCGACGGTCCAAGGAGGTGCAGTTTGGTCTTTCGAGCGATGTGAGGGAGCAGATCTTCAAGGAGCTGGTGTTAGCGGAAGACCGGGCACGCGACGAAGCATGGTCCGGACACGACGCGCCTGCCGATCTTGCCGAGCTTGGCCGGATCGGCGACCGGGAGGAGGCGCTAAAGGGAAAATACAGCGCGCAAGTGCGGGCGAAGTACAAGATATCGGAAGAGGTCGAAGATCACATCGCAGGGGAGGGCCTGTTCAAGCGGTGGCCTATGCCGCCAAGGAAGCGGACGCCGAGCCGATAGCCCGGCAGCGCTCGCTGTCCCCTCCGTGCAGGAGATGCCACGTGACGAACAAGAAGACTGCACAGCCGGCGAGACTCCAAGCGGCAACGTGGTATAACATGGGACGATGACCTATCGCTGTCGAAAAAGAAGGGGCTGAGACATGAAACGTCCGTCGATTGGATTCGGCGTCGTTCTGGCTGCAAAGCTACTTATCGAAGCACGCCCAGTTGTTCTTTTCGCATGGTGGTTTCTCCTGATCTACGGGAACGGGCAGCCATTCAGGTTTGGACCGCTGAGTGATTCGGTGACCTGCAACACGGCGCGCCAGAACGTGCTCAGCATGACGAAACATCCAGCGTTCGGCGCCGCCCACGTCCAAGTCGAGGCGTGTCACGGAGACACTGACTACTGCGGGATTCCCACGCCGCACTACTTCGCGACCTTCGTCGACGGATCGCCGACGATCCTCGGACCGTACCAGGGTGGCATCCTGTGCGACCGGGCGTACAGCGCCACGCTGGAGTCGTGGAAGCACATTGAGCCGGCTCCCCGACACAACTTCGGCGTCTCGTGTTGGCCCGGTTGTTGATTCGATAGGGGCGCCGCGGCGCTTTCGTCGCGTGGGCACCACGTGGAGGTGCGGCACTTGTCAGCCCGATCAAAACGGCGCAGCCGGAAGAAAGACGCCTCGGGCATCGCCGATCCTTGGGACCTCCGCCCGAGAGAGAAGCGTATCCACGACCGGGAGTATCTCAAGGCGTGGCAGAACCGCCGGCAGTTGGATGAGCTGCTGGCAACGCTGAGGCAGCGCTGGGAGGCCGGCCGTGGCCAGCTGTTCCTGAATTCGAGCGAGTTGGAGGCGGTGCTCGACGCGGTGGCGAAAGCTGCCGAGTACAGCGAAATACTACCCGGACTGCGAGAGCACGGGGCGCGCTTGCAGCAGGCGCTTGACGAGTGGAACGCGCGCAAAATTAACGTGAACGTGCGCGCACGCAACTTCGTTAACTGCCTGCTGGGGCTACCGAGCCACCGCGGCCGCCGTTCGGATTTCGACGCGGTGCGTGTCGTCCAAGCCTACAAGTTTTTCACCAGCGGTGTCATTAAACGCCCGCCGTGGGATCACGGGATCGGGATCTATTCCTTGACGTGGGAAGAGTGCGGACTGCCGCGGCCATCCGACGTGCCGAATACGATCACCAAACAAGAAGGCAGGACGTGGATGGTGTGCGATGAATCCGGGAAGAGACTCAGCCCACCCGATTTCCATACCAAAAAGCAGGCGCTCGGATACGAGCGCGATATCCAGGTGATCCACTTGCCGCTGTGCAAGCGTGATGCGATCACGGCGGTCAAGCACGTGTTCAAGTTTTCCAGCGAGTACGCCTGTGTGAAGTTCCTCGAACGTCAGAAGGTCCGCGGCTTGCCCGCTGTGCGAGACCGCTGAGCGCGACAAATCGCGACGCCATTTGTAGCCGGGACACGCGTGCGCGAGTGAAGCATGATCACTCGCGTATGAAGCGCACACGTAAGACAACGCGATTCCACCGATGTGTGGGGCTGCGGCTCAGCGCAGCACTGCTGGACCGTGTCCGTCGGGCCGCGACGGAGAGAGAGCAGCGAGTTTCTGAGCTATGTCGCGACGCGATACGTGAGCACCTGACGCGCTTGGAGCGGGGCGGTGGTGGGGTGGCGGATGGCGACCGTGAACGCAGCTGAGCGCACGCCGATGACGGCGGCGGAGATCGCCGACGCCCTGGGTGGACAGCGGGATGGTGACAGCTGGTCCGTACGCTGCCCGGCACACGACGACCATGATCCGTCGCTATCCCTGACGGACCGCAACGGCCGCGTACTCGTGTGTTGCTTCGGGGGCTGCTCGCAGACTGCTGTTATCGGTGCACTGCGGGAACGCGGCTTGTGGCCGTCAGCTAACGACCGACTGCGCAAGGGAGAGCGGACCGCGGTGTCACCACGCACAGGGAACTCGAAGCGCGCGGCAGCAGCACTACGCATTTGGCGACAGAGCCAGCCCGCGGCCGGCACCATCGTGGGGCAGTATCTACGGTCACGCGGCATCGACCTTGCCTCAATGCCCGAGGCGCTGCGATTCCATCCGGCGCTCAAGCATGAGAGTGGGCAGACATTCCCGGCGATGGTGGCGGCGGTGCGGGACGTGAGCGGCACCATGGTAGCAATCCATCGCACATTCCTGCGGCCCGATGGCAGCGGCAAGGCGGACGTCACCAAGCCCAAGATGATGCTCGGACCCGTGCACGGCGCTGCTGTGAGACTCACTGAGGCCGGTGAAAGGGTGGTGATCGGCGAGGGCATCGAATCATCCCTGAGCGTACACGTCTCTACAAGTCGGTCGACTTGGGCCGCCCTCTCTGCCGGGGGCATCGCCAATCTGGAGCTGCCGCCGACGGCGCGTGACATCACCATCGCCGTCGACAACGACGACGACGGCGTCAGTATGCGCAAGGCACAAGAGGCCGCGGGGCGTTGGGTCCCTGAGAGCAGAATCGTTCGCATCGCAGTTCCGCCAGACGGCATGGATTTCAACGACGTGCTCCGCCAGTACGGTGCGGCGCGTGTGTGCGAGCTGATCGAGGCAGCGGTGGAGGTGGAGGCGATGAGCGCAACAGGTGGTGATGCAGAATCACAACGGCCACCGTCACAGGCGACTGTCATGTACGAATGTGCGGTCGATGCGGGTGGGGAGCTGTTCCACGACGGTGACGACGCCTATGCGGTGTGCCCACTGTCGACGTGCCGTGCCACGTATGGGGTGCGCACCCGCGCGTTCAAATTGTATCTGACTCGACTCTACTATGAGCGCACGCGCAAGGCGCCCAACGCCGAGGCGCTGCAAGGCGCACTGGCGCTCTGCGAGGCGGCGGCGCGCTTCGATGGGGAGCAGCACCGCGTCTACACGCGCATCGGTGAGCAGGATGGCAACATCTATCTTGATCTCTGTGATGACGCGTGGCGCGCGGTGGAGATCACGCCGGCTGGCTGGAAGGTGGTCAGTGATCCGCCGGTGCGGTTTCGTCGGCCGCACGGCATGCTGCCACTACCTGAGCCGCACCGGGGCGGCCATTTCGACGAGCTGCGCAATCATCTCAACAGTGGGGGTGATGAGAACTACCAGTTGGTGAGTGCGTGGCTCGTTGCCGCCCTACGGCAACGCGGGCCGTATCCGGTCCTCAGTATCCACGGCGAGCAAGGCGCGGCGAAATCGACCGTGTGCCGACTGCTGCGCAATCTGATCGACCCGAACGCGGCGGGGCTGCGAGCTGAACCGCGAGACGCGCGTGATCTGATCATTGCCGCGACCAACGGCTGGATAGTCGCTCTGGATAACGTCTCACACCTGCCCGCGTGGCTGTCGGATGCGCTGTGTCGTCTCGCGACGGGTGGCGGCTTCGGTGCGCGCGAACTGTACACCGACGCTGAAGAGGTACTCTTCAACGCGATGCGCCCCACCCTGCTCAACGGGATCACAGAGGTGGCGACCCGCGCGGACCTGCTCGACCGCACGATATTGATTGAGGCGCCAAACATTCCGGAGGACAAACGCCGCACGGAGAGCGACATCATGTCCGCGTTCGAGGCGGCACGGCCGCAGCTGCTGGGAGCGCTACTCGACCACGTCGTCAGCGCCCTGGCGAACGTCGACCACGTGCGGCTCGACCGGCTACCGCGCATGGCCGACTTCGCGGTGTGGGCGGTTGCCGCTGATCCGCAGAAACAAGATGCCTTCCTGGCCGCCTATACTCAGAACCGGCGGGGCGCAAATGACGTGGCCATCGACGCATCAGAGATTGGCTCCCACGTGCTGGCGCTGGTCGCCGACGGGGGCGAGATAATTGGGACCGCGGCGGAGCTGCTCGGGCTGCTGAATCAGCGGGTTGAGGACAGTATACGCCGTCAGCGGGGATGGCCGACGACAGCACGGGCGCTAAGTGGTGCACTGCGCCGCATCGCCCCCAACCTTCGGGCCGGCGGGATATCGGTCGACTTCCTGCCGCGCAGCGGTCGGCAACGCCGTATGGCCATCCGACGCGAGCCCGAACGTATCGGTAAACAACCGTCACAACCGTCACCATCGTCATCGACTGCGGAAACGCTAGACTTTCCCGGTGACGGTACTCGTGACGGTGACGGTACGTCCGAGCAGACCGTCACACCGACCGTCACCAAAAAACGTAATGCTGGCGCGGCCAATGACGGTGATGACGGTGGTGACGGTCGGATGCAGCCACTTTCGGGTGGCGCCGATCTGGAGCGTTTTTGATGATGGCGCAAGCACTGATTCAGACTCTTGCCGCCCGTGGCGTTCAGCTCATGCCGGATGGCGACGGGCTGGTGGCCAAGCCAGCATCGAAGCTCACCGACGTTGACCGTGAGGCCATCCGCGCGCAAAAGGCAGAGCTGGTCCGGCTGCTGCTGGTCGACCGCATCGCGGCGATCTGGAAGCCGGGCGAAAGTCTCGCCTACCGGGATGGTGGCCAGCTGATCACCGCCAAGTACGCCGGTACTACCGCGAGTGGCAGGGTCAATGTGTGGCTGGCAGACGGTGCCGTCCGGGCGGTGCTAGCTGAGGCCGTGGCGCTGGATTGGTGGCCGGATGCCGCCGAGATCTTCGAGGAGCGGCTGAGCATCATATTGGGCGCCGGCGTACCCGAGGAAGTGGCGCGGGTACGCGCCGAGCGGTGTACGCGGGAATATCTCGACCGACTCACCGGTGGTGCAGCATGACCTCGAAGCGCTGGTTCGAGTTGGAATGCCGGCACTGCGGACAGCGGTTCCTCGACATGGCCAAGCTGCTCTTTCACCGCTGTCTTGGCCAAGGCCGGCGGCAGATATCCGGGAAGCGAGGGCGCCGGCGGAAGGGTGCCAGGCCATGAGCCGGCTACTTTCGTTGACGAAAGAGGTGCGGGAACTGTGACACCATGGCCGAGCGGTTGCTGACACCCGAGGAAGTTGCCGGACGCTTGCAACTTCCCGCCGCGGCGGTAACACGCGGCGATCTGCGGCGGCGGTTGCCATGGCTGAAACTCGCGGGTAGGCTGCGGCTCCATCCTGCCGCGCTGAATGCGTTCCTTGAGGCTGAGGGAGGATTGCGCGATGACAGTCTATCGAAACAAGACAACGGGGACACACCGGTACGACTTCATGTTCCGCGGGCGCCGGTATACGAAGCGCGGTTTCGAGACGAAGACCGCCGCACGCGACGCCGCGGTAGATCACAAGCGACTGCTCAAAGCCGGCCGTACCGACCCCTTCCAAACCTTCCAGGAGATGGTGGGGGCGTTCCTCACGTCTAGCCAGCGCACGAAAAGTGCCGCGTGGTGCTACCAACTGGAAATCAAGCTGAACAAGGCATTCCCACGTCTTGCCGACCTGCACCCGCGCGAGATCACCCGTGGCCATATCGAGCCGGTACTCGATCGACTCGCACGAGACGGAAACACCGCGCGGTCGGTGAACGAGTACCGCAAGATCATCAACGCGGTGCTCAACTACGGCGTGGGCATGGGCGCCCTGGCCACCAACCCGGCCGCCGGCATCCCGAGAGTGCCTGAATCTGATGCTGGCGTGGCGGCAATCCCGAAGCTGCACTTGCAACAACTCATCCTCGCAGCGGAGCCGCAGCTGCAAGCGTTATTGGTGTTCCTGTCACAGACCGGGGCGCGCTTCGTTGGGGCCGCACGGCTGCGATCGTCCGAGGTGCTGTTGGATGCGCCGCGACCGGCGTGTCTTCTGACGACCCGCAAGAATCGCGGCGCCACGGAGCGCAAGCGGCTGCAACCGTTGACCGATCTTGCGCGCCATGCGATCGAGCCGTTGCTCGGAGCCAGCGACGAGCTGGTGTTCACGGGCGCGAGCGGCGGCGCGCTGGTCTACCGCACTGAACTGGGTAACCTGCATCGTCTCTGCGATCGCGTCGGCATCCCACGCTACGCCTTCCACCAGATTCGCCACTGGGCTGGGATGGTGGCCACCTCCATGGGCAAGAGCAAGAAGGCGGTGGCGCAGTTTCTCGGCCAGACCGACACGGGCGCCACCGAGCGCTACATGCACGCCGCCGAGCCGGAGCTGTGGGCCGTGGCGCAGCAACTCGAAGCCGAGTTGGGTGTGCTCCCTGAGGCGCACGCCGTGGCGGAAATTGCCGGTGTGAAAAACGGTGTGAGTGGTGTGAAAAACGGTGTGAATTTGGTTGCAGGCAGTTGCAGTCAGGTGCAGCGAGATGTAGGTAAATCAAGCGATTTGCGCTTGGAGAGGTGGCCGAGTGGTCGAAGGCGCACGCCTGCTAAGCGTGTGTGGGGGTAAAACTCCACCGAGGGTTCGAATCCCTCCCTCTCCGTTTCCGAGTCTGCGATGTGTTGGGCCATGCGGAGACTGGCTCGAAATTCCCGCGTGTGGCGGCGCGTCCCGCCAAGGAACAGAACCAGATAACGCCCCCGCGCCGACGCCACCGGCGTCCCAGCCCCCGGAAGTCTCTGCGCCCCATTTCGGTGGTTCAGTTTTGCCAAACCGCGCCCAGCCCCTGGGCTACGCGAGGCCGAACGCCTGCTCCTGGGCCTGCCAGAGAGCGGGTAGATCGAGCCGCTGGCTGAGGGCGCTCGCCGTGAGCTCCGCGGGCTGGCGACCCTCGACAATTGCCTCGACGATCGTTGGCGACAGAAAGCCGACCCGAATGAGCCGCCACACGTACCGGTCGCTGACCCCCTCCCGCCTGGCAATCTCGCCCACCGACTGCGCCCGACCCGCAAACAGGTCGTCTGCCCAGCGGTAGGCCCGAGCCACCGTCTTGAGCAACGTGCGGTCGACACGCCCCGGCGGCACGGTGTCGTCCAGTACCAGGCGTATCTCGATGCCCCGCCGCCGCAGGCGCAGCGCACCGAATCGCATCAGCACCAGTTCCTGCGCTCGCCCGGCACTGCCGCTTTGCTCGCTCGGCAGCGGCACCCTGAGCGCCACCCGCACACCCTCCGGCGTCAGGTCGACGCGCTCGGTCAGCTGCCCCAAGGCCGCCGCAGCCTCAGTTGCCAGGCGCAGACGATCGCTCCACCCCTGTGCCACCGTGAAGATACCGGGCAAACGACTGGCTTCGATGCCCGCCGCCTCGGCCGCCTCCGCCAGCGCCGCCCGGTCGGCGAGCAGCTGTTCCGCCACAGCACGCACCACACCTTCCAGCTCCGGTGCCGGCACGCGCCAGCCGCGTTCCCGATGGTCCTCTGAGCCTCGCACCAGTGCGCGCGAGACGTAGTAGCGGTAGTGGCGCGCCCCCTTTGCCGTGCCCTGCACATACAGCGGCTCACCGCCCTCGTCGAACAGCTTGCCCGCCAGCGCACTCGGTGGTGCCTGGCGCGGACGTTGGCCTCCTCGGCGCACCGCCTGGTTGCGGAGGCGCTCGTGGACGCGATCCCAGAGCTTGCGCTCCATGAGCGCCTCGTGCTGTCCGGGATAGCGCTCGTGCAGGTGACGGATCTCGCCGATGTAGACCGGGTTCGACAGCAGCGCGTACAACGCTCCGCGCGAGAAGACCTTCCCGCCCGAGCGCGTGCCCTTGCGGGAGATGCGCACCTTGGAGACAATCCCACGGCGGGCGAGATCGCTCTGCAGCCGCCGCACGCAGCCAAGCTTCAGATAGCGGCGGAAGATGGCTCGCACCGTATCGGCCTCCGACGCATTCACCACCAGCCGGCGCTCTTGCAGGTCATAGCCCAGCGGCGCTACGCCGCCCATCCACATCCCCTTACGCTTGGAGGCCGCGATCTTGTCGCGGATGCGCTCGCCCGTCACCTCGCGCTCAAACTGCGCGAACGAGAGCAGCACGTTGAGAGTGAGCCGCCCCATCGAGGTCGTCGTGTTGAATTGTTGCGTGACCGCGACGAAGGAGACACCGTGCGCATCGAAGATGTCGACCATCTTGGCGAAGTCGGCCAGCGAGCGCGTCAGCCGATCGACCTTGTACACCACAATCACGTCGACCCGATGTTCGCGGATGTCGCCTAGCAGATGCTGGAGCGCTGGCCTCTCCAGCGTGCCGCCCGAATAACCGCCGTCATCGTAGGCCGTCGGGACAAGCCGCCACCCTTCGCTCGCCTGGCTGCGAATGAAGGCCTCGCACGCCTCGCGCTGGGCCTGCAGCGAATTGAAGTCCTGCTCCAGCCCTTCCTCGGAAGACTTGCGGGTGTAGATCGCGCAGCGCCGCACCTTAGCGTTGCCGTGTTCCATTGCGGCCTTCCTCCCGCACACGCCCGAGGCCGAAGAAGCGCGGCCCCGACCAGCGCGTGCCGGTAATGGCGCGGGCCACCTCTGAGAGCGAGCGATAGCGCCGGCCGCGCCAACAGCAGGCCGTCTCAAGAACCGTAACCCGGTGGCTGGTCCCGTGCCACTCGCGCACGAGGACCATCCCCGGCTGCGCTGCGCGGGTGGGCCGCACAGGCCCGGTCTTTTCCTTATCGGTGTCCTCAGCAGAAACCTGGAGCAAGAACCGACGCGTGGCCGGACTGAGACCGCCGAGCGCACGTTCCTGCATGCGGTAGGTAAGCGCCCGGATCAGCAGGGGACGGTTCAGTTCTGGCGGGGGCGCGGCGCCACCGAGCGCGGCCCACAACTGCTTCAGGGCGCTCGCGTCGAGCGTGGACAAACCCGCAACTTCGCGCGCCAGATCGCCACCGCCGCTGTGCGGCGGCAGGGTCCGACCTGGCGATTTTGCTCGTAACATGGAGACCTCCGTCTAGGTCCATGAGCGCTCAGTCCGGGCTACAAGTCCAGTCGTGTTGATCGCCAAAGCTGCCCGACCGTACAAAGAATTTTGGCCCGAATCGGGGCAGGAGTCAGTGTATTCGAAGGGCAGGAATGCCAGCCGCCCGTTCGCTATTCGATCGCACGAAGGAACAACGAAAACAGAGCGCGGCTAGGCTGCACCTCCAGCCACACGCCGCAAACGCTGCCTGCGCACCGATCGAAGATTTCAGAATCCGCGGAGCGTGCCAGGAGGAAGTCGAAACCCCCCGACCCACGGCTTAGAAGCCCGAAAAAGGACCGCGCAGAAGATGAGGAAAAATCATGAATTCTGCGCGTCTGCCAAGGACTTCGCTCCTGTCCGACCCTCTGTGGCTTTCTGCCAATTTCGATGATTTTCAATCGCCAACTGGCACCACTACTGACACCAAGATTTCAGGACCTACCTGCGGTCGTAATGGGACGCACAGCCCGAATGGTAAGGCGATCGAGTACCCAGCGGCCGCTTTGCAGGACGGCAATGACCCACTGACCGTCCTGGAAGTCTCGGTGCTGCGGCTGAATCATCGCCAGCAACTTGTCACGGGTTGCCCGAGCGAAGTGGTACGTAGCTGCCGGCAGATTCATGACCCAATCTTCTTGCGCCGGTCGCCGTGCAACGAACGGGAGTTCGCAGAGTTCATCACCGCGCTCGGGCGATGGCTCTACGATGGCACGAATGGCGTGACGAGCGCTCCGGACCGCGGGGTGGTCACGCCAACGTTGCCGAAGTGGTGCTACCGCGACCACCGATCGGTCATCGTGCACGTCATCGTGTTGCGGAACCACTACCTCCACGGATTGAGTCCAAACGAGATTACGGCAGAGGAACACCTCACGTCTGTGGGCGACGTATTTGAACTGTACGTGGCGAAACGTCTTCCAGATGATGAAGACTTCGCCGCGATTCGCGTCCGCATGCTGGCCGCGGCCACGCGACTTGTCGACCGACTAGCCGCGCACGTTCCGGTGCGGGATGTGGTGAATGCAGGGGAGGTGTTTGCAAATCAAAACGGAGACAGCCGTGCGGAGTGTTTCTTATCCAAAATCGGCACGATGAATTTGGAACACAGCCAACAGGAGGAGCACCATGGCCAGACAACAGGATGATGTCATGGACGGGTTGCGCCGCGAGTTCAAGCGACAGCTGCGCGGCTTCCCGCGCGAGGCCAAGTACCAGCTCCGCGGGTTCGGCCGAGAGGCCGCGCACCAGCTGGGCAGCGGCTGGGGTGAGGAGTTCGCCCGGCAGATCTTTGGTACCCCGAGGCACCGTCGCCGCGGCAGATAGGTCTCACAAGAGTTCTTGCGCGGCTAGCATGCCACCCATCGCGGCCAACCCCACAAGCGCCACCAATGTGCTTAACGACTACACCGGGTTCATTTGATGGCGGTCGGCGTGGTACCCGCGTCCTGCCATCCAACCGGAGGATCGGCTGTGCGCCAGAAGGTGGGTAGAAACGACCCATGCCCGTGTGGCAACGGCGCGAAGTACAAGGCGTGCCACTCCGAGCGATGGGACAGCGAAACTACGTGAAGGGGTTTGACCTCGCGCTGCACGAAGACGCCCTGGAAATCCCCTTGCGATGGCGGAAACCGCAGATGGTGTTTGTAAACTCGATGAGCGACCTCTTTCACGAAGGGGTGCCCCTCGAGTTCACCCTGGGTCCCTGCCTACACCCGATGCTTTCACAGTCGGTCCTGTGACTCCAGAGAGGTCGGCAGCCCATGGGGGTTTCAGACACGGGCGAGAGGGAGTTCCGTGATGGATTCACCCCCTCACCCTTGACGCCACCGACCCTGACAGCGCATAACTCGTTGGACAACGATGCAGGTCTTCAGACTCCGCGAGCGGCTGATCGGGGACTACGGCACGTACGTCCGTAGCTTCATCGAAATTCGCGACGAACGTATCCGCGCGCGCGTTCAGGAAGAGCTGGATGCGGGGCTCCTGTGGCCGCAACCGTTGATCCAGCTCAACCCGTCGTTCGAATCTGGTGGCTCGATTGAGGATCTGGTTTCCGAGGGCCTCATCCACGAGGAATGCCGCCGGATTTTTCGGATTCAGAAGTCACACAACAGCGAGGGGAAGATCATGCGCCTCTATCAGCATCAGGTAGAGGCCATCCGCGCGGCGCGTGGAAACAACAACTACGTCCTGACCACGGGTACAGGTTCGGGAAAGAGCTTGGCCTACATCGTGCCGATCGTCGACTACGTGCTCCGGAACGGCAGTGGCCGCGGAATCCGGGCCGTCGTCGTGTACCCGATGAACGCCCTCGCCAACAGCCAGCTCGGCGAGCTCCAGAAGTTTCTCTGCGAGGGGTACCCCGACGGCAAGGGGCCGGTCACCTTTGCTCGGTACACGGGGCAAGAGAAAGACGAGGAACGTCAGGAGATCATAAAGAAGCCCCCTGACATCCTGCTCACCAACTACGTGATGCTGGAGTTGCTGCTTACTCGTCCGTACGAGCAGCAGCTCATCGCGGCAGCCAAGGGTCTCCAGTTCCTCGTCCTCGATGAACTCCACACCTACCGCGGCCGGCAAGGTGCCGATGTGGCAATGTTGGTCCGCCGTGCACGAGAGGCATTTCAAGCGCTGCAGATGCAGTGTGTCGGCACCTCGGCCACACTCGCGGGTACGGGCAGTCATGAGCAACAGCGCACGGAAGTCGCCGCTGTTGCGACGGCGCTCTTCGGAGCGCAAGTAAAACCCGAACACGTTATCGGCGAGACCCTGCGACGCTCAACGCCCGATCGGGACCTGTCGGATCCCACATTCATAAGGGAGCTCACGCAACGCGTGGCTGACACAGGCATTCGGCCCCCAAGCCGCTATCAAGCCTTCATCGAGGACCCGCTATCCATCTGGATTGAAGGTAGCTTCGGTATTCGAGCCGAGCCCAAATCTGGCCGTCTGGTTCGCTCGCAATCGCGAAGCGTCCGCGGCTCCGACGGGGCAGCCCACGAGCTGAGCCAAGTCACGGGACTTCCTGCGGAGCGTTGCGCGGAGGCAATTGAGGAGCAGCTCCTTGCTAGCTACGGCTCCGAGCCCAATCCGGATACAGGATTTCCCGTCTTCGCGTTTCGGTTGCACCAATTCATCAGTCGCGGCGACACCGTGTACGCATCGGTCGAACCGGAAACCCGGCGATACATCACGGTTCATGGGCAGCAATTCGTCCCCGGTGACCGAAGCCGGGTCCTGCTTCCGCTCGTCTTCTGCCGCGAGTGCGGCCAGGAGTACTATTGCGTCCGCAGCGCGGTCGACCGCACGAGTGGACAAAAGACCTTCAGTCCTCGGGAACTCAACGACCGGCTGAGCAACGAGCAGAGCCAAGCCTGCTTCATTTACGTCAGTTCCACCGATCCTTGGCCCACGGACGGAGCACAACTCCTAGAGCGCCTCCCCGACGATTGGATCGAGGAGCACCGCGGTGCTCTCCGAGTTCGAAGGGATCGGCAGGCATGGCTCCCGCGGTTGGCGCACATCACACCAGACGGAACGGAGCATCCGGACGGGGCTGAGTGCTCCGTCATCCCAGCGCCATTCCGATTTTGCCTGAGCTGCGGTGTCGCGTACGGATTCCGGCAAGCCAGCGACTTCGCCAAGCTTGCCTCTCTCGGCACCGAGGGACGCAGCACGGCAACCACGATCCTCAGTCTCGCCGCGATTCGCTACCTCCGCAACGATGAGAGCTTGCCGGAACGTGCGCGTAAGCTGCTCAGCTTTACGGACAACCGGCAAGACGCTTCTCTCCAGGCTGGCCACTTCAACGATTTCATCGAAATCGGTCTTCTACGATCCGGGCTCTACCGGGCTGTCATGGCCGCTGGATCTGAGGGACTGCAGCATGACGAGTTAGTGCAGCGGGTCTACGAGGCACTCAATCTCCCGATCGAATTATACGCAGCCGATCCGGGCGTCCGCTTCCAGGCGCTGGAAGAGACCAAACGAGCGCTTCGGCTGGTCTTGGCGTACCGCCTCTACCGAGACTTGCAGCACGGCTGGCGGATCACGTCACCGAACCTTGAGCAGAGCGGCCTGCTGGAGATCCACTACGGCTCGCTCGACGAGCTGAGCGGTGCCCAGGACGTGTGGGAAAAACTCCACCCTGCGTTGTCGGGAGTGGCGCCCGAGACCCGAGAGGAAGTCGCCAAGACGCTGCTGGATCTGATGCGCCGTGAATTGACGATCAAGGTCGACGTGTTGGACCCGATTTTCCAAGAGCGGATTCAACAGCAGAGTTCGCAGCGCCTCCGCCCGCCGTGGGCGATCGACGAAAACGAGCAAATGGAACATGCCGCGGTTTTGTATCCGCGGTCTCGTGAGGCCGGCGACTATGGCGGTCACTTCTACCTTTCGCCGCGTGGCGCCTTTGGCCAATACCTACGGCGACATCCGCAACTGCCAAGGAAGCTGTCACTGGATGACACGTTGTTGATCATCCGGGATCTGCTGGAGGCCCTCCGGACCGCAGGGCTGGTCGAGATGGTCGATGAACCCAAGAAGAAGGACGACGTGCCTGGCTACCAGTTGCCCGCTTCAGCGCTGATCTGGCGACCCGGTGACGGCACCCATGCCTTTCACGACCCTCTCCGTGTGCCGCGCGCGGCGGCAGAGGGAGGTCGAACCAACCCCTTTTTCATTCAGTACTACCGCCAGATTGCGGTCGAGGGAAAAGGGTTGGAAGCCCGTGAGCATACCGCTCAGGTCCACTACGACGACCGGCAAGATCGGGAGGCGCGCTTCCGAGAAGGGAAACTGCCCATTCTCTACTGCTCGCCGACGATGGAGCTTGGCGTGGACATCGCGCAGCTCAACGCCGTCAATCTGCGCAACATTCCACCCACACCGGCAAACTACGCACAACGCAGCGGGCGGGCCGGCCGCAGCGGGCAGCCCGCGATTGTCTTCTCGTACTGCACAACCTACAGCCCGCACGACCAGTATTTTTTTCGACGCCCCCAGCTGATGGTCTCTGGCGCGGTGACGCCACCTCGCCTGGATCTTGCGAACGAAGATCTCATCCTCGCGCATGTCCATGCCATCTGGCTCGCCGAGGCGGGTCTTGGCTTGGGCAATTCACTTCGCGAGGTTCTTGATCTGTCCGGTGACGAACCGAAGCTTCCGCTGCTTCCTCATGTCCGGGCTGCCGTGGAGAATCGGGCGTCACGTGAGCGCGCTAAGCGGCACGCCGAGCGCGTGCTGGAAGGTATTCGAAACGAACTGCAGCAAGCTGATTGGTATAGCGACGGCTGGCTCGACGAGGCACTCAGCCAAGTGGCACGACGCTTCGACGACGCGTGTGACCGCTGGCGAGGCCTCTACCGTGCTGCCCTTCGCCAACGCGACCTCCAACACCGGATCATCTCGGATGCGTCGCGGAGCGCGGACGACAAGAAGAAGGCTCGGCGTCTACGCGCCGAGGCAGAGGCGCAGATCGACCTGCTCACCGAAGCCAAGAACGCCATCGAGTCTGACTTCTACAGCTACCGCTACTTCGCCAGCGAGGGGTTCCTCCCGGGTTACAACTTCCCGCGCCTGCCGCTGTCTGCATACATTCCTGCCCGTCGTCAGAAGGGCGACGAGTTCGTCTCGCGCCCTCGATTCTTGGCCATTTCTGAGTTTGGACCGCGCGCAATCGTCTACCACGAGGGTTCTCGGTACCGGATCAACAAGGTCATCCTGACGCCTGAACGCGACGCGGAGGGCGATGAAATTGTCACTACAAGCATCAAGCAGTGTGGCGAGTGCGGTTATCTGCATCCGGCTCGAAACGGTAACGGCGCCGATCTGTGCGAACACTGCCATGCGCCGCTGCAACTCGTGCTGGCACCGCTGTTTCGACTCCAGAACGTATCGACGAAGCGTGCAGACAAGATCAGCTCTGATGAGGAAGAGCGACTGCGGCTCGGCTATGAGATTGTCACCGGTGTTCGATTCGCCGAATACGGCGGTCATCCTGCCTCACGTACCGCTACCGTGACCGATGCAGAAGGAGACATTGCGGCGCTGACCTACGGACACGCCGCCACCCTCTGGCGAATCAATCTGGGTTGGCGACGCCGGGCACGCGAAGAGGAACGTGGCTTCGTCCTCGATGTCGAGCGCGGCTACTGGAAGGCCAACAGCCAGGACACGGAAGACGAAGATGATCCACTGTCCGCGCGAACTCGACGGGTCATTCCCTATGTCGAGGACCGGAGAAACTGCCTGCTTCTCGCCCCTAACGAGAACTTGGACGAGGGTATCATGGCGTCACTGCAAGCCGCCCTCAAGCACGCGATTCAGGTTCGGTACCAGCTCGAAGAATCGGAGCTGGCTGCGGAGCCGCTGCCCGCGAGGAGTGACCGCCGATTACTGCTGATCTTCGAGGCCGCGGAAGGCGGTGCAGGTGTCCTACGGCGGCTGCTCGATGATGCTGGTGCGCTCAAAGAAGTCGCCAGAGAGGCGCTCCGGATTTGCCACTTCGACCCTGACACAGGGGCCGATCAACGCCGCGCGCCCGGTGCCCGCGAGGATTGCGAGGCCGCCTGTTACGACTGCCTGATGAGCTACAGCAACCAGCCGGATCACCGCGTTCTCGATCGCAAGCTGATCAAGGATGTGCTGCTGCGACTTGGGCACGCTGAGGTGGAGGCGTCGCCCGCGCCTGTCCCGAGAGCCGAACACCTGGCGCAACTGATGCGTCAATGTGGTTCAGACCTCGAAAGGGATTGGTTGCGTTTCATCGATGAGCATGGTTTCCGGCTGCCCTCCAACGCGCAGACCTTCATCGAGAACTGCAAGACCCGGCCGGACTTCCTGTACGCAGCGGAGAAGCTTGCGGTGTACGTCGATGGCCCGCACCACGAATATCCGGAGCGTCGCGAACGCGACCACGCGCAAACGGACTGCATGGAGGACGCCGGATACACAGTCCTCCGATTCGGCACGCACGACGACTGGGCCGCGATCGCCGCGAAGCACCCAAACGTCTTTGGAGTTCCGCAAGGGCACTAGCCACAAGAGAGTCTCTGCCGATGACCTACACCCCTGGATCTCTCGTCAGAGCACGCGGTCGTGAATGGGTCGTCCTACCGGAGTCCGCCGAGGACTTTCTTGTGCTGCGCCCTTTGGGAGCTACGGAAGACGAGGTCACTGGAATCTCCACCGAATTAGAGAACGTCGAACCGGCGCACTTCGATCTCCCGAATCCTGATCAGGTAGGCGATCACCGGTCTTGCCGTATGCTTCGCGATGCGATCCGCCTCAGTACGCGGGCAGGTGCCGGGCCTTTCCGCTCGCTTGGGCGCATTGCGGTCGAACCTCGCCCGTACCAGCTTGTTCCGCTGCTCATGGCACTAAGGCTGGATCCCGTCCGCTTGCTGATCGCGGATGACGTTGGCATCGGCAAGACGATCGAGGCGGCCTTGGTGGCCCGAGAGCTACTCGACCGGGCGGAGGTGCGCCGGCTGGCAGTGCTGTGTCCAACCCATCTCGCTGAGCAGTGGCAAGCCGAGCTGCGGAAGAAGTTTCACATCTACGCAGAACTGGTTTTACCTAGCACTGCGGCCCGTCTGGAGCGCGGCCTCGGCATCAATCAATCGATCTTCGAGGTCTACCCGTACGTCGTCGTCTCGATGGACTACATCAAAGCCGAGAGGCGACGCACCGACTTCGTCCGCACCTGCCCCGAGCTGGTGATCGTCGACGAAGCGCACACGTGCGCCTTCGCTGCCGACCGTTCTGGCCGGCATCAGCGCTTTGAAATGGCGAAGCAGCTGTCCGCCGACAAGTCGCGCCATCTGGTCTTGGTGACCGCAACGCCCCACAGCGGCAAGGAAGACGCCTTCCGCTCTCTGCTGGGCTTGCTGCGCGGTGACTTCGTCGGGTTACCACCCGACTTGGCTGGACCTCAGAATGAGCAACGTCGCCGCCAACTGGCTGCGCATTTCGTGCAGCGCCGGCGCGCAGACATCCGCCGCTTTCTGGATGCCGACACTCCCTTCCCGGACCGCGAGGAGAAAGAGGAAACCTACAAGCTCTCCCCCGAATACACGAAGCTCTTTGAGCGCGTGCTCGCCTACGCACGCGAGACCGTACGAGACCCTGTTGGGGGGCAACATCGACAGCGGGTGCGTTGGTGGTCAGCGCTCGCCTTGCTGCGCTCGCTCGCGTCGAGCCCCGCCGCGGCGGCGGCGACGCTGCGCAGTCGGGCACCGGCAGCGGACACGGAGAATGCGGACGAAGCGGATGAAATCGGCCGTCGGACCGTGCTGGATCTTGATGCAGATGATGCAGCCGAGATCGTGGACGTCGCGCCGGGTGCGGACAGCGAGGAAGACCAGGGTGAGGAGTCTACACAACGGCGTCGGTTGCTCGAGATGGCCCGGCAGGCCGAGAAGCTGCAGGGGGATCAGGACCTGAAGCTGCTGAACGCCGTCAAGCACGTCGAGGACCTGCTGAAAGGTGGATTTCGACCCATCGTTTTCTGCCGCTTCATTCCTACAGCCCACTATGTGGCCCGCGAGCTCGGCGACCGCTTGTCTCGCAGCCCGTCGAACTTGGGTGGCCGGAGCGAGCAACGCGAGCGGGCCACCGCACCCACGCCGGCCGCAGGCCGCGTGCAGGTCATGGCCGTCACGGGAGAGCTTCCTCCAGCCGAACGAGAGGCACGCGTGCTCGAACTCGCGGCAGCACCTCGGCGGGTTCTTGTCGCAACGGATTGTCTCAGCGAAGGCATCAACCTGCAGGAACATTTCGATGCGGTGATGCACTACGATCTGTCTTGGAATCCGACCCGCCACGAGCAACGCGAAGGGCGCGTGGATCGCTACGGACAGGGAAGCAAGAAGGTCCGGGTCCTCACGTATTACGGCGTCGACAACCGCATCGACGGTCTGGTTCTCGATGTGCTGCTCCGCAAGCACATCACGATTCGCAGCTCGCTCGGCATTTCCGTTCCGGTGCCGGGGGACTCAGGCAAGATCATGGAAGCCATCGCCGAGGGCCTGCTGCTCAAAGAGTCCTCTGAGAGCTTGCAAGGTGTCTTGCCGGGCCTCGAAGAGCATGTTCGCCCGCGCCGCGAGGCGCTGCACGCCGACTGGGAGGACACCGCCGAACGTGAGAAGCGGTCGCGCACCATGTTCGCGCAGGAATCCATCAAACCGGAAGAAGTCGCCCCCGAGCTTGCCGAAGCTCGCAGTTCAATCGGCAGTGCGGATACCGTCGAACGTTTTACCCTCGAAGCGCTGCGCGCCCATGGCGCGATCATCAACAAGGATCCGACGGCCAGCACGTATCGCTTCGACGTCTCCGAGACGCCGCGTGCGCTGCGAGATCTAGTCACGTTGCCACCGACCTTCGAGGGTCGGTTCGAACTTCCGGTTGCAGAGGGGGTTCACTACCTGTCGCGAACGCATCCTCTCGTCGAAGGCGTCGCGTCGTATGTGATGGACACGGCGCTGGACGCGCATCTCCAAGGTGTCGCTCGCCGTGCCGGCGCCATTCGCACGCGCGCAGTCGATCAACGCACGACGCTGCTCCTCGTTCGTTTCCGCTACGATCTCGTCACGAGGCGCGGAACACAGGAGACCTCGCAACTTGCCGAGGAATGCAGGCTGCTTGGCTTCACCGGCGCTCCTACCAACGCTCAGTGGCTCTCGGAAGCAGACGCGGAAGCGCTGCTCGACGTGACGCCCGACGCGAACATCAACCCCGAACAAGCAAGCGGCTTCGTTCAGCGCGTGATTGAAGGATACGAGGCGCTGCGTTCGACTATCGATGAACAAGCCGGCACCCGCGCAGCGGCCGTTCTCGATGCGCATCGCCGGGTGCGGGCCGCAGCTGGCATGCGCGGCGTCACCTACCGAGTCGAACCTCGCCTTCCCGTGGATGTGCTCGGCATCTACGTCTTCCTACCCGTGTAGATCGTCAGGATGGCAGCACGCGACCTCTTCACTACCGTACGAACCGAGGGCGGCCTTCTCCCGGCTGACTTTCTCCAACGTATCGCGAGTGGTGATCGCACGCTCGATGGCTTGACTGTGAATCGGCGTCGAAAACTGACCCTCTTGCCCTTTGACGCAACTCATTGATCCGCTGTCGAAACTTGCCACTCAGCCGGGGTCACGCTCGGCGCCGATAGTGAACCGGCCGAGTAAGGGATTTTCAGCAACAGATCAACCAGTTGCGTGCAAGATCGATAGGGGTCACTCGCCGATGCCGATTCACAGCTGGGCCTGCGCTTTGGCCAGCCCAGCCGTCCAGCTACGATACAAGAGGTGGCCGGGGCACTCGGCTTAACAGTGCGAACAACGCGCCGGATAGAAGGCGAGGCGCTGCGGCGGCTGCGCTTGAGCACGCTCGATTCCGTTGGCAGCGGCCAGTGCGACTGGGATGAAGTCTGAAGCGCGACCCATGAGCGCCCCCCGGCCAGTGGGTAGCGCCCCCGCCTTCGTCTCTTCTTTGGTATCCGTTCGGTGAACAACAAGCGGCAGTGAGCCTCCAGCCGGCCAATCGAATCCTTGTGTCTTCATTTGCGTGTTCTTTGGGCACCCGCCGGGGTACATTGCCCACCCTTTCAGCGCCGGAGCAGGCTGCACACCGGCTCTTTTGATGCGCGCCTATCGAGTCATGCTGGCGCGGGCATTGCTGCCCCTCATGTGGACTGGAGAAGCAATGAAACTAGCGGATCGGTTCAGGGTACTCCAAGTGCTGGACTGCCTCGCTCGTGAACGGGTGCGGTTGAGCATTTTGCGCGGAGAGCTGACGCTGGTGCCTTCCGGCGAAGTCAGCGCCTATGCGAAGAGCCTGTGCCGCGAACTGTCGGAAGCCTACGAGGACCACCCCAACGAAGTCCGCGAGATGATCACCGGGCGGCGAGCGGCATGGCGCAACGAGATCGGGTCGGCTGACACCCGCGCCAGCGCCCAGACTGCGCGATGATCAGCGCGCCCCACTGCGCTGCTACAACGTTTGTGGCTTCGCAGAAATCCTAGAAGGTTGTGTCCTTCAATCTCGTCGCTATATTCAGCGTACCTGATGACAGCACACGTTACTTTCTCGGGTGGCGGACTTATTCTGCCTGCGGACACAGCCTATGACCGCCAACTCCTGCGGGAGCACGTCCTGGACAGAGCCCAGCGCGAGGACCGTGTTCGCATCTCGCTGGCAGGAGAGGCTTGGGTTGTGGAGCGATTGAGCGGAGACCACCGCCCTAGCTGCGAAGGCTGCAAGCGCCTGCTGACCGCCGCCGCTCTGCGCAAGGCTGACAGTGATGCCAGCTTTTGCCTGGCGTGTGCCCTGCCCTGAGCACGTTTGTCCTCGCCACTGTGAAGCGGAACAGCGCCGCAAGGAACGCTTCCCACGCGCGCCAGCTCGCCCGGTCCCTGAACCACGGCCCGAACAGCGCTGGGTAGGATTGGTTCCCCTTCACCAGACGGGACGCTGTTCAGTCTGTCGGGACCTATCGTAGACCGCGAGGTGTGCCTCGCCAAAATCTCATCTGGGCCTTCAAGCGGCGTCCCCCGTCCCTCGGAGCGGCCATGCAGGAACCACCGTCGAGGTGCGGCCCCGAAGAGCTTGCCAGCGCCCGCGTGGTGGCGATCGAATGGCCAACCGGCTGCTGGCACCCCTGCCCTTCGAATACACTGACTCCTGCCCCGATTCGGGCCAAAATTCTTTGTACGGTCGGGCAGATTGGGCGATCAACACGACTGGACTTGGGGCGCAGACTGAGCGCTCATGGACCCAGACGGAGGTCTCCATGTTACGTACCCGGAGAAGCGCTCGCGCAATCGCATTGCTCAGGATTTCAGGGGCTCGCCCTTGGCGTTCTTCTCGCGCAGCAGATCGATGAGTTTCTGCGGGCCCTGGTTGCTGACGATCTCCTGGAACTGGGAGCGAAAGTTGGCCACGAGGCTCACACCTTCGATGATCACGTCGATCACCTTCCAGCTGCCGTCTTCCTGACGCAGGCGATAGTCGAGGAGGACGTCCGCGGCACCCAGGCGAACGATCTTGGTTTTGACCGTCCAATCGCCGCCCGGCTCAGCGCGATCGCCGGTGACCTCGGCGCGCTCGTTGTTGTAGGTCTCGACGTTCTTGCCGTAGGTCATCGAGAGGTGCTTCTTGAACTCTTCCACGAAATCCTTCTGCTGCTCGGGGGAAAGCTGCTTCCAGTTGCGCGCCAGCACGAGCCGCGCCAGCGTGTTGAAGTCGAAGTGATCATAGACGATGTCTTGAATCTTGGCGCGCTTCTGATCCGCTGTCAGACTCTTGTCGGCGAGCACCGCAACCACCGCGTCGACGGTCTGTTGTACCAGCGCCGTCCGGCTGACCTCGGCGCGCACCACTCCAACCATCACGCCGCACAGGATAGCGAGCAGCACCACGGCGCGACGGCGGGCAATCGAGCGTCCGTGCGCGCGCACACGCAGGTGTGCACCCTCAAGGCTCTGCTGTGACTTCACGGTTCTACTCTCCATCATTGGTTTCGACATTGTAGAGATCCCGCTGCTGTTCTTCGGACAGACCTTTGCGGTCGTGCACGAGCGCTTCACGACGCTGCTCGTACCCATTCCGCACCGCCACATAGTAGTCGAGCGAGGCTTCCTTGACTTGCTGCACGTCTTTGAGCGCCAACGCTCGCGCGTTGATGGTGTTGGTAGCGTTGGCGCTGACCGTATAGACGTAGGCGATGAAGTACGGATAAACCGTGCTGAACAAATCGGCCGCGAGCCCGACGGCATCGCGGGGATCCGACGGGCCGAAGAACGGGAGCACCAAGTATGGTCCCGGCGGCACACCCCAGTAGCCGAGCGTCTGGCCGAAGTCCTCGTTGTGTTGCTCCAGGCCCCAGCCGGTGGCCGGATCGAGGAAGCCCGCCACACCCACCGTCGTGTTCACGACGAAGCGGCCGACATCGGACGCCGCAGCGAGGGGCTTGGCTTGCAGCACGTCATTGACCGTCACGATTGGGAAGCGCAGGTTGTGGAAGAAATTCGAGACGCACTGCTTCACGCGGGTCGGTGCAATCGTATCCCACCCGGTCGCGACCGGTACGAGGATGTAGGTGTCGACCTTGTCGTTGAACCAGAAGATCTTGCGGTTCATGCCTTCCAGCGGATCGTGGTTGGATTGCGCGGACGATTCCGATGCGGCCGCGGTCGGTGACGGAGACAGCCAACCGAGTCCCAAAGAAGCCGCCGCAATGAAGAGAATGAGCCGGGTCAGGATGCGCATGCCTCTCACTCCTTCTTGGGGGCAGTGCTATTGGTGTTGTAGATGAACTTGCCGAGCAGTCGCTCGAGCAATACGGCCGACTCCGTGAAGCGGATCTCGTCACCGGGCTTGAGGTCCTTGTCGTCGCCGCCGAGCTGCAGGGAAATGTAGCGGTCGCCGAGCAGGCCGGCGGTAACGATCGAAGCCGATGTGTCGACCGGGAGCTTCAATGCGGCGTCAAGCGACAGCGTGATCCGCGCACGATAGTCCTTGTCGAGGGCGATCGAGTCGACTTGCCCGACCTTGACGCCGGCGATGACCACCGGCGCCCGAGCTTTGAGCCCGCCGATCTCGTCGAACTCCGCGAACACCGTCAAGCCGCCGTCCTTCCGAAAGGAGAAATTCCCGACGTTCATCGAGAGATAGGCAACGGCGCCGAGGCCGGCGAGGACGAACAGACCGACCAAGAAATCCCTGAGGGGCGAGCGACTCATCCGATCAAACCCCCCACAGCGCGGTGATGAAGTAATCGAAGATCAACACGGAAACCGATCCGATCACCACTGTCGAGGTGGTTGCTGCGCTGACCCCGGCCGAAGTCGGTTTCGCGGTGTACCCGCGGTAGGTGGCAATCAAACCGATCAGGATGCCGAATACGAGCGCCTTCAGCAGACTGCCGACGACATCGTCGTAGTAGTCGACGGCCGATTGCAGGCTCGACACGTAGGTGCCGCCGTCGAGGCCCATGAGCGTGACCCCGACGAAGTACCCGCCGCCGAGTCCAAACAGGATGAACAGGGCAGACAGCAGCGGCATCACGACGATCATCGCCAGCGTCTTGGGCGTGACGACGAGATGAACGGGGTTGATCGACATCATGCGCAGCCCGTCGAGTTGCTCGGTGGCAACCATGGTGCCAATCTCCGCGGTGGTGGCCGATCCAGCGCGGCCCGTGACCAGCAGCGCCGTCAATACGGGGCCGAGCTCGCGAATGAGGCTCAACCCGACGACCGCGCCCAGCGATTGCGCCGCACCGAAGCGCACCAACGTGTTGTACCCTTGCAGCCCCAGCACCATGCCGACGGCCAGGCCGCAGATGCACACGATCACCAACGACAACACCCCCAAGGTGAACAGCTCGTTGACGAAGGCGCGCAGACGCGCGGGCCTGGTCACCACGGCGCGCAGGATCTGCGCCGCGAAGATGGCGAGCTTACCGAGGTGGTCGACGAAGCGGATGGCCGCCCACCCCAGATCTTGCACCAGCGTGGTCATGCGCACACCCACCGCGAGGTTGGGTGTGCCGCTGCCTCGACCGGCGCGATCGACTCGTCGACCTCCTCGTTGAAGAAGCCGGCAATCCGTGGGTCGGGGCTGTCGTGCAGCTCCGCCGCGGTGCCGGAGACCGCAGCGTCACGGCTCAGCAGCACGACCTCATCGGCCATCCGCATCGTCGACGGAATGTGATGCGACGAGATCAGCATCGTGATGTGCAGCTGCCGGTTGATGCGATGCAGCAACGCCTCGATGAGTTTCACCGAGATCGGATCGAGTCCCGAGAACGGTTCGTCACACAGCAAGATTTCGGGCTTGGTGATGATCGCGCGGGCGAGCGCCGCACGTTTGATCATCCCACCCGAAAGCTGCCCGGGCAGCAGATCGTCCACATCCGACAAACCGACGGCGGTGAGCTGGCGATGCACTTCGTTGGCGATGTCGGGTTCGGTCATGGGCGTGTGCTCGCGCAGCGGAAAAGCCAGGTTATCGAAGATCGTGAGCGAGTCCAGCAGTGCGCCGCCCTGGAACATCATGCCGAGCTTCGCCCGCACGCGATACATCTCGGTCTCTGAAAGCTCGCTGATGTCTTCGCCGGCGACGATGATGCGGCCACGCTGTGGGTGGACCAGCCCGCCGATCAAGCGCAAGATGGTTGTCTTGCCGGAGCCGCTGCCACCGAGAATGACGGAGATCTTTCCGCGCGGAAAGCGGCACGAGACTCCTCGCAGAACTTCGCGATCCTCGAACGCCATGTGGACGTCTGCGAAGACGACGTGTGCGTCGTCCGGAGTGGTGGCCGACGTCATCGGCGCAGATCAACCGTTCGCGGCGCTGTTGTCGGATGACGAGAGCGCATCGGCGTCGATGGCGGGTTGTCCGGCCGTTTCCCGCTCATACCGATGGAAGCAGCTGGTCGCTCTTCTTGGGGATTCGGTCCAACGCCATCTTGGGTTTGTCAGCCATGGCGCAAGAGATAGCGGCAACGCCGTTTGAAATCAAAATCCCTCACTACCGATCGTCGGCTTAAATTGCGGCGGATGAAGTTTTGGCGAGGGACAGGTCTCGGCTGCACGATGGGGTTTTGGCGAGGCACAGCCATCGATGTGCATTGGTTGCTCCTCGTCATTCGTTATGAGCGCAGGATATCAGAAGACTGGCGCGAGCAACTACGTGCTGGCTTTGGACTCAATCATCCGCAACCCGCTTGGCAGGATACGGTTTGTCCAGGAGCCCACCGCACTGTTGTAAGTACCCAGACGGCCGTGCTAAAGGTTGCCTAACAGGGCGCCACGCAGGAAGATTAAGCGGTGCCCGTTCCATGCTTCAGTTTCCACAAGCACTTCGGACACGTTGCTCGCTCATTTAGGACGCAGGCGCGTTGTGGATACACCGGAGGGCACAACCAACGAATACCACAAGAGCAAGTATGATAATGCTCCGGATCCGGGGTCGGCACCACGGGCTCCTGTTTCTTCATCCACCGAGACGACACTTCTTGTGGTACGCCCACCTACGCTCCTTCCTGTGCGGGAACATTGGACGGTGAACTCATGCAACCTCATGCTCCTAACGCCTGCAAAACTCCATCTCCTCTTCCGATACGCCTTGCGGCGTCATTCAGCAAGTCGTTGACCGGCCCAGCGTGTTCGAATCTCGCGGTTGAACACTTCGCGGCCCTGTTTGGCCGCCCTGCTCGCCCCACGCTACAAGCGCAGTCGGGTTGTCACCTGTGCGACGGTTCGCGGCGCGTAACCCGGTACTGTCCGGGTTTGAGCCTGAGTGTCCGGATTTGACGGGGCAAGTGTCCTAGTTTCGTTTCCGGCCCATATCTCCTCTAACGCATTGCCGCGTGGTCGGAGTTTGCATACGTATGGCCAAGGGTAATAGTTCTGTCACTTCAGGGGAGTCAGAATCAATGTCTGAAGAAGCGATCAGCGACTTTCTCGGCAAGAAGCTAGTCGGCCGTAACCTAAATTCGCGTAATAAGCGACTAGCCATGGCGAGCCACGGTGTCAGCGCAGAAGCGGGCAATCTTCGTCAGAATCTCGTCCGCGGTCTTCACCCACTTGAAAGGG
>Ga0187884_10000961_pt1 | contig 27435 bp, 22 predicted proteins | sample June2016WEW_20_4_FD_132983 | JGI IMG/M metagenome (GOLD analysis project Ga0187884, IMG submission 132983) | Peatland microbial communities from SPRUCE experiment site at the Marcell Experimental Forest, Minnesota, USA - June2016WEW_20_40 | ecosystem: Environmental > Terrestrial > Soil >...
GTTCCTCCAAGCGCAGGGAAAGGGGGTTCATCCAATCCTCCTATCTATCAGTAATACACGCTGACAGATAATAACCCCGCCTCCCAACTGCCGTCAAGCTCTAACTTTTTTGTCGTGCACCCGCCACGTCCTGTCCATTTGACACGGAATGAAAACTACCTTTATGTAGAGTGTGGGGATTCCGTAAGACATACCTTTTTCGCCCTGCACCGCGATCACCAGAGTTACAACCTCAGGACGTCTTGGCCTGTCGTCACTCCTCTGGTGCAAGCGGGCCCATCGAAATCCGTTGATGTCCCGACTCGCGATGGTTGCGTGCCAATCCACGGCTTTTTGGGCGATCGCTCTACCCAGGGCAGGGCTTCGACGGAGGAGGAAATTTGAGTTTCTGAGGAGTTCTTGGCATGAATGTCGTCGAAGAAAGTGCCCCCGTCGTGGGGCCAGTTAATCAACGGGAGATTCAAGGCTTCGAAGTACCAGTGGATGTCAAAACCGCTGCGCGGTTTCTTGGTGTCAGTCCTTCGCTGGTGTATGCTTACGTCGAGCGAAAGCAGATTCCCCATTTCCGAATGATGGGCCGCGCAATTCGGTTCAGCATTTCCGAACTGGAAAAGTGGCGGCGCCAGTACTTTGTGAATGGAGGAATCGATGAGTAGAAAAGGAAGGAGACGCAAGACTGACGGAACTTTGTATTTGCGGGAGAATTCTGTGTTCTGGTGGGCACGCTATCGGAGCAGAGAAGGTCAGATAGTTAAGGAATCCACCCGAACAACAGATCGAGAGGAGGCGGAGCGTTTTCTTCGGGAGCGTCTGGATGCAAAGTACGATGGAACCCTGCCGACCATTCTTTCGAGCAAGAATCTCACCTTTAGTGAGTGGGCGGACTGGTTCTTGGAGAGGCGTTCGAAGCCGCCATTCAGATCGCACAACACCCACATGCAGAACTTGAACGCGCTTAAACACCTTCGTCCTGCCTTCGGCGCTTTGCTTCTGTCGGATATAACGCCAGAGGCAATCGAAGACTATCTCTCTGGGAGACTGGAATCAGATAGACGAGTTCGAACAAAGAAGGGATTCCGGGTACTTGGGAAGCTCAAGCCCACGACCGTCCACCAAGAGCTTCGCGTATTGACCAGAATACTCAATGTCGCGGTTCGCCAAAAGAGGCTGGCGATCAACCCTTGCAACGCTGTGGAGTTCCCAGCCTCTCTCGCCAACTCAATCCGCAAACCCCACTATATGACGTCCAGTGAACAAGCGCGGATCGAGTTTGTCGCTCCACCCTACCTCAAGAATGTGATTGTAATCCTTGCCGAGATGGGCCTTCGCCCGTTCAAGGAGTTAATGCCAATGAAGAAATCTCAGGTTGACCTCGAGAACTCGGTAATCCATATCCCAGATTCGAAGACCCCGTCTGGGATTGGAGACATGCCGATGACGGAGTTGGCTCGAGGCGCCTTCAAAGCGCAGATGGAGCAGGCTCCTCAATCGGAGTACCTCTTTCCGTCGCCGAGCAAGAGGGCGAAGAGACCTTACATTACATCCCTCTGGAGAATCTGGGAAAAGACCTTGGTGCGAGCTGGTGTCCCGTACTTTCCTCTGTACCACCTGCGGCACACTTTCGCAACGAGGCTTAGCGCGGGGGGCGTAGCGGATCATTTCGTATCCCAGATGCTTCGACAAGGTGATGCCCAGGTCTTCAAGCGATACAGCCAAGCGAAGCTCACCATGATGCGGGAAGCGCTGGCCAAGATGGACCGAAAAGCTAATGAGCATGAGGTGATTTCTGGAACAGCAAGGCCGAACTGAACGTATTTTGGAACATTTTTGGAACACAATCGGTAGTTTCGATGGCATTGGAAAATAGGATCGGATTGAATATAAAGGACTTGGTTGGTGGACCTGGGGAGGTTCGAACTCCCGACCTCATGACTGCCAGTCTTACATGGGTAGCCTAAGTCGTTGACTTTGCGGCACGGTTGGCAACCAAAAAGCACGCAAAAGCACGTTCGGAACGCTCAAGTTGTACCGGTCTTGTACTCGTTTGATTATCTAGCGGTGAACGCAAGTCTCGCAATTTCGAACCCTGAGTGGCCAGTGCTTACCAAAAACTCCGTCCGGATAGAAATCATTGATGTTGGTCCGCTCCCGCTGCTTAGGACGCACGCCGCATCCTCATCTGGTGGCGCTTGCTTGGAATTCGACTTCCCACTGCACGGGTTCCAGCTGGCCCGCAAAAGTCATTCTCAGGGAATTCCCGCTCAGTTCATGCTGCACCGGGACTTCCACGTTTCCCTTGGTTCGTGTCCGTACTTGCGAGATGCTCACTCCTTTGGGAACGTAGACCCACAAGGTGTAGGCGTCTCCGGATACGGTTTCCGACGTGCCCCGCAGCTGGTTTTGCACCCTATCCCACTCCATCCCCTGGATCGAGTAGGCGCCGGTGATGTGGCGGGAGGTGCCCACCAACTGCGGGTGATTCACCAGGGGATGAATCAGCAGCACCCGCGTATCATGGGGCTCAATCGTCACTGCCATCTTGCCTTTGAACACCCCCAGAAGCTTCTGCGTCCAGAAATCGAAAACGACATAGGAAGCCTCAGGATCCACTCCCAGCTTGTCCGCAAAAGGAAGCTCTCGATTGGTTGCCCAACTGCGCCAGTCGGTCAACGCCACAACGTCATAAACCCCCGACTGGGCGTTCACCTTCACGTCCAGGACCTCCGGGTAGTTATGGATGTAGTCGTCAGGAGTCGTATGCTTGAAGGTGTCCCTTTTTGCGTCAGTTCCATGGCTGAAGAGATCGATAGGCAGAATGGGCATGGTGGGCAACGTCATCTTCAAGAGCTTGACTCGCTCTTCCGGAAGTTCTGGCATCAGACTACCTGTCGAATAGACAACGCCGGTCAGCGACACATGGGTGACCACAGTATGCGCTTCTGGCAGAGTCATCCCGAATCCCACCATGGGGTCCTCGCGTGTGCGGGCCTCCTCGATCACATGGGAGACCCTCCGCTTCGTGGCTTCCGCGACGCTCATAGGGGGTTCCAAATCCATTTCGCCGGGCATCACATAAACCACCAGATGATTCAGGAAGGCATTACCATTTACGGAACTAAAGAGCTTGTACATCCCCTGCCAACTGTTGTACACATCGTACCCATTGAAGTAAGAGTTGAAATACCCAATCCCATTCAGCGGCGTTCCCGCCGGGCAGCCTTCGATGAACCGGTGCCGACCCACGATGTCTCGAATCATCTGCAGACGGTTCCGGTAAGCTACAATGGGGTCGATAGATTTATTGGCGATTTTATCGAGGTCAACACCCGGGACGTACTTCAGGAAGTCATGCTCGCCGTCAAACTTGTAGTATTCGAATCCCCAGTCGTCCAGGGTGGTGAACTCCTTCTTGAGGAAGTCGAGAACCTGGGGATTGGTGGAATCCAGGGTGGGAGTGCTGTAGTCCAGGATAATGGATCCGTCCTTCTTGAAACGCAGGTACCATTCCGGATGCTGCTCCACAGCTCCCGCATAGGCGCTGGGTACAAGCCAGATGCCGGCTTTCAAGCCCTTTGACTTGATATAATCCGTCAGCCATTTCGGCCCGTGGGGAAACTTTTCTTTGTCCCACTTTTCAGTCCAGTAGTGCTCGCCCTCCTTTCCGCGGTCGTAGCCGTCATCAAGCTGCACGTATTCGTACCCATATGGCTTCAGGTGCGCGGCAATCCAATCCGTGTTACGAACAATGTCTTCCTCCTTCACCTGATCGTAGTAACTGTCCCAACTGTCCCAGACCATGGGTGAGCGGCGGAAATAACTGTCATCGAAGGGGGCATAATAGGGAGCACCTAGAGTCTTCGTAAAATAATCCGGAATAATCCTGACTAAGGTATTGCCGGGTACGGGAAGGGTGACATCGAGCAGGTTCGAATCCCGCGCGTTGCGCTGCATCACGGTCTGCTCTGAGAAGTTGATCCCCACGTCGGTCTTACGGTCGAAGAGGCTGTGGAGATTGGAACCCGATACCTGCCCCAGAGCAAAGTACATGACCTCCGGGTTGCGACGGGGGAGGAAGGAAGGGTTGCGCGTCTCGCTCCCTCCATAATCGTTCTTTACTTCGTGCGTTCCCACCCACGTCACCGGCACCCCCTGCGGGTCCAGCAGGCGCGCCACAATTCGATCCTGCGTAGCCGGCGCTTCCGCCGTCAGCACCCCTTGCGCGGTAGTGCTGGAGATCTTTAGGACTTCGGCGCCTAATTCCAGTTCCCACGCGGTCCGTGGTTCCGACGTGCGAATGCTAAGTCCGTTCTCCCCCTTCTTCTCTACCGACCAACCCATCAACCGCCGCAGCCCCCCCTGACCCCGCAGATTCAGCCGAACCTCTTTCAAAATTGTCCCCAGGTTCTCGCGGCTGAGGCTGAGCACTCCCTGGTCTCCGTCGGCAGTAACAGTCCACCCTTCGCTGCTCACCGTGACGGGAGTTCCCGCATCTGCCCAGCCGACTTGGATGGCTAAGACTGCCATCCCGATCACTGCCAGATAGATCCTGCCCATTTCTTCCTCCTTTGGACGCACGCGCATCCTCATTTTGCTGCGCTGGTGTGAAATTCAACCTCCCACTCGACGGGCTCCGGCTGTCCCGTGAAAGTCGTCCGGAGGGAGTTTCCTTTCATTTCCTGCTGCACGGGGGCCGTCGCGTTCCCCTTGGTTCCGGCGCGTGCTTGCCAAACGCGCACGCCCTTCGGAACGTAAAACCAGAGGGTATAAGCCCGCCCGGCTACCGTCTCCGACGAACCCCGCAGCCGGTTCTTCGAGCCATCCCACGCCAAGCCCTTGATCGAATAGGCGCCGGTGATGTGGCGGGAGGTGCCCGCCAACTGCGGGTGGTTCACCAGAGGATGAATCAGCAGCACCCGCGTATCATGGGGCTCAATCGTCACTGCCATCTTGCCTTTGAACACCCCCAGAAGCTTCTGCGCCCAGAAATCGAAAACGACATAGGAAGCCTCGAGATCCACTCCTAGCTTGTCCGCAAAAGAAAGCCCTCGATGCCGGCACCCCCTGCGGGTCCAGGAACCGCGCCACAATTCGATCCTGCGTAGCCGGCGCTTCCGCCGTGGTAGTAGAGATGGTCAATGCCTCGGGATCCAGTTTGATCGCCCACAGGGTGCGCGGTTCGGCAGTGTGAATGGAAAGTCCCTTTTCCCCGACCTTCCCCACTGACCAGCCTTTCAGTTGCTGCAGCCCGTGCTGGCCGCGCAGATTCAGCCGGACGTCCTTCAGCGCAATCTTCGGTTATGCAAAGTTGCTCATTGAAAAGATGGCCTAGTAGGGCGGCAGCGGTCTTGGCAGTAGAGGAGACTCATAACAGCACACTCTTGAGATGAAGAAGGGGCGTCCGAACCGTCTTCCTATCAGATGGTCAAGCTTGCTCTTCGTCGTAGATTCTTAGCTCGTAGATGCGTGCCGCTCTTGCCCCATTAGTTTCATAAACGTTAACTCGCAGTCGGTCCGATTTAATGGCATCGAACCTATGGACTCTCCAGCGGTTGTAGTTATCGTCTTCCTGAGCGATGATTTTCCAGCCAGCCCCAGTCCAGACAGCGATGTCATATCGTTTTACGCACTCAGGGTAGCGGTATAACCCCAGCCTGGTACGACGATTCATGTTGGTGTCAAAAGTAATCTGAACCAGATTGAAACGCGCTACCTGCGGCAGGCGCAGCTCAAGCCACGCCGGCAGAGGCTGTGTGGGGTCAGAAGTGAAGAAATTTGTCCATAGGTCCGGATGATTCGTACCGCGCACCACGTTCTGTGGCCCGTACGGACGCTGCTCGGGATTAAGACGAATCACAAAGGATCTACCGGTTACATTTTCGGGTCCGTTGAGAGGACGCCAATAAATGCCACCGGGGAGATCGGCTGCTGTCGTGCCCACAGGCACAAGCGAAGGTTGGTCCTCAGGATCATCAAAAAGGGCCCAGTCGATGCCTGGGTGAGCGGGAATGTGGACATAATACAAGGTGCCAGGCTGGGTGTCTGCATTCAGGACAAAGCGGACAAATTCTTGATGTCCGGCCGGAATCGTTGCCGAGGCGGGGGCGACATCCCCTTCTGAACGAAAGTCCCAGACGTGAGATGCCTTCCGCAGTCCAAGGTTTATGCGAACAGAGGTTTCTAGGGTTGACCGCAGAAACAACTCAATACTCTCCAGAAGATTGGTCGATACCGGGAAAAGCTCGGCCAGAGGGAACCGCGCCGGATAAAAGGTTTGCGATTCGGGAAAAACCAACGGGCCTTCACTGCTCGCGATCACTTGAGCGCCGCGTCCCAAGTCGTTAGGGTCAGTATTCTGGACGCCCGGGATCGATGCATCCTGCCGTAGAAGCAACTGCTGTAATTCGTTGGCATGGTTTCCTACGATATCTCGAGGGTTGCACTCATATCTCGTACATAAGGCCGCGGCCGTGCCCACTCCCTGTCCAACTATGGCCCCCGTGGGCAGGACGCGGGAAGAACCGAAGGCAACATAACTGGTGCTGATGGGACGCCCTGCGGCAAGTAGGTTATGCACGTTCCGGGAATAACAAGAACGTAGGGGAATGCCGTAGGGGACAGTCCCGCGTTCTTGGAAGTTGGCATCATCTCTGGGTGGAGGGTAGGGCGGCGCATGCCTGTTCAAGATGCCGCCTGGAGTATGTATGTCAGTTCCCCAGGCGCCGTAGGCAATGTCATCATGCCGCACTTGAGGGTCGCGGACATCCTGCTCGCGGAGAACGTAATCGCCGAGAATCCGGCGCGCCGCCCTCTTGTAGGGCCAGAACGCCACGAACTCCAACGCATAGTTCGCAGCTCTTGCCCGAATTTGATCATTCGTGCACCTGTTCTTAATGTGATCCCAAACGCCTAACAACTGGCGCATCGCTTCAGCCCGAATTGCTTCATTGTCTTTGATCGGGTGGAGAGGATACCCAACCTCGATTCACGAATAGCCAGCTTCAAAAAACCCATGGTGCCTCCCCGTGAGATCAGCTTCGGTATCAAACGCTACCGCCCATTCCGGTTTTTTGAACTTGATTGGTCTGCCCACATCATGGGCACGAAAATAGAGGGTATTGCCCATGACAGCGTCTGTCGCTCTGACAGGTGCCAACAACTCGTGATATTCCTCGCGCGCCTCTTGGCCCCAACGGAACTCGGCGCCCGCGTGGTAGGCCAACACCCCGTCCCCGGTCGCGTCCACAAACAGAGGTGCCTGGAGAATAAATCCCCTCTCGCTTCCTAGCTGAACTGCGCGAATTGCCCGAATCTCTTGCGGATTGGCCATTTCAACTTCCCGCAAGGAGGTGTTCAGAAAAAGAGTTAGGTTCTTTTCCCGAATTGCCCACTCGTAGAGTACGAGATCCCACTGGGTATTGATCATACCCTCGTGAAGTAACACCCAGTTGCGGGCCCTTTCCTCGTTCATGATCTCTTCAATGATGCCTGTCTCCTTGATCCATGGGTTGTAAGCAACCGTGTCCTCCGGGTAAAGACATACTTCGCTAGAGGAGTTACCGCCGAGCATAGCACGCTCATGGACCAGCCCCACGCGGGTGCCGTTACGAGCTGCACTGATCGCGGCACACGTTCCGGCAATCCCCCCTCCCACCACCACGAGGTCAAATTTCTGATGGACTACTTCGATTGTTCCCGGACGAATGTAGCCGCCTTGGTGGGGGCACGCAGCAACTTGGCTCGTACTGGACTGGCTTGAATCTACTGGCGGGTCAAACTGACGAGCACGTCCGGTAGCCGCCTCCGCCCTAGAGGCCTTCGACACTTTCCCGGCACCAAGGGCCACCATTAGTTGACTGATGAAACTTCTGCGGTTCGCCCTTGAGAAGATTAGATTGCCTTCGTTCATTGGTCAACTCCTGTTCAATTCAGATTCATCTTCTTGTCAAACTCCACCGTGTCGGCCGACACTGGTTGTAGCGCGGCTACCTCCACGAGAACGTTCTCCGCCGTCGCATACACATCCGCGGTGTTCGTGCCAGCAGACCTCCTTCAGGCCGCGACCAAAGTGTTCGCTGAGTCTTGGGGAATGACCCTACTTTGCGTTCGGCGCGCGCGAAGTGAAGATCCAGGGTCTCATAATAATGACGTTTCCTTTCAATGCAGGCTGCGCACGTATTCGTAAGTTCCGCACAGAACTGCGACCCCCTGTCGGCGCATCGAATCCGGCGTTTTCAATCGGCCATCGGAATCGAAGCTGAGCGCAAACTCCGGAAGGGTTGCGGCGATGTTCAATCGTTTGGCCACAGTCGGGGCCGAAGCGAAGGGCATTACCTCATGGTCCCAATGCTGGATCTTGAAATACCTAGCGATGGCGTTTTTCAGCGCCGCGATGGCCGGGCTTTCGGCAGCCGGGTCTGGCCCCCAGAAGCCGTCGCCACTAGAGTGCCAACTGTGCACGTCGACAAAAACATCTGGCCGGAATTGCATGACCGCGTCCCATGCCGCCCGTGTCTCCGGTTGGGAGGAGTCCCTTGTGCTCACGGATGGATCTACGCCACCCCATGGGTTTTTCAGCGGACTCCCGATCAACAGCTCGTGGAAGCCCCAGTCAAAATAGAGGTTATTTCCCGCAGCGTTACGCCGGTCGAGGCCTTCGGCGGCGGCGTCCTCGTTAAGGATCGGAATAATCTTCTAGACCACGGAACCTCGCATTTCCTGAGCCAGCGTATCTTGGGAGATGAGGAAGTCCAGCATGCCCTCCACACCGTAGAGGCTGGCTGTTTCGGCCCCGTGCGTTCCACCGATGAGGAAAGCTCGCCGCTTCAGCCCGTGGGGGAATTTCTCTTGATCCCAGTTTTCGACCCAGTAGTGCTCATCGTTTTTCCCCCGGTCGTAGCCGTCGTCCAGTTGAATGTATTGGAATCCGTAAGGCTTCAGGTTTGCGGCAATCCAGTCGGCGTTGCAGACAACGTCCTCCTCCCGCACATCTTCGTAGTAGCTCGTCCAACTCGACCAAACCATCGGCGGCTGGCTGAAGTAAGAGTCATCGAAGGGGATGTAGTAGGGAACACCCAGAGTTCTCGTGTAATAGTCCGGAATCAGGCGAATCAGCGTGTTCCCACGAATCGGGATGGTGACCTCCAGCCGATCGCGGTCTAAGCTGTTTCGCTTCATCAGCGTCTGGTCCGTGAAACTGATGGCCGTATCCGTTTTGCGGTCGAAGAGAGAGTGAAAATTCGAACTCGCCACCTGTCCCAAAGAGAAGTACATGACCTCCGGATTTCGACGGGGAAGATAGGACGGGTTCCGTGTTTCACTCCCGCCATAACCTTGCACGACTTCGTCGGTGCCTACCCAACTTACCGGCACTCCCTGCGGATCCACCAAGCGGACTACAATTCGATCTGCCGCGGCCGGGACCTGGGCAGTGAGGACTGCCTCTGTCGAGGTACTCGAGATCTTCAATGCCTCGGGAAGTAATTCCAAGAGCCAGGCGGTCGGCGGTTCGGGCGTCTTGATGGATAGCTGATTCTCCCCTTTCTTCTCCACAACCCACTTCCTTAAACGCCTTAGGCCGTTCTCGCCTTGGAGATTGAGCCGCGCATCTTTCATCACCATTCCCAACTTGTCCTGCGTAATACGCAAGACCTCCTGTTCCCCGTCGGCGTTCACAGTCCAGCCGTCCCTCGAGACGGAAATGGAATTCACCCCCTGGGCTGACGTTACCGCGACCGTCAAGACAATTGAGGTCACCAGCGAAAGTAGTCTTCTCACTTTTCCTTCTCCAATAGCGGATCGTCGGGATAGCCGACCCACGAAGAGCTTTGCTCAAGCATGGCGACACGCCCAAGGGCGTTCGGCACTTGCTTGTCCCGTCGCTCTACCCTTGTCATGTTCTAGGCCGCGGTGTCGAGCCGACCGGCAGCGCGGTGCACGATGGCGAGCAACTCTCTTTCTTCGTCAGGGGGGATGTGGCCTACAGGCGCATAATTCGAACGAAACGCGGCCACCCATTCACGAGCCAAGTCCACATCGCGTTTTCTGCCAGAGCTGTTCCAGCCGCTAACGAGCTGGGTGGACCAGGTCTTCGGGAGGAAGAACTCGGTCCGGCACCGGCATGCCGTTAAGTCGGAATCCAAAAAGTTGCCGCCCCGTCCTACTATGGCGGCGACCTCCTCAGCCCCACACGCCTCATCATCGATGGCCGGCTGGGCGAACAAGGCATTTAAGGAGGCGGCGAGCTCGACATCAAGGACCATTTGCAAGGGTGAGCAGATTTCATCAACCCCGAGAAGGCCAGCCTCAATTGAGCCTTCGCCGAGAGCCAGTGCCGTGATCAGCGCCCCCGTCGCCTTCTGCGCGCCGGCTTCGAACGACGGGGCTTTCGCGTCCGACAGCCCTGTATGTCCGCGGCATGGACAGCCATAGAACCGCCCCAGATCCCCAAAGGCGGCGTTGATACGCTGTTGCTCCGGCCGGCCGTAAAGCGCCATCGCGGTCCTGGGATCCATGGTCATGACGGTAGCGGTCAACTCCAACGCGGCTTTTTCATGCAGGGCACGGTCGAGCAAGAAAAGGAAGATCTGCTCGGCCAGCGCGAGGGTAACTGCCCCCGCGAAGGTGACCGGTGCGGTGAGGCCCTGACTCGGTTGGTGCCCCAGCGTCATCCGGAGGCCGCGTTCGGCAAAGAACAACAGTTGCTCGCACTCTAGGCGCGCCACGCGCAGGGGCGAGATCATGTATCCCCTGGCAAGAAACAATTCCCCGATCGGCTTGCCGGAGAAGGCCGCGTGGCATGCAAACAACTCTAACAGCGGTTCGCACATCTGAGTCGACTGTACCGTGCCGCACGGCTCCACGCCGTTTTTCCATGCGACTACTTTCTCGAGGAGCGGCCCGCAGGCGTCCGGGACCCCCTCAACCCGGAAAGGCACACCGAGCACGCCGAGCCACCCCATGCCAGGAAGGCTGCGTGCGAGCGCGAAATAAAACCCCAGTAGATCCTCATCGAACGGAAGGAGCTCACCGCTTGCCGGATCAAGGTAATAAGACTGATATACACCCGAGAAGAGCGTAACCTTGGGTATGCTGGCTTGTGGCTCTTCGCGGGGGCGTCCGAAGAGATATCGTTCGACGAGGTTTGGCGCGAAGCGGACGCGGCTAGTCGCGTGGTCCACTTGGCCGCCCAAGGCCTCGAGCCTGCCGAGCATCGCCTCGTGTTCCACGAGCACGCCGGTTTCAGCCAGCACGCGAAGCGCATTGCGGTGAATAGCGCCGACTTCCTCCGACGAAAGGAAACCTGTGAGCCTCATGGGTTCTTTGCTTTCTTTTCCGCGTGCAAAGTGGCGCCGGCATCTTCCTCACGTGGTGTGGGGCGGAAACGAACGCCGGGCGAGAGTGAAGGCTGCGTACCAAAGCCATACAGTAAAGCGTTTCTAATCGGCCCCGGATTTAAGCATGACAGGCACTCTTTGTCAAGGAGCAAGCGCCAACTGTTTTTGGCTTGTCAACTCGTCGACGAAAAATGGTCTTGACTTTGGGGTCCACCTGCCTTATTAGCATAAACGGAGTGATAAGAGCCCAACACGATTTCAAAAACCGACGACGATACGTTGAGCGAGGCGATCGTTAGAACCCGCGCAGTTTTCCGCCATCATCAACCGCCTTACGAAGGGTGAGGGACCTCGATGCCGGCGGACGCGTGAGCTAACCAGCGCTTGCATCCCTAATGGAGGTTGTTTCGTTATGGATTTCCTTTCCCGGATTAACGCCGTTCTTCATCACCAGAGCCCGGACCAGATTCCGTTCGCTCCTTACGACAACCTGGTGCCCCGCGGCGAATTCGCCAGGAATCTCGAGAACCGAGGGATGGGGCTGTGTTATCGCCGCTCGACGGTCTTTGCCGAAATGCCCCACGTCACGGTCGAAACTCGGGCGCAGGACGGCAACCTGATTACCGTCTACCACACGCCCGAGGGAGACGTCTCGACCCTGGCCAAGATGCACGCGGGAAGAATTGCCGACAACCTCACGGTCGAGATCGAGGGCCTGATCAAGAGCGTGGACGACTACGACCCCGTCATCTTCATGCTCGAGGACACGACCTTCAGCAGCGACAACAGCGTGTACTACAACATGGTCCGGGACATCGGCCGCGACGGTATCTTCCGGGATTGGGGGCTGGACTTTGAAGTGACTCCCTATGGCGCCACCCGGCGCTATTTCGGAGAGCTTTATGGCCTCGACGATTGGGTCTATCACCAGCATGACCATCCCGATCACTTCTCGAAGCTGGTAGAGGCACAGATCCGTCGTGACGAGCGGCGCCTGAAACTGGTCGCCGATTCTCCCGCGGAGTTCCTGGGGTTCGGATGGATCGAGGGGCTCTGGGGCCCCGAGGAGTTCCGCAAGCACGAACTGCCGTTCTACAAGAAATGGGTGCCTTATCTTCGACGCAAGGGGAAGATCCTCACCTTGCACTGCGACGTTACCCGCGGCTTTGAGGGCTACAAAGAGGTGATTGCCGAAACCGGCATCGATGTAGTGGAGGCTTTCACCCCGCCCCCCGTTTCCGACTTGTCTCTAAAGGAAGCCCGGGCGGCTTGGGGGAATATCATCATCTGGGTCAACTTCCCGGAGTCGATCTTCTGGTCGGGCGCCGAAGCGACGAAACAGTACACCATCGACCTTTTGAAGAGCGCCGCGCCGGGAGACCGGCTGGTCTTGAGCTTCACCGAAATGGGAACCTGGGGCGCCACCGACGACGTCACCGAACAGAGCTTCAAGGCAGGCACCCTGGCGATTATGGAGGCCATCGAAGAGCACGGCGCCTACCCCATCCAGGCCTGAGCGCGTAATCAACCGCCCAACGACTCGAGTAGTCGTGCAGCAAAGCCACAGTAGAGTCAGGAGTGGTGCCGGCCAGAGCGTCCCCCGCCTTCGCAAAGTCCGCACCGACCGCGGCGATTTCTTGGTATACCGGGTTGGGCCGTCCGTCAGGTCCCACCAGTACGCCGAAATACTGCTCCACTCCACTCAGGGGACGGCGCCATTGCCAGAAGCTCACCGCGTCAGCGCCATGTCCGACAGCGTGCCAGGCCATCGCGCGCACCTCACCGCGGTCCAGGGCGTTATTCACGAGGCTCCAATCTGTGTTCGTCGACTGCGATTCCATCAGCCAGAAGTTCTTGCGCTTGAAGCCGCGCGCCATGTCGTGCATGAACCCATTGCGCAGCGGATCGAGGTGGCCGGTGCTGATGTAGTTGTCCCAGGCCGCGAGGTCGAGTTCTTCCGCCAGTATGTAATGGTCAAACCGGTGGTTCCATCCGATGTAATTGCTCGTCAGGAATTGTCGCCCATCGGCGTATTTACGTATCGCCTCCGCCTGGATGTGCTGATAATCGACGAGCCTGTCCGGAAGGAAGCGCCTGAACGCAAGGAAAACGCTGCCGATCATTTCGCCCCGGCGCCCGGGTGATGGCATCCGCAAGGCGTTTTCGCATACCCGTTCGAAACACCAGTTCCCGCCAAGAACCTTGTAAGTCGCACGGCTAGTGGGTGGGACAGCTAAGCACATAAAATCCTGCTGTTTTTCTCTTGACAGCCAGGGGCGGCGAAGCTAGCGTTTATCGGATTAGTAATGCTCTTAAGTCACCAAGGCGACCAAGTATGCGGTTTGTCTTCACGCTAGGCGCCGGTTTCAGGAAGGGTTGGTTCGTCCACACCCATCTCTCACGGACGGAACCAGAGGGGCGGATTCGTTTTGGCTCGAGACTTTGGTGACACGACTGACGGCGAGACACGGTTTGTTTCGAGGCGCTTATCTTTAGTTTTGCGTCGGGTCGTCAACGGGTTGCCGGATATTAGAGTCGAAGAGGTGATGCTATGCAGATAAGGGTTTTATCTTTCCTATTTCTTGTCTTGACAACACTGGCGATAGGTCCACTGTTTGGTCAGGTGGATACCGGCGCCATCCAGGGCACGGTCAAAGACCAGTCGGGCGCCGTGGTTCCGGGCGTGAGGGTAACCCTGACGAATGAGGGCACCGGCCTTAGCCTTGTAACCACCAGCGGCCCGGACGGCGCCTATATTTTCACTCCTATCAAGAGTGGCACGTACATGGTGGCCGCCGAGTTTACGGGGTTCCAAAAGGTCGAACATAGGAATGTTGTGGTGCAGGTCCAACAGCGAGTCGTCGTCGACCTTACCCTTTTGCCAGGCCTACTAACGCAGACCGTCGAAGTCACATCCGCTGCAACGGCCCTTCAGACTCAGGACGCTTCAGTGGGTCAGACAGTAGGTCGGCAGGAAGTCAACGACCTGCCCCTGAATGGCCGCAACTATACGTTCCTGGCTCAGATCTCCGCCGGTGTGACCTTTGGCCAGCAAGACACTCGTGGCGAAAATTCTACGGGTAACTTTGCGGCGAACGGCACTCGGCCCGCACAAAACGACTATCTGCTGGATGGGATTGACAACAACTCCAATCTATATGACTTCCTGAACGGAACCAACTATGTGGTGCGCCCTCCGGTCAGATACCCCCATAACCGCTGTTAAACCTGCGGATACTCTCTGGGGCGAAGGGGCAGCAAAACAAAGCCCCTTGCCCCAGACCGCCGCCCCCCGGTAATCGGCATGCCCACGATAGCGTCCCCAGTGCGCAATGAGAAAGTCCGAATGGTGAGAATACCAGGCTGGTTGTCACTCTCGATTATTGTCGCGGTAATGTGGGGGGTATGGGGAGCGCTCATTGAGATTCCGGAGAAGCGTTTTTCTCCCGGCTTTCCGAGCACGCTCGGGTACGTGGTCTGGTCGTTCACCATGGTTCCTTGCGCAATCGTCGCTCTAAAAAGGGTGCAATGGCGTGTGGAGCATGACCGGAGGGCGATCCTCCTTGGCTCGCTGGGCGGACTGCTGGGAGCCGCAGGACAATTGATTCTATTTCAGGCCCTGAAGAGTGGGCCAGCCTACCTGGTTTTCCCTGTTGTCTCCCTGGGCCCGGTGGTCACCATTATTCTCTCCTATCTTTTCCTCCACGAACGCACGAACCGGATCGCCACCACCGGTGTCATCCTCGCACTCGTCGCTATTGTGCTTCTATCGGTTCAGTCTCCCGAGCACCATGGCCCGGTAGGGTCGGGAGGCCATTGGCTGCGGGGGGCACTCGCCGCACTGACCATGTGGGGTGTACAGGCCTGTGTCGGGAAGTTCGCACTTCGAACGATCCGTCCTGAGAGCCTGTTCTTTTACATGACTGTGGCGGCCGTGATCTTGAGCCCGATTGCCTGGTGGACGACGGACTTCACGATGCCCATCAATTGGGGACTTTCCGGACCCGCGTTGACTGCTCTCATCCAGTTCCCAAATGTCCCTGGAGCCCTACTGAGTAACTTTGCCATGCGGGCCGGCAAGGCCACGATCATTTCGCCGACAACCAATGGTCTCTATCCCGTCATCGCCATCGTCCTCCCGCTGCTGATCTATGCCCGGCTACCGGAGCGCTGGCATGTGATTGGGATGGTGCTGGCGACCACGGGGATCGTCTTGATGTCGTATGGGGAAGCGTTACAGGCCGAGCAGGCGGCGGAAGCGGGCCCCAAAAGCCTGCAAGTTCCTGAAAAACGGCTATCCACAGCCTACCGGGTTGCGGTTGAGGCATATGAATAGCGTGCTTCGTCGACGTAATTGGGCCTTTGCACAAACGTACCTTTTAGGTACATTTGTGCAGTATGCCGAAAGGCCCCAGAAAATTCTATTTCGCCTTCGAAAAAAGCGGCCTCACCCGCTTTGGCGGGCGGAGCCTCTTTCAGTCCTTTTGCAGGGCTTTTGCAATTCGCCGCTTCCTGCAGACGTTGGTGCGGTGGCCCGAGTACGATTACCGTGGCTATCATCCTGCGGACCTGTTTCTGGCCCATGTCTTTTCCATTGTGGTGGGCTTGGGTCGGATCGAGAACACTCAATGCCTGATTCACAACGGACTCATCCCGCCTCTGCTGGGTATGAACGACTTTCCGCATCGACACACCCTAAGGACCTTCTTGCTGCGTTTCGGTCCGGAGTCCTTGCGGAGTCTGTAAGCAGCCCACGACAAGCTTCGCGCGGAACTCTTCCGACAGTTGGCTGTGCTCTACAGCGCTGTGGTCGATGCCGATACGACGGCCCTCATGACCTATGGGTCCCAGGAAGGCGTGGCGCGGGGTTATATTCCCAAGCGACGCCACACGCAATCTTCTTACGCTCCCATCTTGTCCAGCGAAGGTCGGAGCGGCCTCAGCCTGGGGATGGAGTTGCGGGCCGGGAATGTCCATTCCTCCGTGGGGGCTGGGGAGTTCCTCGGCCACGTGCTGGACAAGCTGCCCTCGTCGATTGCCGCCGCGCGCACCCGGTTGCGACTGGACGGAGCGTTCTACGACCGGAAGATTGTCGAGCCCTTGGAAAATCAAGGCTTCGGCCATGTGGTCGTGGCACGCCTGTACCAACCTGTGAAGAAAAGAATGGTGACCGCCCGTTATCACGAGTTTGCGCGCGGCTGGGAGGCCGCCGAGTTTACCTACACTCCCTGGCATTGGAAGCGGGAGCATCGTTTCGTGGCCGTGCGTCGGCCCGTGTCGGTAGAACCCCAGGAGGCTCAGCTCCGCCTGTTCACGTTCAAGCGGTACACCTACCGCCGCGTGCTGGTGACCAACCTGGATCTGACCCCTCCGGCAGTTTGGCGCTTTTACTGCGACCGAAGCTTTCAGGAGCTGCTCATCCGGGAGTTCAAGGATTGCTACGCGATGAGCAAAATCCCGACCGGGAGTTTTTGGGCCAACGCCGTGTATCTGGAAGCGATCTTGTGGGCTTACGACTTGGTCCTGGCTTTCCAGATGCTTTGTCTGCCGGCCGAGGTGCAACATTGGAACATCTCCACCCTGCGCCGAGAGCTTTGGTGGCTTCCCGCGGAATGGGTCCGGCGAGGGCATCGCAACCTTATGGTCCTGCCAGCGAAATATCCTCGGCAAGACCTTTTTGCCGAAGTCCAGCGAGCCGCGTATCCTGTGTACGACCGCTGATCTGACCGACTTTGCAAATGCTCCGACTTAGGCTTTGCGCAAAACACAGGAGAATTAGCCATTTTCAAGAAAAATTAGGCGTTTTTCAGGAGTTGTCAAATCGCTTTCCGAGGAAGAGTTCTGATCGTTATCGGATCGTTAGCGGCAGATAAGAGTTGCCGCAGGAGGTCTTAACCCATGAAGATCGTCATTATCGGAGCAGGTTCAGTTGCCTTTACTCCCGCGATCCTTTCCGGACTCGGCGCCGATAAGCGCTTTGCGAAAGCTACGATTGGCTTGGTGGATGTCAATGAAGAGGCTCTGGATCTGATTATGTCGTTTGCGAGGAGGGTTTCCCAAGAGTTCAATCTCGATTGGAAGATTGTCGCCTCAACCGACCGGCGCAGTGTTCTGAGCGGGGCCGACGCGGTGACGACCTCCGTCGGGGTCGGAGGGCTCTCGGCCTGGCAAGTGGATCTCGACATGCCATTCAAGTACGGCATTATTCAACCCGTGGGGGACACGTCCGGTCCGGGTGGACTGGCGCGGGCGCTCCGCCATATTCCCGTCCACGTCCAAATCGCTAAAGACATGGAAGAACTGTGTCCCGCAGCGACGCTCTATAATTTTACGAATCCCTTAACAGTTATGACCCAGGCAATTACTCAACTCACGAAGATCCGGTGCATCGGCCTCTGCATTGGGCCGGACCTCACCTGGGACCATCTCTGCCGGGTCTGTGGTGTGGAGAAGCAGCATACCTCGGCGGTCATCGGGGGAATCAATCACTGTCACTGGGTCATCGACTTTCGGATTAAAGGCGAAGATGCCTTCCCGCTGCTGCGGGCAGCTTTGGAGGATATTGACAAGTTCCGCTGGAAACACGGGGGGGTGGTGGAGCGGCCGCAGGAACCGACCCCCGCCCAGCCGTTGTGCACGCGCTTGTTCCGGCACTTTGGCGCCTATCCTGGCCCCGGTGATGGTCACGTCTCGGAATTCTACCCGCAATTGATGCGGTCGCTGATCAACAAGGTGGAGGATTTCCAGGGGGAGGCCATCAAGTACGTCTATCATTCTTACCCCGTGCTCTGGGAGAAGATGAAGGAAATTGGAAAGAAAGGTGCTCCGATTGACACCGAGGCGTTCGCCAAGGAACTGGCCTGGGAACACACTCAGTTCCTGGACATCCTCGTGTCGCAGCAGGACAACCTCGGACGCGTCTTCTATGTAAACATACCCAACCGGGGTTACATCCACAATCTCCCCGATGACTTGGTGGTGGAAGTCCCAGCAACAGTGGACGCGGCGGGGCTGCATCCCTTTGCCCTGGGCGACCTGCCCGCCTCGATCATACCCATGATGGCTCACAAACTTGCCTCTTTGTGCCTGATCATCGAAGCGGCCATGGAGGGCTCGCGCGAAAAAGCCGTGCAGGCATTCCTCAACGATCCGCATTGCACGGACATCGACAGCGGAACCCGCCTGGTCAACGAATTGATCGACGCGGAGCTTGACTATTTACCGAATTTCAAAGCGAAGGCTGCGATAGCCCGGGGGGTTTAAGGGGAACACGATGCCCAACCCACCTCTTTGGAGGGATATTCAGGCCCAGCCTGACAACCTTCCTGCGTCATTTCCCTCGCCGAAATTGCATCGCACGCAGTTTCAGAAACTTAGGAGTGAGCTCTTAACATTGTTAAGAGCCACTCAGTGTGGCCCACGATCTTTGCGGATCGGAATTATTGCGGAGCACACCTCTTCTTCTATATGGGGGCCGCCGCTGAGTCGCTGTATCCTGTCGCGTTCTGGGTCACGATTTCTCGAAGCCGATGAACTGGGGCCTGATGGGTCTATGGCTCACGGCGCTGATTCAGTTCCCGAATGCCTTGGGCGCGCTGCTCAGTATCCGCGCGTATCGCCAGGGGAAGGTGATTCTCGTCGGTCCGATTATCGGACTGTATCCGCTGGTCACGATCGTTCTGTCGGTGGTGCTGTATCACCGCATTCCGGATGTGCGATTCGTTATTGGCATGTTCCTATCGCTCTGCGCCATCGCTTTAATTGCCGTGGGGGAGGCATCCCCCGCAAAGCGGGGCGCCGAGGTTTCTGCGGGTGCGTGAAGTTTGGTTCGTGAGAGGGCCTCAACAGGAGGGAGTTTCGTGGCGCTGCAACGGACAGAGCTCGAGGAGTTGATCGCTTCCAGGCGGGCAGGCTTCACCCTGCGGCGGCCATTCTACACGGACCAAGGCATCTTCGATCTCGACATGCGGCAAGTGTGGCTCCGTTACTGGCTCTATGCGGGCCACACCAGCCAGTTGCCGGAGTCGGATTCGTACTTCCTCTTCCAGGCCGGCGATGAGTCCGTGATTGTCTTGCGCGACGAAAATGGCGAGAACCAGGCGCATGCGAACGTCTGCACGCACCGCGGGTCGCGCCTTCTAAGTGAAGGCTGCGGGCGCGCCAAGAATCTCGTTTGCCCATATCACCAGTGGGTCTTCCGGCGCGATGGGTCGCTGCGATCGGCGAAGCTGACCGCTGAGGGCTTCGACGCTTCCCTCTATGGTCTGAAGTCCGTTTCTTGCCGGGTGCTCGAAGGCTTCATCTTCGTTTGCTTCGCGTCCGATCCTCCCGACTTCGGCCGGCTGATCGGCATCTACAAGCCGCACCTCGAGATGTATCAGATCGAGAAGACGAGGGTTGCCTGGTCGAAGACCTACCGCGTGGGGGCCAACTGGAAGCTGATCGCCGAGAACTTCCGCGAGTGCTATCACTGCGGGGTTGGCCATCCCGAGTATTGCCGCGCGATCATCGGCGCCAACCTGTTGCAGGCTCGAGAGCGCTTCGAGCGGCTGCGAAGCGAGAAGCTCAAGGAGTGGGAGGCGAAAGGGATCCCCAGCTACCGCATATGGTTCGACCCCGGCGTGTGGGCTTACTGCGAGCGCTACCCTTACGAGCCCGGCTTCGTCACCCAAAGCCTCGACGGCCAGCCGCTGGCTCCGCTGCTGGGCTATCGCGAAGACCGCGACGTTGGCGTGTTCTCGATCGTTCAGTATCCGAATTTTTGGTTGGACGTGAACAACGATCACGCCATGACCATTCGGTTCACGCCGGTGTCGGCAACCGTCACCGAAGCGGAGACCGCTTGGCTCGTGCGCGAAGATGCGGTGGAGGGGATGGACTACGACGTCGACAAACTCGTGGCCTTTTGGAAGACCACGGCCGAGCAGGACTGGCGCCTTTGCGAGGACAACCAGTTGGGTGTCAACTCGCGGCACTTTGCACCAGGTCCCTACACGCCCGCGGAGGACGGCCCCGACCAGTTCGACTCCTGGTACATAGATCAGATCCGAAAATCCTCAACATGGGGTTAATTGCAAATGCGAATTACCTTCCTCTCTCTTCTGCAAGCAATCTTGGCGGTATGGCTCGGGGCCGGCCTGGCATGGGCGGCTGACTACCACGTCAGCCCCGCTGGCGATGACGGAGCGCCGGGCACCGCGGCAAAGCCCTGGAAATCGATCTCGAGGGCCAATGCGCAGAGGTTCCGGCCCGGCGACCGGTTGCTTTTTCAGGGCGGAGCGACCTTCGCGGGCAACCTGGTGCTGACCGCAGAAGATTCGGGCACGCCTGCCAAGTCCGTGGTTATCGGTTCGTACGGGACCGGCCGGGCGCGTATTGATGCGGGGGCGGGATCCGCGGTGCTGATCGAAAACGCCGGCGGGATCGAGATCGAGAATCTCGTCGTGACCGGCGCCGGCCGGCCGGCGAGCGCGGTGTCGGGGATCAAAGTCGTCCACACCGTGCCGGGCGGAAGCAAACTGGAGCACATCCGGATCCGCAGCGTTGAGGCGAGCGGTTTCGGCCGCGCCGGAATCTTCGTCGCGGGCCTCGCCACCGACGGCAGCCAGGGCGGCTTCGACGACGTGCGGATCGAGCGCTGCGATGCGCACGACAACGTCTATTACGGCATCATCGTCGGCGGACCGTGGGATGACGACCGCTCGGCGGGCGTGGTACCCGGCGATCAGGACGCGGGTCGCAGGCCCGGCTACACTAATCGCAACGTTTACATCGGCCATTGCCGCGCATGGAAAAATCTCGGCGACCCGGACTACAAACGCAATCATTCGGGCAGCGGAATCTTGCTCGCCGACACGGATGTCGCGACCATCGAGCATTCGCTCGCCTGGGAGAACGGCGCTCTCGACACCGGATCGGAAGGCGGCCCGTGCGGCATCTGGGCTGCGGGATCAAACCGGGTCACGCTGCAGTTCTGCGAGTCCTTTCGCAATCGCACCGGCGAGAATACCGCGGATGGCGACGGGTTCGACTTCGACGGCGGCATGACCAACTCGGTGATGCAATATAACTACAGCCACGACAACGATGGCATGGGCTACCTGATTTACGACTATGCAAGATCACCGCACGAGCATCGCAACAACGTCGTCCGCTTCAACATCAGCGAGAACGACGGACGCGGGAAGCCCCTGAAGCCGGCGATCATGGTTGCCTCCGATGGCGACGAAATGAGCGGCGTGGATCTGTACAACAACACCATTTTCAAGAGCGGTCTTCCCGCCGCCATTCAGATACGTTCGAAGGTCCGCGGCGTGCGCGTTCGAAATAATCTCATCATCACGACGGGGGGAACTCCGGCCATCGAAAAAGACTCGAAGGGCAGGGAAGTGACCGTGCAGGGTAACGCCTACTGGGCGAAGGGCGATCCGGTGCGGATTCTGTGGGAAGGCCGGGAGTATAGTTCAGTGAACGCGTTCCGTGCCGGGGCGGGGCAGGAGATCGTGAACGGGAAGCCGGTCGGGTTGGACCTGGATCCGCTGCTGACCTCGATGGGCGGTGGAATCACCTTGTCCGACACCTCGAAGTTGTCAAGTCTCCGGGCGTATCAGGTGAAGTCCGGTTCTCCGCTGATCGGTGCCGGTGTCACCCTGGCACCCGCCGATCCCGGAACCCGCGATTTCTTCGGGGCCACCGTGGTTGCGGCCAGGCCCGGCATCGGCGCCTCGGTAGCCCCACTCCCATGAAACCCGAAACCCTAAATGCCTCTACCCGCGGCGCGGCTGGCGCGCACCTGCGGGAGATTCTCTCGCGCAATCGCGCCGAATCGGTGGGAGGGATTTGCGCGGTCTGTTCGAGTCATCCCACAGTGATCGATGCCGCGATTCGCCAGGCGCTCGAAAGCGGTCTGCTGCTGGATATTGAGTCCACGGCCAACCAGGTGAATCAGTTTGGCGGCTATACCGGGCAAACGCCATCCGAGTTTGCGGCCGTCGTCGCCGGGCGCGCGGAACGGTTGGGCCTCCCGCGCGAGGGCCTGCTCCTCGGGGGGGATCATCTCGGACCGTATCCCTGGCGGAGAGAACCGGCTGCCGCCGCAATGGGGTACGGTCGCCACCTCGTCAAAGACTGTGTACTCGCCGGTTACAGCAAGATACATCTCGATGCGAGCGCCGCTTGCGCCGATGACGGCGGGGCGGGCTTGGCGCCGGAAATCATCGCCCAGCGCAACGCAGCGCTCTGCCAGGCGGCGGAAGACGCGTGGTCGCAGCAACCCTCCGGCGCCCCCCCGCCGCTTTATGTGGTCGGCACAGAAGTCCCGGCTCCAGGCGGTGAAACCGCGGTCGGACAAGCCCCCGCGCCGACCAGCCCCGGCGATGTTCAAGCGACGCTGGAGGCACATAGGGCAACTTTTTCTGCGCTCGGCGTGCAAGCTGCCTGGGAGCGTGTCATCGGGCTGGTCGTGCAGCCTGGCGTGGAATTCGGAGAGGACGTCATCTTCGATTACGACCGTCGGAAGGCGTGGCTTCTTTCCCAAGCGCTACCTCCCAAGCCGATCGTTTACGAGGCACACTCGACCGACTACCAGTTGGACCGGGCCCTGCGGGAAATGGTCGAAGATCACTTCGCAATTCTGAAGGTCGGTCCGTGGCTGACCTACGCGTTTCGTCAAGCTGTATTCGCGCTGACCGCCATCGAACGCGAATGGATCGGGCAAAGGCGTGGAGTACGTCTTTCCCGGGTGCGCGAGACGCTGGAGGCCGCGATGCTCGGCGATCCCCGGCACTGGCGTCCGTATCACAGCGGAGACGAGGAAGCTCTGCGGTTCGCGCGCGCCTACAGCCTGAGCGATCGATGCCGCTATTATTGGCACGAACCGTCAGTGCAGAACGAGATCGCTATGCTATTGCGCAATTTGACAGAGCACCCTGCGCCTCTCACCCTGGTGAGCCAGTACATGCCGGCACAACATGCGGCACTGCGCGCGGGCAGACTGGCGTACCAGCCGGACTTGCTGATCGACGATCATATCCGGGGCGTGCTGCGCCAGTATGACGCGGCATGCTCGCCGCGGTGGGAGGGACTTCGCGATGAGTGAGCGCTGCCGGTTCGGTGTTGAGCTCCCCCTGAATCACGCGGATCCCTTCGGCACCGTGCCGGAAGAGTTCTTTCAGGCCAGACTGATGCCGCAGGGAACGCCGATTCCACGGGTGCCTTACGGACCGGAGGTGATCGCCAAAAGGGTGCACGAGTTGGGCGTGGACTTCGCCTGCTACGGCGTTCGGTACAACGATGCCGCCGCCGTCACGGTAGCGGCCGAGTGGGCTGCCAGCAACGGCTTCGGCCTGATGCTGAACAACCCAATCTGCCAGATCCATGGTCCAGTCACGCCCGGATTGAGCACCTGGGCATTTCCACCGGAATGGCTGCGGGAAGCGGCTGCGAAAGCGGACCTGCTTGGGGTCATCTATGACGAATTGATTCACCACCAAATTCATCCGGGAGTCACCGGACATACCAATCCATGGAACGCGCTCGCCGATGTAGCGGATTGCTCCGACCCGCGCACCGCCTACGAGCGCGTGGAACGCGGGCTGGCCGTCCTTTTCGATCGTACGGCTCCAACGGGCGTGCGCGCGTTCACGGAGCAAGTCGTGCCGGCGCTTTTCCATGCGGTGGCACACTGCGGCGGAAGACCGGGGTGCAAGATTCTGAAGGAGCAGATCTCCCCGATCTCGCTGACCCTCTGTATGTCCGCCGCGCGGCAGTATGCCACCGAGTGGATGGGTACAGTGGACTTGTGGGAGGGCGACAGCGGGCCTTGGTATCAGATCATGGCGCGCATGAGCGGTCACAGCCCCAAGGAGTTCGGCAGCGCACTCGAGCTGATGGCGCTTCTGAATCCTTACGCCACGCTTGTTGAGTCCGCGGATGTGCTGTGGATTACGGACTCCGCCACCGCCGAACTCACGGAGTTCGGCGAGGTGTTCCGCCGCTTCCGTCACGATGTCCTGCCGCGCACGTCACCGGCATTCGATGCGGCGACGTGGCGTCCCACGGTGGCGTTCGTGCGGTGTGAAGACGGCTGCTTCGAGCGTCCGGACCCGGTCCAATTCGACGAACCGGCGCCGATCTACCCCAATCCAAACTGGTTTCTGCTCGGGTGCCGCAACCTCGCGGTAACCCCCGCCGCCTCCAAGTGGCTGCGGGCGTGGTATCACCTGAGTTGGGGCCGCTGCTCCGGAAAAACTCTGCACAACTACTTCAACCCGCTCGAAACCGCGGTTGCCCGCCGGAATGAGGTGGGCGGCAATGAGCACGACCCGCTCGGGTGTCCGTCCCCGGAAGTTCGGCGGGACGCGACACGCGTCGAGACGCACATGCATTCGCTGTTCACGCCGCTGAACAACGTTATGGTCTTCGATGGATACGTAGATCCAAGGGATCTCGACGGAGTCGCGCTGATCATTTGCTGCGGATCCTATTGCCGCCCGGAGACCCGGGCCGCCGTGCGCGCGGCCGTCGAAGCGGGTGCGCGGTGTGTTTGCCAGGATGAGTGCTGCCCGGAGGACCTGCGCTCCGCCGCCGGCGAGCGCATCGGTCGCGGCCACTGGTGGACGGTATCCGATTTCGATCAACCGGAGGCGATCGAACAATTCTTGCGCTTTCGCGGCTATCACAACCAGTGGATCCTGCGCAGCGCTCTCGGAACGCTGCGCATTCATTGCGCCGATGCCTGGGGCAACGAGATCGGTTGGGAACTCGAACCCCACTCAGGTCGTCACCCGTAAGACCGCTTCACCGCGCGAAGGGCGGATTCGATTTGGGGTACTTTGGCTGACAGTAAACGAACAGTGTCAAGGAGGGTACACGTGCGATATCGCCGCTCTGCCCAGTCGCTGCTATGGCTGGTGCTGACGGTCTCTATCCGGGCGCTCATAGCGGCTCCGAACGGCTGCGCCGTCCAGGCCGCCGACCTGCCGACCCTGGCAGGTCAGGGTATGCGGATTGACGGGAACAGGTTGGTGGTCCAGGCGCCGCGCTTTACTGCCGTGTTCGAAAATGGCGCGCTTACCAGCGTGATTGCGCGGCAGGGCGGCGTCGAATTCTGCCGCCGGGACCCGGAGGCGTTCCCGCTGGAACTGGTATACGTGAACGGCAGCTCCATGCAGGCGGATCGTCATCATAAGGTTACGAACAAACTGCTCTCGGATCGCGCCGCGCGTATCATCATGTCGGGCGACGATTCGGACCGTGAGATGCTGCTTGATATCGATCCTATATCGGGGGACCTGCGCATCGCTCCGAGCGGCTGTGGCAACCGCAAAGGCCTCCGCGCCATCCGTTGGAACGTTCCCTTCGCAAGGGGGGCGGCGCTCGTATTGCCGATTTACAACGGCACCTTGATCGAAAGCAGCCGCGCGTATCCCCGAAGCGGCCGGTACGTATGGCCGATGGAGTGGCAGGCGCAACTCGCCATCGCGCAGCGCGGGAATACAGCGCTGATGATTCACGCCGAAGATAATGCGGCCAAACACAAAGCCTTGCAGGTGACTCGCAAAGATGGACTGACTACGCTCGGGTTCGAGAGCGAGCAACTCGGATCGCTTTGGACCAACCAGGCTGCCGGCGGCATCGAATGGCATCTCAACGTGTACGAAGGCGATTGGCAGGCGCCCGCCGATCGCTATCGCGCATGGATGGAGCGTGTTTATGACCTCCCGGCCAAGCGAGCCGCGCGTCCCAAGTGGGTAGACGAGATCGACTTCAGCGTGCAGTGGGTGGAAGCGGTACCGGAAGTCCTGGACCAGTTGGCCAGACTGCATCCGCCCGAAAGAACCTGGCTTCACCTCTCCGGGCCCAACCCGCCGGACGACTGGAAGGTCGGGGATCGGGTCGATGAATCGACCAACTGGCGTACGAGACCGTACGACACGTTCTACCCGGACTACACGCCGACTCCGCAGGGAAAGGCATTCCTCGCGAAAGCGAACGCGGCGGGCTTCAAGGTGGCGCCGCACTTCAACTACTTCGCTGTCGATATGCGGCATCCCGCCTTCGCGGCGCTGCGGGATTGGCAGATCCGCGACGACCTCAGCAATGCGCCGCTAGGCTGGTACTGGCCCCATGAGAACTACGAGTGGACGCGCCTGGCCTATATTCATCCGGGCTTGGGGTTGTGGCGCCGGACTCTGGTCGACGCAGTCGTCGCGACCTGCCGTGCTTTGAAGGCACCCGGGGCGCACCTGGACCAAAGCTTCGTCCTGCTCAACCCCGACAATGGGCTGGTGGAGAACCGCAACATGATCGAGGGCCTGTTGCGGCTGGAAGAAGAGATCGAGCGAATCCAGCCGGGTCTCGTATTGCAGGGCGAAGGCTTGAACGAGATTACGTTTCAATGGCAATCGTTTGGGCAGGCGCACACCTTTCCCAACGCATCGGAGCGGGTGGCCTCGGCGCATCCGATTTGCTCCTTCCTGTGGGCTGGGCACTCCCGCCTGGTCGGTTTTTGGAACCTGGATCCGGCTGATCCGGAAGCGGACGTGAACATTGAAATTTACAAACGGATGCGCATCATCCCCACGCTGATCTGCAAGGATCGGCGCATGCTCACGACTGAAAACCCTGTCGTTCGGAAAACGATGGAGTGGGTCAACGGTAAGTAGCCAGGCTGTTGCCGGATACGGTGCCGGTGCGGAGGCTTGTATTCCCCGGCATCCTGGCACGGGCAGTGGTCCGGTACTCGCAGGATGATTTTCGGCGGGCGGGTCCACTCTCCTGTCGTCGCCAATAACGGAATCAGTTGCAAAAAACAGCTTGCCGACACCTTCTGGTCGATTTCGTCTCAGAATGAAACCTTGTTAACCCAACTTCCGCGCCCTAGAATGAATTTTGAGTCGTTTGGGAAAGCAGGACCTTTGTTTTCAACATAGGCTTATCCCAAGGTCGAAATAGTGACGAATAAGTTAAATATTGTTCTTGACATAGTTGGTTGTGATCGACTATATAGTGGCCCATGTACCTCCGCCGGACCACCAAGAAGCACAAGGGAAAAACCTACACCAACTATCTGCTCGTCGAGTCCGTGCACACTCCGCGAGGA
>Ga0187884_10000962_pt1 | contig 27426 bp, 31 predicted proteins | sample June2016WEW_20_4_FD_132983 | JGI IMG/M metagenome (GOLD analysis project Ga0187884, IMG submission 132983) | Peatland microbial communities from SPRUCE experiment site at the Marcell Experimental Forest, Minnesota, USA - June2016WEW_20_40 | ecosystem: Environmental > Terrestrial > Soil >...
CTGCGCAGTTTGGCTCGGCCCACTCGCCGACCACAGCGGGCCGCCCGGCCGGCGTCAGCCGCCCGCAGCGGCGCCCAACGCGCCGGATCGCGCGCGCCGGTGCGTTAGCGCCGGATTTGGGATTCTGATGGACAATTCCCGCGAAGAATGCGTTAATCGAGTGCCTATAAAGGGACAAGGACGGACAAGGTGACTTCTCGGACATCTCATCCCCTCGCCCTCTCCCACAAGGGAGGGGAAACCTTTCGCATACATCAACGTAAATCCGTACCGAGCCCTCGAAGTGGAGTCCTATGATTTCACGCAACGCCGAGCGTAAATGCGCAATTCTGGTTGCCCTTTTCATGGCTGTGGCCGTGGCTTTCGCCGCCTGCGGTGGCGGAGGCAATGGATCCTCCGGCGGCGCTGCCGGGGGAAACACGGCAACCCCCGGAGGCAACCCCACCAGCAAGACCGGAACTTCCACCCCAACCAAGAGCAAGACACAAGGCCCGCAAGGGACGCCAACGCCGACACCAACGGCCACCGGGATCCCGACTGTGATTGTGCATGGTGACAACATCAGGAGTGCGGTGCAGAACGCTCCACCGGGGTCGACTGTTATCGTCCGGCCAGGGACGTACAGCGCCTTCACCCTGAGCGCCGCGAACCTTCAGGGGCCGATCACGTTGCTCGCCGACGTGACCGGCACGCTCACTGAGACCTCGCCGGCCCCGGTTGTCGTAGATGCAGCGCTCGGTCCAGCGGCGATTACGCTCTCCAACATCCCGCAAGCCAGCGCGCTGGTCATCGACGGTTTCACGCTGCGCAACGGCGCCACAGCGGGGATCGTGGTCGACCATAGTCCGGGAACGATCATCCAGAATTGTACCTTTGAATCGAATCCGGGTGACGGCGCACTCTTGACCGGTTCCGATGGGTCGCTGCTTTTCAACAACCTGATCATCAACAACTCCGGCGCCGGTGTGCAGGCGATCGGGACTAATCAAGTCGAGATCTTCAACAACACCCTTTACCAAAATGCCGATATGGGCATCTCGATCGGCAGCGATTCACCCAATGCGGTGGTCGAAAACAATATTATCAATGAGAACCAGCCGTTCGGCATCGCGGTGGCCGCGGATTCCATCTCTGGATATGACGGCGACTACAACCTCAACTACGACCTCAACAACGGCGCGCCGTATTCACCAATGTCGATAGCGGGGTCCAATGATGTCGTGGAGATGCCGCAATTCATCGCCCCCACGGGCCTTTACCCGGACTTCCATCTGGCGCCCAGCAGCCCCGCTATTGACGCCGGCGACCCTAACACGCCTGCGAGTCTGCTGGACTTGCTACAGCAACGGACGACGCAGTCAAACTGCACGCCCGATTCCCCGCCGGTGGACCTTGGGTACCACTATCCGACGACGGACCCAAGCTGTCCCGTGCCAACGCCAACGCCAAGTAAGTAGAAACCTACGCCAACGCCGACACCGCACTAACGGGGAGCGGATGGCTTGACCCAAATTGTAACAGGTAGAAACACCAAGCGTCGCTAGAGAATCGTTGAGCGATCGGCGGTGGGCGTGGCCACCGCTTCCCCTTCGCCTTCTTGCTTCTTGGCCTCGCGGCGCTCCATCTTCTTGCGCAGTTTCTCTTCCTGTTTGAGTTTACGGGCCATTTCTTTGCGACGCTTCTGATCCCGCTTAAACGTTTTGCCGCCAGCCATGTCGATGCTCCTTTCCGCTGTTCCAGAGAGGGCGCGTGCCTCACGTGGAGGCGCTGATCGCAATGCCCGAGCCTCTCGCAACCTACCAAAGTCGGTCTGAGGTGGCAATCGCCGCGATCGGTTATGCGGGCTGGAACGCGAGCGGTTGTCCTGGATCACGCGGCCACCTATAAGGGGGGCATTCCGGCGCCAGAGATGCCAGGAGGGTATATGACCACCGATGAAAAACTCAAATTGGCTGTGAGCGTCGCGCGCGCCGCGGCGCACTCGGGAGAATACCGCCGCCTCGATAAGCTGATCGAGATCGTGTTCCGCAAATTGAACGAATTGGCTCCAGCAGAGCTCGGTGAACCGCACCTGCATGATCACGAGCGCGAGTTCAAGTTGTAGGCCGTTGCCGCAGCGGTAGACGTATACAGGCCACGCCCTCCGTGCAACTCATCGGCTCCCCTGCAACTCTCCGGCGCGCGCTCAACACCGGCGCCAAGGTACTGATCACTTTGGGCGCGTTCTACTTGTTGCTCACGCATCAGGTGCGCACGGAATCCGGGGAGCCGCAGATGGCGCTCCGTGCAATCCTCGACTATCTGCCGAACATCCGAGGCAACGTGTTCTGGAGTTTTCTCCTGCTGGCGTTCGCGGTCAAGTGTGTCGCGATGTTCGCCTCCATGCTGCGCTGGCACCTGCTGCTGCGCGGCCAAGGGCTCGTCTTTCCGTTGGGGCACATCGTGACCACGTTTCTGATCGGCCGTTTTCTAGGCACCTTTCTCCCCTCCACCATCGGCCTGGACGGCTATAAGCTCTACGATGCTGCGCGCTTTTCGCAACGCACGGTCGAAGCCACGGCCGCAACCGTGGTGGAAAAGGGCCTGGGCATCGTCGGGATGTTTCTGACCTTTCTCGTCACCCTGCCGCTCGGCTACAGCGTCCTCGAACCGCATGCCGCAACAGTGACGTTGCTCACGGTACCGCTTTCAGTCGCCATCATCAGCGCATTTTTCATCATCGCCTTCAGGCCCGCGATCATCAACTTTGCCCTGGACCGCCTACCGATCAGACGTCAGGGCCGGGCGGCCTCGGTGCTGGAACGCGTCAGTTCGTCTGCGGCGGCTTACACAAATCAGAAGGCGCTTCTGCTCTGCGCCGCCTGCCTCAGCTTTACGGTACACTTTTTCACGGCAGTCACCTACTTCTTTACCACCCTAGCCATCGGTGCCACGCACGCGGACTTCTGGGAGGTCTCGCTGGCGTCAACGATTCAGATTTTCGCCACGGTGATGAGCCCGTTCACCATCGCCGGGGAAGGCGTGCGGGAGATCGTGCAGACCCTGCTGCTCGCGCGCCGCATCGGTACCTCGCCATCCATCATCTCCGCCGCCCTCGGGTTCTGGGCCGCCGAGGCGCCGACACTGACCGGCGGGATCTTCTACTTCCTGCGCTCAGCAGAGTATCGGCCGGTGGTGCAAGTACAGTCGAGAGTTGAGGGTCCAGGGTCGAGAGAAAAGACGGCGATATCTGAAGCGCGCGGCGCATCGTGAGGTGAGAGGCCGCGCCACGCAGCACGTAATTCTTTTCTTCAACTATCAGCTCTCGACTCTGGACTATTGACTGTCCTTCTGACTGTCTTTCCGCCTCTTCGGCCGTTCGACCTGGCGTAGCACCTTCTTGCGCAGCCGGATCGATTGCGGCGTGACCTCGACCAGCTCGTCGTTGTCGATCCATTCGATGCCGTTCTCCAACCCCATCTCGCGGTGCGGCGCGATCCGCACCGCTTCGTCATGGCCGGCGGCGCGGATGTTGGTGAGCTTCTTCTCGCGGCAGATGTTCACGTCAAGATCGGTGTCACGCGAGTATTCGCCGACGATCATGCCTTCGTACACGCGGGTCCCCGGCGGGATGAACATGGCACCGCGCTCCTGTAGATGGAAGATGGCGTACGGCGTCGCCACCCCTTCGCGGTCGGCGATCATGGCGCCGTTGGTGCGCCCCTGGATCGGCCCCTGCCAGCAGGCGTAGCCGTTGAACAAGGCGTTGACGATGCCGGTGCCGCGCGTGTCGGTGAGGAAATGCGAGCGAAAACCGATGAGGCCGCGCGAGGGAATGACAAACTCCAAGCGGACGCGTCCGGAGCCCGGAGGGCTCATCCTGCTCATTTTGCCACGGCGCACCGCCAGTAGCTGCGCCACCACGCCGATGTACTCCTCGGGCACGTCGACCAGGAGCAACTCCATGGGCTCGTGCACCACACCGTCGACTTCCTTGGTGATGATCGTGGGCTTCGAGACCTGCAGCTCGTAGCCCTCGCGGCGCATGGTTTCCACCAAGATCGCCAATTGCAATTCGCCCCGGCCCATCACACGCCAAGCATCCGGCGATGTGGTGTCCTCGATCCGCAAGCTCACGTTCTTGCGTTGCTCCACGAGCAACCGCTCGCGCAGTTTGCGGGAGGTGACGTACTCGCCTTCGCGTCCGGCCCACGGCGAGTTGCTGGCGCTGAATATCATCGCGATCGTCGGCTCATCGATGCGGATGGCCGGCAGGGGCCGTGGCGTCTCGCGGTCAGCGATGGTCTCGCCGATGCGGATATCCTCGATCCCAGCCACTGCGACGATGTCACCGGCGCGGGCCTGCACCAGCTCGATGCGCTTGAGCCCGTGCCAGCTGTACATCTGATTGACTTTGCACTCGACCTGCGAGCCATCCAGGCGACAGAGCGTGTACAAGCCGCAGCTGCGCAGCTCACCGCTGACGATGCGGCCGATGGCCAAGCGGCCGACGTAGTCGTTGTAATCGAGGTTGTTGGCCTGGAACTGCGTCAGCGCCGCGGGGTCGAAGCGCGGCGGCGGCAGCGCCGACAGTATCAAATCGAACAGCGGCCGCAGGTCGTCGCTGCCGTCGGTCAGCGACCGTTTGGCTATGCCGGCGCGGGCGTTGGTGTACACCACCGGGAAATCGAGCTGGGCCTCGGTGGCGTCGAGGGCGATGAAGAGGTCGTAGATCTCATCCAGCACCTCGGCCGTACGGGCGTCCGGGCGGTCGATCTTGTTGATGCACACCACCGGCGGCAGACCGGCCTCGAGCGCTTTCTTCAACACGAAGCGCGTCTGCGGCAACGGCCCTTCCGAGGCGTCGACCAGCAGCATGACGCCGTCGACCATCGCCAACGTGCGCTCCACCTCGCCAGCGAAATCGGCGTGGCCGGGCGTATCCACGATGTTGATCTTAACGCCGCGATAGGTGACGGCGGTGTTCTTGGCGAGGATGGTGATGCCGCGCTCGCGCTCGAGATAGAACGAATCCATCACGCGCTCCACCACCTGCTCATTGCTGCGGAAGATGCCGCTTTGATGCAGCATGGCGTCGAGCAGCGTCGTCTTGCCGTGATCGACGTGGGCGATGATCGCAATGTTTCGGATGTCGTCGCGGCTGGCGCCGGGCAGTTCTATGTGTGTCATGTTTCTGGCCGTTCGGGCCGCAGGGCCGTGGGCCGCAGATGTGTTTGGCCTTGCTTTCCGGGGGCCACTGACTGTAGCATTCGGTTCAACTCCGGCAAGGGCAAAGGGCTAACAGAACGTAGGGGAACGGCTCGCAGGAATCGCAGCCCGCAAGGGGGGACCGAGGATGACAGCGGCGACACAGTCGGAGCTTCGCAATCTGGCGCGTTTTCGCTACGCAATCCGCCGCTTCCTACGCTTCAGCGAAGAGGCGGCCCGTGAGGCGGGACTCACGCCGCAGCACCACCAGCTCTTACTCGGCATCGCCGGCTTCACCGGAAACGGTTGGGCGACGATCAGTGAGCTAGCGGACTTCTTGCAGGTTCGGCATCATAGCGTCGTCGGACTCATCGACCGCGCGGAAGCGTTGGGCTTGGTGCGGCGTGAGGTCAACCCGGAGGATCGCCGTGAGGTACAGGTCTCGCTTAGCCCTGAGGGCGCACGCAAGCTGCGGGCGCTCGCCACGTTGCACCGCAAGGAGCTGAACGGTATGCGGCGCAGCTTCGACCTCCTTTATCTGGAACGAGATTCCAAGGGCATCCAGACCCAAGCTGCGAGAGGGTCCAAACGCGGGTAGATGAAGTGCTGAGTCCCGAGCGCTGAGTGGCGGGACTATTCAGGAAGGTCTTTTCGGTACGCGCCCGAGCTCTTCGGAGCGGCGGGTGGCGCTGACCACAGCTGCGGCGATGGCATCTTTGCATCCCCGCGCCTGCAGCTCAGTGAGGCCGGCGAGCGTGGTACCGCCCGGCGATGTGACCATTGCGCGCAGCGCTTCCGGGCTCTCTCCAGTCTCTTGCAGCATCGCCGCGGCGCCACTGAGCGTCTGGAAGGCCAGCAGCGTCGCTAGCGGCCGCGGCAGCCCAGAGTTGACACCGCCGGCAATCAGTCCCTCCGCGAACAGGTAGACGTACGCCGGGCCGCTACCGCTGAGGCCGGTCACCGCGTCGAGCAATCGCTCGTCCGAAACCGCCACCGCCTGTCCCACCGCCCGCAGCAGGCGCAAGCCCAGGCGCTCGTCGGCCGCGGTCGCGTGGCGACCGCGCACCAGCACCGACATGCCTTTACCCAAGAGCGCCGGCGCGTTGGGCATCACGCGCAACACGCGGCTACCGGTCCCGAGCCCCGCTTCCAAGCGGGCCGTGTTCACACCCGCAGCGATCGACAGGAAAAGCGTTGCCGGCGTCGCCACCTCGCGCAGCTCTGCCAGGACCTCGCCGATGATCTGCGGCTTCACCGCGAGCACGATGACCTTGGCGCCGCGCACCAACTCTCTGTTATCCCCGGTAGCATCGATACGGAATCTCCGCCGCAGCAAGGTCCGTTTTTGTGCATCAACGTCACTCGCGCACAGCTCTTCGGGTCGATACAGGCCGGCAGCCAGCAGTCCCTTGATCAGCGCGCCCGCCATGTTCCCCCCGCCGACAAAGCCAATCGCTCGCTGCCTCGACGGTGCTGCAGTCTTACCCTTCATCCTACCCCCTTCCTACGTTCGTTCCCCGAAGATCGCCCTGCCAATCCGCACCGAGGTCGCACCCTCTTCGATCGCCACTGGAAAATCGTCAGTCATGCCCATCGACAGCTCGCGTAGCGGGCAGTTCGGCGTGGCGGCATTGCGGAGCCGATCCCGCAGCTCACGCAGCCGCCGGAAAAACGGGCGCGAATCTTCCGACGATTTTCCCGGCGGCGGAATCGCCATCAGCCCATCAAGCAACAGCCAGCGGCGATCAGCCAGCGAGCCGATTAACCGTTCAACCTCGGCGGCATCTACCCCATGCTTGGTGCCCTCGTCCCCCAGGTTCACTTCGACCAGGACTCGCACGACGTGGCCGCAACGTTCGCCGTGCCGCGCCAGCGCGTCAGCCAAAGCCACACTGTCTACGGTCTGGATGACGTCGAAGAGCTCAACTGCTCGGCCGGCCTTGTTGCGCTGGAGGTGGCCTATCATGTGCCAGACGACCGGCGCGCTGATGCGCGCGATCTTGTCCGCCGCCTCCTGCACGTAGTTCTCGCCGAAGTCGCTTATCCCGGCGCCGATCGCCTGCTCGACCAACTCGACCGGCTTGGTCTTCGAAGCCGCGATGATCCGGACCGTCTGCGGGTCACGCCCGCATCGGCGGGCTGCCTGCGCCACCTGCTCGCGGACGCGTGCGCAATTGCCGGCAACATCGATCATGGTGCCGTCCTCGCGGCCATCGCTGACCCACAGTGACGGCGCAGCAACGCCAATACCTCGTCCATCGGCAGGCCGATGACGTTGGAGTATGAGCCTCGCACTTGGGTCGCGAACTTTCGCGCCAAGCCCTGGATCGCGTAGCCGCCGGCTTTGTCGAAGGGCTCGCCGGAATCAAGATAATCCTCGATCTCACCGGCTGTGAGTCGGCGGAATTCCACTTCACTTTTCACCGCCATCTCCGCCATGCGCCCATCCGCATCCACGAGTGCCACCGCAGTGAGCACGTGGTGGGTGCTGCCCGACAGCGCCAGCAACATCCGCCGAGCGTCGCCACGATCCTTGGGTTTGCCGAAGAGGTTGGCGCCGGCAATGACGACGGTATCTGCGGCCAGGACACACTCCCCGGGCCGGCGCCGCGCCACGTCGCAGGCCTTCTCCCGCGCGATGCGCTGCGCGAAGGCTTCAGGGGATTCACCCGCTTGCGGTATCTCCGCTACCGTGCTGGGAACGATGTCGAATTGAACGCCGCTTGCGGCAAGCAGCTCGCGCCGGCGTGGCGAGACCGAAGCCAGAATCAGTGTCGCGCCCATGCGTTCTCCTTGTCTGCTTCTTGGCCAATGGCTTGAGATTGTCAACGCCGCTGCCGCCAGCCATTCGGATGTGCTACCTGGATTCCATGCACCGGCCACTTCTCATCGCTGCCATGTTTCTGCTGATTGCGGCGTGCGGTGCTCGTGCGCCGGACCGCGCGCCGGTGCCGGCGCAAACGGAGCCGCCGCTGCGCACCCTCGCTGAAAAGCGGGCGGCGTTCGCGCGCGCCTACGACGCGTTCCGCTTCGGCGAGGAGCAACGCGCCCTGCCGATCTTCTTGGCGCTTGCCGCTGGTTATCCCGAGCTTGCGGATCACGCGCTCTACTTCGCCGGAACCATCGCCATGCACTACGGTGATGACGCCGGCGCAACAGCGGCATTCACGTCGTTGTTGCGCGAGTATCCGGAGAGCGTCCGGGCACCTGCCGCAGCGCTCGCGCTCGGCAAATTGCTGCTGCACTCGGACCGCCTGGCGGAAGCACGTTCGCTGCTGCAGAGGGCGTTGACTGCGCCGGATAAAGCCACAGCAGAAGCGGCGCGGCTGGCGTTGGCGGAGGCGGATGAGCGCGAGGGAAACGTCGATGTAGCGTACGCCGGCTACATGGAGGTACGCCGCGCGATGGTGGGCTCGGCAGTGGCGCGGACGGCCAAGCAGCACGTCCTGGCCCTGTGCGCGCAACACGCCGAACTCATGCCAGCCGGGGCTGATCTTTTGGATGAAGCCCGCCTGCTCCTCGCCGAGCACGACTACGCCGCCGCATACCGCAGCGCTCAAGAGCTGCTGCAACGACCCGAAGTGGACCGCCCCGAGGCTTTGCGCGTCGAGGCCGATGCCCTGTATGGGCGCGGCGATGTCACTGCGGCGCTGACAGCCTTGCGCACGCTGGTCGACCGCCATCCGTCCAGCCCAGCCGCGCCCGCTGCATTGTTTCGGCTGGCGTCAGTCTTGTGGAACCGCGACCGCGATGATGCGGCGCTCGACGCGTTCGAGCAATTCCAGCGCCGCTACCCGAGCAACGGGGACGCCGCCGAAGCTCTCTACGCCATCGGCCGCATCCACGAGAGCGCCGAACGCAGCGACGCGGCGCTGAGCAGTTTCGGCGCTCTCGCCCGGCGCTATCCGCAGAGTCGCGTGGCCGACGAGGCGCGTTGGCGGATTGGCTGGATCCTGTACCGCGCCCGGCAATGGGCCGCAGCGGTTGATGCGTTCTCGCGCTTCGCGACCGAGACGACTTCACCGCGCTCGCGCAACCAAGCGACATACTGGCAAGCACGCGCGCAGCAGCGTACCGGGAACGACGAAGAGGCGCAGCGACTCTACCGCGACCTCATCGACCGCAACCCAGCCGACTACTACGCCATGTGGGCCGAGCGCCGTCTGGGGCTCACATCGGGTGCATTGTCGCCGTGGCAGACGTTGCCGATCACGACCCGGGCGGCGCACGCGGACGCAGGGAGCGGCCTGCCTGCGCTGCAGCCGGCCGCTGCTGTTGATGCGTTTCATTTCAGCCGTTGGGGCGAGCTGAAGGCGGCGGGCGTGTACAGCTTGGCACGTGAGGAGTTGGCGGCCATCGAACGCGGGCATCGCGATGATGCCGCCACGTTGCGCGCGCTCCTGCGCGCCTACGAAGACGTGGACGGCTTCGCCGCAGCGCAGCGGTTACTGCGCCGGCTGGGAGATGATGCCGGACTTGCGGAGTCCGAGCGGCAGCGGCTGCTCTACCCGCTGGCGTTCTGGCGCATCGTCAGCCGGGAGGCCCAGGACAACTCCCTCGATCCGTTGTTGATTGAAGCGGTGATGCGACAGGAAAGTCTCTTCGATCCGGAGGCGAAATCGTCTGCCAACGCTTTCGGGCTGATGCAGTTGCTGCCCGACACCGCGGCCAGGCTGGCAGCCGCCGACAATCGCGCGCTGGACCCGCTGGCGTTGTTTGAACCCGACCTCAACATTGATCTCGGCACGCGCTATTTGAACGAGCTGTTGGCGCGTTTCGACGGTGACGTGCTGAAAGCCGTGGCAGCGTACAACGGCGGCGAGGCGGCGGTCGAGAAATGGCAACAGCGTTTCGCCGACCTCGAGCCCGACGAGTTCGTCGAGAGCATCAGCTACCGCGAAACGCGTGATTACATCAAACGAGTGCTAACAAACTACCGCACCTACCAGCAGCTCTACGCCGAGCCCGGTGGGTAGCTCAGCTGCCCTCCGCCGAGGTCCAGCCTGCTGGGCGTCGACTCGGCGGCAAAGCCCAGGCGAATCGTAGGACTTGTCACTGCCGGTCGCCGTCGTCGAAGTTGCCTTTGACTCCCCGCAGCAGGGGTGACTTGTGATGCATTTGCGGGCTCGGGGTCGGCTTGCGATAGATGAATCGGGTTTGACACCCGGGGCATTCGACGCTGTAGCCGCCATCCTTCCGCCGCAGGGTGACCGTAACGATATCCCCTTCGGGATGGCGATGCTGCACCGCGGGAAAGACGGAGACGATCTTCTCATTCATCTCGATTCGATGCGCACCTCACCACTGGTGTACTTGTAACGTGTGTCGCCGGCGCCGTCAATCCTTAGGGGCACGGCCTGCTGCGCTCCTACACTCAGGAGAGCGGCTGGCCCCGCTGTTTCAGGGCGATTGGTCATGAACGGCGCCACCCAGTCGCCTTTGGTGACATGCAGATCACGGAGGCTGCGCGCCAGGCTGCCGCTCAAGCCGTCAATCTCCCGGAAGCTGAGCTGCTGTGAGCCGAACACGGTGGCGATCTTGTTCGGAAAACGATCCACTGTATGCTGGAACAAGCCGTGGTAAGGTACACATGGGAGTTGCAGACGCGGGCGGAAGAGTTCCCAGCGAAAACCGTCTGCAGCCATGGATGTCCTCCTTGCGGGGAAGATTCCAAGGTCGCGAAATATTTGTCGAGTAAAGTTGCGAGAATGCGGGAGTCGTCATGCTGCAGGTACTAGAGAGCGTGCTCATCGGGTTCCTGGTGATGGCGGTGATGGTCGCGTGCTGCCTCACTGCCACCCTCTTGTTGCTGGTGATCATCAGCTGGGTCGTGGACGGCGCATCGCGCGTCTCGGTGGCCAGCGGCCGCAACCGGCTGCCGAGCGGTTAGATGCGGCAAAGAAAGGAATGGGGGGGCAGTGACCTTGACCGTCACAGGGGCAGGCTGAAAAAGAAGCCACCTAGGGTGAAGCCGTGGACGGATGGACGCATCGTAGCCCGCGGCTCAGGAAATCAGCCGACGACCACGACATAGTTCTCGCGCTTGAGCGGGCGCGCGAGCGTGATAGCCATCACGCCCTCGCCGCCGGTGCGCTGGACGAGCGCATCGAACTGCGCCCTCGCAGCGCCGGTCAATGTGCGCGCCTGTGCGGCGGCTTTATCGAAATGCCACAGCGCGTGAATCTTGGCCGCGCACGTCACCGCCCTCCCCCGTAGCTCGAAGCGGACGGTGCCGATACTGGCGTGGAGCGCTCGATCTCCGGCCGCGGAAACGATCGCACCAGGCTTCAATGATGCCCGCTGATGCAGCCAAGCGTTGTACTCCTCGACCATGGCAAGCAGCTCCGGTCCCCAATCCTTGAAGATGAGGGCAAGGAGGGGCTCCAGAGTTTGGGGAATCGCATCGCCCGGCGGGTATTCTTCGTCCGTGTCGGCGAACTCGCCGTCGAAGAAACCCGACTGGTTCATGCGCTCTGTCCAGCGAAAGACGTTGGGGGCGCGGATCTTCATCAAAGTCGCCGGATGCGGGTCGCGCCCCAGATGCGCGAAGAGCGGTGCCATCAACCCGAAATCCGCGATGCTGGGCCGTCCACCAAGAATGTAGGGCTGACCGAGGAAGTGCCGGTCGAGAATGTCGAGCAGCTCCACGTGTGCTTGTTCGATCGCTGGGATCGTCTCGGGCGTGATCCCCAGCGGCGGGAGATGGTCGTGCATCGCCCGCATAAACGGGGCGGCCACGGCATCGCGTTGCGCTGGATCACGGCTGGCGCTGCCCGCTCGACCGAATTCGGCGCGTAGGAAACCTTCCTGTTGCGAAAGGTAGGACCAGCGGTAGTGCATCGCCGGCCGCAGCAGGGCCTCTGACGCGAAGGCGTCGATCAGCATGGCGACCGTGCGTTGCACCGGGGTCGAAGGAAACAGCCGCGGCTCAGGGAATTCCCCCTCCAGGTGTTCGATGATATCCGAAGTGTCCTGGACAATAGCGCCATCCGGCGCTTCCAGCACCGGCACGACGAAGAATCCGATTGCGGGCAAGATCCGCGTCTGGAAAAAATCGTCCGACGGAAAGCATTCCCGGTACGACAGACCCTTCTTGATCAGATAGGACCGTACCTTGCCGGTGTAGAGCGATAGCGGTGCACCCCACAGGATATACGTGTCGTTGGCGCGTCCGGTATTCATCATGTTCTTCATCTCCACGGGCTGGCAACCCGCGTAGGTTACTAGTGGGGTGATTCCCGATCAACACGGCAATCGGGCGATCGCGTGCTCACGCTTCGGCCTCCCCTGATGAACCTCACGTTCCAATGCGTCATGCCCCCAGTCCTTTGGCGGGCCTACACGGCATTGGTATGTTATGGTTGAATCGCTCTACTAGATATTCCATTTGGAGTGTGATACTTGAGTGACGCTCATGGTAAAGACTACCCGCGTCGCCGCGTCGATTCTCGGGATACTGTGTCTGTCCGCCTGCGGCGGTGGCAATAGCGAGCAGCACTCCACGACCCAGCTCTCGGTGGAGTCACGCCCCGCTGATGTGTGCGTAACCATGGCCGGCAGCGACGGCGAGGTGGGCGGCCTACAAATGGATCTCACTTGGGATTCCGCCTGCATGACGGTGGTGCGGGCGGCGGGCAGCGCCGCCCAGTGCGCCTCAAATCCCTCGACCGGCAAAAGCGTGGAAACCAATCTCCTTTCAGACGCGCAGATGCGGGCGCTCTTTTTGTCGGTATCCGATGAAAGCCCGGTCTCCGATGGGGAACTTTTCTGTTGCAGATTCACGGTCGCTCCGTCTCAGGCGGGTTCTTGCTGCTCGGTCAACATCGGCAATTTGATCCTGGCCAGTCCGACCGGTGGGCGCATTTATGATCCCGGCATAACGGTACAGGCCTCCGTCGGCGCGATGGAATGTGACGCTTCAACACCGAAGACGCCGCTCCCAGCGCCGATCCCGTCGCCACCTTCGTCGATGGGATCCTAGCCTGAAGCCCTCTCAGTCGATAGTTGACAGCCGATAGGGGTGGCCGGACACCTCTCATTGATGGAAACCCTCAGGGGACTACGAGTTTGTGAAAAAATCGGTTTGGACAAAAATCACCCCTTGGAATCATTGGAGATTCTCGTGGTCGCTGCGGCGATTTCGGGATTCTTTCACAAACTCTACGTCCCCCAACGAGCGCCGGCGGGCCAGATCAGGGGAAATGACCGCTTGCCCGACTTGGCTGTGTCGAACCTCTTCGACATGGTGAAGGACGGCACGATCGATTGGTTGCTGGGCTTCAGGTTGCCGAAAACGGGCACTGAGCCGTGAGTATGAGCGCCTCGCGGGGGTCAGCTTGGCCATTGAGTTACGAGGAACACGCGGCGGGAAGCCCACCCAGATGCAGGCTTGCTGGACCCGCCCAGGGGACCAGGCCTGAGTACTGACTATTGACAGCTTGCACAGGGCGGCGGGCGTCAGGTGCGAAGAGAGAGCGAAACACTAGGGCTTTAGAAGGAACGGGCAGATGAGGTAGCAGTCGGTAAAGTGGGCAAGTCTCGCTGCGGCCTTGCTGCTGCTGCCGACGTTCGCGCACGCGCAGCTGCTCATCGGCTCCGGCGATCTGCACATTGTCGGCGCCCTGAGCGCGCAGCTCACTCGACCTGCACCCAGCCCCTGAACTACAGGTCACGCGGGAGGAGTTTGGGATTCCCCTGCAAACGCACCGCGCCGAAGTGGCGCAGGTCGAGGGTGGCGATGGCCTCGGCCCGCCGGCGCTCGGCGATGGCCATGACCACGCCGTCGACTAGGCCGAGATCCATGGCGCGATAGCGGCGGTTCAATTCGTGCGCCCGGTCAAGCTCGGCATGGCTGCCCCACTCGATCACAAAAGCACCGGCGGCCAAGTCGCCGCGAAAGGCCTCGGCTACGCGTGCGCCTAGCTGCGTGCGGGCAAGATAGTCCACTTCGGGTAGGATGGCCCACGGCAGCAGCCAGGCCGCGGGCCGCTGCTCGAAGAGCCCGCGCAACACCACGTGGTGGCGGTCGTCGGCATCGAGCAGGCTCAGCACGGCCCCGGTGTCGGCCACAATCATGAGCGGCCCATGCCACGAAGCAACTGTTCCGCTCGCTCGCTCAGATTCCGTTTCCCGCTATGGCCGATTCCCAGGCTGCGCGGCAGCACGGCGCCGCGTTGCCGCGTGTAAGCGGCCACCGCTTCGCGTACCAGCTCGGCAGGCTTGCGGCCCTGGCGTCGGGCCAGCGCCTTCAGCCGCTGGTAGTCGGCTCGGTCGAGGTACACGGTCGTCTTTTGCGGGTCATACATATGGTGCCATATATATCAAAAGCTGCTCGAATGCAAAGGGCTATTCCCTCCGTTCGTCCCGAGGACCTAATTCGGCCGGCGCGGACGCGTTTGCCAATGAACCCCCTCCTTGCCAAGGAGGGGGTGAGGGGGAGGTTGCTGACGCTTCATGCAAAACCTCTCCTGACCCCTCCTTCGTAAGGAGGGGAACCCTCAACGAACGGTTCCTTGGTAGTAGGCAGGTTGCTCAGCGCCCCCTTCGACAAGCTCAGGGCAGGCGTATCGACGGTCCGCGTTTGTAGACAGTCCCGGAGGGAGAGAAAAGCTTTCGAACACGTCAGGCGCAATTCCGAAATGAAGTACTTAGGACTAAGGACTGACATCCAGGAGTATCTTCAACACACCAGGCGAGGCGGCGCGCTGTAGAGCCTGCACACCCTGTGAGAGCGGCAGCCGCTCGGAGATGAGCGAACGCACATCGATGCTGCCGGTCGTGAGGGCGCGGAGTGCCGGCGCAAAGCTGCCGCAGCGCGAGCCGACCACGGTAATCTCGTTGATCACGAGCGGTGCCAGGTTCAGCTGCGGGGCCGCTGCGCAGGTGCTCTTCAACACCAAAGTCCCGCGTGGGCGGGTAGCTTTCACCGCAGTCGCGAAGCCGGCCGGCGATCCGCTGGCCTCGACAACCAGGTCGGCGGCGGCCCCGCTCCATTCCTGTAAAGTGACGGTCGCAATCCCGCGCCGTCTTAGAATGCTCAGCTTGTCCTCATGTTCGCCCACCGCGAGCACGCGCGCGCCGGCCTGGTGCAAGACCTGGGCGACCAGCAAACCGAGCTTGCCGTCGCCGAGCACGACGCTGTCAGTGCCGGGGCGGACATGGACCTGCTCGAGAATCTCACAGGCAGCCGCGAGCGGCTCCGTGAACACCGCGACATCGTCGGGAATGGTGTCAGACACGACATGCAGGTTGGCGAGGGGCACAGCAACGAATTCGGCGAAGGCCCCGTCAGCGTTGAGGATGCCCATCACGCGGCGTGTCGGGCAATGGCGTTGCAGACCGCGCACACAGAGCGGGCAGACCCCGCAGCCGAAATTGATCTCACCCACCACTCGCTGGTGTCGCCATTCCGGCGGGCCGTCCTCCACCGTGCCCACAAACTCGTGCCCGAGCACGCCGCGGAAGCCCATGTAGCCCTTGGTCAGTTCGAGATCGGTGTTGCAGATACCGGCGAGCCGCACTCGCACCAGCGCCATGCCGGGTTGCGGCGCAGGCCGCGGCCGGTCCACCACGCGCGCCGCGGTCCCGTCCCAGAACAACGCACGCATGGGGCGACTCTAGCAAACCCGAGCGCCAGGGTCAGCGGTTCGGTGCCCGAACTCCCTTTGCCCTCGCGTTCTTGCGCCGGTGCCGGTATATGTCGGGTATCTGGGCTGAGGCGCCGGTGATTGCCGTCATTCTTGCTGCCGGCCGCGGGACCCGCATGGGACCGCTGACGGCCAACGTTCCAAAACCTCTCCTCGCCTTGCGAGGCCGGCCGATCATCGAGCATATCCTCACCGGCCTGCGCGCGGCGGGGATTCGCGAGGCGGTGGTCGTCACCGGGTATCTGGCGGAGCAGATCGAGCGCCATCTCGGGACGGGCGAAGCCCTGGGGATGAAGCTGACCTATCGGCGGCAAACACGGCCGGAGGGCACCGCGCGGGCGCTACTGCTGGCGCGCGATACCATTGGGAACAAGCCGTTTCTGCTGTCGTGGGGTGACATCGTCATCGAGCCCGGGCAGTACGCGGCGCTGCTGGACGACTATCGACGCGTACGCTGCGATGCGCTGCTGGCGGTCAACGCGACTGACGATCCCTGGCAAGGGGCGGCGGTCTACGTCGACGAGCACTGGAGGGTGACCAGTTTGGTGGAGAAGCCGCCACGGGGGTCGTCGCGCACGCCCTGGAACAATGCCGGCATCTTTGTGTTCGCGCCCTTGGTTCTCGATTACGCAGAGCGGCTCAGCCCGTCTGCGCGTGGCGAATACGAGCTACCGCAAGCGATTGCGGCGATGATCGCCGATGGCCACGATGTGCGGGCGTATCCAGTGCGCGGCTTCTGGAGTGACCTCGCCAGGCCGGAAGATCTGGCGGCCGCCGAAAGCGCGTTGGGGGAGGCAGGAGTTTCAAGAGAACGGGAGTGATGTTGGAGCATGTCATTCACAAGGCGTGAAGAATCATCTGATCCCCTCACCCCTTCGACAAGCTCAGCGCGAGTTTCACCCGCAACCCAACTGTCGAGTCAGAGATTTCCCCCGCGCCCACGCATCTTTTCTGCGTGGGAGAGGGTGGGGGTGAGGGAGCTCGGCCACGGCGCTCGCGCTACTTCGCCTGCCTGCTTATACCCTCACCCTGCCCTCTCCCACGCTGAGGTGACGCGCGGGCGAGGGTCAGCTCGGTCACGGCGCCAAAATCTTCGCGCCACGGCAAGACTTTCGGAGATAGTAGTTCAGGGTGAGGGAATGAGAAACTTGCCAAGCTTATGACTGAAGCAACCGACACCCTCGACGACCGGCGCACCACGCGGCTGGTGGACGAATTCGCCCGTCGCTACGGCCGCTCGCCCGCGTTCATCGTGGGCGCACCGGGACGCGTGAATCTCTTGGGTGAGCACACCGATTACAATGGCCTCCCGGTGCTCCCCATGGCCATCAACCGAAACATTCTGATCGCCGGCGTGCCGCGTGCCGATCGTGTGGTGATGTTGCAGAACATGGAAGCACAATTCGGCGCTCGCCAGTACGAGCTGAATGAGGACATCAGGCCATTCACGGCGGGCGATTGGGGAAACTACTCGAAGGCGGCGGCGCAGGGATTAATACGCTACTGCGGAGGGCAACTGCCGCACGGGGCGGAGTTGCTGGTGGACGGAAACATTCCGTGCGGCGCCGGCCTGTCCTCGTCTTCGGCTCTGGTTGTGGGAAATGCGCTCGCGTTGCTGGCCGCCAATGGGGTCGACGTTCCGTACGTCACGCTCGCGGAGTTGTTGCCGATGGCAGAGCGCTACGTCGGCACCTTGAGCGGCGGCATGGACCAGGCCACCAGCTTGTTGGCGCAGCCGGGTCACGCCCTGCGCATCGATTTCTTTCCACTGCGTGTTCGGACCGTCCCGCTGCCGCTGGGGTACAGTGTCGTCGTGTGCCACAGTCTGGTGCAGGCGGAGAAGTCCGGAATGGCCAAGCGCGCTTACAACCTGCGTGTGATCGAGTGCCACTTGGCGTGCCGCGTGTTGGAGCGTGCCCTGGGGAGTGGACTGCCGCACCCACTGCAGACGCTCGGTGACCTGGTGACCTTGTTTCCCGGACGGACGCTGGTGGAGTTTGTTTCGCTCGTCGGTATGCAGGTGCCCGACCGTCCATTATCGCTGGCGCAGATCGCTACGGTTATCGGCACCGCACCGGAGCGTTTGCGCAGCGAGTGTCACATCACGGCTGATCTCGGCGACAGGTTCACCCTTTTGCGCCGTCTGCGCCACGTCTTGTGCGAGGCTGAACGCGTGGATCAGGCGGAAGAAGCGCTGCGAGCCGGTGATGCGCACGCTTTCGGTCGTTTCATGGATGCCTCGCATCAAAGCTGCCGCGATGATTACGATATCAGTTGCGCGGAACTGGAGGAGCTGGTCCGCGTCGCGAGGGAGGCTGGCGCTGCCGGCGCCCGCCTCACCGGTGCGGGCTTCGGCGGCTGCACGGTAAACCTGGTCGCCGATAGCGAGGTGTACACGTTCCTCACGCGAGTCGATCGCTCCTTCTATCGCCCGCGTCTGGAGGCGACGCGCGACCCCCACGAGTACCGGTTCATCTTCAAACCACAATCCGGTGCCGAGGTGCGCTGGCTCTGAGCGGCGCCGTCTTCCTCACCGGCCTTGCCGGACGGGCTGCGCAGCGTTTCGTCGACGTAGACCACGGCGCGCGCAAGCTTGTAGCGCCAGGTGACGGGACGCGCAGCTATCGCTTCAGAACCAGAAAGGCGCGACGGAGGCGCTGCACCTGCTCTTGCACCGAGGGCAGCCGCCGGCAGTCGTTGACCAACTGGAACACTTCGAGCTCACTGGCCTCGCCTCCCCGTTCCGTCGCGTCGCGCAGCGCATCGAGGATGTCGTGGATCAATCGGGGAATCTCGCGCTGTGGGATGACCACATCGCCGCGCCCGAGCGTGCCACTCCAGTTGGATGCGTACGGCCGCAGCACGTTGAGAATCTTTTCGGTTGCGCTGCGGTCGCCTGCCATTTTGAACGCTCCTTGCGGGTGCGCAGATCACCCGCACCGACCAAGAAAACGATAACACAAGCGCTGGAACGAGGGAACATTGCGAAAGAAGCCGAAATCTCTTCGCGCCCTTTATTTCGACGAATCTTTGAGACGGGACAGTGCCGAGGCTTCTCCTCGACCACGGATTGTGCAAAGCTCACGGGTTGTGGAACCGTTACGTTTTCACAATCGGCCGGTACTGCGGCGGCCGGCACTGATCCTCGCTTTCTCGGGGTGGAACGACGCCGGCCAGTCGGCGACCGCGGCGGTGCGCTTCTTGTCCGAGCAACTCGGGGCGACCCGGTTCGCGAGCATCGACCCGGAAGAGTTTTACGACTTTACCGTATCGCGGCCTCACGTCCGCTTGATCGAGGGGGCGCAGCGGGCTCTGTACTGGATCACGCTGGATTTTCATGCCGCTGCGGTGGGTGCCACCTCGCGGGATTACATCTTCGCCTGGGGCCCCGAACCGCATCTGAAGTGGAAGACTTTCACCGATGCGGTCCTGCAACTGGTGCGCGAATGCGGTGTGGAGTTGGTGGTGACGCTGGGCGGCTATTTGGCCGAGGTCCTGTATGCGCGTCCTGTGCCGGTCACCGGGTTTGCCAGCGATCCGGAATTGCTGCGCCGCATCGAGGTGGGGGCGACGCGCTACGAGGGTCCGACCGGCATCATCGGCGTGCTCGGAGACGCCTGCCGCGCCGCAGCGGTTGCCAGTGTCAGCCTGTGGGCCGCCCTGCCCCACTACATCGCAGCCGTACCGAACCCGCGCGGCGCTCTCGCCCTGCTTTTGCGAGTCACCGAATTGCTCGCGCTGCCAGCCGATCTGACGCCGCTGCAGAACGAAGCCGCGGAGTTCGAGCAGCGCGTCAACGAAGCCGTCGCCGGCGATGTCCAGCTCAGCGCCTACGTACGTGAGCTGAAGAAGCGCGAATCCTCGAACTGACGAAATCGTAGATCCTTCGGACGGGCCTTGCCGCGTCTGGTGGGGCGAGTATTCCCGGCGCCTGGGCTTGATGAGCGCATCGCGAACGTCGGGCGCCCGCGCAACGCTGCCGCTCACGCTACGCTGATCTCAGCTTCGGCGCGGTACGAATCCCAGCTCCCGCAATTTAGGCAGTAACCCTGCCATGCGGGCGTACTGCGGCTGCATACGTTACAGTGATACCCGAGGAGTGCGCCCTGAGAGTTGGCGTAAGCGGTGACCGCCTGTTCGAGCTGGCCACGGCGGCGGTACACGTCGGCCCAGAGCCGATGTCGCGCAAGCGGCGCCGCGGCAGGATTCTGCAACGCCTCAAGTTCGGTTGCCGCCCGCTCGGCATCGCCGTCTTCCAGATAGAGCTGCGCCGACAACAGGCGCGCCATATCCAGCCGAATCTGATCCGACCGCAGCTTGCGCAGTAATGTGCGCAGCCGTTCGCGATGTCGTTCGCCCGTGGCGATCGAGGCCAAGCGCTCGACGAACACGGTTCGAGGCTGTGCGCGCAGCGCCCGTTCCCACACCGCCGAGGCTTCGTCCGGACGCCCGTTGGCCACCAAGGCGTCCCCGAGGCTCACCCAGACAGGCACGCCCCCCCCACGGCTGTCGGCCAAAGCCTCAAGGGCCTGAATGCGACTGCTGGCGTCACCCGAGTGGATGGAGGCTTGGTAACGCAGCGCGATCAGGGTCGTGCGCTCGCGGGCCCCCTGATCAGTATCACGCAGCTGCTTCAACAACCCTTCTTGCACAGCGGTCCCGTCAGCCCAGCGCTCGGCTTCGACGTAGGCGTCGCGAAGTGCCCGCAGGACGCCTGGAGAGTCCGGGCGCAACGCCCGCAGCCGTTCGAGCACGCTGAGGGCGGCGGCGCGATCTCCGACAGCGGCGTGCGCCTCGGCAAGCGCGAGCAACACCTCGGGATCGGGGCCGTGCTCATCGGCGGCGTCGCGCAACAGCTGGCGTGCTCGTTCGAACTCGCCCGTGTCGCGGAACGACCGTGCGAGCGCGAGCAGCGCGTGCGTGCTCTGGGGGCGCCGCCGCCACGCCCTTTGCAGCAAAGACCGGCCCTGATGATGCTCACCGCTCCAAATCAACTCCTGCCCGCGCGCTTCCCAGTCGTCGAGCCGTTCGCTGCGCCGCCGCTGCCGCAGTTGGCGCCAAGCGGCAAACGCTCGTCTGCCCGCTTGGATCATCACCAACGTCAATACCAGGAGAACGCCGACGACAAAGGCGAAAATCATCAGCACTCCCAGCGGCGCTTGGATGCTGCGCGACGGCAAAAAGCGGAACTCGACGGCTCCCGGGTTGAGCCACGAGAGATAGGCGACCAGGCAAACCATGGCGACGCCCACAACGATGGCCAGAGCTCGTTTCATACGGCACTGAGCTGACTGGTTAGCGTGCCTCGCCGGTCAAGCGCAAGTCGAGAACCTGACTACGGTACGGTTCCGGCAAGCGCACCCGCGGGGCACGGCCCCACAGGCGCTCAAGGGCGTAAAACTCACGTACCGGCTCGAAAAATATGTGGACCACCACGTCGCCGTAATCCATCACTACCCACTGTCCGGTGGTGTACCCCTCGATCGAGAGTGGACGACTCCCGAGACGCCCGAGATTCTCCTCGATACTCTGGGTGATCGCTTGAACTTGGGTGTCCGACCGGCCGGTGCAGATGAGAAAATAGTCTGTCAGTGATGTCAACTGGCTGACCTCCATGAGCACGAGGTCGTAAGCCTTCTTCTCAAGCGCGAACCGTACGCACAACAGTGCCTTGGCACGCTCATCAATTTGTTTCAACGAGACCTCCCCACGTACAAGCCGTGGCGGGCGATGTACCGTTCAACTGCAGGAGGCACCAGGTAGCAAATCGAAAAGCCGCGACTGAGGCGCTGGCGGATGGCAGAAGCGGAAATATCCAAATCACTGATGCGCTGAAAAATGACCCGATTTCCGGTTCGGTGCGTCAACTGATTCAAACGATAGCAAAACTGAGCATGCACGGCAACGGGCAGAAAACGTTGCAGCTCCGGTTCTCCCATCGGGGGACGTGAGGTGACAATCAAATCGGCGAGCTCGAACAGACGCTCGTACTCTTTCCAGGTATCGATCTCGCGAAAGGCGTCGAAACCCATGATGAAAGCAAACGAAACCCCGGGCGCACGCGAGCGCAAAGCGCGCAAGGTGTCGACCGAGTACGACCGTCCCGGCCGGTCGATCTCGATCGTCGAGACCTTGAAATAGGGGTTACCCGCGATCGCCAGCCGCACCATCGCGAGGCGATGCTCGGCAGTGACGAGGCCGTACTTGCGTTTGTGCGGCGGCGCTGCACTGGGAACGAACAAGATCCGATCCAGGTGCTGGGCATCCCGCACCTCTTCGGCGCTACGCAGATGGGCGAGATGGATGGGATTGAAGGTCCCGCCGAAGATCCCGATGCGTCGGGCTGAGGTGACGGTTCGGCTGCCCACTAGCCGTTCGTTTCAGCGCCGCGCCCCTCTATGTCGGTCGAGGCTCTGGCGACAAGTCGCGCCGCTTGGCGCGCCCCCATGCAGGGTCGGATGATGGCTTCCAGAGGACCCATGCCGTGACGATACAGAATCACAGCGCCGAGGCAAAGACCGAGATCTTGGCAGTGATCCAAGCAGGGCAACGAGGCGACTAAGATCATCCAGCATATTGATAATTAGCACAATTGACGGCAATAATGGACCCAACGGTCGGTCTATCGCCCAGCGAGCAGCAGTCGAAATCGCTTCCCCGGACAAATCTAAGGAGCAGGGATGATGAACAGGATTCTTTCCGATCACCGGCGGGCTTTTGGTGACTTCTACGCCGTCGACTTCGTTGACGAGCAAGAGGTCAGCCGCATCCGCAGCAAGATCGATGTCGATGTACCGTTGGATCTGCACTGGATCTGGGATTACGGCAGCGAGATCGAGGAGCTGCGTCATCTCTATGAGCGCGGCAAGAAGGGGCAGTGGAACGCCGAGACCGACATCGACTGGTCGCAGCCGTTTCCCCGGGGGGAATGGTTCATGCCGCGTGAAGGCGTACTGCTGCTGCCGTCGACGCTGACCGCGATGGGCGCAGACGAGGAGACCTGCCGGGAGGCGGCGTTCGACGAGTTCGCGCACCTGCTCTCGCAACTGCTCCACGGCGAGCAGGCTGCGATGCAGCTATGCGGCCAGCTCACCAATGCGTGCCCGACCATGGATACAAAGTTCTACGCCGGCTCCCAAGTGATCGACGAGGTGCGTCACGTCGAGGTCCTGTCGAAGTTCCTGCAGCGCAAGATGGGGACGCTGTATCCAATCGACCCGACGTTGAAGATTCTGCTCGACATGTTGCTGGAAGCGCCGACCTGGAAGATGAAGACACTCGGGATGCAGACGCTGTTCGAGGGCATGGCCGTCGGGATCTTCGACACCATAGCAAAGGCGACGACGAACCCGTTGCTCAAGGACATGATCCGCCGCGTACAGGTCGACGAGTCGCGCCACGCGGCGTTCGGCATTATCTGCATGCGGCAGGTCGTACGGGAGTCGTCAACAGAGGAGCTGCGAGAAATGGAAGACTTCGCCTTTTCCATCCTCGAAGCGCTCAACGCCAACCAGCAGCTCGACATGCTGCACCTGCTCGGACCGAAGTACGGCCTCGATCCCGAGAACGTGGTGCAGAACGCGCTCGCGATGCCGGAATGGCCGGCGCTGAACAGCGAGATCTTCATGCATACGGTGATGCCGAACCTCAAGCGGCTCAATCTCATCACCGAGCGGACCGAACCCGAGTACCGCCGTATCGGTATGATCTACGGCGACCGCTTCGAAGCGAAGCAGACCTTACCGCTGGCGAGCTGAGAGCCGCGTGCGCGAGTGCGCGTGATCTGGAAACCAGCGCACCCGCGCACTCGCCAACCCGCATACATTCGTCAAAACTGCGGCCGTTGACTCGGCGCCGCTGGTCCGTCATTGCTGCTGCGCGATGACGACCGTGGACGTGCCTCTCGACCGCCGGGCCGCGCTGATGAACGGCGTCGGCGTGATCCTGCTCGCGTCGATTCTCTTCGGTGTGATGGCGGTGTTTGTGCGCGTGGCGGTGCTGAGCATGCCGTCATCGCAAGTGGCCTTCGTTCGGTTCACCGGCTCGTTGCTGGTGCTGCTGCTCCTCGGGCGGGGACGGGCGCTGCGACCGCAGCCAGGCAATCTCCGCCGTGTTGTGCAACGCGGCATGCTCGGGGCCGGTGCGATCATTCTCTATTACCGTGGGATTCAGGGTGCCGGCGCGGCTCTGGCGACGCTCCTGAATTGCACCTATCCGGTGTTTACAGCTCTGTTTGCCACCACGCTGATGGGAGAGCGCTTCGATGCGCACGTGGGCGCGTCTCTGGTGGTGAGCATGGTCGGCGTCGTCATTGTACTCAACCCGAGCGCCGCGCTCACTCCAGCGGCAACATGGGGTGGCATGAGCGCCCTCGGTGCCGCCGTGTTTGCCGGCGGGGCGGTGGCCACGGCGCGCCAACTGCGCAGCAGCGAAAGCGCGTTGCTGATCACGACCTATTTCATGGCGGTCGGTGCGGCGCTGACTGCGCCGGCGTTGCTGATGGGTGTGCCGGCGCTCTCATCCGGACTGCTCGTGGTGTTGGCCGGCGTGGTATTGACGTCGGTAGCGGGGCAGGTGCTGCTGCATCAGGGCCTGGGTTTCGCCCCGGCGACACAGGGCAGCTTGGCGGCCGCGATCAGCGTGGTGACTGCAGCGGTGTTAGAAGCCGTGTGGCTCGGCAATCAGATCAGCGGAACTACTCTGCTCGGAGCCGCGTTCATGATTGGCGCCGTGGCGCTCGCGGCGAGCCGCCGCTAGGCAACCGCCCATGCAACGCCGTTGCGCTGCGACCAGCGCTGCGCGATGATGCGGGAAAACGAGGACGCAGCCATGCGACGACTCGCTGTCGGCCAAAGTGCAATCGAACTGGTCCGGGGGGACATCACGCAGCAAGACACCGATGCCATCGTGAACGCTGCCAACAGCAGCTTGCTCGGCGGCGGGGGCGTCGACGGAGCCATCCACAGCGCGGGCGGCCCGGCCATCTTGGCGCAGTGCGAAAAGTTGGGCGGCTGCGCCACGGGTGACGCCAAGATCACCACCGGCGGCAAGCTGAAAGCGAAGTACGTGGTGCACGCGGTTGGGCCGGTGTATCGCGACGGCAAGCACGGGGAGGCGGAACTGCTCGCCAGCGCCTACCGGCGCAGTCTCGAGGTGGCCGCCGACAAGGGCGTGACCACGATCGCCTTCCCGTCGATCAGCACCGGGGCGTATCGTTTCCCGATCGCCCAGGCGGCGCGCGTCGCCACAGAGGCGGTCACGCGGTTCCTACAGAGTCCTGCACAGATCAAGCTCGCTCGCTTCGTGCTGTTCAGCGACGCCGATCTGAGAGCGTACGAAGAAGCCTTGGCCGAGACCGCAGCGAAGCTCGGCCAAAGTTGAGCTTCCGGACGATGCCCGACATCTCCACCGAACAGCTCAGGCTGCTCTACGAGGTGAGCCGCTCGCTACACGGGCTCATCGACCTCGAAGACCTCCTGCCCTTCGTCGTCAACAAAACGAAGGAGCTGTTGGAGGCCGAGGGTTGCTCGGTGATCTTGCTGGACGAAACCGGGCGTGAGCTGTACTTCCCGTACGTCAGCCCGGAGAGCGAGGCGGTGGGGGATCGGTTGCGCCAGCTGCGCATGCCGGCCGACAAGGGCATCGCGGGGACCGCCGTGCAGACGGGCGAATCGCTGATGATCCCGGATGTGCGGCGCGACCGGCGGTTCTATTCCGAGGCCGATCAACAGACCGGTGGCGAGACACGCTCGATTCTGTGCACGCCGTTGCGCACCCAACGCGGCATCATCGGCGCCATCGAATGCATCAACAAACGCCAGGGTGAGTTCACCCAATGGGAGCTAGCCTTCCTCGAAGCGCTCGCCGGCAGTATCGCCGTTGCCATCGAGAATGCACGCTTGTACCAGACGTTGAAACTGTCTGAGGCCAAGTTGCGGGATGAGGTCGCGCTGCTCACGCGTGAGCGCCAGGTGGGGCAGGGATTCACCGAAATCGTCGGTGGTAGCTTGGCCATGGAGAAAGTCTTCCGCTTGGTCGAGAGCGCCCTGGGCTCGCCCATCACCGTGCTGCTGCACGGCGAGACCGGCACGGGCAAGGAGATCATCGCGCGGGCCATTCACTTCCACGGGCCGCGCAAGGACAGGCCGTTTGTGCCCGTGAACTGCGGCGCGTTCACCGAGAGCCTGCTTGAAAGCGAGCTTTTTGGCTACCGCAAGGGTGCCTTCACCGGGGCCAACACCGACAAGCGCGGTCTGTTCGCTGCGGCCGATGGCGGGACGATCTTCCTCGACGAGATCGGTGATACGCCGCCCACTATGCAGGTGAAACTGCTGCGCGTGCTCGAGCGCGGCGAGTTCATTCCGGTCGGCGACACCGTGGCGCAAAGGGTCGACACGCGGGTCATCTCCGCCACCCACAAGGATCTGCTCAGTGAGGTTCATGCCGGGCGCTTTCGCGAAGACCTGTACTATCGCCTCAACGCCTTTCCGATTCACGTTCCGCCCCTACGCGATCGCCGTGAGGACATCCCACTGCTGGTGGCGCACTTCCTGAAGCGACTGACCGAAAAATGGGGTAAGCCGCCGATGACGGCGGGCCCCGAATCCATGGAATGCCTGGTACGCTATTCGTGGCCGGGCAATGTACGCGAGCTGGAGCATGAGCTCGAACGCGCCGTGACGCTCGCCGCCGGCGCGACCGTGCTGGGGCCGGAGTACTTCTCGGAACGTGTCCTTGCTGCTTCGACCGGCGCCGGCCGGGTACGCCTAGCCGGTTCGCTGAAACAGGCCCGCAACGCTTTCGAGAGGGATTACATCGCGCACGTCCTCCGTACGCAGGCTGGCAACGTGTCGCACGCCGCCCGCGCGCTAGGCATCAGCCGGGTGATGTTGCAAAGGAAAATGAAAGAGTTTGGCCTGCGTTGACCCGGCAGCTGAGCTGCCAACTTTCCTCAGCTGCAAACTTTTCCATGCACCGGCTGAGTCCCTTCAAACACGTTGCGCACGTTGGCAGGCGCAACCGCCAGTTTGCACCCGGCGCATGCGCCGCACTGCACGCGCCGCTAGACTTCGTTGAGGTGTTGACGGTAATGCTTCGGCACCATCCTTGCTCACTGCGATGGCTCAGGAGACAAGGAGAACGACGATGTTGAACGCATCGCTGAGTTTAATGTTGCCAATGCTGGCTGGCGCACCTGCTGGGACACTCGAGTGGCCCGCTCTCGGTGCGGTGCTGGTATGGCTGTTCATACTGTGCCTGCTCGGCGCATCTGCAGGGTTGCTGCATGAGTACGGACGCCTCCGGTCTTTACCTACCAATGATCACGCCAGCGAACCCGCCAAGATGCACTTCGGTCTGACACACAAGCACCTAAAAGCAGCGTAGCTACCCTCGCCACGACCGCCGTAGGGGTACGGTCCGCCGTGCCCCTACGGCTTGCCCGTTCAAAGCACAGCACTCAAATCTTTCGAGCTAGTCGGTCGTAACAGAAAATAATTGAAGAAATAAACAGGTTGACCGTCTCCCCCATAAAGGCAATGGGAGGAGACAGCATGGCGAAACTCGGTCGGCCGAAAAGTCCGCTCATACTCGC
>Ga0187884_10000974_pt1 | contig 27211 bp, 25 predicted proteins | sample June2016WEW_20_4_FD_132983 | JGI IMG/M metagenome (GOLD analysis project Ga0187884, IMG submission 132983) | Peatland microbial communities from SPRUCE experiment site at the Marcell Experimental Forest, Minnesota, USA - June2016WEW_20_40 | ecosystem: Environmental > Terrestrial > Soil >...
AGGCAGCCCGTCAGGAGGTCGGAGTCGCACCGAGTACCGCTGCCGCTGCACCGGCACCCACCTCCGACCACCCGACCCGGCGGTCGGCAGGCGCAGGGACCCTACTTCAGCACCCTGCTAGCGGCGGAGCAGTCCTCCCATCATCCCGCCGGCGACGCCGCCCGCCACCCCGCTGGAGGCGGCTTCGACGTGCATGTACTCACCGAGGGAGTGCGCCAGGATCGAGAGCGGCATCGACTGCAGCCACACCTTGCCGGGCCCCTGCAGCTGGGCGAGGAAGAAGCCGTCGCCGCCGAAGATCTTGTTCTTGATGCCGGGAACGGTGGTGATGCCGAACTGCACGGTGTCCTGGAAGAGGCCGACATGACCGGGATGCACCCGCATGACCTCACCCTGGGCCAGGTCGAAGGTGATGATCTCGCCCGACAGCTCGACCCAGGCACGGCCCTGCCCGGAGATCCTCTGAAGGATGAAGCCGTCCCCACCGAAGACCCCGGCGCCGAGGCTCTGCTGGAACCCGATCCCGAGGGTGACGCCCTGCACACCGGCAAGGAAGCCGTGGCGGTGGGCCATGAAGGTCATCCCGGGCTGCGGGGCCACGTCCACCGGGAAGATCGTCCCCGGCATCTTGGCGGCGAACGCCACCATGCCCGGCTGCCCCGCGGCGGTGTACTCGGTCATGAAGATGGAGCCCCCGGCGACGGCACGCTTGAAGACGCCGCCGATGCCGCCACCACCCCCGGCCTGGGTGGAGGTCCGCATCTGCACCGACGCCGTCATCCACGAGAGCTCGCCCGATTCGGAGAAGACGACTTCGCCGGGATTGAGCGCCACCTCCAGGACCGGCATGATCGTGCCGACTATCTGAGCATCCATGTCGCATCACTCCTGAATTCGACCGAGAACATGACTCCAGGGGTCGTGGAAGAGCGCTCCCGATTGCCCTGTCCGGTGCGCTCGTGACGAAGCGGAGGCGCCCCCCGGTTCATGGATGGTACCTGGGATCGGGGCCGGCCACCAGGGAGGGCGGTCGGACGCCCTGGCCGCGGCTGACGTCGGGCGGAGGCTACGCGGGCGCCGTGGGGGCGGGGAGCCGCTCGATCTGGGTCACCACCCAGCCGCGGTGGGCGACCAGCCAGCCCTCGTCGCCGAACTTGTAGGTGTGCTCGAGGTCGGTCTGCGAGCTGTCCATCGAGGGGTCGCGCTCGAAGCGCCAGCGTTCGGACCAGCGCCGGACCGTCGCGTCGCCCGCGACGATGGCGCCGGTGGTGTCGTCGCGCTCCATCTCCTCGCCGGCGACGTCGAGGCGGACGTCGAGCACCTCCCTGCCCTCGGTCACCGCCGCCGCCACGATGGTGGCGTCGTCGACCTCCAGCCCGGGCAGCAGGTGGTGGCGGTGGGCGGCGACGTCCCCGCTCACCTCCTGGCTGACCTCCGCCTCCATGGCCGGGCTCAGCAGCGCGTCCGCCTCGGCCGTGCGCTCGGTGCTCCGCGCCTCGCGCACCTTGTTGAAGGTCTCCCGGGCGATGGTGCGGAAGGCGAAGTCGTCGAACTGCGGGTCGACGGCCCGGATCGGGGCGAGGTCGACCCCGGCGGCCTCGGCGGGAGGCTGCTCGTGGAACTCGGTGCCGAGGTCCACCATCATCTGCTGGTTGCGGCGATCCTCCTCGCCGAGGTCCTCGGCGATCTGGTCCATCTTGCGAACCATGGAGCCGCCGAAGGGCACGAGATGGTCGGCATCCCGCACCACCCCACTCTGGCTGAGGCGCGTCAAACGGTCAGCCTCGCTTTCCTGGTCGTCGACGGCATCGGGCATCTGCGTCTCCTGAACAGCCGGGGAAGAGCCAGCGTGAGCATAGGAGGACCGCCGGCGCCCGGCGAGGATGCGTCAGCGATCTGCGACACGGCCGATGCCGCACCCCGGGCGGAGGCGCGGGGGCCGGTTCCCTCGATCCTCCGCCCTCCGCGCTCGCCGGGGCCGGGTGGTCTTACCCGAGAAGCTGCTTGGCGTACGCCTCGACCTGGGACAGCGTCGTGGTGGTCATGGTGCAGGCGATGCCCACGAAGGTCGTCCCCTTGACGGCGAGGATGCCGAGCGCGGTCCCCGAGGTGATGCTGTAGTCGTAGGAGTACGCCTCGTCGCCCACCCCGGACACGGAGCTGAAGGTCATGCCCGCGGCGGCGGCGGTGGCCTGCATCGTCGCCTCAGCCTCGGTGAGGTACGACGCCGAGATGCCGTTGACGATCTCCACCACCACGTCCTCCACCGAGGAGGAACTCTCGTTCAGGTAGTTGCAGGAGACGCCCGTGGCGCTCGTCCCGATGGTGGTGGGCGCGGGAAGGCCGGTGATTCCCAGGGCCGAGTCGACCTCGCTGGCCGTCGGGCACGACAGCGTCCCGCCCGAGGCCGGGGTCGCGGTCGCGGCCGGGGACGAGACCGCCGCGGCCGGGGTGGCGGTTCCCGCCGCCGCGCTGGTGGCCGCAGACGAGCTGCTGCTCGCGCCGCCGCAGGCTGCGAGCGCGAGCGAGCAGAGGAGTGCCGCCCCGGAGACGAAACCGACACGCTGACGCGTCGGGCGACGAGATGGAGTTGCGATAGCTGATAGGAATGTCATGCAATGACTGTACCAGTTGTCGCGCCGCCGCGTGAGTACGCAGGCGGAGCGGACACAGCAATCTCACGATCGCCGACCCCGCCGCCGGCCTCCGCGGCGATCGCCTACGCTCCCAGGGTGCCGATCGCCACCACCGGGGACACCGGCTCCGCCGGCCCGCATCCGACCGGCGGCATCGCGTGGCCGGTGCTCGGGATCACCGACCGGGAGCGCTCCCTCGACTTCTACTGCGGGGTGCTGGGGTTGCAGATCGCCGGCAACCAACCACAGCAGTCCGGCGGCCCGGGGCGGACCCTGCTCAGCGCCGGGGGGCGCGCGCTGATGCTGGAGGCCATCGCGGACCCCGAGCCCAGCGAATGGGTCGACGACGACCTGCAGCGCGGCATGCGCCACGTCGGGTTCAAGGTCGATGACATCGAGCCCTGGGCCGACCGCGTGCGTGCCGCCGGCGCGCCCTTCACCATGGAGCCGCGCGACGCCTTCGGCGACGTGCGGATCGCCTTCTTCCTCGACCCCGACGGTGCCCACCTCGAGCTGGTGCAGGGCAACGTGGGCTACACCCACCCGGGGTCACCCGAGCTGGTGGCGCGCGAACGGGCTCTCCCCGCCCCGGCCACGCCCCGCTTCGACCACGTCGCCCTCTCCGTCGCCGACCTCCCGAGAACGCTCGCCTGCTACCGGCGCGGCGCCGGCGCCGCGCTGATCGGCGAGCTGTACGCCGCTGACGATCCGCGCGGCTTCCGGATCACCTACCTGCAGGCCGGGCCGGCCATCCTGGAACTCTTCAGCTTCGACCGCCCGCTGCGGCCCAATCCCTGGCGCCCCGGCCGGGTGACGCCCGGACTGCTCCGCATCGGGCTCTCCTCCGACGACCCGGCACGCGCCGCGGCGATGCTGCTCGAGGCCGGCGGCTCGCACCCGGCCGCCGGCGGTCCAGACGCGGACGTGGTGCTGGACCCGGATGGGACCCCGCTGGAGATCGCCGCCGCGCCGGTGGCGGAGAGGCGGTCGAGGTCGGGCTGAGAGGGCGACGGCGAGCCCGTGGGGAGGCCCGCCGGCGCGGGTCCCAGCCGGTCGCATACCCTGTGACCGCCATGCGGATCGCCATCACCGGGGGTACGGGGTTCGTCGGCGCCCAGCTCGCGGCGCAGCTCGCCGAGCAGGGTCACGAGCTGGTGCTGGTCTCTCGTGGCAGGCGCCGGTCCGGCTCCGCTCCGCCCGGCGTCACGCTGGCCAGCGCTGACGTGGTGACCGGGAGCGGGCTGGTGGAGGCCTTCGCGGGCTGTGAGGCCGTGGTCAACCTGGTCGCGATCATCGTGGAGCGGCGCCGGCAGAGCTTCGACGCCGTCAACCGGCGGGGCACCGCCAACGTGGCCGAGGCGGCCGTGAAGGCGGGCGTCGGGCACCTCGTCCAGCTCAGCGCCGTCGGCGCCGATCCCGACCCGCGCTTCGCCTACCTCGCCAGCAAGTGGGGCGGAGAGCAGGCGGTGAAGATCAGCGGCATCCCCCACACCGTCATCCGGTCGAGCCTCGTCTTCGGCCCTGGGGACGGCTTCTTCGTCAAGCTCGCCCGGCTGATCCGGCGCATCCCTCCCTTCTTCCCCCTGCCCATCGCCGGGGACGGCCGCACCCTCTTCCAGCCGATCGCCAACGCCGACGTCGCCCGCTGCATCGCCGTCGCGCTGGAGCGGGGACCGAGCGACGGCGTGGTCGCGATCGGCGGGCCCGATCACCTCAGCTACGAGCAGATCATCGACATCATCCGGCGCGAGGTGGTGTCCCTCCCGCGGCTCACGGTGCACGTGCCCGTGATCGCCATCAAGCCGGTCGCCGCGCTGATGGCGAGGGTGATGCGCGACCCCCTGGTGACGCCCGCGCAGCTCGACCTCCTCGGGCGCAACAACGTCACCCTCGCCGGCGCCGTGCCGGTGGCCTTCGGCTTCGAACCCCAGCGATTCGTCGACAACTGCGCCTATCTGCGGCGGCGCCCGCGGTGAGCGTGACCCAGCGCCTCGCCGAGCTGGGCATCACCCTGCCCCGTCCCACCGCGCCGCTGGGCAGCTACGTGCCCGCCCGCCGTGCGGGCGGCCTCCTACACCTCTCCGGTCACCTCGCCAAGCGCGACGGTCAGGTGGTCACCGGCCGGGTCGGCGCGGAGGTCGACGTGGAAAGTGCCCGGGAGCTGGCGCGGCAGATCGCCCTCGACCTGGTCGCGTCCGCCGCGGAGGCCGCCGGGGGGCCCGACGGCCTGGCCGGCGTGGTCAAGCTGGTCGGTCTGGTGCGCAGCGCTCCCGGGTTCGACCAGCAGCCGGCGGTGCTGAACGGGGCGTCGGACCAGCTGGTGGAGATCTTCGGCGAGGCGGGCCGGCACGCGCGCACCGCCGTCGGGGTCGGCGAGCTGCCGATGGGTGCGGCCCTCGAGATCGAGGCGGTCTTCGCACTGGCCTGACAGCAGCCCAGCAGCCGGGTCAGAGGCGTCATCGTTTGGAAAGACACAGGGGGTACAGTGAGCTTCACTGTGATGAACGACGACACGACCCCACCCCTCGACCCTGACCAGACAGGCTCCGGGTCTCCATCGTCCGATCCCGATCCGTCCGCCGCCGGCGGCGAGCCCGCAGAGCCGGGTGGCGCGCCAGGATGGGGCTGGGGTGGCCAGCAGCGGGGACCCGGCACCACCGGCGCCCCCGGCTGGGGTCAGCCCTGGGGTCCGCCGCCCGGCGCCTACGGCTCCGCCTACGGATGGACCAACGACCCGTGGGCCGGGTACCCGCCCTACGGCCCGGCCGCCGCCTACCCCCCGCCCCCACCCGCGCTCACCGACTACCCCCCGGCCGCGCCCCGCAAGCCGGCCCGGCTGGCTCCGGTCGCGATCGCCGTGGCGGTGGTGATCGCGCTCGCCTCCGGGGTGACCGGCGCCGGCATCGGCATCGCGCTGCGCTCCAGCCCCTCCTCGTCTTCGACCTCCGGTGGCACGTCAACGGGCGGCCTGAGCCCATCGACGAGCAGCCCCAGCACGTCGACGAGCGGTGGCAGCTCCGTCAACGCCGCGGCCATCGCCGCCGCCATCGACCCCTCCGTCGTGGACGTGATCAACACCCTGCCGAACGATCAGGGCCTCGCCGAGGGCACCGGCATCATCATCAGCACCTCGGGGCTCGTCTTGACCAACAACCACGTCATCGACGGCGCCCAGAGCGTCACGGTCCAGATCGACGGCCAGGGGCCGCAGCTCGCCTCCAAGGTCCTCGGCTACGACCCGGTCGACGACGTCGCCCTGATCCAGATCGACAGCACCTCCGGCCTCAGCCTCAAGGTGGCGCCGCTCGGCAACTCCGACAGCGTGAGCGTCGGGGACTCCGTGGTCGCCATCGGCAACGCCTACGGCCGCAGCGGCACCCCCGCGGTGGTGACCGGGACCGTCACCGGTCTCGACCAGTCGATCACGGCGAGCGACGGTGGCAGCTCCGAGAACCTGACCGGCATGATCCAGATGGACGCCGACATCGTCTCCGGTGACTCCGGCGGTCCCCTGGTCAACGCGGCCGGCAAGGTGATCGGCCTGGACACCGCGGGTTCGACGACCGGCGCCAGCTTCGGCGGTCAGACCGGCAGCACCCAGGGTTTCGCGGTCCCCATCGACACCGCCCTGCAGGTTGCCCAGCAGATCGAGTCCGGCCAGTCCAGCGGCAGCATCAACGTGGGGCCCGGGCCGTACATCGGCGTCGAGGTGAGTGACAGCGACACCGCGTCGGGAGCGCTGATCGACCAGGTGGAGCCCAACACCCCGGCGTCGAGCGCCGGCCTGCAGGCCGGCGACGTGATCACCTCCGTCAACGGCAACCAGATCACCGACAGCGCCGATCTCAGCTCGGCGCTGGAGGACCTCCACCCCGGCGACACGATCCAGCTCGGCTGGGTCGACAGCTCGGGTCAGCAGCACACCAGCTCGATCACCCTCGGGTCCGGCCTGCCGCGCTGACGGCCGCCGGACGGCGGCGGTCACCCGCCTGAGCTCTCACCCGCTCCCCCCGGCGGGTGATCGGCGGGTGACCAGCCCGGCTGCCGCCTCCGGCCGGCTATGCCCGGTCAGTCCCGTGGCAGGAGCGACGGCGCCGCGCCTCGCAAGCGACCAGGAGAAGCCCGGCGGCCACCAGGAGGGCCCCGAGCGCCCACGGCCAGGGCGTCCCGGCGGGCGTGCCGGTGTCGGGCGTCTCGACGGGCACCGTGGTCACCGTGACGCTGACGGCCTCGACCGCGCCGTCAGCCGTGTCGCCCGCCGACACGCTGGCAGCCAGATCTCCCGACGCGGTGGAGCTGACCCGCACCTGGACGCTGAGGCTGACCAGCGCCGCGCCGGGATCGACCGGCGTCGTCGCGGTTCGCACGCAGGAGAGCGCCGTGGCGCCGTCCGTGAGCGAGCAGTTCCAGCCCGGGACGGTGGGGGCGGCCACGAAGGTCTCCCCCGCCGGCATCACGAAGGTGAGGGTCGGCTCGCCGTATGCCGGACCGCCCGAGGACGACAGGGAGACGCTGACGCCCAGGGTGTAGGTGCTGCCCGCCGGGGCGGTCGGCGGCGTTCCCGACGTCGAGAGGTCGAGCACCGGCGCTGCGGTCACGTCCACCGCGGCGGTGGCGCTCGCGGTCGCGGCCGCGTCACCACCGTCAGCCAGCGATGCCACCGTCTGCAGCGTGCCCAGGGCGGCGGAGGCGATGTCGACGGTGACGGTCACGTCGGACAGGACCGTCCCCGCCGGGATCGAGGCCGATGACGCGGTGCAGGTGAGCACCATGTCCGCACCGCCGAGCGAGCAGCTCCACTTCGTTTAGTCCATTTGCTCTGACTAACGTGTTCTGTCACGGGACCGCGCCCCTCCGTCACGTCACCGGCGCTGAGTTGCGGCATGCGTGGCGCGCAGTCCCTGCGGCGTTGCCCCCGACCGCCCCGGCGCGGTCCCCTCCGCGTCCGGCGGTCAACCTGGGGTGCAGGGCCCGAGCGCGCAGTCGACGACCCCGCCGTCTTCAGGCCCGCGGCGGAGCCAGCGAGCGGAGCGGTCCGACTACGCCCGATCAGCCCGCGACGGGGCGAGGCGGCGCCGCGCCTCGCAGGCGACCAGGAGAAGCCCCGCGGCCACCAGGAGGGCGCCGAGCCCCCACGGGTGGGGCGTCCTGGCGGGCGTGCCGGTGGCGGAGCGGTCCGACTGCACCCGATCAGCCCGCAACCGGGCGGGGCGGCGCCGCACCTCGAAGGCGACCAGGAGAAGCCCCGCGAGCGTGAGGAGGGCGCCGAGCGCCCACGGGAATGGCGTCCCCGGTGGTGCTCCCGTCGCGGGCGTCTCCACCGGCACCGTCGTGGTCGCGTCGGCGACGGCCAACGGTGCCCTGTCGAGGCTGTCACCCGCCGACACGGTGGAGGTCAGCTCCCCCGACGCCGTGGAGCTGACCTCCACCTGGACGCTGAGGCTGATGAGCGACGCACCGGGGGCGAGGGGCGTCGCCGCGGTCCGCACGCAGCGGAGGGTGGTGTCCCCGTCCGAGAGCGAGCAGCTCCAGCCCGCGACGCCGGTCGGGGCCGCGAACGTCTCCCCCGCGGGCAGGACCAGGGTCAGGGTCGGCTCGTTGTAGGCGGGCCCGCCCGATGGGGAGAGCGCCACGCTGACGCTCAGGGTGTACGTGCTGCCCGCGGAGGTTATGGGTGGGGTCCCGGAGGTGGAGAGATCGAGCACCGGGATCGCGGTCACGTCCACCGAGGCGATGGCGCTCGCCGTGGTCGCAGCGTCAGCACCGTCGGCCAGTGCCGCCGTGGTCTGCAGGGTTCCCAGGGCCGTGGAGGAGATGTCGACGGTCGTGGTCACACCGGGCAGCGTCGTGCCCGCCGCGATGGGCGCCAGCGTCGAGGTGCAGGTGAGGACGCTGTCGCTGACGCTCAGCGCGCAGCTCCAGCCGGTGGCCGAGGGCGCGGCCCCGAAGGTCTCACCCGGCGGGAGGATCGCGAAGAGGATCGGGTTGTGGTAGGCGGGACCGGCCGGAGAGCCGCCCAGCGAGGGGCCGAGGGTGAGGCTGTAGCTGGTCCCCGCGGCGGCGCCCGCGGGCGTGCCCCAGGTGGCGACGCCGAGGGCTGGAGGGGCGGTCACACCGACCGAGGCGGAAGCATCGGCGGCGGCCGCCAGGTCGGTGGCGTCGGTCAGCGAGGCCGTGACCGTCGACGTGCCGGTTGCCGATGCCGAGACGTCGACGATCGCCGTCACGCTGGCCAGGGACGTGCCCGCCGCGATCGGGGCCGCGGACGAGGTGCAGGTGAGCACCGTGCCGCCGCTGCTCACCGAGCAGCTCCACCCCGTCACGACCGGTGCGGTGGCGAACGTCTCATCCGAGGGCAGGGTGGCGGTGAGGGTGGGGTCGTTGTACGCCGGACCCCCCGACGCTCCCAGCGACGGCGCGAGGGTGAGCGCGTAGCTGCTCCCCGCCGAGACGCCGGTCGGGGACACGGCGACGAGCCCGAGAACCGGCGGAGCCGTCGCATTCACCGAGGCGGCGAGACCCGCCGGAGTGGCGCCGTCCGCGCTGTCTGCCAGGGACACGCCGGTCACCAGCGCGCCCCTCGCCGAGGAGGCGATGTCGACCGTCGCGGTCACGGCCGTCAGCGACGTCCCCGCCGTGATCGGCGCCAACGACGACGTGCAGGTGAGGACGGTATCGCCCCCGCTGAGACCGCAGCTCCACCCCGAAGGCGAGGGCGCGGCGGCGAAGGTCTCCCCCGGGGGGAGGGTCACCGTGAGGACCGGGTTGTGGTAGGCGGGGCCGGCCGGGGAGGCGCCCAACGACGGGCTCAGGGTGAGGCTGTAGCTGGTCCCCGCGGCGGCCCCCGCCGGCGTCCCGGAGGTCGAGAGGTCGAGCACCGGGTCAGGAGTGATGACGAAGCTGGTGCTCGCGGTCGAGCCCTGGTGGTCGGTGTCCCCGGAGTAGGTCGCGGTCACCGCGTAGCTCCCCGGCGCGGGGTCATCCGCCGTGCACGAGGCCGAGCCCGAGCTGAGCGCTCCGGTGGTGCAGAGAGTCGACCCGCCCGCGGTAAAGGTGACGTCGCCGGTGGCGCCGGAGGGGAGCCCCGAGGCCGCAAGCAGGATCGAGTTGCCCGCGCTCGCGCCGGTCGGGGTGGCCGAGGCCGTGAGGGAGGTCGCAGCCCGGGTGACGGTGAAGCTGGTGGTTGCGGTCGAGGCCAGGTAGTTGATATCCCCCCCGTACGATCCGGTCACCCCATAGGTGTCGGCCTGGAGCACCCCGGTGGTGCAGGACGCCGACCCGGAGCTGAGAACTCCGGTCGTGCACAGCGTCGATCCGCCCGCCGTGAAGGTGATGGTGCCGGTCGCGTCCGACGGGAGCCCTGACGCCTCGAGCTGCACCGTGTTGCCGTAGGTGGTGCTGCTCGGGTTGGCGGAGGCGGTGAACGAGGTCTCCGCCTGGGCGATGGAGAAGCTCGTGGACGCGGTGGAGCCCACGTAGCTGGCGTCCCCCGAGTACGTCGCGGTCACGGGGTAGGTGCCAGCCGCGAGCACGGCCGTGGAGCAGGACGCCCCGCCCGAGCCGACCGTTCCGGTGCACAGCGTCGCTCCACCCGACGTGAACTTCACGCTGCCGGTGGCGTCCGACGGGAGCCCCGACGCGCTGAGCTGCACGGTGTTGCCGTGGGTGGTGCTGGTCGGGTTGGCGGAGGCGGTGATGGAGGTCGCGACCTGGGCCACGGTCACGGTGTCGCTCGCGGAGCCCGGGTCGCCGTCCTCGGAGGAGACGGTGACGGAGTTGGTCAGCTCCGATCCTCCGGCCGCCGTGACCTCGACGGGGATGGTGATCTCGGGCAGGCTGCTGCCGGAGTCCAGTGGCCCCGGATCGGTGCAGGTGACCGTCCGGCCGGAGGTGGAGCAGCTCCACCCCGTGCCACCGACCCCGCTGCTCACCACCGTCTCCCCGGCGGGAAGCGTGTCCGTGGCGGTGATGGTCGCGTTCTCGTCACCGACCCCACTCGCGTTCGACACCGTGATGTCGTAGTCCATCGCCGAGTCGTGGGGCGGCGCTCCGGACGCGTTGTCGCTCACCGCTGCCCCAAGCTTCGGAGGGAGCCCGCTGATGGTGTCGGCGGTGAGATTGGTGACCTCGTGGTAGTCGTTGTCCGCACCCGTCGACGCCACCCACCCGAAGGTGAGCTGGTAGGGGATGCCGTTGCCGTTGGTCCAGCCCGCGGGGAGGTAGCTCGCGGCGTTGGGGAGTGAAGCCTCCAGCACCGTCTGGGAGCCACCGTAGGGGGTGAAGATGACCGCGAAGTCACCGGCCGGAACGCTGGCGCTGGAATCGCCCTGGGGGGTCACAGCGGAGCCGGTGGTGTTGATGACGATCTCCACCGGGATCGGGGACGGCAACGAGCCATTGCTGCCGGTGTTGCTCCGAAGGCTCACCCTCGGGCCGGCGGTGCTGGTGAGGGTGCTGACGATCGCGCAGTATCCGGTGGTGCCGCTGCCCGGCCCGCGCACCGTCACGTTGCTCACCTCGGTGGCGGCCTTCTGCCAGCTCTTGTCGGTGCAACCGCTGCCCTCGTAGTCGGTGTTCGGGAAGTTGCCCCAGGAATCGAGGCCGACGGCCAGGTAGGCGTCGGTCATGCCGTTCAGGGCGCCGCTCTCGTAACTGCCCGCCTTGGTGGCGGAGTAGCCGAGGGCACCGCCAGGGGCGCCGATCGCGGAGGGCGGCGTGGGATCGGCCGGGTTGGCGGCCGCCAGGAAGAAGCTGATCCCGTCGGCGCCATCGCCGCCGAATTGGTAGGTGTCGAAGGCGGCGTCGACCCCATCGATGGTAGGAACGCTGAGGGAGTAGGCGACGCCGCCCTCCTGATCGTTGCCGGCGGCGGTGAGCTCGAGGGCTCCCGGAGACACCGCGGACCCGCAGCCGGGGATGGGTGCCTGAGCGGTGTTGCCGCCACCCGTCAGGCAGACGGCGTTGCTCGGATTGGCGCTGTCGTCGGGGGTGCCGGGGAGGGACCACAGGGTCGACGCGGTGGTGGTGCCGGTGAACGTCTCGGCGATCAGCGGCTCCCAGCCGGCCACGGCCAGCTGGGTGTTCCCGGCGACGAGCCCGGCGGCGAGGAGGGCGCCCGTCAGCAGACCGGTCAGGGGTCGCGAGACCCGAAGCCATGGAGGATCGAGAGCAGCGTGCGCCATCACGCGCACGCTGTGGCGGCGCATGCGCCGAGGTTAGGCGCAACACGGCCATCGACCGGCGTCGCGGCAGACTGCGCAGCTCGGCGTTACCGAAGCGCTACGCCATCACCCTTCCGTGACTGCGACATCTGCAAAGCCGTCATGGGCATGCGGGACGGGGCATGCGCGGGCGCTCTCCGCTGGGGGCCCGCGGCCGGGGGCGTCGGCGCCACAGCAGCCCGCCTAGCCTCCGGCGGGAAGCTCGGCGTGGCCGCCGAACTCCCGCCGCATCGCCGACAGCAGACGGCCGGCGAAGTCGGCCTGCCCGCGCGAGCTGAAGCGCTCATAGAGGGCCGCCGTCAGCACGTGGGCGGGCACGCCTTCGTCGACGGCGGCGAGCGCCGTCCAGCGGCCCTCCCCGGAATCCGACACGCGGCCGGCCAGGTCCTCCAGCTCCGGTGAGCGGAGCAGGGCTCCCGCGGTCAGGTCGAGCAGCCAGGAGGCGATCACGCTGCCACGGCGCCACACCTCGGCGACCTCGGGAAGCGGGAGGTCGTACCGGTAGTACTGGGGATCACGGAGCGGGGTGCTCTCGGCGCTGGCCTCCTCGACGGACTTCCCGGCATTGGCCTGGTGGAGGATGTTGAGCCCCTCCGCGTAGGCGGCCATCACCCCGTACTCGATCCCGTTGTGGACCATCTTGACAAAATGTCCGGCGCCGTGGGGCCCGCAGTGGAGGTAGCCCTGCTCGGCCGGGGAGGGGTCCCCCTGGCGGCCGGGGGTGCGCGCGGCGGCGGCGACTCCGGGCGCGATGCTGCGGAAGATCGGATCGAGCCGTTCCACGACCGGCGCCTCGCCGCCGATCATGAGGCAGAATCCCCGCTCCAGCCCGTACACCCCCCCGCTGGTCCCCACGTCGACGTAGTGGATGCCCCGGGCCGACAGCCGGCCGGCCCGCTCGATGTCGTCGCGGTAGTAGCTGTTGCCGCCGTCGATGATGACGTCCCCCTCGGCCATCCGGTCAGCGAGCGCGTCGACGGTGTCGCCGGTGAGCGCGGCGGGCACCATCACCCACGCGGCCCGCGGCGGGGTCAGCGCGGCCACGAACTCGTCGAGCGAGCCGCTGGCCACGGCGCCCTCGGACCTCAGCCCGGCGACCGCCTGCGCGCTGATGTCGTAGACGACGCAGTCGTGCCCATCGCGCATCAGACGGCGGACGAGGTTGGCGCCCATGCGCCCCAGACCGACCATCCCCAACTGCATCGTGATCTCCTTCCCGGCATCCGCCGATTGCATGTCCCCCCGCCGCTCCTCGGGCTCAGAACAGTATGGTAGGGAGGCGACATTTCACGTTGGCGCCCCTGCGGGAGTGAGGATGGCGACGGGCCCGGCGCGCGGCAACCACACCCTCCGAGGCGGGATCGACCTCGGCGGCACCAAGGTCCAGGCGGTGGTCATCTCGCGCACCTGCCGGGTCGTCGGCGAGGCTCGCCGGCCCACCCCCCTCGACGGAGGGCCCGAGGCGGTCACCGCCGCGCTCGCCGACACCATCAGCGACGCCGCGGCCATCGCCGGGGTGGCTCCGCGCTCCCTGGCCGGGGTGGGGGTCGGCTCGCCGGGGAGCATCGACGCGACTGCCGGCACGGTTTCCCAGGCCGGGAACCTCCCGGGCTGGGACGGCAGCTTTCCCCTGGCCGAGCGGCTCAGCCGCCTCATCGGTTGTCCGGTGCGCCTCGGCAACGACGTCCAGGTCGCCAACCGGGCGGAGATGCGCCTCGGTGCCGGGCGCGGTCGCCGCTCCTTCATCGGGGTCGCCTGGGGCACCGGGGTGGGCGGGAGCCTGGTGCTCGACGGCCGGCTCTGGCTGGGCCGGGGAGCCGCCGGCGAGATCGGGCACACCGTGGTGGTCCGGGACGGCGCCGCCTGCACCTGCGGACGGCGCGGCTGCGTCGAGGCCTACGCGGGCCGGGCCGCGATGGAGCTGACCGCCCGCAAGCGCGCCGACCGGGGTGAGAAGACGGTCCTCTTCCGGCTGATGAAGCAATTCGGCAGGGACCGGCTGACCAGCGGTGTCTGGGCCCGGGCCCTCGACGAGGGCGACGCCATGGCCCAGGACCTCATCGACCGCGCCGTCGGCGCGCTGGGCACCGGCATCGCCTCGGCGATCAACCTGCTCGACGTCGGCGCCGTGATCATCGAGGGCGGGCTGGGGATACGGCTGGGCCAGCCGTACGCCGACCAGATCGCGGCGGCCATGGCCCCGCACCTCTTCCTCCCGGAGCGGGCGCCCGAGGTCCAGGTGGCGGCCCTCGGCGACCTGGGCGGAGCCATCGGCGCCGCTCTCCTGGTGGGCGCCGCCTGACCGGTTGGACGACCGGCACCCTCAGATGGCGACCACCGTCCAGGTCTGGCCGCCATCGTGGGTCATCAGCAGCGTGCCCGGTCCGGTGGTCGACGCCGCGTTGATGGCGACGCCCTGGGTGGTGGTGGTGAAGCCGACATAGGTGATGTACGAGTTGGTGCCACCCGAGTAGACCGTACCCCAGCTGCCACCTCCAGTGAAGGTGGCCACCAAGTCCGGACCGCAGCCGGCAGCCGCGACGGACGGGCTGGGACTGGCCACGGCGTTGCAGGCGCTGGGCAGGACGGCCGGCAGCTGGGTGAAGCTGGAGCCCCCGTCAGCGGAAACGTAGGCCCGTTCCTGAATGGGTCCTCCGCTCCAGATTCCCTGGTCACAGGCGGCGAACAGTTCCGCCGAGCTGGACGCGGCGAGGACCGCCGGGCCGCCGACCGTCGTGCACGGAGGTGTCCATGAGCTCCACACGCCGCTCAGCAGGCGGGCTCCGCCGACCACCGTCCGGTCGTTCTCCACAACCCACCCGGCCGCGCCCTGGATCACCAGCTGGCTAGCGGGCACGGGACCGGCACCATAGGCCACGGTCGTCGCCGACACCGTCCAGGAGTTGGTCGCGACCGGGCTGGTGGCGATCTCGAACCCGCCGGTCCCGAAGTAGACGGCGTTCACGGTTCCTGCTGCGGTCTCCAGACCCTGGATCGGCGTCGCCCCCACGCCCGAACTCAGCCCCGGGAGGCTGACCTGCGTCCAGCTCGCGCCCCCGTCGTGGGTGGCCCAGAGCTGACTGCCGTACGCCCAGCCGTCCTGTGGATCGGCGAAGCGGACACCGTCAACCCCGCTTCCCCCGGCGACGGAGAGGAAGGTGGTGGGCGGTGGATTGGCGCTGGTCCAGGTCGCGCCGCCGTCCTCGGTGCGGGCCATCGCCAGAACGCCTCCGACGGCGCCGAGCACCCATCCGTCCTCGGAGGAGACGAAGGTCACCGAGGCGACCCTGAAGCCGGCGATCGGCGTCGGAGTGGAGGTCAGGGTGGGGGTCGCCGGTGGTGCCGTCGGGGTCGGGGAGACGGTGGCGACGGGGCTGCTGGCACACTTGGTCGCCGAGCCGGGGCACGCCGTGGGCCCCGGAGTCGGCGTGACGCTCGCCCGGGCCGGGCTCGGAGTGGCCGTCGGGCTGCCACATGCACCGAGCAACGCCCCCAGGGTCAGCAGCGCTGCGGCGGCTCCCCGCCGTGGGCCTGTCCGCCGGGTCATGGGCAAGCTCCTCCGAGGCACCTCACCCTACATCCGATTGCGTCTTGCGACACCCCCCCGTGGCACCCCGCCTGCCACACCTCGCTCCGTCGCGCCTGGTAGCCTTGCGCGGTGCGGCCGTACATGAGGCTCGGGGAGCTGCCCCGGAAGCGCCACATGCGCTTCGACCTCGATGGCGCCCCGGTCTACGAGGAGCTCCTTAGCCGCGAAGGCTTCTCCGGCCCGTCGTCCCTCCTCTATCACCGCCACATGCCGGAGGCCGTCCAGGACGTCGTCGAGGGCGACCCCGACGATATCTCCATGGAGAACGAGAAGGTCCACGAGCACGCCCTGCTCCAGGGCTTCCGGCTCCCGACCCACGGCGACGCCATCACCGGCCGGCAGTGGCTGCTGGTCAACGACGACATCCGGATCGGCCTGATCGTCCCCCAGCAGCAGCAGAAGGCCTTCCTGGTCGACGGCTCGGACGACGACGTGCTCTTCGTCCACAGCGGGTCCGGCACCCTTCACACCCAGTTCGGCCGGCTCCGTTTCGACCACCACGACTACCTGGTGATCCCGCGGGGGACGGTGTACCGCGTCGAATTCGATCAGTTGGAGAAGACCCGGGTGCTGGTGATGGAGGTCGCCGGGGCCGTCGATTCCCCGGACCGCTACCGGGCGCCCAACGGTCAGCTCACCGAGCTCGCCCCTTACAGCGAGCGGGACTTCCGCGGTCCCGAGGCGCTGGAGGAGGGAGAGGGCCCCTCCCAGCTCTGGCTCAAGCGGGCCGGCCACATGTCCTGCTACTCGCTCGACCACCACCCCTTCGACGTGGTGGGATGGGACGGCACCGTCTATCCGATCGCCTTCAACATCCACGACTTCGAGCCGCGCGCGGGCCGGTTCCACCTGCCGGCGGCGACCCAGCAGACGTTCCAGGCCGCCAACTGCGTGATCTGCTCCTTCGTGCCGCGCAAGCTCGGCTGGGACCCCGAGGCGGTGCTCCTCCCCTACCACCATTCAAACCTCGACTGCGACTCGGTCCTCTACTACGTGGAGGGCAACTACGCGTCCCGGCGGGGCGTCCAGCAGGGCTCCTTCACCCACCATGTCAGCGGGCTGGCCCACGGGCCCCAGCCGGGCGCGCTCGAGGCGTCGCGGGAGCGCCCGGCCGAGACCGACGAGCTGGCGGTGATGATCGAGACCTTCCGTCCCCTCCACCGCACCCAGGTCGCCCGCCAGGTCGTGGACACCGCCTACCCCTTCTCCTGGCATGACGGGGGCGCCAAGGGTCCGGGATCGAAGCGGTGAGCGCAGGGGATGGAGGCGGGGCGGTGACCCCGCGGCCCGTGACGACCGCGACGGGGCCGATGGCGTGAGCGCGGGGCCCGGCGAGGGTGCCGTCACCGCCTGGGTCCGCGGGGAGATCGAGGCGGGCGGATGGGTGCGCGCCGGGGCGGCGGCGGCCCAGCGGTTGCGCGAGCGGTATGGCGCGGACGCGGTGGCCGACCTCTCCCTGGGCCAGCCCCTGGAGGCGCCGGAGGCGGTGAGGGAAGCGTTCCAGCGCGCCGCGGCGGCGGTGCGCCCGCGCCGGTTCGGGTACATGCCCAACCTCGGCTACCCCGAGCTCCGGGAGCGCATCGCCGAGGACGTGGACGTCGCCGGGGTCACGGCCCAGTCGGTGGCGGTCACGGTGGGGGCGGCGGGAGCGATCTCGATGGCGCTCCGGGCCTTCGTGGAGGCGGGCAGCGAGGTGGTGGTGATCGCCCCCTACTTCTCCGAGTTCCGTCTCTACAGCGAGGTGTGCGGTCACCGCTTGCGGGTGGCGCGAGCCAGGGAGGATGGTGCGCTCGACCTCGAGGCGGTCGCCGCGGCCCTCAGCGACGCCACCGGGGCGCTGATCCTCAACACCCCCTGCAACCCCAGCGGGCACGTCACCACCGAGGCGGAGCTGCGCGGCCTCGGCGCGCTGCTCGACGCCCATCACCACCGCAGCGGCCGCCGGGTCCTGCTTGTCGTCGACGAGGTCTACCGGCGCCTCATCTATCCGCCGCACCGCCGGGCCGAGCCCTTCCACCACTACGAGCACACCGTCCTCTGCCGCTCCTTCTCCAAGGACCTGGGGGTGGCCGGCGAGCGGATCGGCTACCTCGCCCTCCACCCGTCGCTCACCGGCGAGGAGAGCGAGGCGGGGTTGGCCCTCTGCCAGCGCGCTCTCGGCTACGTCAACGCCCCGGCGACGCCCCAGCTCGCCCTGATGGAGCTGCCCAGCTGGGAGGCGGACGCGACCCCCTACCGGGAGCGCCGCGACCTGATCGCCGCGGCCGTGGCGGCGGCGGGCCTCGAAGCCGCCGAGTGCCAGGGCGGCCTCTACCTCTGGGTGCGCAGCCCCTGGGAGGACACCATGGCCTTCACCGCCGCCCTGGCGGAGCGCCGCGCGGTGGTGGTGCCGGGGGTGGCCTTCGGGGTGCCCGAGCGCTTCCGGATCTGTTTCAGCGTGGAGCGGCCGGCGCTCCGGGTCGCGGCCCAGGCGCTGGTCGAGGCAGTCGGGTCCCGTCCCACCTAGAGCCGTTGGTCTTTGTGCACAAAGTACCTGGACACCTGGCAGGTCCCCGGCGCACAATGCCCGGTCAAATGCAAGCCCCCTTCCGACCCACCCCTCTCGCCCGCACCCGCCGCGCCGCCTTCGCCGCCCTGGCCCTGCCGCTGCTCGCGATGAGCGCATGCGGGAGCACCAGCCCAGTCCTGACGAGCCCTCAGCCCGCCACCCAGTCGAGCATAGCCGGCGAGATCCCCAGCGCCGTGAAGGCGATGGAGCCATTCGTGATCGCCACCGACGCGTCGTACGCGCCAAATGAGTACACCAACGGCAGCGGTCAGCTGGTCGGGTGGGACCTCGAGCTGGCCCAGGACGTCTGCTCGGTGCTGGGGGTGTCGTGCACCATCGAGGACGTCACCTTCGACGACATCATCCCCGCGCTGCTGGCCAAGAACCCCAAGTACGTGATGAGCTTCTCCAGCTTCACGCCGACCGCGGATCGCGAGTCCTCGGGCATCGACTTCATCACCTACTACCAGGCCGGCGAGTCCTGGCTGGCCAAGGTGGGCGGACCGACGATCACCTCGGCCTCGCAGATGTGCGGCCACTCGGTGGCGGTGGAGTCGGGCACCGTCGAGGAGTCGGACGCGTACGGCTACATGGGCCAGAACCCTGGGGGTGGCGCCATCTCCGGTGACACCGACCACTGCACCGCGGCGGGACTCCAGGACATCAACGTGGAGAGCTTCGACACCCAGACCGAGGCCAACTCGGCTCTGATCAGCGGGCGGGCCGACTTCGGCTGGGCCGACCAGCCGGTCGCCGACTATCAGGTCAAGCTGGAGCCGGGTAAGCTGCGGATCAGCGGCTCGCCCTGCAGCATCTACCCGTACGGGGTCGCTGTCGCCAAGAGCCTGGGCTTCGACAAGGCGATCGAGGACGCCATCACCTACCTGATCAACAACGGCTACTACTCGAAGATCCTGAGCAGCGCCGGGGTCTCGGATGGCGGGGTCACCGCCTCGGATGTGGGGGTCAACGACAACAACGCGGTCGGCTCGACCTGTGTGCCCTCGTACTGAGGTCGCAGGCCTCCCACCCGGCGTGTGAGCCGGGATCGGATGGGAGGAGGAGCCGTGAGCTGGCCTAGGGTGAGGTTCGCGTGACGGAGTTCGCCGCGGACCCACCCGTCCCTCCCGGGCCCGCTCGGTCACGCCCGGAGGCGATCAGGGCCGTCCCCCTGCGCCACCCCTGGCGCTGGGTCGCGGCCGTCGTGGTGCTGCTCGTCCTGGCAGGCGTCGTCGACACCTTTATCACCGCGCCCGAGCTGTACTGGTCGGTGGTCCGCCAGTGGCTCCTCAATGGCCGCATCCTGAACGGCTGCCTGGTCACCCTCTACCTGACCGCCATCGCCATGGTCGTCGGTGTTGGCCTGGGTGTCCTGCTGGCAGTCATGCGGCTCTCCCCCAACCGGGTCATGTCCTGGGTGAGCTGGCTCTACATCTGGTTCTTCCGGGGCACCCCGGTGCTGGTCCAGCTCTTCTTCTGGTGGAGCATCGCCTACATCCTGCCCTACCTCTCGATCGGCATCCCCTTCACCCACATCGCGTGGACCACATCCACCAATGCGCTCATCACCCCACTGGTGGCGGCGATCCTCGGTCTTGGGCTCAACGAGGCCGCCTACATGGCCGAGATCGTCCGGGCCGGGATCATCTCCGTGGACCAGGGTCAGACCGAGGCGGCCCACGCGCTGGGAATGAGGCGCTCCCTGGTGATGCGCCGCATCGTCCTCCCCCAGGCCATGCGGGTGATCGTCCCACCCACCGGCAACGAGACCATCTCGATGCTGAAGACGACGGCGCTGGCCTCCATCGTCACCCTTCATGAGCTCTACTTTGTCCAGTCGCAGATCTCCTTGTTCAACTACCAGATCGTCGAGCTCCTGATAGTGGCCAGCTTCTGGTACCTGGTGATGTCCTCGGTGCTCACCGTCTTCCAGTTCTACATCGAGCGGCACTATGCTCAGGGCTCGGTGCGCGGGCTGCCTCCCACCCCGATGCAGCGGCTCCGGCGAATGCTCTTCCAATTCCACGCGCAGCCCCCGTTCACGGCAGAGGTCGAACCCTGGCTCGCGCCCGGCAGGCCGCACTCGGGAATGTAGGGGTTACCGTTGATGCCCACCCCCATGGTCCGCGCCGAGGCCGTGCACAAGAGCTTCGGCCGCAACCAGGTGCTCCTGGGCATCGACCTCGAGGTCGCGCCAAGGGAGGTCATGTGCATCATCGGGCCGTCGGGCTCGGGCAAGAGCACCTTCCTGCGCTGCATCAACCACCTGGAGAAGATCGATGCGGGGCGGCTCTGGGTGGACGGAGAGCTGGTCGGCTACCGGGAGCGCGGCGGCCGGCTCCACGAGCTGCCCGACCGTGAGGTCTGCCGCAAGCGCTCCGAGATCGGCATGGTGTTCCAGAGCTTCAACCTCTTCCCCCACATGACCGCCCTGGAGAACGTGATCGAGGCGCCGGTCCGGGTGAAGAAGGAGTCGGTGACGGTGGCGTCCGATCGGGCCCGGGCGCTGCTCGACCGAGTCGGCCTGGGGGACCGGCTGGACGCCCATCCCCGTCAGCTCTCCGGCGGGCAGCAGCAGCGGGTCGCCATCGCCCGGGCGCTGGCGATGCAGCCCAAGCTGATGCTCTTCGACGAGCCGACCTCGGCGCTCGACCCGGAGCTGGTGGGTGACGTGCTCAACGTCATGCGCAGCCTGGCCGAGGAGGGGATGACCATGATCGTGGTCACCCACGAGATGGGATTCGCCCGCGAGGTCGGCGATTCGCTCGTGTTCATGGACAGCGGCTTCATCGTCGAGGCGGGCAAGCCGCGCGACGTCATCGGCAACCCGCAGCAGCAGCGCACCAAGGACTTCCTCTCCAAGGTGCTCTGACCCGCCGGCCACCCGCCCGGCGTCAGGTAGCAGCCGCGGCTGTTACCGTCTCCTCACCGGCAGCCCACCCGGGAGGAAGTCCCATGAGCGAGATCGGCGACAACCTGGCCCTGCTCGTCGCGGCCTGGACCGGCATCTTCCGGTCCGGAGGCGGCGAGGCCCTGGCGGGCATCCTCGACGAGAAGGTCGTCTGGCACGGTCTCCTGCCCGATCTTGTGTGCTCCGACCGCGCGCAGGTGCTGCGCATCCTGGACCGCTTTCGCGCCCGTCCGCGCCGCATCACCCGGATCGAGGCCGAGGAGTTCGGCGACCGGGTCGCGATCAGCGTCGAAGGCCCGGACTTCCCCGCCATGACCGACGCGGCCGAGACCCATGTCCTGGCGCCAGGGGCTCCCCGCTCCCTGGTCTTCACCTTCCGGGATGGGAAGGTGGTGAGGATGGAGAGCCTGCCCAGCCGCGACGCGGCGTTCGCGCTCGCCACCGCCTGAGGAGCCCCGAGCCGGCGCCCGGCCGGCCCGACCTCAAAGAGCGCAGCGTCCCTCGGCGAGGCCGCGGAGCCGGCGTCAGCTTGGCGGGAAGGGAGGGATTCGAACCCTCGGAGGAGCTTAACGCCCCTCACCCGCTTAGCAGGCGGGCGCTTTCAGCCTCTCAGCCACCTCCCCGGGAGCCGTCAGTATACGGGCCCCGGCGCCGGGGTCACCGCAGGATCATGCAGAATCCACAGTCTCGCGACCGCGCCAGCCGCGCCACGGCCAGCTCAACCATGCCGCGCTAGCGGCACCTCGCCCGGCATCCCCGCCACCCCATGACCATCACCCCTCAAAACCCGGCAGCCGAGTTTCAGCGGCGTCTGACCGCCGTGGCTGCGCGCCTCCGTGACCTCTCCCGGGGGCAGCTGGACGGCCGGACGGACCCCGACCCCGCCACCGGAGAGCGCTGGCAGGCGGGCCAGGTGTGGGCCCACCTGGCCGAGTTCATCCCCTACTGGATCTCCCAGGCCGAGCGGGTGCTCGCCGCGGAGTCCTCGGACCCCGTGACCTTCGGTCGCACCCGGGCGAACCCCGAGCGCGTGGCTGCCATCGAGCGTGATCAGCACCGCGGCACGACCACCCTCTGGCATGACATCCGGGAGGACCTGAACGACCTGCGCACCTTCCTCGGGGAGATCACCGCGCAGGGGTGGCAGGCGAAGGGTCTCCACCCGACCCGGGGTGCGATGCCGATCTCGCAGATCGTGGACGAGATGCTGATCGGCCACCTGGAGGAGCACGCCGCCCAGTTGGAGCACCTGCGCCCACGGTAGGCACAGGGCGGGGCCGGTCGGGTCGGTCTCGTGGGACACTAGTCGCCGGCGCGGAGGGATGCCGGAGTGGTTGATCGGAGCGGTCTTGAAAACCGCAAGGGCCGCCAAGCCCTCGGGGGTTCGAATCCCTCTCCCTCCGCCAATTGAATTCAAAATAGCTGATCTGGCTGTCAGCTTCCCGAAACCGGAGCCAGGTTTGCTCACGGATTGCTCACGCAGACTCGATGCCGCCCGTCGCTAAGAGGGCCCCGAGTCGCTCCATGGCGTCGGCCTTCAGCGCGGGTACGATCCCAGCGTAGGTGTTGGCGGTTAGGCTGATGGTGCTGTGCCCCAGCAGGGCGCTGATGGTCTTGAGATCGACGCCAGCGGTGAGCAAGAGGGTGGCGGTCCCATGGCGGAGATCATGGAAACGAAGACGGGGAAGGCCCGCTCGGGCACAGGCGGCCTGGAACTGCTGGGTGACCACCACGCCATGGAGTGGTTGCCCTAGGGCAGTCGTAAAGACAAGGCCAGCGATCGGCTCGTCCCAGGCCGAACCGCCGACCAGCTGGGCCCTCACCTGAGCGGCACGGTGCGACCGAAGGATGGGTACAAGCGGGGGAGGCACAGGAATGCTTCGTCGGGATGAGGCCGATTTCGGCTCGACCAAGTAGAAACTCCCACCGAAACGTTGGAGAGCGGTGGTCACACGCAGTCGGCCACGCTCGAGGTCGACATCGCCCCAGCGCAGGCCCAGGATCTCCCCCTGGCGAAGGCCGGTGCAGAGTGCGGTAGCCACGATGGCGCCGATTGGCGTTTGTGCAGTGGCGGAGAGGATCGCCTGAGCCTCATCCGGGGTCATCGGGGCCAGTGAACGAGTAGGAACGTGAGGAGCGGTGGCAAGCGCCGCCACATTGCGCGAGAGCAGATCCCCGCGTATCGCGTCGTTCAGCGCCTTCCGCAGGACGGCCCGGATGTGGCGCACGGTCATGGGCGCGCTTCCGGACGCCAGCCGGTCAGCGAGGAGAGTGTTCACCTGGAGCACGGTGAGACGCGTGAGCCTGACGCCGCCAAGCTGCGGGATGACGTGAAGGGTCAGGATCCCCCGATACCGCCTCGCGGTGCTCGGCCGCACCTGCACCGTTAGACCACCGAGCCAACCGTGCAAGTACTGCGCGAGAGTGAGACGTTCCGGGCGCACGCCGACACCGCGGTCGCGCTGGGATAGTAGGTCCACGAGGACGCGCTCGGCTTCGCGCTTCGTGCCGTGGACCGCCCGGGACAGCTGTCGGCGGCGGCCCGTCTGTGGATCTGGCCCCAGGTCGATGACGACTGTCCAGGAGCCGCGAGATCGCTTCGCGAGGTGCCCAGGCATTCGAACCTTACTCCACCGCGACGCAGCTCACGAGCGCGGGGGGCTGAGACGACGGGTACGTCGTCTCTGGCCAGGACTGCCCGGGCACCACCGACACTCCCCGTCAAAGTAGCGACGCATCACCAGGTCCTCCAGTCGGTCGGCAAGCGTTTGCCTGGTCTCGACAGCTCGGACGTGAAGCTGGCGAAGTGCAGTCGCCAAGGGCCACTCGGACAATTGGGCGTGAAGAGCTTCGAATTGTTCCTTCCGAGTTGCAATCTCCGAATCGGTAAGGCCAGCTCCGTCGATGACGCAATAGGCCCCCCACCAGATACCAGGACCGGGGTTGCGCGAAGACCACCCGAGGCCCAAGCTCGATCTCTGGCCGCTTCGGGCGTACCGCACGGCAGCATCGTCCCGGAGGGCGAGCACGGCTCCCTCGACGCTGAGACCGCGGGGCTCCACCTCTCGGGAGAGCTGCTTCTCTAGGTCCTGAATGACATCGAACCAGCCGCTCGCGATGACCTTCCATTCATCGAGAAGGGGTGACAGACCGGAGCCCATCGTGTGCTTCCGGAGCGCTTCCAGCCGCTTCGCTCCCGCCGTGAGCGGCCTAGGGTCACCCAGGCGCTGATCCTGGGATGTCACTTGAGCAAGGAGTGTCTTCGCCGTGCCCAGCAGGTCCTCCTCCTGGTGGGCATTCATGGCCGCCCGAAGCAGATCCCGCCGTATGGCAACGCGGTCCTCAAGATCCGCCAGACGCCTCAAATGGTCCTGTACCGTCCGAGTCTGGACGTTGTCCTGCTCCGCGATCTCGCGGGCAGTGGCCCCAGCACGCACCCGGACGAGCCAATCTTGAGCCTGGCTTTCGGTGACCCTTTTCCCGCTATAAGAGCGTTTGTAAGGCGCGCTATTACGCATCTTCACGCACCTATTCACTACAAGGAGCCGCTTAGGCATCCACTAGACACGCTGATCAGCATAATCCACCCTGGTACCCGATGGCAAGGAACAGCCCTGGCGAGCACAGGCTCACCCTCACCGTCCCGGAAGCGGCTGTCCTCCTCGGTATCTCACGAGGTTCCGCCTACGAGGCGGCGCGGATCGGAACCCTCCCAGTACGGCGCATCGGGAGACGCTTGGTCGTGCCCCGAGAGGCACTGACTACGTGGCTGGCCGGCGCGGGTGAACCGATCGAAGACCCACGGGCCAAGACGCGGCCGTGAGGGAGATGAGGCGCCATCCCGGGGGCGTCAGTGAGGTTCGCGGTGATGGCACGTGCCCACGTCGGCGGCAGCTAGACCATGTTCCGATCCCGGAGGAGGTGCCTCGGCGACTGGCGGAGCAGTCGGCGGTGAGGCATGTCGTTTACGACCCCCCTCGCATCGGACTGAACCCGTCGCCGAAGATGATGACCTCATGATCGCGCGCCGGTCCAACTCCATCCCCCTGGCACCGCCATCGGTGACAGGGTGGCGAGCTCCGCGCTCCCCTGCCCGGGGGGTACCACTCCCCTGGCCGCCACAAGCGTGGAGAAGCGCCACGTTGGCGGCTCCTGTGCCACGTGCGGGTGATCGTTCTGATGATGAAGGGTGGACGGGGACCCAGATAAGCGCCCCAACCCCCCAAGCAGAAGCCAGGAGAGGCGCACGCTTCCCGGGTGGTTCGTCGATGGTGGCCGACATCAGCCGTGCCCGGTGTCGGCTTCGCACGCCCACGGAGCTGCAGTACCCAGCGGGGTCCACCCCTCACGACTTCCCAGGTGGTGCGCTTCTTGGCCGCCTCCAACGCGCGCGCGCATTATGCGCGGCCGCGCGCGCGCGCGAGGGGGAATTCGGGTACCCCTGGATGGCCCCCTACCTGGACTAACAGTCCGGACGTATACCCGGACAGGGAGGAAGCTTGATGGCAGCCAAGAGAAACCAACCCCCGAGTCGGGCGCGATACGCAGCCCAGCACCCCACCGTTGGGGTTCACTGCGACTGGGAAACCTACCAGAAGCTGGTCGCCCTTCGTGAACGCTCCGGCCTGTCCTTTGGGCAGTTGATCAAGCAAACGCTCGGCGTCGCCGAGAAGAACCTCGACACCGTTCGGACACGTGCTTACGCGGAGGGCCTTGAGGCGGGGCGGACGGCTGGATGGACTCACGCACGGAGCTTGTACCGGCTGACCTACGCCTGCTCCATCTGCCAGGTCCCCATGGACATCCAGGTCGGCTCTGAGGATGCGAAGGTCGCCGTGGCGGCAGTCGTCGAGGAGGGTTGGGCGCATGCTGAATGCCTCAGGCGCGTTCAATGAGCGCTGATCCGGAGATCGGCAGCGCCGAGATCGCCGGCAGACGCGTCGAGAACATCATGGACAGCGGTGACGACGCTGACCGTTGCCGACCGCACCATTTGCAAACCGGCCTGATCGAGAGCACCAGCACGCGGCTGCGGCGACGACCGTGCCAGTAGATCCTTGTGGGCGGGTCTGTGCGCTGCCGCACCGGCCATTCGCCCGGGGCCGACGGGCCACCACCCTCTCTGCGGCCGTGTCACGGGGGACTCGGTGCCTTCGAGGGTGTTGGAGGTGCCGGGTCCGATGAGGGTCACGATCTACGCGCGGGTCTCCACGAGAGACAAAGACCAGAACCCGGAGACCCAGCTCCGACCCCTCCGCGAGCATCTCGGCGGGCTTGGGAACGTCGAGTTCGTCGGGGAGTTCGTCGACACCGCGAGCGCCGACGACCTCCGGGGTCGTAGGGACTGGAGGCGGCTGCTCGAGCTGGTCAGACTTCGCCGGGTTGACGTCATCATCGTCTGGCGTCTCGACCGGGCCTTCCGATCGGTGGTTGACGGCGCCACCACGCTGGAGACCCTGCGCTCGTGCAGCTGCGGCATTCGGTCGCTCCAAGAGCCCTGGATCGACACCACAACCGCGTTTGGCGAGGCCCTCTACCACATCACTATCGTCTGGGCGATGTTGGAGAAAGCGACGATGCGCGAGCGGATCAAGGCCGGCATGGAGCGCGCCCGGGCCGAGGGCAAGCTGGTCGGCAGGCGGCCCCGGACCCAGCCGCTGACCGAACACCCCCAGTGGCCTAAAGTGGTCCGGGGCCTCGAGCTTGGCCATCTAACCCGCGCGGAGGCGGCGCGGAAGCTGCGAGTGCGCAGGACTACGCTCGTGGCTGCGCTGAAGAAGCTCCCAAAGGGGGGTCTCTCTTCCGCGCCTCCCGATGAGATGAGGAGCGTGAGCTAACGGAGCGGTCCCGAAGGACTTCCTTGCGGACCGAATCGCTCGCGCACGCGGCGACACCATGTCCCCGGCGGCTGCCTGCTTGGCGGCCGCAGTGAGCCTCAGACAGCCGAGAGGTCCCGGCGCCGCCCGCTCTGCTGCAGCGGCGGGTCCAGACCGGCGCGGTCACCGGCGATTGGCAGGGCGACCAGCCGCCCCACTCCGGCGTATCGTTCTGGCGTCCCAATGCCCGCAACGGCTCCTGCAGGCCTCGCCAGCTTCCGGACTTGGAGATCCCACGCCCAGGCGGCGTGGCCGGTATTCCAGCGGCAGCGGATGGAGCGTCTCGCCGAGGGTCATCGCTACAGCGGTCAACCCCAGACACCGATCAGGCGTATACGATCAGCTGGACCGACCGTTCCAAAGCGCTCGCGCTCTTTGACAAGGTCCGCCCAGATCACAGCACTCCTCGGCGCGCTCGGCGGCGCACCGA
>Ga0187884_10000982_pt1 | contig 27071 bp, 31 predicted proteins | sample June2016WEW_20_4_FD_132983 | JGI IMG/M metagenome (GOLD analysis project Ga0187884, IMG submission 132983) | Peatland microbial communities from SPRUCE experiment site at the Marcell Experimental Forest, Minnesota, USA - June2016WEW_20_40 | ecosystem: Environmental > Terrestrial > Soil >...
TGAATCAGGACGGTCCGCGAGCCGTCAGCCTGCACTGCATCGGTACAGTAGTGCGCGCGGAGCTGGCCGACAGCAGCCTCAATGACAAGGCCGCATTCCAGATCGCCGCCACGCTGGAACGCTATGAGTTCGTGCGCGAGAGCTGACGGTGCGCATCCCGCTCTTTCCCCAGAACGCTTGCGGCGTCCGTACCAGGTTCGCTTGATGTCCCGGCCGCCCCGAGGTAATGTCCACATGGCTACCGATAATGCCCATTATCGTGTGGCTTCAATGGGGCCGCGACCGCGCGGTCGCGGAATTGCCGCAGAACTACGGTAGCCGGCATGGCCTGAAGATCGCTTCAATGGGGCCGCGACCGCGCGGTCGCGGAATTGCAGCTTCGCCGCTCGCGTTTGCTGCCACAGTTTCGAGCTTCAATGGGGCCGCGACCGCGCGGTCGCGGAATTGGACCGCGCGGCGCGCGACGGGGCGCTCGTCTCTTGGCTTCAATGGGGCCGCGACCGCGCGGTCGCGGAATTCGGTCTCGAAGCTGAGTTCCATCGAGTCCCAGACGGCTTCAATGGGGCCGCGACCGCGCGGTCGCGGAATTAGCCCGCCAACTATCCTATTCTGTTTTCAAAGACCTGCACAACCCGCCGCGAGCGGCCCCACGCGCCACGCGCGTTTCGCCGGCGCTCCCGGTCCGACGCCGCTGCAAGTTGTTCAAACCCATTCCACTTAGCCCTTGCGAGCGGTGCCCGCGTTTTCTCCGCCGCCCGGCCGCTCGCGTCCGTCATCGCGTGATGAAGACCGGGTAATCCCCGATCTCTCCCTCGATCACCCTGCCCAGCAATCGCGCCTGCACTTCGAGCAGACGGCGGTAGCTCACCCGGTAGTCGAATATCGGATGCGTCACCAGAGTATCCATCCTCAACTCATACGCATGGTAGAAGCTTCTCCGCCCGCCCGGAGTCAACGCCACGGCGTCGCCAGAGTTCATGAAGTCAGCCGCTGTCACCATGCGCGTGTTGATCGCGTTGATCACCGCCGAATCCACGATCAGCGGGCGAAATGGTTCCATCAAGTCCAGCGCCAGCGCCGGCCTCCCGAATCGCGGCTGGTGGTAGTATCCCATCATCGGGTCGAAGCCCACCGAGTAACACGCGATGGTCAGGTCCTTCGTCAACATGCTGTAACCCAGCGATAGAAGGGCGTTCACCGGATCGCGCGGAGGCCGCCGGTTGCGCCCCTCAAAGTCGAGCCGGAAACCCTCCGGCGTTTCCGCCTTGTCTCCGGCCTTCAGCATGCCCTCGAAAGCCCCGAAGTACAAACGCGCTGCGTTTCCCTCAATCCCAAGCAGTTCCTCCACACTCTCCGCCGCGTCTGCGCGCGCCGCCATCTCGATCATTCCACGCAAGCATATCTCCGGCGGCTCGGTGTGGTTCCGCAGCAGCATTGTGCGCTGGTTGCGAACTTTGCCTGCCACTAGCCTGCGCGCCAGCTTCAGGCAGAACCACGCCTCGGCCGCCAGTCGAAACTGCGCCTGCCGCAGGAAGACGTTCTTGGTCGCCATCCCCGTCGTGATGCCGTAAAACCATCCGCCTTGTGAGAAATAGCAGACCGGTATTCCCGCCTCGCATAGCAACTGCGTCACCTGTGTGGTCACTTGTATGTTCCCCATCAGGTTGAGCTGTGAGATCTCGATAGGCCGTATCTCCTGGCGGAGCGTCTCTTTCTCCTTCACCTGGAGCACTTCCCCGGAGCGCCCCACTCTCAGCCCCTGGGTGTTCAGGTAAACGGGACGCAGATCAGCGCGCGGCGCGATCAGGCGGCGCGTCTCTTTGAGCGGCGGTTTGCGGGGCACGCGCATTTCTTCGAAGAGCGCCAGTTGCCCAGTGTCGTCCTCGGCGGCGTTACACAACGTTGTAGTCTCGCCGGGCAGGCAAATCGAGTTGAGCGAGCAGCCGGGGCACTTGGGTGAATCGTCGAGGGGCAGCGGAATGCGGCCGGCTTCCGCCAGCGCCCACGCATCGCGGATGGCCGCCTCGGTATCCTCGATCACGCCACGGTCGAGCGGAACGCGCACGCGCTGCCGCGTGGCGGCGTAGAAAATCACGGCCTCCTCGACGCGGTACCCGTTCTCGCGCAGCACAATGGCCTGCACGGCCAGTTGCGCCCGGTCCGCCGGCCAAATCTGGAGCGCTCCATCCACTTCGTATGGCTTGCCGTGCTTGTAATCGACGGGCGTCACGCAGCCGCCGTCGACCTCCAGCAGGTCCATTTTGGCGATCACGCGGAGGCGGTCGCTCGAAAGCGTGACCGCCCGCGTTTCGAGGGTTTCCTCCGCGAGCTGCTCCGGCGATGGCAGGGGCTTGCCGCCCTTGTCGGCCCGTTTGTGCTGGAGTTTGCCTTCCACAGTGTCGGCACTTTCCTGAAACAGGCCCTCGACCCATTCATAAAAAAACAGCCTCGGGCAGTAAACGAACTCGTTGACCATGCGCGCGGGCATGTAGTCCGGCAACTCGCGCGCGGGCTGTGCCGGGAAGGGCGAGATGGGAAGTGTAGCCATGATTTACACCACGATGCAGGGCGCATCCACCGAGGAATAGGGCTTGCCCAGAGCCGTGATGACGCGGTCGCCGCGGCCTTCGGCGGGGCCCAGATACACGAACAGAACCTGGTCCTCTTTGTGGTGGATGATCCCCGACAACTCTCCCTTCAGCCGCACCAGATCGGCCGCGGTCAACTGGCATTCGAAAACCGAAAACTGAAGATGGTCCCCATACCCCCGCATAGTCTTGAACACCAGCCGCAGCCGCTTCTCATCGGCGATGTCGTAACTGACAAGGTAGGAGGATCGCATGGTTCAGTGACTTTCCAGAGAGCGAAACTGGCCCAGGCCGAAATGCGAGGAGTCACCGATAACAATCGGCCCCGTCACCGGCACGTCGAACTCGATAAGTAGATGAGATCCTGGCCGCACTAGGGGCGTGCGGGTTTGCTCGCGCGCGAAGCGGCGTTCGCGTGTTTCGTGCAGGCTAACCCAGACCGTCCTCTCCGGGTCCACGACAACGCGAGCCGGCGTCGGCCATCCGCCTGCCTCCAAGAGTTTTGCCGCGACCCGCTCTACCGTCTCCCCCGTCCGTAATCGTCCGTTCTCACGGAAACGCCGGCGCCCGACGGGTGGGACAAACGGTGTGACGCTTGACCAAACATGCGATGGTCCGCCGAAGTCGGAGGGCAGTGCTGTTCGCTCTGGCAACGGTACCAGCCGCAGCTTCCAGTCTGGCACCCCAATTTCCCAGGACACTGGCGCTTCGGATGCCTCTAGCATCGCATCGACCTCCGCCGCCGTGAATGGTTTGCCATGGCGCCAGACGATCAGGCGAGTGGGATTCCCTTCGCTGTCGGGCCGCAACAGGAAGTACGCGTGTGGATGGCCCTTCACCGCCGCGCCTGTTGCGTCCTTTCCGGTCAACAGGACAAGTTCGTCTTTCTGCGCCGCGCTAAGGGAGCCGTAGTGTGCGCGAGGACTACCGCTCATCCGCGCGGCGCTGGTCTGGATAACCCTGCCGCGAAAGCGCTCGGCAACGCGAACCCAGCGGGCCGGTGGCGGGTACACTCGTCCACCCACCGCAAACTGCATGGCGCGCAGCCCAGTAGGCGCAGTGCGCGCCGGCGCCCAAACTGGCGCCGCGGCTGGACGCGGTGGCAAAGACGCGAAGTACCACTCGGTTCCTGGCGGAATCGGATATCCAGCGAGCAACTTTCCGTCTGTGCAATCGAGCAGAGCGTCCATTCGTAAAGCAACTCCCGGCGTTGGGACAAGGACGGGGGAGTCGCCTCCCGAATCTTTCCGGTGCAGTATGCAGTTGGCTTCGACGCCAGCCCGTTCAATGTGCCGCATCCGGCAAAAGCTCTCCGCCCGCCCGAAATATAGCGTTCGGTCCAGCAGCGCCTCGAGCAACTGCGTGCGCTCCTCATCGAGATCTAGGTCAGGCCAGATCCATTTGACCGGATCATCCCCCGGCAGAACCCGATAGTGATCCGCCACAAGTGTTGTCTTGGGCGTCTTGTAGGCGGCCTTCTCCTTCTTTGCGTCCGTCCACGCAACCTCGGTTGGCTCGTACTGCTTCAAAGCAGGTCCACGCACCGAGCCCGGTGGCAGATAGAAAGACGGAGGAGACTGCGCGAGCGAGTTCAATAGCCGGTCTCGCACATCCGTCGGAGATGCGGTCTCCCGTTCGTATTGAAACCATCGTGCGGCCAAAGATCGCAGAAACCGCCACGGCGACGGCGGCCACTCGCCAAATGGATCCTCAAACGGGTTCTGATTCCACCGCGTAGCGTGAAACCGTCCCAGAGGATAGCTCTGCTCTATTACCAAAGGCATCGCTGGTTCCTTCACTCCTGGTCGGCTTCGGGGGCATCGTCTTGCGGTGCGTCGGCTTCGGCGCCCTCCATTACAGCCGCTTTGAATAACTTTGAGGCTGGGTAGTAAACCTGAGTAACACCAGCGGCAAATGCGCATCGGCCGATGCTGGCCTTGATGTCCACCGTTGGAAGCGATGTCACTGCCTGTTGTCCAGCAACGACGGACACTGACTGACACTCCAGGTGGCACTGCGTGCGATACCGGAACGGGTGGTCCAGCAGGCGCCTGAGCTTCCAGATCGCCAAATCCAGCAACAACGCTTTCTGTGACGCGTTCAGCCCTAACTCTCCGCGCCCGTAGGATCGCAGCAGCGCGAGGTCAATGATGAAGGTCGCGCGTATCTCTTGAGCCGTCTCCTCGTCCACGCTGAAGATCGGCTGCCCCGAAGTGGTTTTTCCCAGGCGGTCGAACTTCACTCCCGACCGTCCGACCCGCGCAGCCCCGAAAGCCTCCAAATAAGCCGTGAGAATACGGCTGATCTTGATTTGTTCCTTGGCGAAGAGTACTCCATGAAGAAGGGAATTCGGGTCGTAACGGAAGATCGTTCGATAGATGGTCCACCAGTTGTCCGGATAAACGAAGTACCGCTTGTCCGTTTCCACCTCCTTGATCTCGAACTCTCTCCGCAGCCGGGCCCGAAATGCCTCGCCGTCCCATCCCGCCTCGATCTTCTTCTTCCCTTCCTTGCGTGCCTCATGCCAAACCGGATTGAGCAGACCGTCCAAGAAATAATCTGACGCCAAGCGATGACCCTCCGTCAGCGTTGTGCAGACCACGCGGTCTCGCCTCTCGGATCCATCCCGGTCTGTTACGCAAGCGACATAGGGCAGGCCCTCCAAGTCGGCGTGCAGTTCGGCGTCCGTCGAACTCTGGCAGCACACCGTTTCCAGGTGATTTGCCATACTGGCCGGACTGTCAATGATGCAAACATCTTCGGACCGCCCGTCCTTGCGCGGCGCCTTGTAAATCACGTGACCCACCTCCGGGAAGCCGGCGGGCTGGAAGTGGTCGACATCGGCGACCGGTGCCAGTTTCGCTGTCACGATCAAACAGGCGGGGCCAGAGGTTCCCAGCAATTCGTCAACGTTCAACTGATTCGTTTCGCTCATAAACTCTCCTGTCTTTCTGCCCTTCGCGGACGAGGCTCCAGCCACCTCGCGATCCCGCCGGATACATCCGCGCTTCGCGTGGGAATCAACAGTGCCGCTGCCATTCGCTCGCCGTCGGCCTCGATCTCCGCCGGCGGAGTGATCGTCTGCCGGCCTGCTGCCAGATATCGGGCGCGCGCAGCGTCGATGGCTTGCGCCCAATCGCCGGACCGAATCAAATGCAAGAGCCTTCGCGCCGTAGCCGCCTCGGGTGGTTCACGTAACAGTGGTTGCCCGTCCAGCACGATCATGCGCGGATGAAACAGAGGGCGGAACAGCGCCTGCAAAACATAGAAGCTAGAGGCCGCTCCGAATCGCTCTGGGGCGCACTCGGAGTTACACCAGCCGATCAATACCATCGCCGGTAGCCAGCGCACGACGCTTTCCAAATCGATCGCCCCGGAAAGAAATGCTTCGATCATCCGGGGCGAGCAAGGTGCCGCTCCACCTAGCGGCAGTGGATCGAGCGGCTCCGCATCGGCAAGACGCCGTTCGACGATGTCAGCCAACACGCGCGCCGGATCGCCCAAATGGTAGACGGCCCGGTTCGGCCGGCTCTTCGAAAAGGAGCGGTTGCCCCACCGATCCTGGTCGGCGCCAACCACATTCACGAATAGCGGATTTTGGGAGCCGGCCCCGATGGACGCAATGGCTCGTGCGATCAGAATCTCCGGCGCAGGTGCAGGCCAAGCCGCATCGAACCAATTTGGATCAAGCCGAGGCACTGGGCGGGAGCGTTCGCGGAAGACACGGTTGTGATCGAGGCGGTCCTGAATGGCAGCGAGCAGCAGCAGAAGGGACTGCCATCGATCCGGGTTTTCCGGCTGTTCGGCGACTCGAATCAATGCGCCTTCCACTGGTCCGCGAAGCCCGCGAAACTTTGCACGCTGGGTGCTGGAAGGAGGCTCCGGCAGAAACTTCATCCAGTCGAGCAGTGGTAGTAGCAGGCGGCTCTCCCTCGGAACGCCATCCGCCACGCGCACCGTTTCGCCCGGAATCGCCTCGAACACCTGAGCGCTTGTCGTTTGGCGCAGAGAAAACCGAACGAAGGCAGCCACCCCACCATCTACCCCAGCGGAGCGAGCCGCCAGCGCAAACTCGTGGGGCGATCGCGCGGAGCGATCCCCCACCCGAGCCAGCCCTCGCTCAAGCAGCGCTTCCAATTCTGCGCAATTCGCGGGATGTTCCCACAGCGGCGCCCAGAATTCGGCCCGAGTCAATTTGATCTCACCGTCCGTGGCGGGCGATGGCCCGTCGCAGAGGAATGGAAACACGGCGTAAGGTCGTGCACGCGATCCCATCCGCCGCCCCGTGCCACCGCGTAATAGACGCACCCCTTCCATGGCCAACAGGAACGCCCAAGGGGAAATCCATCCTTTTTCGCGGGACGGCTTCTGACCACTGTTGAATCTCTCGTTTGCGTACACGAACCAAGTGCCGGCTGATTTCAGGTCAGGCAGCGAAGCGGGTTCGGCGAAGAGCGCATTTCGCAACCAGCTTTGAACCGACCGCGGGGGCTTGGTGCGCACCAGCTTAATGGCTTCGCTGAACACCCCCACCAGATCGCGCCGGCCCACATTTCCGCCCGTCCCAACAAGGGGATTGAACTGCCTCTTGGTGCCGCACCCGACGATGTGGCAGTCTAGCAGTCGAACACGATCAATGTCAGGCTCCTGAGCGCGCGCGGTCTGAATGCTTCTATCAGTTTTCTTATCTGCCTCCTGCGCTTCTTTCCACCATCTTTCATACGGCGAAGGTCTCCACTCCTTCAGCAAGAACTGCTCCACCGCGCCTGCATCAATCGACTCTTCCGCCAATACGAAATGTCCGCGGCGCCAACACCCTCGGACATTCGGCCAACGCCGCGATGCTGCCGCCAAAAGGCCAAGCCCCGCCAAATAGTTTCCCAGGCAATCCACACGAACTCCCTCGCAATGAACGGCCCTCAGAAGTTCACTCATTGCCTGGGCCTCGCGCAAGGCTTGCGGCTTGCTCTCACATCGGCAGCCGCGGCAAGCGCCTCTAGATAGGACAGTCGAAACGGCCCCAAGTGACGGGGTTCGTTTGTCGGCACGGCGTCACAGGGCGACGAATCGCCCGACGCTTCCGGACCCAATAGCTCTGCCACCATCCCCACCCAACTTGGCGACGCCACGAGAAATCCGTTTTCGTCATCGCTCCACTTGCCCGTCGCTCCAAAAGCGCGGCAGGCCAGATTCAGTGCATACTCCACATCGAGCCATCCATCCAGTGGTGGCAGTTTGTCGCCTTCACGGATTCCAAATACGTCCGGAGCACCAGGCAGCCGGCTCCGCAACACCGTGCGCACCTTACCGTGATGGGCCGCTACCAGATACACGGCGAGCGCCGTCCATCCTTCGGCCGCACCGCGCCACTGGTCGAAACAGTACAGCGCGCTCGCCGCTTCGTGCCGCATGCCGGGACGAAACGATGCACCGAAAACGCGCGGAAACTTCGCCCATGGACCGGCTCCGGGTTGCCCATTCTTCGGCACGGCGTCCCTCCACCGGGGCTGATTCTTGCCCACGTCGTGCCATCGTGAGGCCAACACCACCGCCGCCCCTTCGAGGCTTCCGGCAAGCGTAGATCCCCCAACCAGCGCCACCGCCTCGGCTTCGGTGTCTCGCAGGTGGCTGGTAAGCAGATGCCAATCGCTCGCGCTCCAGGGATCGCGGGGTGTGGCATCCGGTGCGTTCCCCGGCCTGTCGGCTATTGTCGGCAGGTCATCCTCGTTGCCCGTCCATCCCAGTTCGTCGCTGTAGCCGCCGTCGCTGCGGTCGAGGAGCAGTGTCATACCGGGGCGGACGTCCATCGCGCCGCGCGGCTCCCATTTCTCCGTCTCGCTGTTCCACTCCCTGGCTTTGTGATCCTTGACGAATCTCCGAAACTCATCATTGACGGGCAACGGGCAGAGCTCGTCCGTGAGTGGCGCCGGCTCGTCGTCGGTTGGCTTCTCGCGCCAGAACACATACACGGATGTGTCCCTCTCAGAGTCACGCACATACGACGAAATGTCTGTGAAGCCCCCGGCCAAGTCCGGCTCCGTCGAGAACAGGCCATGCAGGTCATGCTCCCTGATTACATGCGTGAACTCCTGCCCGAGAAACGAACCGAGCTGTTCCAGGCTCGCAATGCTGCCGTTCGTCAGTTGCTCCAGTTTGGTGCGGGCATCTTGTAACTGCTCCGCCTGATAAGGCGATGCTTGCTTGGCCGGCAGCGAAACCCAACGGACCATAGCTTTCCCGTTCTGTGTCCCTCCGCGATTGCACCGCCCTAGACGTTGGACGATGCTCGCCCACGGCGCAAGTTCGGTGATCAGCGTCTCGGCCGATAGATCGACACCGGCCTCCACCACCTGCGTCGAAACCGCGATCAGCCCGGTTTCCTTCACGCGATCAAGCCACTCTGCGTCCTGTCCGTCGCACTCAACTCTTTCCCCTCGGAGCACCTTGTCGGCCGCGAGCAGTCTCCGCACACTCCGCTTACGGTCGGGCGGGCGGAAACGGCTGTGGATCAACAGCGATTCCGGGACGGGTTTGACTTCGCCGTCTGTCTTCTTTCCATGCCGCGCTAGGATCGGTTCAGCAAGACGGAAAGACTTGTATAACTCTTGCGCGCGTGCCACTGTGTTGCGTACAACGAGCGTTAATGTGCGGGGCCGGTGCAGATTCCTGACCTTCGTCCCATCCAATGTGTCAAGACGATCAATCGGCTTTGTTGCCTCATAAACGGATCTAAGCGGGCCGTCCTTGTCCGCTTCTCTCAGCTCGATGGGTTCGATTCGTTCCGGGTCCTTGTAGTCCGCGGTCTTCAGCCATGTGCGACCAGCAGTCGCCGACATCCACCACGTCGCTGTGGCAGCACCATAGGTAGTCCACTTGCGGCGCAATGCCTGCAACTGAGCGGTGGTTCCGAGCCCGTCGCCCATCAACTGCACTTCATCGCACACCCACAAACAGTCGTTGTTCAGCAGCCCGAAGTGGACGGGCCAACGGTACCGGCTCATCGCATAGCCGCGGTTCAGCGCCCGGCTGAGCAGCATATCCTGCGTCCCGACGAGAATCGCCGGCTTCTCCGGGTCGAATTCCCACTCTTCGTCGATTTCACCGCCCATCAGTGTGTATACCTGCGTTCCTGTCTCCGACTTCTGCGCCCAGTCCCTGGCGAGATCCCGCGTCTGCTCCACCAGAACCCGCATCGGCAGACAGTAGACCAGTCGCGTTGGCGTGTGTTGCGGGTCAATGCGCCGCCGCCATAGCCAGGCGCCAATCACCGCTGCCGTCTTACCACAGCCGGTCGGGACGCGGATCAGACGATCTCCCACCTGTAAATCGGCTAGGGCGCCCTGGTACGGATGAGGTAGATGACCCGTGATGCTGCAAAAGAAACTTTCGAAGGGAGTCATTTCTCAGCGGTTGGTTAGGTGCCTCCCGGACCAGTTCCGGAAGCCACACGCGCGTCCGGACAACGCCGCGAACAGGCACCTGAAGTACTGTCCCCTCCGGGGAAGACAGTGTTTTGACTATACGCCGATTCATCCATCAGGTAAAGCCTCGTGCCCAAGGGAGTCTTCCGCGGCGGCGCTGTGAGTTGTACGGCGATGCCTACGCCACGATATTCCGCAATATCGTACACCAACTTGCCGTCCCGCCTAGGCCGTTTCGGCCGCCAGATAGGGGCAGATAGGGGCAGATGTCAGGTTCTGGCGCAAAACTCGGCCGGAAGAGGGATCGTCGGTGCCACGGACCACCCCGAAAACCGCCGCCAAAGCGTTGCCTGTTTCGTTAAGCCAGCCTGGAAACCGTCGCTAAAACGCGCGGAAAACCGAAAAACCGTACAGAAAACCCGTCCGAAGAACCGTAAAAACGCCCGATGACGGTTCGAATCGCCATTAGAACCTTGAATATGTGACGATTTTTCATATGGTTGGCACGGATATCGGTCCGAAATATGTCGGGGTGGGCTCTAGTTTGGAGTGTGTTCGAGCCATTCCACAGGGTGTGAGCGAATCTGTGAACCTTGCTCAAGAATATCCGCCCACTTCGGGTCATCGTCCCTGAAATTGAGGAAGGTTCCGACTGTGCCTTGGTACGTCCCCTTGGCAAGAGAGACCGCATCGCCTTTCCGAAATGTCGGCACTCGAAAAAGGTCGGGTGATTGTAGAGTGTGGAAGCGCAGCATAACATTCCGTCCGTTCTGGCAGGAGACATCAGGGACGGACGGCTCGGCGTGCCGGTGAACCGCTATACCGCACGGCTCTTGGTGGGAGATGCCAATTCCAGTATAGCAGGTTTAGGACATGGCGGTCTGATAATGGGTTGCCAACGCACAACTCCTTCCACTGCACTGCGGGTCACGTTCTCACCGTCGCCTAGCGGGATCCGTCAATGCCTTTCGAAAAAGTCGGGGATTTCCAATTTGCGGTCGGTCGTCCGCTGACCTCCCCTCGCGGAGGGCTCTAAGCAGGTTGTCGCTGAAGCATCTGGTGCTTTTACGAGGCGCATACGTTAGCTCCATAGTTGGCGACAATCGCATAGGAGCCCCAGCGCGGCGGGCGCGCTCAGTAAACGAGGGGCGCTGGACGACAACTGAGACTGGCCCAGAGAATTTCGGAAATGGCAAATCGGAGTTGGGTTTCTTCGTTCCTCAGAAACTGCGAGCGCGGGCGTGGGGAGTTGAACGTGGTTGCTGCGCGATCCAAGCATAGAGCGCGTGCCGCGTGATCCGCAGTCTATTCTCCACCAGGATGCTAGGGATCTTGCCCGACTGAACCATTTCGTAAGTCTTTGTTCGGCTGAAGCCAATCAGTTTCGCAACTTGATTGACGCTGAAAAGCAAAGGTTCAGCCGAGCCGCCATGGTTGCGCATGTGCCTCCGGTCGGATGCTTGCAAATACTCATCGAGGGCGTCCGATGTTGCCCAAGATAGCGGATGCATTAGAGTCTACCTGAGTCCGAGCTCTCACTCAGCAGATAGTGTCCGCTGGCGTCCGATACCGTCCCTATACTATACAGTACTGTACTGCCGACTCGCCATATGCAGCCGTCTTCCGCAACCTCTTACCGATTTTGCAACCTGGTTTTCCGGCTTGCATGCCGGCAGTACACGGCAGCGCGCGGTTTGCGGAGTTACTCTTGCCGCCCAGGGACGCTGCGCGCGGATTTTGCCATGGCCGCCGATGTAACGGTCACCCTCGGCGACCTTCAACGTGCCGCCAGCCAGCTCCATCATTACCAACTCGCCGCTGATCCCGACCTTGCCCGCGCTCTCCCCAACGGTGCTGGCGGTCGCCGCCATCGGCTTGCTCGCTCTGGAGGGTCCGTGGCGGCGCGCTGGAGAAACCGTCCCGAGACAAGGCGCCCGCTTCCTGATTCGGTCCATGCCGGCGCCACCGTCCCTACTGCTCGTCCTGCCCCAACTCCCGCAGGATTCCCGCCAGCGGCGCCGCAAGGTCGCTCGATGCCGTCTGCGAAGTGCTCGCTTAGGGTACTTGCCTTATACTCTTGGTTGAGAGGCCGGATAGCCTGATCAGTGAACCGCAACATTCCCGACGCCTTCCGACCCCTCAAATGTATCGGGAATTAGGGACGCCGAGAGAAGGACGTTGTTTCACAATATCTATTCCTCCTGCAAGTCCTTTCGGGATCACAACTGGAATGATTTCTTCGGTGATCTGCGTCAGGACCAGGAACCATACATTGAAGCCGAGCTCCGGAGGAGCTACGCTAACCCGCTAGGGCCGGAACCATACTTCTACAGAATCCTTCCGGTGACCCTGACCCCGGAGTCATGCGAGAGCTTCCTGAGGTCTACCAACCTGCCCATCGGAGCACGGGACTACTACCTCAGCAAGCTCTTCCAGTTTCTCTACTTACCACTTGAGCTGAAGTTCCTGCTTGAGGATGATGCAACTGAGGTCAGCAAACGTCTGGAAGAGTTCCTCGATGCCATCCCACCCGAATGCATGGAGAGGCTTGCAGAGTTCGACTGGTCTCAATTCTACGATGACACGTTGCGTTACGAACTGCACGACGTATTGCGCCGTCTGCCCCTTCACCTGCCCATTCCTAAACGGGGGCCGTCTTCGGAGAAGATGACGAAGAAACGGTGGGTAGATGAGAAGTGGCCCGGCCGACTGAAACAGGCACGCGGAACCGATCCGCAGAAAGTGGCCGCCCAACGGTGTGGCGTTAGCATCGAAACCTACAAAAAGTGGGAACAGGGTGTGAGGCCACCGGCGCCGAGATGCATGGACGCGGTACGCCAGTTCACAGCCGACTTCAAATCTGAGACGTGACTCCGGTCCCCGGAGCGCCAGCCCGCCGGATCACTATCGCAACGCGACGCGCCAGTTAGTGGCACCCTATCAATCAACTGAAACGTTCCTACCAAAACCGCGCCGTAACCTAACGGGTCTCAGCCCGCGACCCCACAAGACCCTTTCGCAGACCCGTCGTCTGAGCGCATCTTTGGGAGGTAGGTTGTGATGAAACGCAATCTGCTGATGTTATAGGAAAGCTCGTCGGACAAACTTGTGAAGACTCTCAAAATCCAAATTGAGCACTGGCCGATTGAGAAGTTGATCCCAAGCGACGCCAACCCCCGCACCCACTCCCCCAAGCAGGTGGCGCAGATCGCCGCCTCCATCCGGCAATTCGGCTTTGTCAATCCAATCCTCGTTCGGCCGGACGGCGGGATCATCGCTGGTGAAGGGCGTCTCCGGGCGGCTCGGACGCTGGGCATGCGTGAAGTTCCGGTGATTGTGTTGGCGCACTTGTCGGAGGTCCAACGGCGCGCCTTGGCCATCGCCGACAACCAACTCGGGCTCAATGCCAGTTGGGACGAGGAGATGCTCCGCGCACAACTGGCAGCCTTGCGGGACGAGGACTTCGACCTGGGTCTGCTTGGTTTCGACGACCAGGAACTGGCGCGACAACTGGCCGCGCAGGAGACCGCCGCGGGGCTCACCGACGAGGACGAAGTTCCGGACGTGCCGACAACCCCGACCACTAGGTCCGGCGACCTCTGGCTGCTGGGTCCTCGCAAGGGGCACCGGCAGCAGCGCGTATTGTGCGGCGACGCCACCGCCACCGCAGACACCACGCGGCTGCTGGCCGGCCAGCCACTCCCGTTTCTGATGGTGACCGATCCGCCGTACGGCGTCGATCTCGACCCGGAGTGGCGCGAGCATGCGGGGCTTAACCGGCGGACCCGCCAAGGCGGCAAGGTCGCCAATGATGATCGGATCGACTGGTCTGCGGCTTGGGCGCTGTTTCCCGGCGACATCGCTTACGTCTGGCATGCGGGCATTCACGCCGCCGCCGTGGCGCTGGGCCTGCAGTCCTGCGGATTCCAAATCCGCGTCCAGATCGTCTGGGTGAAGCAGCACTTCGTCATCTCCCGCGGCGCGTATCACTGGCGGCATGAGCCGTGTTGGTATGCGGTGCGGAAGGGGCAGCCTGCTCACTGGCGCGGCGATCGCACGCAGTCGACCGTCTGGGAAGTTCCGAACCTGAATGCGTTTGGCGGGGAGGGCGCAGCGGAAAACGAAGCGACCGGTCACGGCGCCCAGAAGCCCGTCGAGATCATGCGCCGGCCGATCCTCAACCACACGCGTCCGGGGGAGGCTTGTTACGACCCGTTTTTGGGAAGTGGCACCACACTGATCGCAGCCGAAAGCACCGGGCGTATCTGCTACGGCATGGATATCGATCCGAGGTATGTCGACGTCGCGGTGCTCCGGTGGCAGCGGTTTAGCGGCCGAGAGGCGGTGCTCGACGGCGACGGGCGGACGTTTGAGGAGATGGCGCGAGTGCGCCGGAGAGAGGTCGCATGAAGCGCCTTGCCAAGCGTGGTCCGCTAGCCGGGGAAGGAAAGGCTCTCACCCGGGGAACAGACAAAGAAAAGCCGCCGAGGCGGAACCCCGGCGGCATGAAGGAACCGAATCGTTGGGCTTCAGCCTTTGACCGAGTAGCGGCGCTCTTCGTCCTCGGCCTTGGTGGAGGTGACCGTCAGCCCCATCTTCTTGCCCAAGGCGCCGGAGAGGAAGCCCCGGACCGAATGTGCCTGCCAGCCGGTGGCTTTCCGGAGTTCCTTCAGGGTGGCGCCGCCGGAGCGCCTCAGCAGGTCGAGGACCTTGGCGGTCTTGCTGCCCGGCCGGGCGCCGGTTGCTTTCTTGGGCGACTTGGCCGACGTGGCGCCTTTGTTGCCCTTCTTCGCCGGGCTGGCCTTTGTGGCCCGACCTAGCCCTGGACGGCGCAACGTTGGCCCCGTGTGCAGCGACACGCGGCTTTCGGGCGGGCTTTGGCTCCTCAGCCGGGGCACCGGCTTCGGTGTTGGCGGTTTCTGCTGGACTGCCGTTCATAGTGCGTTCTCCTTGAGCGGTGATTACCGCGATCCCATGGATCACTCCGCTTCGCCCGATTTGCAAGCGAATTCCGGTGGGAATCCTCATGGGCGAAGGATTGGCGATGGCGGCGAATTCAGCCTCCCGGTAGGGGCAGATGGGGCCAGATGTTAGGCCACGGCGCAAAGTTCGGCCGCAAGAAGGAACAGGCGATCGTCGCCCTGCTCACTCACCGAAACGTGGAGGAAGCGGCCCGCGCGGTGGGGATCTGTGCCAACACGCTCCTGCGGTGGGTGAAGGAACCGGAGTTCGAAGCCGCTTACTGGGAGGCATGTCGCTCGGCCTTTTCGCAATCAATCGGGCGGCTGGAACAGGCTTCCAGCGCTGCCGTGACGACTGTGTTGAAGATTATGCTGGACGCGAATGTGTCGGCGGCAAATCGCTTGCGGGCCGCCGAGCTTGTCCTGGGCCAGGGGAGCAAGGTCATTGAGATTGCCGACATCGTGGCGCGCGTGGCGCAGTTGGAGCGGGCGGCAGACTCGGCTAAGAGACCACGAAAGCGTTCCGCGATTCTGACCTTGCCGAGCCAAAAGGCTTTACCCAGCCCGGCTGCCAACGCCGGTACGGATAACAGCGAGTAACACCATGGCACGGAAAGCACAGGCAAGCGCGGATGGGGTGGCAGATTCGCTCAGCGCCCGCATCTCCGTGCCGGAGATCGCGCGGCGATTGAACCTCGGTCGCCTGGCGGTCTACTCGATGCTGCAGCAGGGGATCATTCCCGGCATCCGCCTCGGCCGGCGGTGGATCATCACCCGGCACGCCTACTTGGCCTGGGAGCGCAAGTGCGGCCTTCGCGCGGCGACTGGACTTCGCCGCCCACCAGAGGTAGTGGTGTTGAACTGATGCCGGTCTTCAAGCGCAAGTACCGATCAGGGACAACGGTGTGGCGATACCTGTTCAGCGCGCCAGGTTCCACCGCGCAGGACCGCCGCTTGGTGGCGGAGGTAGGCTTCGCCAGCAAACAGGAAGCGATTGACGCCGAGGCGAAGCGCCGCACCCAGGAACTGCAGAAGTACGAGCTGGCGAAAGCCAACGCCACCGCGGTTGCCGCAGCCCTCCCCACCACACTTGCGATGTTGTTCCAGGAGTTCTTTCGCCAGCATGCAGAGGAGAAACTGGCTCCCAAGACCATCGAGCGGTACCGTGAGCTGGCAGCCTATCTCGCGCCGGAGTTGCTGGCCATACCTCTGGGCGAAATTACGCCACTCCATCTCAATCGCGAATGGAACCGGCTTTTAAAAAGTGGTGGGCACAACCGCAAGACCAAGCAGGCTCGCCCCTTGAGTGCGAAGACCGTCCGGAACGCTGCCGGTCTGGTGTCCAGCGCGTTCGCACGAGCGGAGAAGTGGGGGCTGGTCAGCAGCAACCCGGTCACGCACAGCGAGCCGCCGGTGCCGAAGAAGCACAGGGGTATCGCGCTCACCCCGGCGCAGCAGGCTCTGGTTTTCGCGTCGGCCAGCGGGCCGTGGTGCATGGCCACGTTCCTGGAATTCGCCGCCGCCACTGGCGCGCGGCGCGGCGAGGTCCTGGCACTGCGCTGGTTGGACCTTCAGGATGGCCGCGCCATCATCGCGCGATCGCTCACGCAGACGAGGCAGGTTTTGGAATTCAAGGGTACGAAGACGGATAGGCCACGGGACGTGAAAGTGCCGGCCTCGGCGCTCGCCGCTTTAGAAGCGCATCGGAAGCGCCAGGATGAATTCCGCCAGCGGTTCGGGCCTGCATACCGTGCGGACCTGGACCTGATCTTCGCCAACCCGGACGGAACGCCGCTGCGGCCGAATTCGGTTTCGTCGGTGGTTTCGCTACTGTTCCGCAGGCTAGGTCTTCCGAAGGGCGCGAGCCTGCACTCGTTGCGCCACAGCCACGGTTCGCACCTGCTGGCCGATGGCGTGCCGCTGCCGGTGGTGTCGGAGCGCCTGGGGCATTCCTCGGTCCGGACGACGGCGGAGGTTTACGCGCACGCGATCCGCGGCCAAGACGACGAGGCGGCCCTGCGGTGGGATGAGTTCCAGCGCCGGGGAACCGGGGATCGCGAAGAAAGAAAACTCCAGTGACGATCAGCGCCATCTGCGTGCCTCTAGGATTTCATACTTGCCGATAGCGTTCGGGTGCTTCGGTCGCAAGCCCGTTATTGGTGCCTGGACGATAAACTCACCATTGGGCGGCTGCCGCTCTTGACTTGTAGTTAACTCGGGACAGTCCACCGCAGTTAACGAGTGGCGTATTGTACCGGCTCCGGGCGGCGTGGCCTAATTCGAACTGGATCTATATCTTAGCTGAAGGTCGAGAGAATGTGCCGCCCAGTTCGGTTATTGCCGTTGATTCTGTGCCTCCTGCCGGGTTGGCTCTTGGGGCAGGTCGATTCCGCCGCAGCCGGATCGGAAAGCCACGGGAACAGCCTCCGACCGCTCACGGTTTTTCAGACCCGATACCGGCTCCGAGCCGGTGAAAGGGTTCAACTCGACGTCCCAATGGAAACAGCCGACTTCATACGCTCTGCGAAAAGGCGAACCGCGAGTCCTGGCGGGTTACCGAGAACCTTTGCAATAGGGCCGAATGTCGCGGGCGATCAGGTCATGCTTGGGGTGCCGCTCACTACCCCGCCAGGAGAGTACGCGGTGGCCATTTCAGCGATTAGCGGTTCAGGTGAAGAGCGGACGACGACGGTTTCGGTAACGGTTGATGCGTTGGCGACGGTTCCGGCAGACGCTACTACGCCTCCCGCGGTTCTGTTGGACGGCTGGCAGCCGCCTTCTCTCACCAGCTCATGTCCTATATCAAGCGATTCGTCCGGAACTTTTGGCAACCTTGAGGAGTACCTCCTTTCTCCGCCTGACCCAGCGATCTCGAATTACGCGGCTCCTCAAGTTTACTTCTTCGAGAATTGCACCGAATGCCCGAACTGCGCGATTGAGCAACTGGGCGTCGATCTGGGTGCGTTTCTGAACTCCATCCAGTACAGCGAAGGAACGCCGGTTCCTCAAGTCGATGTGATCGCGCACAGCATGGGCGGTCTTATCGTCCGCTCGTATCTGTCCGGAAAACAATCGGCGTCTGGGGTGTTCAGTCCTCCGTCAATGCCGAAGATACGAAAGGCGGTCTTCATCGGTACGCCCCACTTCGGCTCCTATCAAGCCGGCAACCCGCTTGCTGAAACCCTTTTTGCCCTGGGCAATCAGACGAACGAGATGAAAACCGGAAGCCAGTTTCTCTGGGATTTGGCAACGTGGAATCAGTTTTGGGATGATCTGCGGGGAATCGATGCACTTGCCGTGATAGGGAACGCCGGCACCGACGGAATCGTCCCTAGAACAAGCGATGGCGTTGTTGCGCTCACCAGTGGATCGCTGGGCTTTGCCAGATCGGGAAGAACACGGATCGTAGACTACTGTCACGTTCCAACCACCTCAGAGCTAACTGCGGGCGCCCCCACTTGCGTTGCGCCGGGGACTCTCACAGCAGCATCGGAGGCACTTTTCCTTAATTGCACCGGGCCTGGAATCGTATGCATCGATAGTCCGTCGCATCAGACCTACCAGATCGTTTCCTCTTTCCTTATGGACAGCGCGGCATGGCAGAGCGTGGGGACCTCCCCAGCGCAAGACCCATATTTGTCGAAGTACGGCGGAATGTTTGTCGCTGATGTCACTTCCGCCGATGAGTACGCCTCCCCTTTAAGCGTTTGGTGGGGAGCCATCGACCTTACAGAGGGAGCCGCAGGCTACTTCTTCTACAACGACATGGTCAGCGGTACGGGCACCTTCAACTTCGGATCATCTACTTGCGGGCCGTACACGGAGCCGATCGGACTCTATTCCGCGGTTCGATGCAAATTCGGTCCGAACGTGTATTCTGTAGGGCCTCTACTCTCCGGCACAGCGGTGCTGGTGCAATCTGGCGCGACGATTACCATCACCGGAGCGGGTTTTGGCGCGCAGCAGTGCGGAGTCTGCGGCGTGACGGCATCCAATCCGCAGTCCACTGCGCTCCAGATTTCGAGTTGGAGCGATACGAGCATACGGGCGTTTCTTCCAGCGGGTTTCGTGGGCATAGCGACAATCGGCGTGACAAATGCAAGCGGCTACGATGCCATCAATATCATGGCGGCTCCGGCTGCCACAATCGCAGCAGCGCCCGCGAGTCTGCAATTCGCCTATGCGGTGGGTGGGACGATTCCGGCGGCGCAGCCCATCCAGATCACTAATAGTGGTGGCGGCACGCTCACCTGGAGTGCCAACTCGACCGCGTCCTGGCTGTCTGTAGCGCCAGTATCGGGTACGGCGCCGTCAACGCTTTCCTTGCTTGTCTCGCCTACGGGCCTAGGCGCGGGGACGTACATCGGCAGCGTTCAGATCTCGGCTACGGGCGCATCAAACAGCCCCGTTTCGGTCGCGGTTACGCTCACCGTGGTTCCGCATGCGGCTGTACTCGCTGTCTCGCCCCAAGCCTTCACGTTCAACTACATGGTGGGTGGCGCCGTTCCGGCCCCGATCGAAATCTCGATCACGAACACGGGCGGCGCAGCGCTTTCGTGGGCCGCCTCGGCCAGCGCCGCATGGGTCGAGCTTTCATCTGCATCGGGCACGGCTCCGGCCACGCTGTCCGTCTCGGTGAATCCGGCAACCCTGGCGCCTGGGTCCCACTCGGCGACGGTGGTGATTACCGCAGCGGGTGCGACCGGCAGTCCGGCATCCGTGTCCGTAACGCTCGTGGTTCGTAACAGAGATCGAAACCCAGGTGGCGGGCGCAAACCAGTCTGAGAGGTGGCGCCGTTTAGGCCTGGTCTCTTCGCTGAAAGCGCCGAAAGAGCATCAATCATACAGTGCCATGTCGTCGCGCGAAAAGGTGCTTGACCGGTTTTGCCCCAGCGCTAGAAGAACTCGGGACGTTACTGCCAGCGCGACATTTCAGAGCTGCCAATCAAGCTGTCCGTGCCGACGGGAACGCCCAGCCGATCAAGCTCTGAGACGGGGTGTCCCACTACCCGCGCCAATTGGATCGGCGTCAGCCGCACGTCATTTTGCCGGAAAACCCCTCTGACGGTATCTGGATGAAGGGGCCGTTGCAAACTGTACACGAAAACTCCTCCTAAATCATTATGAGCCCATCGTGTTCTGGGCGCACGTACGGAACGTTTTAAGGTTGCTCACGTTCCAGAGACATTGCTATCGCGACGCATCGGAACTTCGCGAAAAACATGAGCCAAAATCTGGCTGTCAACGCTAAGGGTGGGGCCGTCACAAGACGGAGTTCTTTCTCTTGGCGCCTCGCACGTGCTGCCCCGTGCTGCCCCGCTGCCCGTAACTCTATGAAAACATGGTAGCGCTAACGGGAATCGAACGTGTATAACGCCAGTTCAGTCTAGTTCAGTTAGGTCTAAGTATTTCATTCTGCGTTCAGGTAGTTCAACCACGCTTAGAGAAAAGGCGCCACAGGTGGCCGACGTGGCAGCGCGGTGGCAGCGCACGGCCCCAAAAGCCCGTCTAAGTACCCCGCAAAGTCCCGCACGTAAAAAGGTACGCCTAAGAAAGGGAATCTCATTCCAGAGGGTGGTAGGGTATGCTGACTCAAACTAAGACTGCGCCGAAACTCCAAATCCAATTCTGGCGAATTGACCGATTCGTCTCTTACCCCCGCCAACTGCGCAAACATGATGACGCTGTTGATAGCATGTGCGCTAGCCTCCGCGAATTCGGGTTCAAGATTCCCGTTCTCGCGCGCAGCGACGGCGAAGTAATCGACGGCCAACTGCGTCTGAAAGCCGCCCGCCAACTGGGATCGTGGCCCGGGGGCGATACTACCCAAATCCCTGTGGTCCTGTGCGACGAGTGGACCCTGGCGCAGGTGAAAGCCTTCCGCCTCCTCGTCAACCGGTCGGCAACATGGGCGGACTGGGATGAGGAATTGGTCGCGCTGGAGCTGCAGGAATTAAATGAGGCAGGCTTTGATATCAGTCTGAGCGGTTTCGATATTGGCGAGATCGATGATTTCCTACCAATGGCGGACGCGGAGCGAGCCGATGTGGCGCCGCCACTCCCCGAGAAATCGGTGTCCCGCTTTGGCGACCTCTGGCTTTGTGGAAAGCACCGCGTGTTGTGTGGGGATGCGACTCGCCCGGAAGATGTCGATCGGCTTCTCGGCGGCCGGCAGCCGATCCTGATGGTCGCCGATCCGCCTTACGGCATCGAGTTGGATTCGGAATGGCGCGACCGCGCGGGCCTCAACGGCTGCGGGCCAGCAGAGGCCAGCTACATGAAGCATCGCACTGCGGGCCACACCGAGACGACTATCTCCGGCGACACGCGTGCCGATTGGTCGGAGGCGTTTGCCCTGGTGCCGAGTCTGCAGGCCGCCTACGTGTGGCACGCTTCCCGATTTACCAGGGAGGTGCTCGATGGTCTCCTCCGCATCGGCTTCCTCCACCACCAGCAGATCATTTGGGATAAGGGCCGGACGGTCCTCACGCGCACGCTCTACTGGTTCCAGCACGAGCCTTGCTGGTTTGTGCGCAAAAAGAACGCGCCCTGGTATGGCAAGGCCGGCGAGAACTCCACCATCTGGGCGTCGCCTTCGCCGAAGTTCATCATGGGCGGTTCGGAGGAGGAGAAGTTCGACCATCCCACGCAGAAACCGCTGGATCTGATGCAGCGACCAATCTTGAATCATTTGAAACGGGGCGAGCTGGTCTACGACCCGTTTTTGGGTAGCGGCACGACGTTGGCCGCCGCGGAGATGACCGGGCGCGTATGCCTCGGCATCGAGATTGATCCCCAGTATGTGGACGTGACCGTGACCCGGTGGCAGACGTTGACGGGTAGGAAGGCCACGCTGCTGGGGGACGGGCGGAGCTTCGCGGAAGTAGCCCGAAGACGCCGCCGGGAGGCCGCATGAATAGAGCCGGCGCAGCCCGTACGTTGTGGCCGTCGATGCGTGACACGCGGACCGGTGATCCTTACGCGGAGGGGTCGTGCCGGGCCGCGGCAGACCGCCGCAGAGCGTTGCGGTTGCCCCAACCGGCATCCCAGCAGGTCCGGGCCTACCCCAGGAACGGCCATCTTTGTGCCACAGTTGGCCCACGTTGGCGCGGGTGGGAGCACTTAGCCGTGATGGGCAAGGTGGCGAAACGGCGGCCCACAAAGCCAAAAAGCCCGCCACGGCCGGAGCCGGGCGGGCGGAAGGGTGGGCGTGTGCAGCTACTTATTGATCCGATATGTCCGCTCCCCTCCCTCGGGCTTGAAAGACTCGACGCTGTAGCCGGCTTTCTTCATCGCGCCGGCTATGAAGCCCCGCACGGTGTGCTTCTGCCAGCCCGTCTTGCTTATGATCTCGGTCAGGGTAGCGCCGCCCTTGCGCTGCAGGATCGCGACCACTTGGGCCGCCTTGCTGCCCTCGCGCGCTGCGCCCTTCTTAGGCTTGGCTTTCCGGGCAGGTTTGGCGGCCCTTCTCGCCTTGGTGGCCTTCTGGTTCTCCTGGGCTTTGGCCGACGCACCTTTAGCTGCCTGTGCGCCGACGCTGGCCTTCCGTTCCGCCTTCGGCTTCTCGGGCTCACCCAGGTGCTGGATGCGGGCCCAGATCCGGCGGATCGCCGCCTTCGGGTCCTTCAACTTGGTCACCGGCGTGTCGCCCGGCAGGCTGTTCCGAACCGCCAGCAACCTCTCCTTGGGCCAGCCGGCGGCCAGTTGTGCCAGTTCCTGCTGGCTGGCAAAGGACTGAGCGCCAGCGGCCACGGTGGCCGCGGCGTCGTCAGGTGTGGGATAAGCGGTGATGTTGTTGTCGGCATCGATGGTGAACGTACTCATTTGCAATCTCCTTCTGCGGTGGATTACCGCGATCACGACATCCATCACTCCGGTCGCGGACGGATGCAAGCGAATTCTGTAGGCACGAGGCGATGGCAAGGCGATGGCCGGTGGCGCAATTTGGCAGGTTTTGGCAGCTAATGTCACGTTTTGGAGCAAAATTCGGGCACACGCAAGAACAAGCCATCGTGGCTTTGATGACCTACGGGACCATCGAAAAGGCGGCCCGTACCCTGAACGTCAGTTCCCGGACGCTGATGCGATGGCAGCAGAAACCGGAGTTTCAGGCAGCGTTTCGGAAGGCCCGGCGGGACGCCCTTGCACAATCCATCGCTCGCTTCGCAAAGGGCGCGCCTGCCGCGGTGGCGACCTTGTTCAATGTGATGGTGGATTCGAAGACTCCAGCTGCGGTGCGAGTACGTGCTGCGGATAGCTTCCTGCATCACACCTGGAAGGCCATGGAGATTGACGCCATCGATGGTCGAGTAGCGTCAGCCGACAGCGACACGGACCCGAACGCAGAGCTGGGTAACGAACTGGCGGGCATTTTGCGCGGGATCGTTGAGAGTGCGGCCCCCAGCCGACGCGAGAGCGCGCGTGTTCCGCTGGAGGTGAACGCCGTTGAGCCGCGCCGTCCGGAGGCGGACCAGCTCCAGGAATTCCTCCGGGCGCGCTGCATTGTGGCAGCCGAAGGCGACGTGGAGTCCTGGAAAAGCGAGAAGTGCTGGGTGCCGGTGGCGGAGCTGTACCCGAACTATGCGGTGTGGGCGGCGGCGAATGGCGATCGACAGCGATTGCCGAAGGGGTCGTTCGAAAAGCGGCTGCACGAACTGGGCCGGGAAAAAGCGCGCGTCAGACCCGCCGGTGGGCGGGGGACCAAACAGGTTTGGGTATGGTTTGGCATTCGATTCAGCACCGCTGGGGAGGATGAGAGCGTGCCGTGTGACAAAGACGCGCCCGTGTGACAAGATCCTCAGTGGTTTTTGTCACACGCCGTCACACCGTCACGCCGAGGCGGATCCGGCATTCTTGCCACGCCAGCTTGAAGGGGAGTTAGCGTGAAGCCTGTAGATCGCGGAAAGATGCGATCTGCTTACCCTCCTCGGTGTGGACCAGTTGGTAGAACTCGCAGGCGATGCAATTCTCAAGCTTCTGTGCGAACGTCCCTTGAGCTTTCCCGCCGCACAGGGTGCCAGCCAACGCCCAGCAGATCCGCCCGCCCTTGCTCCCTGCGTTTAGGCCGTCAGCGCTTGCCTCACGAGCAGCCGGGCACACGCCGAACTCGGCAACTCGCGTTCCTCAGGGCTCCCGCCCGCACTTCTTAAACTCCCAACAATTTGTGCCCATTCTGCACTCCAAATCTCTTATCGGTCCAAACCAGCGGTGGCTTAATCGATTTCTTGGGGACCACACGATCGGTGGCTCCGCCCTTGGCGCTAGTTGGATAGCGATAATGCGGATTATTGGGCTGACTCCTTGATCGCACGCGGCCTAAGGCTTGGGGCGCATTCCCTTTAGCTCTCCTTCGAATCCGGAGGTTTTGAATCTCAGCGTTCTTGGAATACACTGTCCGGCGCATCCGAGAGGATTTGGGCTTCGATCTCCACCGTGATGGTCACCTTGGCATCCAGCAGCCCGGCGAGGTACTCTACCACCGAACTGGCGATCACGCCAACGTCGCTGGACAGGCGGGTGGCGTCGATCTTGGCGGAACCGTGGAAGCGGGGCAGCACTGGCGTCTTCGGTTTCGCGAGGGGGACACCTCCGTGGCACTGGCTGCTTGCGTTGTGCCATTGGGGCAGATACCCGTTTCAGTCCCCTTCGCGAGGGGGACACCTCCGTGGCAGTTGTGGCTGACGGTGACGGACACCACGTTATTTAGTTTCAGTCCCCTTCGCGAGGGGGACACCTCCGTGGCGAAGAGGCGCTGGCGCGGATCGTGAAGGAAATGAGAGTTTCAGTCCCCTTCGCGAGGGGGACACCTCCGTGGCATTTGCCCGCGCTGCCGCTGGTGGCGTGCGAGGGCGTTTCAGTCCCCTTCGCGAGGGGGACACCTCCGTGGCGTTCGCCACTTCCGCCATCCCGCTCTGCCCAATCACAGTTTCAGTCCCCTTCGCGAGGGGGACACCTCCGTGGCCATTGTTCTATCTGGTGGCTTACTTTTGTGGCTCTATGTTTCAGTCCCCTTCGCGAGGGGGACACCTCCGTGGCGTACACCCGCATCCGTCGGACATACTTGGATTGGAGGTTTCAGTCCCCTTCGCGAGGGGGACACCTCCGTGGCTTAGCTCGCCTTTCCGCGCCGCTGCTGGTAAATTTGTTTCAGTCCCCTTCGCGAGGGGGACACCTCCGTGGCGGCTGGCGGGACGGTCACGGTTCCAGGCAGCACGGGTTTCAGTCCCCTTCGCGAGGGGGACACCTCCGTGGCGCAATTATGAGTGATATTCCCGAACGACCCGTTGGTTTCAGTCCCCTTCGCGAGGGGGACACCTCCGTGGCGCAACTTCCGGTGGTTCATGGTTAAGCAATTTATTGTTTCAGTCCCCTTCGCGAGGGGGACACCTCCGTGGCTCATGCCAGCCACGCCCGAAGCAGGAGTCGATTGGATGTTTCAGTCCCCTTCGCGAGGGGGACACCTCCGTGGCGCCAAGTATCTGCCCCAGCGAAAGGACCTCTTTAAGTTTCAGTCCCCTTCGCGAGGGGGACACCTCCGTGGCGTGGTGGCAAATGAGCGGCGCTGCGAGCCTTGTAAGTTTCAGTCCCCTTCGCGAGGGGGACACCTCCGTGGCGCCTGCAGGTGTCGGGTCCGAGGATGGAGGAACAGTAGTTTCAGTCCCCTTCGCGAGGGGGACACCTCCGTGGCCAACGGCGGCGCCGGCAAAGTGCTGACCGGCTTCTGTTTCAGTCCCCTTCGCGAGGGGGACACCTCCGTGGCGTTCGTCGCACGAAACGTGCCAATAAAGTAGCTGTAGTTTCAGTCCCCTTCGCGAGGGGGACACCTCCGTGGCGAGCTTGGCCGCCTGGGGAGGCGCGATGGGCAGCTTGTTTCAGTCCCCTTCGCGAGGGGGACACCTCCGTGGCTATAAACTCGGTGCTGGAACCAACTTACAGAACAAGTTTCAGTCCCCTTCGCGAGGGGGACACCTCCGTGGCGCCGGATGCCGGCTGCGCCTGCCGCCGCCACGGCTGCGTTTCAGTCCCCTTCGCGAGGGGGACACCTCCGTGGCCTGGTACAGCATCGGCATTGAGCATGAGGGCTTCGATGAGTTTCAGTCCCCTTCGCGAGGGGGACACCTCCGTGGCTGCGGGAAGTTCGTAGCCCTGAAGATCGAGTTTCAAGGTTTCAGTCCCCTTCGCGAGGGGGACACCTCCGTGGCTCCGGTTGGCCACCCGGAAGGCCAGATTCAAATCGTGTTTCAGTCCCCTTCGCGAGGGGGACACCTCCGTGGCACCTGCTTGCCGGTCTTCTCATCCACGTACGGCTCAGTTTCAGTCCCCTTCGCGAGGGGGACACCTCCGTGGCCTGGAAATCCTTTTCCCAGCTGCGGTTGAAATACTGTTTCAGTCCCCTTCGCGAGGGGGACACCTCCGTGGCGGCACAATCTACGCGAGCGGCGAGCGCGAATGGTTCGCGTTTCAGTCCCCTTCGCGAGGGGGACACCTCCGTGGCCATGCCAGCCACGCCCGAAGCAGGAGTCGATTGGATGTTTCAGTCCCCTTCGCGAGGGGGACACCTCCGTGGCAATGATCGTCCATCCAATGCCCGCAGGATGACCACACGTTTCAGTCCCCTTCGCGAGGGGGACACCTCCGTGGCCTCGATACAGGCAGACCCTGACGATAACCAAGCCAGTTTCAGTCCCCTTCGCGAGGGGGACACCTCCGTGGCTGCTTTCGGCGCTTCGGTGGACTGTTGCTCCCGTTGTTTCAGTCCCCTTCGCGAGGGGGACACCTCCGTGGCTCAGAGTCGGACCCGGAACCGATGCCCCAGGTCCGTGTTTCAGTCCCCTTCGCGAGGGGGACACCTCCGTGGCGCTTGACGCTGCGACCGGTACGTATGCCTTCACTGGTTTCAGTCCCCTTCGCGAGGGGGACACCTCCGTGGCCCCTGCAGGTCACCTATGCCCGCGCACCGGTGGCTCGTTTCAGTCCCCTTTGATTTCGGTATTCTGAACTGGCCCACTTCGGCAGTTTGTTTTGGCCCACCCTCTCAACAAACGGGTACTCTTGATCGGGCGTAGACCCCGAGCGGAGGAACTCGTTGGATTGGAGATCAA
>Ga0187884_10000983_pt1 | contig 27068 bp, 19 predicted proteins | sample June2016WEW_20_4_FD_132983 | JGI IMG/M metagenome (GOLD analysis project Ga0187884, IMG submission 132983) | Peatland microbial communities from SPRUCE experiment site at the Marcell Experimental Forest, Minnesota, USA - June2016WEW_20_40 | ecosystem: Environmental > Terrestrial > Soil >...
AATGAGCGGGCGTTGGAAGGGCGGTCGAAAATGTGGCTTGAACCCCTGTAAAATCAGGTTACAATAACCCTTGAAACAGAGTGCGTTAGGCTCGGAACGGTAAAGCTTACTCGTTCGATTCCGACCCTCGCCTCACAGGCTTTGAAGCTCATCAGTACACGCTTAAATTACCAGTTTCCAACTTTATTGTCATCGGCATTTGTCCTGGGACCTTCTAGTTTCCAACTTTATTGTTTACTGTGAAAACGATCGGCAGCGATTTTCCAAAGAAATATTGAATTCTCAGTTTGGTGGGGCAGCCCGCTTCCGATTGCCGCGACCAGGAACAATACCCCCACCAACTTTGCCCCCGCTGTCTTTTGGCCCAATCCCCCTTTCGGCTTGCCGGGGCCCGTGGCCCCTGTCGGTTCGCCGGCCAGCAGCCGTTCAATCGCCGCTCGCTCCTCGGCTGATGCTTGAAAAACACGCAGGCCTTCGCCATCGACGGTAATTTCGCCCGCCTCAGGTTTCGTTCCGGGAAAACTCTTCAGCGCCGGACACTCCTGTCCAGCGCCTCGCAGCGCTCCGCCAGCCCTCTTCCTTTGCCGGAGCACGATGTGGTCGGCTGCGGGAGGCTTTGATTGCCCGATACTTTCCGGAGGAACATGACCGGCTAGCGGCTATGATAGCCACCAGCCACGATTGCCCACGCGCAGAAGCAATCAAGGAAGAGTTGCCGCCGGGACGAGACGGAGCTTTTCGTCGAACCATTTTGGAAATCCATGATTATCGCTGCGCGGACTGCGGCGTGCGTGTGCTGCTGGATCGAAGCATCTCATTGGTGGAGGCAGCGCACCTGATTCCTTTCAATGTGAGCCGGAATGACAAACCGGCCAACGGCATGGCGTTGTGCCCGAACCATCATTGGGCGATGGATCGGTATTTGATCGCACCGGTACCGGATGTAAAGCGGAAGGCCGGCGTCTGGCGGGTGAACGATACCCGATTGGACGACCGCATTGAGGGACAACGTGATCTGGCAGCCATCGCAGGCAAATCGGTGATTCCGCCGGGCGAAGATAAATACCATCCCGCGTTGGAAAGTCTGCGCTGGCGCGAGGAACACTTGGTCACGGCTTACTGACGATGTCCCGGTCCTCCTCCAATCATCATGGGGACAACGAATTGACGTTGCCGGCATTTGGTTTAATTGAACCGGAACGCGTGCTCGCAACGGACAATTTTTTTGCCGTGGTGAGCGACAAATTTCCGGTTTCACCCTACCGCAACCCGCGAAAGGCACTTGGCGAGAGGCCAAAAACGGAAGTGAATGCACGGGAGAAGTGAAACGGATCGGCAAAACCCGCCTCCTCCGCCACTTTTTTTACCAGAGCACCGGGTTGTTGCAGGCGTTGGGCGGCGTAGTTCATCTTAAGCCGGAGCAGAAATTGGCAGGGGCTTTGGTTGTCGTAGCGCCGGAACAGGCGGCAGAGGTAGGCGTTGTTGACATGGCATTCGCCCGCAATCTGCTCCAGTGTTCTCAACCGCAGGCTGTGCTGTTCAATATGTTGACGACATCGCTGAAAGGTCGCGACGGCTTGCGTTTCCGCGCTTTCGAGCGATGCACATGACACGGCAATTCGAAGCGCCAGGCACTCCAGCAATTTCACGCACAACACCCCGTTCTCACGGCGCACCTGCAACCCGGCTTGGATGAGTTCGTCAAAGAGCGGTTGCAGCGCGTTCGCCGGGACAACCTCCGAAACTCGGCCAGGCGACAGGCCGCATGAACGCAACAACACCATTGCGCGCGTTCCGGTGAAATCCACAAAGTATTTAACCAACGTATCGGCCGTATCCCCGATGATGTGATGCGGGACGCCCGGCCCGTAGGAGAGCAAGCGCCCGGGTTGCAGCGAATATTCGCGTCCCTTGAGCTTCACCTCGCCGCGACCGCGCGCCACATACTCAATGGAGTAAAACGGAAACGTTTCGCGGTGAATGGCGTAGTCCGAACTGCAACGCTCCAGTCCGCCACAGACCACCACCAACTGCCGATTCTTCGGCGGATGGAGGTCCAGATAAAAGCGTCGCGCTTCCGTCACGTCAGCCGAAAAAAAATCCGGCGCCGCTTGACTCCCTTTGGCTGATGGAAGCCGCGATTTCATCGGATCAAGTCAATAATGTCCATGCACTGGACAATTATAGCCATTCCAGCATTTCCCTGTCGAAGGCATTTTGCCTGTATTGAGATTTTGAGATGAGAATACGATTTCGCGCACAAAATCGCCGTTTGAACAGAAAATAGATTTATGGAACAGAACAAGCGAATCATTGAAAAGGACGCCCCGTTGAAGAAGGACGATTTGATCGTCATCACCGGCGCGGGCGGATTCATCGCCGGCAACCTCGCGCTTTACTTCAGGAAGAAGGGCTTCACCAACATCCGCGCGGTGGACAAGAAGCCGCTTTACGAATGGTATCTGCACGTTTCTGGCGTGGAAAATCTCTGCCTGGACGTGAGCTGTGAGGACAACTGCCGTCGTGTCTGCGAAGGCGCGGTGGAGGTCTATAATCTGGCCGCCGACATGGGCGGCATGGGGTTCATCGAGCGCTTCCGCGTCGAATGCCTGCGTAGCGTGCTCATCAACACGCATATGGTCGAGGCCGCTTACCGGGCCGGCGCGCGGCGTTATTTTTATTCCAGTTCCGCCTGCGCCTACAACACGTTGTTGCAGCAAGACCCGAAGGTCCGGGCGTTGAAGGAATCCGACGCTTACCCGGCAATGGCCGAGCGCGGCTATGGCTGGGAGAAATTGATTTCCGAAATGTTCTGCCAGGAATACTGGCACGAGCGCGGTATGAAGACAGCGATTGCGCGTTTCCACAATGTCTATGGACCGCACGGCACCTGGGACGGTGGCCGCGAAAAGGCGCCCGCCGCGCTCTGCCGCAAGGTCATCGAGGCGAGGGACACCGGCAAGAAGGACATCACGATTTGGGGCAACGGCCACCAGACGCGCAGCTTCATGTATATTGACGATTGCGTGCAGGGCATTGACAAGATCATGCACTGCGATGATTTGATCGCGACGCCCATCAACCTCGGCTCCAGCGAACTGGTCTCCATCAACGAGCTGCTTTCGAAGATTGAAAAAATCGCGGGCGTGAAAATGAATCGCAAATACGACCTTGACGCGCCGAAGGGTGTCGCGGGCCGCAACTCCGACAACACGTTCATTCAAAAAGTCCTCGGCTGGGAGCCGTCCACGCCGTTGAGCAAAGGTCTCGCAGTCACTTACAAGTGGATCAAGGAACAGTATCACGCCCGGAAAGCCGGCAAACGCGTCGGCATCGGCTGAAAATTGCGGAACACCAGCCCGGCCGCCCGCGGCTCCGTCAGCGGGCGGCCGGGTTGAAGAGAAATAAAATCCAACCAACCATGAAAATCAAAGTATTTCTCCCCGTCTTTTTGTTCGCTGCGTCCATCGTCACCGGACTTCAAGCGCAGACGAACAAATTTGATCTGCCCATCGCGCGCGGCCCGTTTGCCGGCACCATGGATTCGCTCACGAATTATTCCTATCCGAAGTGGTTCCGCGACGCGAAATTTGGCATCTGGGCGCACTGGGGTCCGCAGGCGGGGCCGATGGAAGGCGACTGGTATGCCCGCAAAATGTATCAACAGGGCCAGGCGGACTACGCAGACCATCTCCAACGCTGGGGCCATCCGTCCACCAACGGTTGGAAAGACATCATCCCGCTCTGGAAAGCCGAGAATTGGGACCCAGAGAAACTGATGGAACTCTATAAAAAAGCCGGTGCCAAGTATTTCGTCAGCATGGGTTCGCACCACGACAATTTCTTTTTGTGGAACTCGAAACTGCACCGCTGGAATGCAGTGCAGATGGGGCCGCACCGCGACGTTGTCGGCGATTGGCAGAAGGCGGCGAATAAAAATGGCCTGCCCTTCGGCGTCTCCGAACATTTGGGCGCGAGCTTCACCTGGTTTCAGGACGCGCACAGATCCGACCGGACCGGGCCGCTGGCCGGGGTGCCTTACGACGGCGCGAATTCCAATTATTGGGACCTTTATCACCCTCCCGCCGCCCCCGGCGACCGCGGCTGGTATTCCAAAAATCCCCAATGGCAGCAGGAATGGTTCAATGAAATCGAGGAACTGGTGGACAACTACAAGCCCGACCTGCTTTACACGGACGGCGGCGTGCCTTTCGGTAACGAAGTCGGCTTGAGCCAGATCGCGAATTTTTACAACGTCAACGCCCGCGCCCACCACGGTAAAAGCGAAGCGGTCTATACCTGCAAACAACCTTCCGGCGGACGCTGGGTGCAAGACTACGAACGCGGCGTGAACGGCGGCATCAGTCCGTATCCCTGGCAGACGGACACTTCGATCGGCGACTGGTTCTACAACAAACATTGGAAATACCAGCCGTTGAGCTGGACCGTCCACATGCTCGTGGACATCGTCAGCAAAAATGGAAATCTGCTGCTCAACGTTGTGTTGCGGCCCGACGGCACGCTGGATCCCGAAGTGGAGACGATGCTGTATCAACTCGCCGACTGGACAGCGGTGAACGGTGAGGTGATTTACGGGACACGCCCTTGGCTCGTCTATGGCGAAGGCACGGTGCAAGCCCGCGGCGGCGCGTTCCGGGAAAACATGACTTACAGCGCCAAGGACATCCGGTTCACGACCAAAGGCAGGACGCTTTACGCGATTGCGCTCGGCTGGCCGAACGATGGCAAATTGGTCATCAAATCGCTCGCCAAAACCGCGGACCCGACGCAGAACAAAATCAAAAGAGTCGAACTGCTCGGCCGCTCCGGCAGGCTGAAGTTCGACCAGACGGCTGACGGACTGGTCGTGGAATTACCCGGAGAGAAATTGAGCGACCTCACCTGCTCGTTGCGCATCACCGGCAGCAACCTCAAGCCTGCGCCCTTGCCCGCGGCGCCCGCGGCGCAATAATTTCCCCACCACATCAATGCAAAAAAAATCCCCGGTTGCCAAACTCCTGGGCGCCATTCCCAACCGCCTGCAACTTGCCGGCGGCTGGATTGACCAGCCATTCGTGTCGAAACACAACCCCAAGCCGCCCGGCTCGATGGTCGTCGCACAAATCGAGCCGGAATTCCGCCCGATGGACCGATCCGGCATCGCCAGCGGCACGCGCGCCATCGCGATGAAATTGTGGAAGGGCAAATTGCCCAATCGCCCGCCGGAGGATTTGACGCGCGAGCTTTACGAGGTTGAGAACAAGGGCAAGGCCGAGCCAAGCGGGTCGCAGGACATGATTGGCCTGATCTATCCCGGCGTGAACCGGCTGGACTACGACTACAAAATCCACGGTGGCGTTTTCCCGTCGCATGTCGAATCGTGCAACAGCGCCAAAGTCGCGCGCTGGTTGAGCAACGTTTTGCATTTGATTCCGGTCGAACCGCGCCCGGATGGCTACAGTCCGCTCGGCGTCAAAAACCTTGAACCGAAATGGGTCGCGCGGCTCGGCCAATCCGGCCAGGACTGCTACGACGCGATTGTCAAAATGGACGCGAAGGCGCTGGGCGCGTCGTTCAATTTGAACATGAAATGCTGGGAGACGCTGCTGCCGCACGTCGTCCGGCATTCGCTGCTGCGCGCGGATTTGATGCCGCTGCTCAAGGCATATCAGCAGCAATACCTCGGCGCGATGTTCTCCGGCTGCGGCGGCGGTTATCTGATCGTGGTTTCCAACGAACCGGTTCCCGGTGCGTTCAAGGTGAACGTGCGCGTCGCTCAAAAATGAGTTCTCCCAAACAAATCATCGTCTCCGGCGGATTCGACGATATCAAATCGCGCGATTTGCGTTTTCTGGAAGAAGCGGCGAAGCTCGGCGAACTTTCCGTGCTGCTCTGGCCGGACGCCACGCTGCAAAAATTCACCGGCAAGGCGCCAAAATGTCCGCTGGCCGAACGGAAGTATTTTTTGAACGCCGTCCGTTACGTCAGCCGCGTGACAGAGGCCGATGGTTCAGCCAGCTTTGACACGCTGCCGAAAAATCTGAAGGCGGATGTCTGGGCGGACGTTGCCGCCACGGCCAGTCCCGCGCGCGCGGCCTTTGCCCGCAAAAATAAAATCGCCTGGCGCGTTTTCAAGCCCGACGAGTGGAAAGGATTTCCCGAATCCGCGCAGTTGCCTGCGTCCAGTCGCAAGAAAGTCATCGTCACCGGCAGCTATGATTGGTTTCACTCCGGCCACGTCCGGTTTTTTGAGGAGGTCAGCGCTTACGGTGATCTTTATGTTATCGTTGGCCACGACGCGAACATCCGGCTGCTCAAGGGCGAGGGCCATCCGCTGATTCCACAGGACGAACGGCGTTACATCGTCGGCTCGATCAAGTTCGTGAAACAGGCGCTGATTTCGACCGGCGAGGGCTGGCTTGACGCGGACCCGGAAATTCGCCGGCTGAAGCCGGATATCTATGTCGTCAACGAAGACGGCGACAAAGGTGACAAACGCGAGTATTGCCAAAAACTCGGCATTAAATACCTTGTCCTCAAACGCACCCCTGCGCCCGGTCTGCCCCGGCGGTCGAGCACCGATTTGCGCGGGTTTTAATTGGCGAAAAATCCATGCTTAAAACCGGCATCCTTAATCCTCAAATCAATGCGCTAATCAGCCGCGTGCGGCACACGAACACGCTGGTGATTGCGGATCGCGGTTTCCCTTTCTGGCCGACGATTGAGACGGTGGACATTTCGCTTGTGGACGATGTGCCCACCGTGCTGGCGGTGTTGCGGGCATTGCGTCCGAATTTCCAGGTCGGCAAGGCGTGGATGGCGCGGGAGTTTTTGGAACATAACACCGGCAAGACACGCGCGATGTTTGCCAGGGCGCTGGATGGAATCAAGTTGAAACACGAGCCTCACGCTGAATTCAAAAAGCGCGTCCCGTCCGCCATTGGTTTGATACGCACGGGAGACACAACCCCATACGCCAACATCATTTTGGAATCCTCCTGACCAACCACCACCACATCAACAAACCATGAGACCGACCCTACAAACCAACGCAACCAACAGTCAAGGTGGCGGTTTATTCCGCATCGCCGACGGCAAAAACCTTTTCATCGTCTTTGCTCTGGTCACTTCGCTGTTCCTGCTCTGGGGGTTTTGCAACGGGATGATTGACATCCTCAACAAGCATTTTCAGGACTCGCTGCACATCAACAAGGAACAGTCGGGCCTCGTGCAATTCGCCAATTATCTGGCTTATTTCCTGATGGCCATCCCCGCCGGATTGATTGCGCGCAAGATCGGTTACAAGGGCGGCATTCTTGTCGGCCTTGTGCTAATTGCCAGCGGCGCCTTTTGGTTCATTCACGCGGTGAGCATCGGCACTTATTCGGCATTTTTGCTGGGCCTGTTTGTCATCGCCGCGGGGATGACCTGTCTGGAAACCATCGCCAACCCTTACACGACCGTGCTCGGCGCACCGGAACATGGCGCGACGCGCATCAACATCGCGCAGACGTTCAACGGCGTGGGCTGGGTTCTCGGCCCGATCGTGGGCGGATACTTCGTTTTCGGAGGAGGAGGCGGTGGATCGAGCGATGCCACTGGCGCTGCCGCTTCAGCCACCAATGCTGTAGCAGCGGCCGCCGGGGCGGTTGTCACAGCCACCAACGCTGTGGTTACCAATACCACCAATGCCAATGCCGGCCTGTCCACTCCCTACTTGGGCATCGGCATTTTTGCAGCGGTGTGGTTCCTTGTCTTTATTTTTGCCCCTGTGCCGGATTTGCATGCCGAGGATGAAAGCAAAAAATCCGCCGATCAAAAAACCAGCCTCAAGCCTTCCGGTGGCCAGTTGGCGGGCATCGGCATCGCGCTGGCGATTGTGTGGGGCCTGCTGTATTTATTCATCGCGCCGATTATGGGATTGGTCTGGGCGCTGCTCAACTTGCCTGCGAATTTGCTCGACCCGACCAAATACGGTTTGATCGTCGTCGCTTACATCGGATCGTTCATTGTGGTGTCAAAGAACTGGGACATGTTCCGGCGCAAACATTTTACGCTCGGCGTCGTAGCACAGTTTCTTTACGTCGCGGCGCAGACGGGCATCTTCAGCTTCTGTGTCAATTACATCATTGAGAACGACGCCGACGTGACGCCGGCGAAAGCCGCCACGATGCTGGGGGGAATCGGTTTTGTGCTGTTCACGGTTGGACGCATTTGCGGCAGCGCCGTTATCAGCCAGTTCAAGCCCCACCTCGTGCTCGCGGCTTACGCGGCCATCAATGTGGTGCTGGCGGCGGTGTGCATGGGCGGCGGCAAGCTGGGCTTGATCGCGCTGTTCGGCACGTTCTTCTTCATGTCCGTCATGTTCCCGACAATTTTCGCGCTAGGCATCCGCGGGCTGGGCGACTACACCAAGCTTGGCTCGTCGCTCATCGTCATGTCCATTGTAGGTGGAGCGATTGCGCCGCCGTTTATGGGCCACATCGCCGACGTCCACTCGATGCGCATTGGCATGGTGGTGCCGCTGGTCTGCTTCGTGTTCATAGCCATTTACGGAACGATATGGCAGAGACTGGAGGCCAGGGACGCGGCGAACGGGATAGTCCTGTTATGAATTATGATGGCGACCATTTGAGTTATGCGGAGCTTCAGTGAAGTGACATGAATTCGTTACAATGCTTTCCAAGCAAGGGCAAGTGGTGTGCGGTCGCCGCCGTTATTGCCGCCAACCTGGCGGCACTGCCCGCGTCCGCCGCTGCCATTCCCGTCCAATCCGTTCACACTGATTCCGACGGCGTGGTGCTGACGATGTCGCCGGGAAAAATGAAACTGACGGTCTGCTCCGACAGCATCGTGCGCGTAATGTATTCACCAACCGCGACGCTGCCGTCGGGACAAGACTTCGCGGTGACGAACCATTCATGGCCGGCCACTTCCTTTCACGTTGCTGATTCCAGCGGGACAGTCACGGTCGCCACGCGCAAACTGAAAATTGCCGTGAATAAAGCGACCGGAGCCGTTGCGTTTTACGATGCGTCCGGCCATCTGCTGCTCGCAGGATCCACCACCGGTGGCAAAACGATGACCGCCGTGACGGTGAACGGCGAATCGTCTTTTCAGCCGGAGCAAAGTTTTGCCAGTCCTGCCGATGAATTCCTTTACGGCCTCGGTCAGTTTCAAGAAGGCATTTGGAACTGGCGCGGAATGCCGCAGCAACTTCGGCAGTTGAACACCCAGATCGCCATACCGATGATTGTGTCGAGTTACGGATACGGTTTGCTGTGGAACAACGCCTCGCTCACCGAATTCAATCCCGCCGACACGCAGGTAGCGCTGACAAACGGATCGGGCACTTACACCACCGCTGATGCGGGGGACTATGCCTTCTTTGTCAAAGACGGAAATCGCCGCGGTCTTATGGGCGTCCAAGTCAACGGCCAAACCGTTGCGGCCATCACGAACATGTGGGTGCCTTACACCATCAGCGGAAAAATTGCGTTGCCGGCCCACACCACGTGTTCGGTTCATCTCCTCGGCGGCGGGAGCCAGGCGAAAATTTTCGCGCGTCCGCTCGGCAACACGACGACGTTTCGTTCCGAAGTCGGCGGCGCGATTGATTACTACTTTTTCTACGGACCGACCGCCGATCAGATTATTGCCGGGTATCGCCTGGCAACGGGCGATGCGCCGTTGTTCCCCAAAGCAGCGTATGGTTTCTGGCAATGCCGCGAGCGCTATTCGAGCCAGGCGCAAATCCTGGCGGCGGCCAGTCACTTTCGCTCAAACCACATCCCCGTGGATTTCATTGTTCAAGACTGGCAATACTGGGGAAACCACGGCTGGGGCGCCTATCAATGGGACTTGAGCCATTATCCCGATCCCACCAACATGATTGCCGAACTCCACACCAACCATTTCAAATACATGATTTCGGTGTGGTCCAATCCCAGTGGCATCGTCGGCAAGGCGCTGGCGTCCATGCCCCACGGTTTGATTCCGGGAACGACCTGGATGGACGCTTTTAATCCGGCCGTTCGCAGCGTCCGTTGGAAATACATGAACCAGGCGTTCTTCAGCCTCGGTGCCGACGGTTTCTGGCAGGACGCGACCGAGCCGGGCGATGACGGGAATTCCCTCGCCGGCGTGCAATGCTTCCTGGGCTCGGCCAATCGCGTGCGCAATGCCTATCCGCTCTTTGCCAGCCAGGCCACTTATGAAGGCCAGCGCGCGACGGACCCGGGCAAGCGGGTGGTGATTCTTTCGCGCAGCGCCTATCTGGGCGGGCAACGTTACGCCACGGCGGTTTGGTCGGGTGACATCAGCGGCGACTGGGTGACCTTCGCCCGGCAAATTCGCGCCGGCTTGAATTATTCCATCACCGGACTGCCCTACTGGACTACCGACACCGGCGGATTTTTTCATCCTCGCAACCAATACGCCTCGCCCGAATACAATGAACTGCTGACCCGCTGGTTTGAGTGGAGCGCGTTCTGCCCGATCCTGCGCATCCACGGATTTGGGACCGCGACCGAAATCTGGAACTGGCTGCCGGCCACGCAGACCAATTTGATTGCGTTTGATGAATTGCGCTACCGGATGCTGCCCTACAATTATTCCGTCGCCTGGAAAATTACGAGCGAAGGCTACACCCCGATGCGCGCGCTGGTGATGGATTTTCCCAAGGATGCCCAGGCCCTGGCAATGGCCGACGAATATATGTTTGGTCCGGCGTTTCTGGTGTGTCCGGTGACGACGCCGCAAGCCACGAGTCGCCCGGTTTATCTTCCGTCCGGCACGAGCTGGGTGGACTTCTGGACAGGCGAAACCCTCGTTGGCGGACAAACCGTGACGGCCAATGCGCCCATCAACATCCTGCCGTTGTATGTCCGCGCCGGTTCAATTGTGCCAGTCGGCCCGGTGATGCAATACGCGACGGAGAAACCGGCCGATCCGATTGAGCTTCGTGTTTATCGCGGCGCGGACGGCGAGTTCACGCTCTACGAAGATGAGAATGACAATTACAACTACGAAAAAGGCGCCTACGCGACCATTCCGTTCGCCTGGAATGAAGCCAAACAAACGCTGACGATTGGCAAGCGCTCCGGCAAGTTTTCCGGCATGTTGAAGGAACGCACCTTCCGTGTCGTCTTCGTCTCGTCCAACCACGGTGCCGGCATGGCGGCGGAAGAGAAAGCCGACGCAGTCGTTCGTTACACCGGCAAGCCCAGAAGCGTTTCGGTTTCCCTGGCCGACATCGGCTTTTCCGGCCCCGCCAAGGTCCGCGATCTGTGGAACCACGAAGACCTCGGCACCGTTGTCGGCACGCTCACGCAGAAAATCAACCCCCACAGCGCGGATCTTTACCGCGTCCACCCACACAATTAGGAGACGACTATGACCATACGCACCTTCGCCATTGCACTTTTGATCATCGCCGGCTTGTCCGCCAAAGCGCAAACCAATGCGCCCGCCGCCGGCTCCAAACCCGCCTCCTCGAATGTGCCGGGTGTCCAATTCCCCAAGATTGACTCTGAGCGGCGCGCCTACTTCCGCATCACGGCGCCTGACGCAAAAAATGTTTCCGTCAGCCTTCCCGGCGACCTCGGCACGAAAGGAGACGACGGCATCTGGACCATCACCACCAGTCCGCTCGCGCCTGGATTTCACTATTACACGCTCTCGATAGATGGCGCCACGGTGTCCGACCCGGCCAGTGACAGCTACTTCGGCACGGGCAAGATGAGCAGCGCCATCGAGGTTCCGTCTCCAGGGGAAGACTTCTATTTGCCCAAAGACGTGCCGCACGGCGACATTCGCGCGCACTATTATTTCGCCAAGTCCACCGGCCAGACCCGGCGTTGTTTCATTTATACGCCACCGGGTTACGACACGAACCTGACGGCGCGTTATCCGGTGCTTTACCTGCAGCATGGGATGGGAGAAGACGCCCGTGGCTGGTCTACGCAAGGCCGGGTGGGGTTCATCCTCGATAACTTGATCGCCGATGGCAAAGCCAAACCGATGCTGGTTGTGATGGATGACGGCGGTATCACTCCAGGCGCCATGGGCGGTCCCAGAAGAGGTGGGGGCCCCATGTTTTGGGACAAATTCACCCAAGTGCTAATTGAGGACATCATTCCGATGATTGATTCAACCTATCGTACGATCCCCGACCGTGAGCACCGGGCCATTGCCGGGCTTTCGCTCGGCGGCACGCAAACCTGGGAAATCACACAAGCGCACCTTGATGAATTTGCCTACATCGGGTCCTTCAGCGCACCATTTGGTTTTCCGGCAATCCCCGGCGGATTTAACGGACTTTTGGGTGATCCGGCTGCTTTCGCCAAGCAGGTCAAGGTGCTCTTCGTCAGCATCGGCACCACCGAAGGAGGGATGACGGCCGGCGGTCGCAACTTCCATCAGGCGCTGGAGAAGGCCGGCATCAAGCATGTCTATTACGAATCGCCGGGCACCGCGCACGAATGGCAGACGTGGCGCCGAAGCCTGTATCAATTCGCTCCGTTGCTCTTCCAAACCGCGCAAGACGATAACCAGTAAAACACCAAGCAAAACGATGAGAAACAAATCAATCATCGCACTAACCTTGATGGCGGGCAGTCTGGCTGCCCTTGCCCAAATCGCCCGAACCTCACTCACCTGAAGATGAAGATGAACAGCACGAACCACAACCCTCGGCTCTTCTTGCTTACGGCAGTGCTGCTTGCCATTGGCGCAACGGCCCGATCTGCCGACCTGCCCACGCTCAAGGACGCCTTCAAAGGCCATTTCTATGTTGGCGTGGCCATCAACCGCGACATGGTGACCGGCACCAAGAACTTGACCGGCTACGACAACCGGACCCTGGAAGAGATCCATAAAGACATTGCGCTCATCAAGGAACAGTTCAATCAGATCGCCCCGGAGAACGATTTGAAGTGGGCGCTCATCCATCCGGAAGCGGGCCCGGACGGCTATAATTTCGGCCCGGCCGACTCCTACGTGAACTTCGGCCTGAGCAACCACATGTATATCGTCGGACACACGCTCGTCTGGCACGGCGAGACACCAAACTGGGTATTCGCGGGAACGAATCCGCCGCCTGCGGTAACGAACGCGGCCGGGATGACGAATGCTCCGTCACCGGCGCTGGCCGCCAGTCCGAACGCGGCAGGGACGAATGCGCCTGGCGGTCGCCGATTTGGCCGCCGATTTGGCCGGGGTTTTGGTGGCGGTTTTGGTTATAACGGGCCACGCGCGTCCCGCGAAGAATTGCTCCAGCGGATGCGCGATCACATTTTCACCGTGGTTGGGCGCTACAAAGGCAAGATCAAGGTCTGGGACGTCGTGAACGAAGCAATCGCCGACCGGGGCACGAACATCCTGCGGAACTCGCTTTGGCTGCAAATCATCGGGCCGGACTACATCGCCAAGGCCTTCGAATACGCCCACGAAGCCGATCCTGATGCCATCCTCCGCTACAACGACTATAGTTTGGAGAACCCGACAAAACGCCACAAACTCATTACGCTGATCAAATCACTACAGGCGCAACACGTTCCGGTCATGGCCATTGGCTCGCAAACCCACGTCAGCGTTTCATCGCCCACCAGACTGAAGACCAAATGCTCACGGATCTCGAACAACTCGGGCTGCCCATCCACATTACCGAACTTGACGTCAACAGTGCGCAGGGCGGCCAGAGCGACACCGGGGCGGACGTCGCCAACAACGCCGCGACTACCCAAGGCGGTCTCGTAAATGACGCCAATCAACGTCTCGCCAAAGAGTATGCCATTCTCTTCAACGTGTTCCTCAAACACCAAAAGTACGTCAAATTGGTCACCTTTTGGGGCGTGAATGACGCCGTTTCATGGCGTGCCAATGGCCGGCCATTGCTGTTCGATGGCAACGACCAGCCAAAGCCGGCCTTCTACGCGGTCATTAACGCCGCCTCAGGCGAGCCGCCAGACTCGCACTAGCGCTTCAACTTGCCACGATACACGGAATCTAAACATGACGAAAACACACATTATGAAAATGAAACCGGCATTGTTCTTGTTGGCAGGATTGCTCTTGTTAAATGTGAATGCTTTTTCTCAAGACACGAATTTTTGGATCTTCGTGTGCTTCGGACAGTCAAACATGGAGGGCTTTCCTGGAGTTCAGCAACAAGGCAAGACGAACGTGGATGATCGCTTTCAGGTCCTGGCAGCGGTTGATTTTCCGAGGATGGATCGAAAAAAGGGCAATTGGTATCCGGCCGTCCCTCCGCTGTGCCGGCCCTCCACCGGTCTTTGCCCGGCCGATTATTTTGGCAGAACCATGGTTGCCAACCTTCCGAAGAACGTCAGAGTCGGTGTTGTCAACGTTGCGGTGGCCGGCTGCAAAATTGAACTGTTCGAAAAGACCAATTACCAGGTGTATGCTTCAACAGCTCAATCGTGGATGAAAAATATAATCAAGCAATACGACGGAAACCCCTATCAGTATCTTGTTGAGATGGCAAAACTGGCTCAGAAAGATGGCGTGATCAAAGGAATTCTGTTGCATCAAGGAGAGTCAAACACCAATGACAAGGAATGGCCAAACAAAGTCAAAGGTATTTACGACAATCTGATCAAAGACTTGAATCTCAAGGCCGAAGCAGTGCCTCTGCTCGCAGGCGAACTCGTGAACGCCGATCAGAAAGGCGTTTGTGCGAGCATGAATACAATCATTGACGAGTTGCCGAAGACAATTCCCAATTCCTATGTCATTTCTTCGGCCGGTTGCACAGCTAGATCGCCAGACCACCTGCATTTCACCCCGGCAGGCTACCGGGAGCTGGGAAAGCGATATGCAGAGAAAATGCTTTCATTACTCGGTTATAAGAACACAAAACCTGAATAAACATCGCCGGCTGGCCACAGCGTGGTGGCCGGCGGGATTCAAATTCAAACCATGAAAATCAAAACAACCATCGTACTCACCCTGATGGCGGGCAGCCTGGTTGCCCTTGCCCAAACTAACTCAACATTCGAAACTACTAACGTGCCGGAGACGGTGCCGTCAGGAACCAACATGGCGCCCGCGATTCCAGTTCTGCAAATTGACGCGGGCAAGGTCACCGGCAACGTCAGCCCGACGCTTTACGGGCTGATGACCGAGGAAATCAATTTTTCCTACGAAGGTGGACTTTATGGTGAATTGATCCGTAATCGCACGTTCAAGGCAAACGCGCAGGGTCCGGTTTTCTGGAATGCCGTCGGCGACACGACTATCGCGCTCGACACGAACCAGCCTCTCAACACCGCGTTGAACGTGAGTTTGGAATTGGACACAAGCAAGGCGTCAAAAAATTCGCTCGTTGGAATCGCCAACGGCGGTTACTGGGGAATTCCCGTCCGTCCGAACACGACGTATCGCGCCTCGTTTTATGCACGCGGGAAGCATTTTTCCGGTCCGCTGACGATTTCCGTCGAAAGCACAAACGGCGATAAAGTCTTCGCAAAGGCGATCGTTCCCCATATCTCCGGCAAATGGGAAAAATACGACGTGGCTTTGGCCACTGGAAACATCGAAACGTCCAAGGACAATCGCCTCGTTATCTCAACGACAAAGCCCGGGTCTTTCTTCAACAAACACGGCACGGTTTGGTTCCAGAATGTTTCGCTCTTTCCGCCGACCTGCAATAGTCGCATGAATGGCACGCGTCCGGACATCATGCAATTGCTCGCGGACATGCAGCCGAAGTTCTTGCGCTTCCCCGGCGGCAATTACGTCGAAGGCAATACCATCGCCGAGCGTTTTAACTGGAAGGAAACGATCGGCGACGTCTCGCAACGTCCGGGACACCGCAGCCCGTGGGGTTATTGGTCCACCGACGGTTTCGGTTTGCTGGAATTTTTGGAATGGTGCGAAGATTTGCACATGCAGCCGGTGCTGGCAGTTTACGCCGGCTTTTCTTTGCGGCAGCAGCACATTGCCCCGGGGGCACAACTGGAGCCCTATGTGCAGGATGCGTTGGACGAAATCGAATATGTCACCGGAGATGCAAACACCCGATGGGGAGCGCAGCGCGTGAAGGCCGGACATCCCGCGCCGTTTGCTTTGAATTATATCGAAATCGGGAATGAAGACTTCTTCGACCGCTCCCGAAATTACGACGCACGCTTCGCCGAATTTTACGACGCCATTAAGGCAAAATATCCGAACCTGCAAATCATCGCGACAACGCCGGTAAAAAGCCGAGTGCCGGATTTGTTGGACGAACATTATTACCGTTCGCAGGAAGACATGCAGGCGCACGCGCTCGACTACGATAAGTATTCGCGCACGAACAAGACGAAAATTTTTGCCGGTGAATGGGCCACGCGTGTTGGCTCGCCGACACCGAACATAGCCGGGGCGCTCGGCGACGCCGCATGGATGACCGGCATGGAACGCAATTCCGATATCGTGGTGATGTCCTGCTATGCCCCGCTTTTCGTCAACGTCAGCCAGATCCGGGGAGCGAATCGTTCGATGCAATGGACCACGGATTTGATTGGCTACGACGCGCTGACCAGCTACGGCTCGCCGGCATATTATACCCAAAAGATGTTCAGCGCGATGCACGGTAATGAAATTCTCGCGACCGATTCGCAAAACATCCCGACGCGCGAATGGCAACCGCGGGCGTTTCGCGGTGTCACCCCTCCGCCGCAGCAAATCCGGCAGATTTTCTTTGATGCCACCCGCGACAGCGAGAGCGGGATTATTTATCTCAAGGTTGTGAACGAAGCCGGAACGGCGCAGAAAATCAATGTTCAAATCAAAGGCGCGCCGACGATTGAACCCGACGGCGAAGCCGTGTCGTTGACGGCAGACAGCCCAGACGACACGAATTCGCTCGAACAGCCTCAGAAGATTGTTCCGCGCCCGGAAATAGTGGAAAACTTGAGCGCCAATTTTACGCGCGAATTTTCACCGTATTCCATCACGATTTTGAAATTAAGAACAAAGTAACGCGTAAGAATCTGAAACCTGGAGAAAAACCATGAGAACGAAATTAGTTATCGCACTAACCCTGATGGCAAGCAGCCTGGTTGCCCTTTCCCAAACCAATTTACTTTCCTCAACCAATCAACTCGGCAGCGACGCCAAATCGGCCAGCTCGAATGTCCCCGGACAACAGTATCCCATAATTGATTCCGAGCGCCACGCGGAGTTCCGACTGCGCGCCCCGAATGCCCAACGAGTGCAGGTGGACATCGGTGGCCACAAATACGACATGACCAAGAACGACCAAGACATTTGGTCGGTCGTCACGCCGCCATTGGTCGTCGGTTTCCATTACTACGCCATCATCGTTGACGGCATTTCCGTAGCCGATCCGGCCAGCGAGAGCTTTTTCGGCGTGAGCAAAATGATGAGCGGCATCGAAGTACCATCGCCGGGCGAAGATTTTTACGGCGCCAGGAACGTGCCTCATGGTGAGGTGCGCGAGCATTGGTATTACTCCAAAACGAACAGCGCGTGGCGCAGATGTTTCGTTTATACGCCGCCGGATTATGCCAGCAACCCGACCGCCCGTTATCCGGTTGTTTATCTTCAGCACGGCGCCGGTGAAGATGAACGCGGCTGGTCCACGCAGGGCCGCGTGAATTTCATTCTCGACAACCTCATCGCCGAAGGCAAAGCCAGGCCGATGATTGTGGTCATGGACAACGGTGGCGGCAGCGCCCTTTTTGCCGGCGGCGGACGTGGAGGACGCGGCCCGGCGGGACTCATGGGTGGAACGAACGCGCCATCGCGGCCGAACGCCGGAACAAATCAGCCGCCCGGACGCGGTAGCTTCGGGCGCGGCGGCCCCAGCATGTTCGGCGGCCCCGCCGGCCTTTTTCCCGACACTCTCCTGCACGAAATCATTCCGATGATTGACTCGACCTACCGCACCATCCCCGGCCGCGAACATCGCGCCCTGGCGGGACTGTCCATGGGCGGCATGCAGACCCGAACGATCGCGCTGGCCCACTTGGATACGTTTTCGGACATCGGTATTTTCAGCGGCGGCACTTTGGGCGAATTGAACGCGACGAACAGTCCGTTGGCCAACCCGGCGGAATTCAACCGCCTCGTCAATGTGGCTTTCGTGAGCTATGGCAGCGTTGAAGGCGGGGCCAACAGTCTCAAGAGCTACCACGATTCACTCGTCGCGGCGGGCATCACGAACATGATCTATTACATTTCACCGGGCACAGCTCACGAATGGCAGAGCTGGCGCCGGAGTTTCTATCAATTCGCACCTTTGCTGTTTAAGAACTGATGCACAATGCAACCCTTTACGGACCGATCTGCTCTCAATAATCTCTGACATGAAAGCTCCAATCACGTTCCTGACTCTCGCCGCCGTGCCGCTGTCTCTGCTTGCTGCCGACGTCACTGGCACATGGAAATCCGAATTCGACTCACAAATCGGCAACCAGAAATACACCTACACATTTAAGCAGGATGGCACGAACTTAACCGGCGAAGCCAACTCGGAAATCAACGGTCAGAAGCATGAAGCCGAGTTAAAAGAAGGCAGAGTTAACGACGACACGGTTTCGTTCGTCGAGATGCTGAATTTTCAGGACAACGATATTCGCATCACCTACCGGGGCACAATCCTGACAAATGAAATCAAGTTCACCCGCGAGGTGGGCGATTTTGCCAAGGAAGAGATCGTGGCCAGGCGTGAACCGGCCGCAGCCACCGCGTCCGTGGCAACCAATTCCACGGCCCGCCGTGGCCAGGGAGCATTTGGCTTCGGTCGTCCTGCGCCGTTGCCCGCCGGTGTTAAAGCGGAGAGAAACATTCCCTACGTCGAGAATGGCACCCCCAAACAGGTGTTGGATCTTTTCCTGCCGGAGCAGCCTTCTGAGAAGCCGTTGCCGCTGATGATCTGGATTCATGGCGGCGCTTGGATGGCAGGTGACCAAGCCAGTCCGCCTGTGCTCTATCTCGTGAACAAGGGCTTCGCCGTGGCCAGCATCCAGTATCGCTTTTCCCAGGACGCCGTTTGGCCGGCGCAGGCTTACGATTGCAAGGCGGCCATCCGTTTTCTCCGCGCCAACGCGAGCAAATACAACTTCGATCCCGATCACTTCGGAGCAGGGGGTGATTCGTCCGGGGGACATCTGGCTGCTTTCGTTGGCACCAGCGGAGACGTGAAGGAAATGGAAGGTGATTTAGGCAACACCAATGTCTCCAGCCGGGTGCAGGCGGTCGTGGACTGGTTTGGTCCCACTGATGTCACGCTCATGGGCCAGCAGGCAGGTCCGCACAGCATGATCCAGCACGACGGACCTAACTCCCCTGAGGCACGCCTTTTGGGCGGACCGATGCAGGAGAAGCGTGATCTGGCCAAGACTGCAAATCCTTTGACCTACATTGACAAGAGCGATCCTCCGTTCCTGATCATGCACGGTGACAACGATCAACTGGTTCCACTGGGCCAGAGCATTGTTTTGGCCAAGGCCCTGATCGATGCCGGGGTTGAGGTGACAATGATAACGATCCCCGGTGCCGGGCACGAAGGCCCGCAGTTCCGCAACGCGGAAAGCCAGCGGTTGATTGAAGAATTTCTTTCGCGGAACCTCAAAGCGGACAAGTAACTGGCACATTCGTCCTGCACCCATGCGCAATCGCAAGACCATTCACGTTTTTGAGAAGAATTTACCCATACGGAATTATCCTCTTTACATACCTCAAAATATCAACGAATGAACAAGACCATCCTTCCACGAGTTACCGTCTCAAAACTGCTGCATCCACATCCTATGAAAACAACCTGTTCCATCCTCCTTGTTCTTGCCGCGCTAACCGCTGCGGCACAAACGTCGGCTCCCGGCCAGCCCGTCACCGCTACCATTGATGCCACGAAAACCGGCCCGCCCATTTCGCCGTATGTCTATGGCCAGTTCCTCGAACACGCCGGCAGCCTCATTTATAGCAGTCTCTGGAGTGAGATGCTCGATGACCGCAAATTCTATTACGCCGTCATGCCCAAACCCGCCGAAGATCCAAACGCCGGCCAACGCGGGTTCGGTGGTTTCGGCCCAGGCCGCCGGCGCAACGTCGGTCCGGGACGGTGGAATCCCATCGGTCCGGTTGATTCCGTCATGATGGACACCAACAATCCTTTCGTGGGCGATCACACACCCTTGATCAAACTCGCCGGCTCCGAACCTCGCGGCATACGTCAGACCGGAGTTAACTTCGTTAAAGGCGAAACCTACGATGGCCGCATTCAATTGGCTGGCGATTCCAGCGCCAAGGTTTCTGTCAGCATCGTTTGGGGCACCAACGCCGACGCCGCGCGGCAGACTATTCAACTCAACAAATTGAGCCAGCACTACAGGAAATTCACTTTCTCCTTCAAAGCTGAAAACTCTGGCCCCGCTCAATTCGAAATCAGCGCCACCGGCACCGGCTCGTTCCATGTCGGCGCGGTTTCTCTCATGCCCGGCGACAATCTTTATGGCTTCCGCCCGGATGCCATCGCCGTCCTCAAAAGCCTCCACTCCGGGGTTTATCGCTTCCCCGGCGGCAATTTCGTTTCCGCCCATGAATGGCGCGATGCCATTGGCGACCCGGACAAACGTCCGCCCGTCTTCGACCCGGTTTGGCGCGCGCTTCAACCAAACGACATCGGCACCGACGAGTTCATGACCCTGTGCAAACTCCTCGGCGTAGAGCCTTATATCACAGTCAATGCCGGTACCGGCGATGAGTGGTCCGCCGCTCAATATGTCGAATACGCCAACGGCTCCGTCTCCACACCGATGGGCAAGTGGCGCGCCGGCAACGGCCATCCCGAACCTTATCACGTGAAGTTCTGGGGTATCGGCAACGAAGCATGGGGTTTCAGTTACCAGTATGGCGCCATGAAGCTCAACCAGTTTGAGTTTAAGCACAACCAGTTCGCCAGGGCCATGAAGCAAGTGGACCCGACCATCAAACTGATCGCCAGCGGTGCCATGCCGGACACGATGACCGGTTCCAAGGAATCGTTGAGCTTGGGCACCAACCTGGTTCCGCCTTACCTTTCGCCCGAAGACTGGACCGGCGGGTTGCTCAAGAATTGTTTCGACAACATTGATCTCATCAGCGAACACTTTTATAACTATGGCAACACACACTTCAGCCTCGCCGAAGGCCGCCAGGTTCAGAATAATACCAACGAACTCATCACGGACTGGATGCGCCGCCCCGCGAACCACATCCGCATCAAATACGAGGAATACAAGGAATACGAGAAATTGCTGCCTCATCTCGTCGCCCAACCCAAACCACTGAACATTGACGAATGGGCCTACAGCAGCCGCGGCGGCAGTGGTAGTTATCCGGTTTATCCATCATACGCCTGTGTCTTCCATGAAATGTTCCGGCATTCGGACATCTTCCAAATGGCGGCTTACACCTTTGCCACCTCGCTGCTGGCGCGCGATGGAACGAACGTCTCGCTCAATGCCAACGGCCTCGTCTTCAAAATTTATCGCGACCACTTTGGCAGCATCCCCGTTGACGTCTCCGGAAGTTCACCCCAGCCCAAACCCACCGACCCGCCCGGTGGCGAGCAGCCCGTGGTCAACGCCGGCAGCGACACCTTCCCGCTTGATGTTGTCGCCGCGTGGACCGAAGACCATCGCGCCCTCACCGTTGCCGTCCTGAATCCCGCCGATGTGGAGCAATCTCTCAAGCTCAACATCAACGGCGCGTCTCTCTCCGGCAAAGGCGCCTTGTGGCGGCTCGCGTCTGCTGAAAACAGCGGCCAAAATCCCAGCATCAGCAGTTCACCCGTTGATTCGGTTCCGAATGCGCTCACGCTTCCACGCTTCAGCGTCAGCATCTACGAGCTTTCGGTGAACTAGGCTCCAAACCACGAAACAATCAGACAACGCATGACAGGACAAGAAATGAACATTCCAGTTACAAATCTGACGTTTGGCCAAACAGACATTCCTATAATTCGCCGTGAGCCGGCACTTCCATCGCGCGGAGCGGCTCAAGGCAATTTGTCAGGCCCCCGAAGTCTTTCCATGGCACTGGCAGTGATCTTCGCGGCGTCGCTCACGAGCATGTGGCTTTGTGCGCCCGCTGCGTTCGCCGCTGATGAAATCTGCGCCTCTTGCGGGCAGCAGGTGAGCATCAGCGGAGACTTCGCGCATCGGAAGGACAATGCCTCCGTCACAATCGAAGGTGCCGCCGACAATGCGGCGGCATTTCGTGAAGAAATCAACGGAAAGAATTTCACCGTCAGCATCGCGCATCTGCCTGCGGGCAAATACACCGTCGTCATCGGTGAAGCGGAAACGCTGGCGAGCGCGCCGGGGGAACGGTTGTTCGACGTGACTTCCGGCAACGTTACACTGGCCACGAATTTCGACATCGTGGCCGCCGGCGGCGGCGCGCGAAAAGTGTGTTACATCACCGGCGTGGTCGAGCATGACGACGATTCAATCAAGGGACCGCTGACGGTTGCTTTTGAAGCGCGAGAGAACACGGCAAAATTCAATACGTTCGAGGTGAAAGACGCCTCGGGCGCGTCGGTCGTCGCTTTCAATGCTTCAGAGCTGGCGGAACCTTTTACCGACGCCGCGACGCGCATTCCGGAAATCAACGAGCCGCCAATCTGGAAGGACCCGGCGCAGCCATTGCCGGCGCGCGAGAATGATCTGATCCGCCGCATGTCGCTGGCCGAGAAAGTCGCGCAATTGCAGAACGACGCGCCGTCCATTCCGCGGATCGGGCTTCCGGCATACAATTACTGGAACGAAGCACTGCATGGCGTCGCGAACAACGGCAACGCCACCGTGTTCCCGGAACCGGTCGGCATGGCTTCCACTTGGAATCCAGAATTGCTTCATCAGGAAGGACACGTCGTAGGCCTTGAAGGCCGGGCCAAGTTCAACAATTACGTCTCCAAACATAATGGCGACGCCAAATGGTGGACGGGTCTGACGTTCTGGACGCCGAACATCAACATTTTCCGCGACCCGCGTTGGGGCCGCGGCCAGGAAACCTACGGCGAAGATCCGTATCTCACGGGCGCCATCGGCGTGGAGTTCATCAAAGGAATCCAAGGCGACGACCCCAATTATATGCTGGCGATGGCTTGCGCCAAACATTACGCGGTCCACAGCGGCCCGGAAGCGGAGCGCCATCGTTTCGATGCCCAGCCGTCGGAACGCGATTTGTATGAGACGTATCTGCCGCAGTTCGAGATGGCGGTGCGCGAGGGGCACGTGGGCGGCGTCATGGGGGCTTACAACTCGGTCAACGGCGTGCCCTGCTGCGCGAATTATTTTCTGCTTACCGACCTGCTGCGCAAGCAATGGGGATTTGATGGTTATGTCGTCTCGGATTGCGACGCGATCAGCGACATTTGGCGCCCGCAGCAGCATCATTATGTGAACACGCCCGAAGAAGCCGCTGCCGCCGCAGTGAAGGCGGGCTGCAATCTCTCTTGCGGCGGGGATTACAACGCCTTGGTGCGGGCGGTGCAAAAGGGGTTGATCACTGAGAAAGAAATTGATCAGGCGCTGTATTACACCTTGTGGACTCGTTTTCGGCTTGGCCTGTTTGATCCGGCCGAGAAAGTTCCTTATTCAAAGATCACCATCAAGGACAACGACACGCCTGAACACCGGCAGCTGGCCTTGGAGATTGCACGGCAATCGCTGGTGCTGCTGAAGAACGACGGAATTCTCCCGCTCGACCGCTCCAAGGTCAAGCGGATCGCTGTCATCGGCCCCAATGGCAACTCAACGACGATGCTGCATGGCAATTACAACGGGACAGCTTCGCATTCCATCTCGATTCTGAGTGGCATCAAGCAACTGGCCGGGAAGAACATCGAAGTCACTTTTGCACAAGGATGTCCCATCACCACCGAAACCGACAGGGGGATTGCTGCGTGGAGTCGCCAGGATAACGATACGACCCGTCCATTGCCGGAACTCGACGCAGAAGCCCTCAGCCATGCGACGAATGCGGACTTGATCATTTATGTCGGCGGCATCACTCCGGCGCAGGAAGGCGAAATGTTCGATCGTGATTCGATTGAACTGCCCGAAGTGCAGGAAAAACTCGTGCAGGAGCTCCATGCAACCGGCAAGCCGGTGGTCATGGTCAATTGCAGCGGTTCCGCCATTGCCCTGCCGTGGGAAGCCGAGCATCTGTCCGCGATTCTTCAGGCTTGGTATCCGGGTGAGGAAGGCGGACGCGCCGTTGGCGAGGTTCTCTTCGGCGATGTGAACCCTTCCGGCCATCTGCCGGTGACGTTCTACCGGGCCACTGCGGACCTGCCGAGCTTCACGGATTACTCGATGACCAATCGCACCTACCGCTACTTCAGCGGCACTCCTCTATTCGCGTTCGGCCACGGCTTGAGCTACACGAAGTTCGATTTCAAAAGCGGCAAGCTGGAGTCGAAAAAAATCCCGGTCGACGGCACGGCGAAAGTGACGTTCACGCTGAAGAACACTGGCAAACGTGACGGCGACGAGGTGGCGCAGGTTTATTTCCGCCACGTCAACTCCGCTGTTCCGCAGCCGAAACTTGCGCTGTGCGGCTTCACCCGCGTGCACCTGAAACACGGTGAATCAAGCCAAGTCACGGTCGAAGTTCCCGCCCAACGCCTGCGTTACTGGGACACGCTGAAAAAGCAATACGTGGTTGAACCCGGTGACTATGAGTTTCTCACCGGCGAGGCGTCGGACGACATCCAACTTAAATTGCCAATGATAATCACCACCCGGTGAAACGAAAAATCAACAACAACAACTAACAACCAAAACTATGCGAAACATCCTAACTCAAACTCTATCTGTCTGCGCAACCGTCGGCGTCTTGACTTTCGTGACCGGCTGCCAGAGCAACGATCATGGCTCCGCGCAGGCTTCAGCGCAACCCGCGCCGGCCGTGGCAACGCCTCCGGCAACACCCTCCGTTGCGCCCGCTCCGGCGGCAACCCAATCGGTTGTTCGCATTAAAGCCGGCGTGTCAGCGGCGTTCACCGATTCCAGCGGCAACGTCTGGCTGCCCGATCAGGGATTTGATGGCGGCGATGTGATTGACCGCGACCCGAACACGTCCATCGCCAACACAAAAGACCCCGGACTTTTTCTGTCGGAACATTATGGGATGAGTTCCTTTTCCTGCAATGTTCCGAACGGCAAATACGTGGCCAAACTATGCTTCGCCGAAACCTTCGACGGCATCACCGGGCCCGGCCAGCGCGTTTTTTCTTTCAATGTGCAAGGGCACGAGTTCAAGGATTTTGATGTTTGGGTCAAAGCCGGTGGGCCGAACCGCGCCTACATTGAAACCGTGCCCGTGGAAGTCACCGACGGAAAATTTGGCATTATTTTCACCAGCAACATGGAAAATCCGGAAATCAACGCGATTGAGATTCTTCCGCAGATGTAATCGCCATTGACAGGTCTTGCGCCCATGTCAAAGAAGGCAATTCCAAACCTGTTGTTCGCCGCCGCGGCTCTGCTCGGTTTACCAGTTAATCTTGTGGCGGCTTCGCCAACTTCGGAACCATCCTATTGGAAATGGGCGCCAACCCCGCCGATGGGTTGGAACAGCTATGATGCTTGGGGCACGAGCGTGACCGAGAAGGAAGTGCTGGCCAATGCCCGCTATATGCAAGAGCATCTTCTTCGTCATGGTTGGAAATACATTGTCATTGATGCGCGCTGGTATGACGCGGTCTCGCCGGATGACGACCGGAACTTCACCCGAGAACGCACCGGGGCGCAGCTCTTTGCGGATGAGTTTGGCCGCATGCTTCCGGCGACGAACCGGTTTCCGTCCGCTGTTGATGGGAAAGGTTTCAAGCCGCTCGCCGACGAAATTCACGCGATGGGATTGAAGTTCGGCTTTCACATGATGCGCGGCATTCCGCGGCAAGCGGTAAAGGCCAGGACGCCCATCGAAGGCAGCAGTTTCACCGCAGCGGATGCCGGCAACACCAACAGCATTTGCGGCTGGTGCCCCGACATGTATGGCGTGCGCAACAACGAGGCCGGGCAGGCGTGGTATGACTCGTGCGCGAAGTTGTGGGCTTCGTGGGGAGTTGATTTTGTGAAGGTGGACGACCTTTCCAACCCGTATAGCGCGCATGAAATAGAAATGATGCGCAAAGCTTTGGACAAATGCGGACGCCTGATTGTTTTCAGCACGTCGCCCGGGCCGACATCGCCAGTGCATGCCAATCACATCAGCACGCAGGCGAACATGTGGCGCATCTCCGGCGACTTTTGGGATCGCTGGCCGGACCTAAACCGCGCCTTTGATTTGCTCGGCAAATGGCAGGGTGTTGGCGGGCCGGGACACTGGCCCGATGCGGACATGATTCCGTTTGGGCACATCGCCATCAAATGCACTATTGCCGGGCCCGAACGTCAGACGCGATTTTCAAAAGACGAACAGGTCATGCTGATGTCGCTCTGGGCGCTCGCGCCCTCGCCGCTCATGCTCGGCAACAATCTGCCAGACACCGACGAATGGACGTTGTCGTTGTTGACCAATGATGAAGTGCTTGCCGTGAATCAGGATCCGCTGGGCAGCCCGGCGCGACGGGTGATGCAAACCAATGGCGTGGAAATCTGGGTGAAGGGACTCAAGAACGGCAGCAAGGCCATTGGTCTGTTCAATCACGGCTCGGCGGCGCAGGATGTCACGTTGGATTGGAAAGCCGCAGGACTGACCGGCCAACAAACACTTCGTGATGTTTGGTCACACAAGAACCTGGGCACGTTCAAGACCAGGTGTTCCGTGCTGGTTCCCGCGCATGGAGCCGTTCTTCTGCGTGCCGCTCGATATTCCACTCGAACTCCTGAACATGGAGCGGTTCTTCTGCGCGCCGTCCAGGAAAATACACAAGAATAAACATGTAACAGCCTCCGTGGTATGAACCTTTTCCTTGGGACATTTTTCTCGCGCGCCATCCGCTGTTCGGCGGCGCGAACGTTTGCCACGCCAATACCCGTTGTAAGCGTCAAAAAAGACTCCGACGGCGTCACGCTGCGGAGCCGGCAGGAATTCGTCCTGGC
>Ga0187884_10000987_pt1 | contig 27007 bp, 25 predicted proteins | sample June2016WEW_20_4_FD_132983 | JGI IMG/M metagenome (GOLD analysis project Ga0187884, IMG submission 132983) | Peatland microbial communities from SPRUCE experiment site at the Marcell Experimental Forest, Minnesota, USA - June2016WEW_20_40 | ecosystem: Environmental > Terrestrial > Soil >...
GCGACGAAGCAATCCAGGTCCGTGCCTCGGCAGGCTGGATTGCTTCGCGGAGCCTGTCATCGGGCCGGCCACTTCGGGCCGGACCCGTTGGCTCGCAATGACGAGTTGCGGGCCATCACCGCCCGATCGAGTTCGCCTTGGCCGGCAGCAAGCGCGATTTCAGATCAATCGACCCGCTCGACCCGACCCGAGGCGGCGGAGCAGATTATGGCCTCGGTGGCGGCGACGCCGTGTATCGCCTGGTCCAAGGAAACGGGATAGCTCGGCCCGCCCGCGGCCGCCTTGGCGAAGGCTTCGAGCGCGGCGCGCGAAATATCCATCGCCGCCGCCTGCCACACCTTGGCCTCGCCGTTGACCGGCTGGAACTTGCAGGTACCGAACAGCCGCGTGCGGCGCTCTTCCGACGAGGCGCCGGCGACATGGGTGAGGCCTTCGAGCCGGAGCCAGCCCTTCGAGCCGAACACCTGGAAGCTAAAGCCGGGGCCGGTCGTCGTCATAGTGCCGAGATAGCCCGACATGCCGTCCTTCATGCGAAGCAAGATCGAGGTGGTGTCGTCGGCGTCGATCGGCGTGGCGCGCCGGAAGCTTTGCGCAAAAACGTGGTCGATCGGCCCGCACAGATCGATCATGGCATCGATGGCATGGACGCCCATCGGCATCAGCCCGCCTAACGGCGTCTCGGTTTTGTCGGCGCGCCAATGGGCCGGATTGATGGACAGCGCATTGGGAAACGTCATCGTCGCTTCGACGTGCAGCACGGTGCCGAGCTCGCCTGAGCGGATCATGTCGCGCAGTCTGGTCATTTCCGGATGGAAGCGGCGGTTGTAGCCGACCGCGAGCGTTATGCCGGCCTTGCGCACCGCGGCGACGGCATCTTCAGCTTGCTTCTTAGTCAGCGTGAACGGCTTCTCGCAATAGACGTGCTTGCCAGCGGCCGCCGCCGCGATCACCTGCGTGGCGTGCATGGAATGCGGCGTTGCCAGCACCACGGCATCGATCCCGGCGTGATGGAGCATATTGTCGTATTCAGCGGTGAGATGCAGGCCTTTTTGCTTGGCGAAAGCCGCGATCTCCGGCGTCACCGTGCGGGCGGTGCCGGAGACAAAACGGAGGAGGTCGCTGTTCTCCGCCGCCTCGACCAGCGTCTTGCCCCACCAGCCAAGTCCGACGATGCCCGCTTTGATCACTCGCTGCTCCCGCGACTTTTGCGTGGCTCGATTTGCCTCGCTGTCACTTCGGCCAAGTTATTTGGGCCAGGTCAGCATGGCCAGCGCCACGCAGCACAACGCCCAGAACAGGCAGTACTCAAAACCGCCAATCACCCAAATCCATTTCCGGGTCACCTTGAACGTCGCGGCGCCGGCAACGAACAGATGAACTGCGGCGACGGCGGCGACATACGGCGTGTAGATGGCGAAGACGAGACCGATGGTCAGGAAGATCTCGATGATGCCGGCAATGTACATCCACGTTGCCGGCGGATGAAACTTGGCGGCCTTGAAGAAGTTCAGCGTCGCCGGCTCGGTGAACTTGCCGATGATGTGCGGGATGAAAAACAGCCCGCAGACCAGGCGCAGGACGACGACGCCGTTGGTGAGATCGAACATTTGCGCCAGGCCCGACATGGTGCCCTCCCCGTTTTCCCCGGACATGTCTGCCAATGACAGCCGCTACAGCACCTCGAACATCTGATAGATCGGCCCCTCGGGCAGCCGGTGGCCGACGCCGATGCTGATGATGTTATTGAGCCAGCCGTATTTCTCCGACGCGGTCTCGAACGATGCGGCGATGCGCAGATAATAGTCCGTCGCCTTGACCACCTCGCCGCGAGCGATGCGGTCGAGCACCTCCTTGGGGCCGTGGCGGATGCCGGGATAGCTCATGCCGATGATCGCATCGTCATCGGTCTTGAGCACGACCCGCACATTGAGCATCCAGGCGCCGTCGCCGGGGCGGATCGCCTGCCAGTCGCTGCCGCCGGGGAGTAGCGTGCCGCGTAGGCGTTCGCCTTCGAAGCGGCCGCCGGTGATGACGCCGACCCGCCGATCGACGCCGGGCGTCTTGCCGACATTGATCGCCGGCTGCACGTCGAGCAGCAGAATGAACAGCGGCCGCACCCGCAGCTCGGTCATCTCCTTTGGCAGCATTTCGGACAGCGAACGTGCAGCGGCCACCGGCGACCTCCCCTTTTTGCCATGCGCCGGATTTTTGGGCCGGCACCGTGGCCAGACTAACGAACCTCGGCTATAGGGTCGAGCCACGCCGGAGATCGCCGTGACCATGCTTCGCATCAAAGCCGGACCCTACGAGTTCCAGGCGCGAATGGAAGAAACGCTGGCGCCGAAAACCTGCGCCGCATTTACCAGCTTGCTCCCTTACCGGCAGAAGATCATCCACGTGCGCTGGAGCGGCGAAGGTTGCTGGATTCCGCTCGGCGAATTCGATTTCGGCTTGGGTTACGAAAATCACACCAGCCATCCGGCACCGGGCGACATCATCCTCTATCCTGGCGGCATCAGCGAAACCGAGATCCTGCTGACCTACGGCGCGGTGTCGTTTTCCAGCAAAGTCGGACAGCTTGCGGGCAATCATTTCCTCACCATCACCAACGGCCGCGAGAACCTGCCGGCGCTCGGCAAAATGACCCTATGGCAGGGCGCGCAGGACATTTTGTTCGAGCTTAAGAAATAGCACGGCGCGCCGCGCCCTGGCCCGTTATCAGCCCTTCGACGCCAATTCAGGCCGATAGTACATGCTGGCTTCTTATGCTTAATATTGCCGCCGGCCGGTGCAATAGAGGTTACGGAGCGTAGAGTGATGAGCGGCAGCGCCAGGCTGCGGATCGGCATCGATACCGGCGGCACCTTTACCGACATCGTCTGTGTCGATGACAGTTCCGGTGCGATGCGCGTGACCAAGGTGTCGTCGACGCCGGCCAATCCCGCGATTGCGCTGGTGCGCGGCGTGCAGGCCATTCTCGGCGAGGCGGGCGCCGGCGTGGACGATCTTGCGGTGCTGGCGCACGGCACGACGGTGGCGACCAATGCGCTGCTGCAGGGCGAGATCGCCGGCCTCGGCCTGATCGTCACCGACGGTTTCCGCCATATCCTCGAGATCGCCCGGCAGGCCGTGCCCGAGGGCTACGGCAATTCGTATTTCTGGGTAAAGCCGGAGCGCATCGTGCCGCTGCGCTATGTCCGCGAAGTCGGCGGGCGACTGAACTTCCTCGGCGAAGAGCTGCGGCCGCTCGATGAGGCGAGCGTGCGCGCCGCCGCGCGATTCTTTCGCCAGTCGGGCGTCACCGCGATCGGTATTTGCCTCATCCATTCCTATGCCAATCCCGCGCACGAACGCCGGGCCGCGGAAATCGTGCGCGAGGAATATCCGGACTGCACGCTGTCGCTGTCCTGCAACGTACTGCCCGAATACCGCGAATACGAGCGGGCGGTGACGACGCTGGTCGACGCGTTCATCAAGCCGCATATGAGCCGCTATCTCGACCGCATCCGCGACGAGCTCGGGCCGGCGCTGAACAAAAAGCCGTTCCTGGTGATGCAGTCGTCGGGCGGCGTCGCCAGTCCCGACCAGGTGATGCGCAAGCCGATCACCACGGCGCTGTCGGGACCCGCCGCCGGCGCGCTGGGCAGCGCGGTCATTGCCGAACTCGCCGGCTATCCCGATCTGGTGACGCTCGACGCCGGCGGCACCTCGACCGATCTCTGCCTGATCGAAAGCGCCAAGCCGAAGATCACCAATGGTGGCCGCGTCGGGAATTTCCCGGTGCGCATTCCGATGCTCGACATCAAGACCATCGGCACCGGCGGCGGGTCGATCGCCTGGATCACGCGCGAAGGCAAGCTCAAAGTCGGACCGCGCAGCGCCGGCGCCGTGCCCGGCCCGATGTGCTATCCGAACGGCGGCGACGAGCCGACCATCACCGATGCCAACCTTGTGCTCGGCCGCATCCCGCCGGCGCTGATCGGCGGCGGCATTCCTCTTGATGTTGCTCGCGCGCGCGACGGGCTGCAGAAACTGGCCGCGCGCCTTCCCGGCAATTTGAGCATCGAGCAATTGGCCGAAGGCATCATCGAGATCGCCAACTGGGACCAGGCCAACGCCATCCGGCAGATGACCATCCAGCGCGGCATCGATCCCAGCGCCTTCGCGCTGCTTTCGTTCGGCGGCTCCGGGCCGGCGCAGTCGCCGGCGGTGATGGAACTCATCGGCATGAAGACCTGCCTGGTGCCGCCGAACCCCGGCAATCTGTCCGCCTTCGGCCTCTTGGCCGTCGATTGGCGCACCGACCACATCGTCACCAAGGTGATGCACGAGGACGCGATCGACCTGCCCGCCGTGGCAGCCATCTATGCGGCGCTGGAGAAGGAAGGCGTCACGACGCTGGAGAAAGACGGTATCCCGCCGTCAAAGATCGCGCTTCTGCGCGAAGCCGACGTGCGTTACGCCGGGCAGTCCATGGAAGTGCGCGTCCCGGCGCCGTCCGGTGAAATCGACGCGCATTTCATCGCCGGCCTCACCGATGCATTTCATGCCGCGCACAAAAAAACCTTCGGCTACAATTATGCCGGCCAGCAGAAGATCGAGCTGGTCAACTTCTGCGTCTCTGCCTTCGGCATGATCGAGCGCCCGCGCATTCCCGAACTGGAAAAATCCGGCGCGCCGCCAAAGCCCACGAGCCGGCCGGTCTATTTCGACGGCGCGTTCCGCGATACGCCGGTTTTTGCACGCGCTTCGCTGGGCGCAGGTTTTCAGCTGGACGGCCCAGCTATTGTCGAAGAGTTTGGCTCGACCACGGTTGTGTTTCCTGGCCAGCAACTGACCGTCGATCCGCACGGTATCCTGATCATCAAAGCCGCCGGCAAAGCGGAGGCCGCGCCATGATGAACATACACTCCAAGGAATGGCCCTGGCCGACCGCGCCGGAATTGCCCAAGCGCGAAGTCGATCCGATCGTCCTGCAGATCGTCGAAGGCACGCTCAATTCCATCGAGGCGGAGATCGAATACGCCATCGAGCGCACCGCGCGATCGCCGATGATCCGCGAAGCCCACGACTATCGCGTCGGCCTGTTCGACCGCTATTGCCGCAAGCTCACCGGCCGCTCCTACTCGGCGATGCCCAACGCCGTGGTCCGCGATTTCCCGCCGCACACCATGGCCCCCGGCGACGTGTTCCTGATGAACGACACCTATCTGACCGAGGGCTCGATCGGGCATCTGCCCGACCTGTGCTCGACCGTGCCGGTGTTCCATCAGGGCGAAGTCGTCGCTTACATCCAGGCCTTCGGCCATCACGACGACATCGGCGGGCGCGTGCCCGGCTCGATGCCCGGCACGGCGACGACGGTATTCGAGGAAGGCCTCGCCGTGCCGCCGATCAAGTTCTATGACGCCGGCGTGCGCAACGACGCGGTCTTCACCATCATCAAACGCAACACCCGCGTTCCCGAGACGCTGGCCGCCGATCTCGACAGCGAGGTGCAGGCCTGCTTGATGGGCGCCCGCCGCATGGCGGAGCTGTTCGAGCGCTTCGGCCGCGAGACGGTCGAGGCCTGTTTCCAGGCCATCCTCGATACCTGCCGCGATATTTTCCGCCATGAATTGCTGCCGAAGATCGCCGACGGCGAATACCGCTGGGAGGACTATGTCGAGCACGACGGCGTCACCGACCCGAAGCTGCACAAGCTGGCGCTGACGCTGAAAAAGAAAGACGACCGCATCACGCTGGACTTCACCGGCACCGATCCGCAATCGAGCGGCCCCATCAACTGGCCGGCGGATTATGCCGGCGGCGCCTTTTTGATCAAGTGGATCGCGCCGATTCTGCGCAACCTTGCCGATACGCCCGAGCGCGCCGCGGAGATTCACGTCAACGAAGGCGTCTGCGAAGTCTTTGACGTGGTGTTCCCGCCGAAAGGCACGCTGATCACGCCGGAATGGCCCGCCGCCACCAACGCGCGCTCGTTCGTGTTGCTGCGCTGCCTCGGTCTCCTCGCCGGCGTCGTGGCGCAGGCCGCCGAAGGCCGCATGCCGGCCGATCAGGAAACCATCCGCTACACCGGCTTTTACGGCACCGACCGCAACGGCAAGCCGTTCCTCTCCCGCGAGGTGCTGGGCGGCGGCTCCGGCGGCCGCGATTACGCCGACGGCAACGACGCCATTCACATCGTGCCGGACTCGCGCAATCAGCCGGCCGAATTCACCGAGACGCGGTTTCCGCTGCTGGTGGAAAAACTGGCGCTGCGGACCGACTCCGGCGGCGCCGGCAAACGCCGCGGCGGATTGGGCTACGACAAGCATTACCGGGCGCTAGTCGACTGCCGCACCATCGTCACCGCCGACCGCGTCCGGCTCGGCTGCTACGGCCTCAATGGCGGCAAGGCGGGCAAGCCGTTTTGCGTGACCATCGATATCGAAGGCACGCCGCGCGATCTCGGCGGCCTGGTCGACGGCGAACCGGTGCGGGCCGGAGAGATCGTGCGCGTCGTGACCACGGGCGGCGGCGGTTGGGGCGATCCGCTCGAGCGCGAGCCCGAACTAGTCCAGCGCGACGTGATCGAAGGCAAGGTTTCGCTCGCCGCGGCACGCGACGACTACGGTGTCGTGCTCAAGCCGGACGGCGAAAGCTCCTTCACCACCGACGCCAAAGAAACCTCGGCCTTGCGCGAAAAGCTCAAGTCCGGTCAGGTGCGCGACAATGCCATGATCGACCGCGGCGCCGGCTTTGACAAAATGCTCCGCGGCGAGGTCAAGCCGTGGACACGCACCGCCTGACAGCAAATCCCACCAGCAAGGATCAAGCGTAATGGCCATCGAAGTCGCCAAAGTCGAATTGAAAACCGTGCAGGACGCGTCCGGCATGGAGGCACTGATCAAAAAGGGCCAGTTCCGCGCCGACGAAGTCATCGCCGTGATCGGCAAGACCGAAGGCAATGGCGGCGTCAACGATTTTACCCGCATCCTCGCCGACCAGGCGTTCCGCGCGGTGCTGCGCAAGCTCGGCAGCCGCTCCGAACAACAGATCGCAAAAATTCCGATGGTCTGGTCGGGCGGCTGCGACGGCGTCATCACCCCGCATGCCACGGTTTTCGCGCGCAACGCCAAGACCGGCCCGGCGACCAAATCGCGGCTCACCATCGGCACGGCGATGAGCGTCGAAATCCTGCCCGAGGATATCGGCCGGCCGGCGATGGTCGAGAAAGTCGCCGACGCGGTCCGCGCCGCGATGCACGACGCCGGCATCGACGATCCGAAAGACGTGCACTATGTGCAGACCAAGACGCCGCTTCTGACCGTCGATGCGGTGCACGACGCGCATGCGCGTGGCAAGGAAGTCGCCTGCGAGGTGCACGATTCCATGGGCGTATCGAACGGCACGACCGGCCTCGGCATTGCCGTGGGCTTGCGCGAAATCAAGATGCCCAAGGCGGAGGAAATCTGCCGCAACCTCGATCTCTATTCCTCGGTCGCCTCCTGCTCGTCGGGCGTCGAGCTGACGCAGGCGCAGATCGTGCTCCTGGGCAACAAGAACGGCGCCGGCGGCCGCTATCGCATCGGCCACGCGGTGATGAAGGACGCGATCGACATCGACGGCATCTACGATTCCATCCGCAATGCCGGGCTCGACTTGCCGGAACGGCCGCGCGCCGAAGATTTGCAGGGACGGCTGGTCAACTGCTTCATGAAATGCGAGGCCGACCGCACCGGTAAACTGCGTGGCCGGCGCCAGATCATGCTCGACGATTCCGACGTGCCTTGGCATCGCCACGCCAAGGGCGCGGTCGGCGGCGTCGCCGCCGCGGCGATCGGCGATCCGGCGGTGTTCGTCTCGGTCGACGCCATGCACCAGGGGCCGCAGGGCGGCGGACCCTGCATCGCCATCATCGACGCCGGGGAGTAGCGCATGCGCCCGGCACCCACGCGGCACGAGCTGAAAGAGCCGGCCACGGCCGGCGCCGCGCTGGTGCGCAAATCGGCGCGCGAGCTGGCACGGCTGATCGCCGCGCGCGCAGTCAGCCCGGTCGAAGTGCTCGACGCCCATCTTGCGGTGATCGCCGCGCTCAATCCGAAGCTCAATGCCATCGTGACGCTCGCCGCCGACCAGGCGCGCGATGCCGCCAAGCGTGCCGAAAACGCCGTCATGAAGGGCGAGCCGCTCGGCCCGCTGCACGGCCTGCCGATCGGCGTCAAGGACGTAACCCCGACCGCCGGCATCCGCACCACCTTCGCCTCGCCGCTGTTCAAGGATTATGTGCCGGCGGAAGACGCGGAAGCGGTGCGCCGCCTCAAGGCGGCCGGCGCCATCGTGCTCGCCAAGACCAACACGCCCGAATTCGCCTGCGGCGCCAACACCACCAACGCGCTGTTCGGCCCGACCCGCAATCCGTGGAATCCGGCGCTCAGCCCGGCCGGTTCGTCCGGCGGCTCGGCGGTCGCCGTCGCCACCGGCATGGTACCGATCGCCCAGGGTACCGATTTCGGCTGCTCGATCCGCATCCCCGCCGCGTTCTGCGGCATCGTCGGCATCCGGGCGACGCCGGGCCTGACGCCAAGCCGTCCGCTGCATCTGCCCTGGGATCCGGGGCAAGTCCACGGCCCATTGGCGCGCGACGCAGAGGACGCCGCGCTTTTCCTCGACGCCATCGTCGGCTTCACCCGGCTGTCGCCGATATCGGTGGCGCCGCCGTGGCAAAGCGCGCTCGCCGAGCTGCAACGCCGCGACGATATCAAAGGCCTGCGCGTCGCCTATGTCTCCGACATCGCCGGGATCGGCGTCGAGGCGGAAATCGACTCGATCTGCCGTGACGCGGCGGCGGCCTTGGCCCAGCGCGGGGCGCAGGTGGAGCAGATCGCGTTCGATGCGAGCGGCGGCCGCGCCGCTTATCAGACCTGGCGCGGATTCTGGATGGTCGGCCAGCAATACGAAAGGCTCGCTCAGATCGATCAGTTCGGGCCCAATCTCAGGGGCAATGTCGAAGCCGGATTGAAGTTGAATTCGCTCGACTATGCCGCCGCCGAGCACAAGCGGGAGGAGCTGTTCCATCGCTTCCGCGAGCTGTTCGAGCGGTACGATGTTCTGCTGACACCGGCGGCACCGGTAAAACCCTATCCGGTCGAGAAGAACTTCCCCGACCGCATCAACGGCAAGAGCTTCGAGAATTACATCGACTGGATCGCGCCGGCTTATCTGATCACGCTGATGAGCCTGCCCGCCGCCACCGCGCCCGCCGGCTTGTCGCAGGACGGGCTTCCCGTCGGCATGCAGATCGTGGCGCCGCGGTTCGAAGAGCCGCTGATCTTGCGCGTCGCCCGCCTCATTCACCAAGCAAGCGGCGTCGGCTGGCCGCCGGCGGCGGAAATGAAGTGACGCGGAATGACGCGGCTATTTACCCCTCGGCGGCACCGCGCCCGGTGATTTCGTCCGGTTGAGTACTGGCCACTGTTCGCTCACCATTGGCAAGGGCTGGTGCTTGCCGGTGATCTCTTCGATGGTGAGCGCATAGAGCGTGATGTGGTCGAGCCGCGGATAAAAGCTCTTGGGTCGGTTCAGTCTCGGATCGGAGTACTTCGCCATTAAACGATCGAAGAACAGGGTTTTTGCCGCCCGGTCATCCTCGACGCGAATCGGACCGAAGCCAACCACGCTGGTGTAGCTCACCGAAGAGTCGCACTCGAATTCGCCATAAGGAAAAACGGCGCCCATCTCCGCCGCCTCAAAGCAGACGCGCGGCCGCGCTTCGATGTTGCTGCGGAAATGGCCAGCGCGGCTGGTGTGAGAAAAAATCTTTGCGTCGGCGTAAATGAACAGGTTGGGCACGACATAGGGATCGCCGTTTGCGCTCACGCTAGCGAAATGCGCGAACGCCGTTCGCTCCAAGAAGCGGTCAATGTCGGCCCGGCTCATCACCTTGTCTTGCCGCCGTACGATACCTTGGCTCATGCAACTGATCCCTCGAGCGTCGTGTCTCGGTTTGAAATTTGAGACACTTATGCCGCCGGTGCGAGAGCGTGACAACAGACGCAGAGTTTATTGCCGCCGGGACCGCGGGGAAATACGCACCGCCCTCGGCCAATCAGCCTCGCGGCCGCGTCACGCTGGCAAAATCTCCATGCCGTCCGGCGCCGTTGGCGAACCGCGCGACCCCGGCGGCACCCTCCGCCGCGAAGATGCCGGTGCAGTTGGTCCATTCCCGCTCCAACGCGGCGCGCTCGGGCAGGCCGTGCTGCAAATAAACCGAGCGCCGATCGGCGCGAACGGCGGCTTGCGGGAATCGCGCGATCTCGTGCGCCATGTCTTCGGCGGCCCGTCGCGCCTGCCCCTTTGGCACCACCATTTCGCACAGGCCGATGCGCAGACACTCCTCGGCGTCCACCTTGCGGCCGGTCATGATGAGCTCGAGCGCGCGCCCCTCGCCGACCAGACGCGGAAGCCGCACGGTACCGCCATCCGACAGCGGCACGCCCCAGCGCCGATTATAGACGCCCATATAAGCGCCTTCGGCCATGATGCGGCAGTCGGCCCAAAGCGCGAGCTCCATGCCGCCGGCGACCGCCGGGCCCTCGATCGCGGCAATGACCGGCTTCCCGAGCTTGCGCCGCGACGGCCCCATCGGGCCGCGCGGCACCGGGCCGCCGTCGGTAGGAAATTCCAGCGAGGTGTGCGTCCTGGCATTGTCGCGGGTGGCAATGCCGCGGGCGGCTAGACTCTTCAGATCCGCCCCGGCGCAGAACGCGCCGCCTTCACCCCAGAACACGGCGACGTCGGCGGCCGCGTCGGCGTCGAAAGCGACAAAGGCTTCATAGAGCGCATGCGCATGTTCGGGATCGACGGCGTTTCGCGCCTCGCCGCGCGAATGAATGACCGTCAGCACGCGATCATGGCGCTCGACGCGAACCGGCATAGGCACCTCCTTCGATGAACGTGATCAAGAGCCGCCGTGCGGTTGCCGGCTGTCGCGGCAAGTCGGCCAAACGCCGCGCCGGCGCTGGCTCGCGCGTCGGCTCATTCCAGCTGTAGCCGCATTCGGCGCAAGCGAAACGCAAGCATTCGCGACCCCAACCGTCTAACCTCAAGCGCGGACCGATCGGTTTTCGCGATGTTCCACATCTCGGGCAGATCATTTTCTGCAGCGTCTCGGGCGCCGATCGGAAGATTTTTCAGATACTTCGATAATCCAGGCGGCACCGCTATCAGCGCGTCACCAACGAAACAAACGAGAAAAATTACCCTTCGGATTAGTAATTTTCATTCGAGCAATCGGCGGCCGCGGTTTATGCTGCGCGAGTTTTCGATATCCACTTCGCTCCCGAGGCGACCATGACCGGCATCAATCATCGGCTTAGCCCCGCCCCGTCCGCTGCCGCGGCCGGCACCGTCGCGCGCACTTGGCGCACGCCGCTGTTGATCATCGGCTTCGGCTGCCTGATCTCGCTCATGTCGTTTGGGCCGCGCTCCTCGCTCGGCTTCTTTCTGACGCCGATGTCGACGACCAATCACTGGGGCCGCGACGTATTCGCCTTGGCACTGGCGCTGCAGAACCTGCTTTGGGGCATCGGCCAGCCGCTCGCCGGCATTATCGCCGACCGCTTCGGCACGGCTCGGGTGCTCTGCGTCGGCGTCGTGATGTATGCCGCCGGCCTCGCGCTGATGTCGCACGCGACCAGCGCCCCGGTGCTCGATGTTTCGGCCGGCGTGCTGATCGGATTCGGCCTGTCCGGCACGTCGTTCATGATCGTACTGGCGGCATTCGGCAAGCTGTTGCCGCAGGCGTGGCGTTCCCGCGCCTTCGGATTTGGCACGGCGGCGGGCTCGTTCGGGCAGTTCCTCTATTCGCCGGTCACGGTGGTGCTGATGGACAGCTTCGGCTGGCAACAGACGCTGGTGATCTTCGCCGTCTGCATGCTCGCCGTGCTGCCGCTCTCGCTGGCGCTGGCGACTCCGCCGGCGCACGGGGGCAGAGAGGCCGCGCCGCAGTCGCTGCGGCAGGCGCTGGGCGAGGCCTTCGCGCACCGCTCCTACGTGCTGCTGATGCTTGGTTTTTTCACCTGCGGATTCCAACTGGCGTTCACCACCGTGCACATGCCGGCTTATCTGATCGACCGCGGTCTCTCCGCGACCGTCGGCGGCTGGACCATTGCGACGATCGGGTTGTTCAACATCGTCGGATCGGTCACCGCCGGCTGGCTCGGCGACCGCATGCCGAAGCGTTACCTGCTCTCGATCATTTATTTCGTCCGCGCCGCCGCCATTCTGGTGTTTATTTCCTTTCCGGTCACGCCGTTCTCCTGCATCGCATTCGGCGCCACGATGGGCCTGATGTGGCTGTCGACCGTGCCGCCGACCAACGGCCTCATTGCCGTTATGTTCGGCACGCGGTGGTTGGCGACATTGGCCGGCTTCGCCTTCTTCAGCCATCAGGTCGGCGGCTTCCTCGGCGTCTGGCTTGGCGGCATCGTGTTCGACCGCACCGGTTCCTACGATCTGGTGTGGTGGCTGGCGATCCTGTTCGGTGTCCTGTCGGCGCTGATCAACATGCCGATCGTCGAAAAACCGGTTTCGCGCCTTGCCCTGGTGCCGGCGGAATGAAAAGGCGGCCGGCTATCGGGCCTGGCCTTGTGCGGTGCGCGGCCCTGAAGGCGCGGACTTGCGATGCTCGGCCGCGGCGCCGAGGTCGGACAGAAGCCATTGCCGGAACAGTTTGACTTCGCGCTTCTGAAACTCGGTTTCCGAGGTGACCAGCCAATAGCCGCTGCCGCTGGGGATCCGCTGACTGGCCAGCGGCACCAGACGGCCGTTCTCGATGTCGTCGTCGATCAGCGGTGACCGCCCCAATACCACACCGAGGCCGCGCTTGGCGGCGTCCAACGCCAACTGCATTCTGTCGACCCGGAGCCCGGTGTCGATTGACGATGGGAGCTCCATTCCACTTGCCCTGAACCAGTGACTCCAATCGGCCGAGACGGAGGTGACGTGGATGAGCGGCACGCGCGACAGCAGGCTGGCATCCGTTGCGACACCGAATTGCTGCTTCAGGGCCGGGCTGCAAACCGGGATCAGCGTCTCCACCGCCAGCAGCGTCCAGTTCGCCGCCGGTTTCTTGGTCGCTGAGAAACGAATTGCAATATCGAAATCGTCGAGCGTGAGATCCACCAGGTAATGCGACGTATCGATCGTCAGGCGGATATCCGGAAATTGCGCGATAAACTTTCCCAGCCGCGGCAGCAGAATCTTGTTGGCAAATGTCGGCGCGCTGCTGACCGACAGCGTCCCGGTCGCGTTGCGGCCCGGCAGCTGGTCGCTCGCCTTGGCGAGAACGCTCAACGCCTGATTGACCAAGGGCGCATAAACGTCACCGGCGCCGGTCAGCCGCAACCCGCGCGACTCGCGATAGAAAAGCTCGACGCCGAGCCAATTCTCGAGGGTCTGGATGCCGTGACTGACGGCGCTTGCCGTCAGATTCAGTTCCTCGGCGGCCTTGCGGAAGCTGTTGTGGCGGGCCGCAGCCTCGAAGATCCGCAGCGAACTCAATGGGGGAAGCCGGAACGCCATGTCGCCGATCCGATCCAATACGTCAGCTTCGATACTATAAAGCGGCTCCGCTGCGACGACATCTCCATTTACGCCTGTTCGACCCCCGGCAATCCAGCGACCGTCACAAAACATTTAACGGGCGCCGATAGGTCTTTATAGGTGGGCCCCAAGCCAACCGTAAAGAACACTCTTGCTCGGGATCGAAGGCGCAACCGTCGTCTATCAGAATGGTGTCTGTGCACTGGACGGCACCACGCTGACTTTTGAGGGCGGCCGATTCATTGTGCTGCTTGGTCCTTCGGGGGCGGGCAAATCCACGCTGCTGCGATGCCTCAACGGACTGGTGCGCCCGTCGCGAGGCGACGTATTCGGCAACGACGCCGAATCGATTTTTGCCAGCCGCGCGGCGTTGCGGCGTCACCGCCAGGGGACGGCGATGATCTTTCAGCAGCATCATTTGATCGGCCGGCTCACCGCAATGCAGAACATTCTGATCGGCCGACTGGCGTTCAACGCGTCGTGGAAATCGCTGCTGCCGCCGCCGCAAGCGGAGCGTCGGCAGGCCCTCGAAGCGCTAGAACGCGTGGAGTTGCTGGATCGCGCGCTCAGCCGGGCGGATGAACTCTCCGGCGGCGAGCAACAGCGAGTGGGCGTCGCGCGGGCTCTCGCACAACATCCGCACACAATTCTTGCCGACGAACCGGTAGCAAGTCTCGATCCGGCGACGGCAGTTCGCGTTCTCGAACTGATCCACCGCATCTGCCGCGAAGACGATATCACCGCGATCGTCAGCCTGCATCAAGTCGAGTTGGCACGTCGTTTCGCCGATCGCGTCATTGGATTGTCGGCCGGTCATGTCGTGGTCGACACCCCAATAGATGAATTCGATGACGCTGCCCTGCAACTAATCTACGGGCCCGGTTTCGCCGAACTCTCCGCTCCTTCGACCGATTTCACACAGCTACCAGCAACGGAGAACCAGCATGAATCGCCGCCGTCTGCTCGCGCTCGCCGCCGGAGCAACGATTACCGCGATCGGCAGGTTCGCGCTGGCGCGGGATAATCCGACCAAGCTCAGGGTCGCCCTGTTGCCGGACGAGAACGCGGCGACGATCATTCAAAACGCCGAACCACTGAAGAAATATCTTGAATCAAAACTGCAAAAGGACATCGAGCTCGTGGTGACGACGGATTACTCGTCGATGATCGAAGCCATGCGATTCGGACGAATCGAGGTCGCCTATTTCGGGCCGCTGTCGTATGTGTTGGCGAAGTCCAAAGCCCCGAACATCGAACCGTTCGTGGTCGGCGTTGAGAAGGGATCGCCGACCTACAACAGCGTCATCGTCGCGCGAGCGGACGGGCCGGTCAAAACGCTGGAAGATGTTAAAGGCAAGATGGTCGGCTTCGGCGATCCGGCATCAACGTCCAGCCATCTCATTCCACGCGCCATGCTCGCCAAGCACGGATTGATCGGGGAGACAGACTACACATTCGTGCATCTCGGCGCGCACGACGCGGTCGCGCGAGCCGTGCAGGCCGGCCAGGTTCAGGCTGGCGGTCTTTCGCAGGTCATCTTCAACAGCCTCATCGAAAAGAAATCCATCGATCCGGAGAAGGTGAAAGTGATTGCGGTCAGCGATCCGATCCCGAACTATCCGATGGTGATGCAGGGCAAGCTCGACCCGCAGCTGAAGGCGGCGATCCGCGACGCATTCTTGGAACTGAAGGATCCAGCCATCCTTAAGCCATTCCGGGCGGAGGGATTTGTCGCGACCGACGACGGCGCGTACGACATACTTCGCGACACGGCCAAGTTGCTCGACCTCGATCTGAGCAAGTTGAAGTGATGAGTACGGAGGCCTTATCGCGCTACGACGCCATTCTTCGGCGCGACGCCGCCGCGCGCTGGAAACGCGGTGCCGTAGGGCTTGCCGTCATTGCGGCCGTCCTTCTCTCGTGCTGGGCGGCGGGGCTGTTCGATGCCGCGCGTTTTGCGGATGCCTGGCCGGCGATCAAGGAGCTCACGAGCGAAATGTTCCCGCCCGACTTCAGCCACTGGCACAGGTGGCTGCGGCCGATCGCCTCCACAGTGGCCATGTCGGTGGCCGGCACGGCATTGGCGGTGGCGCTATCGCTGCCGATGGCGTTGCTCTCGGCACAAAATACGACACCAAACGGGGTCGTTTATCGCTGCGTTCGGCTCATTCTGAATCTTTTGCGCTCGGTTCCCGAACTCATCATGGGGATCATCTTCGTCGCCATGGTGGGCTTCGGCGCGCTCCCCGGCGTGCTCGCACTGGGGCTACATTCGATCGGTATGATTGGCAAATTTTTCGCCGAAAGCATCGAGCATGTCGATCCGAAGCCGGTCGAGGCGGCGCGCGCCGCCGGGGCAACGCCGTTCCAGGTGATGTGCCGTGCAGTGTTGCCACAGGTCATGCCGCAGCTGGCCGATACGACTATCTATCGCTGGGAATACAATTTCCGTGCCTCGACAGTCCTCGGCGCGGTCGGCGCCGGCGGCATTGGCTTCGAGCTGATCGCGGCCTTGCGCGTCTTGGAGTACGCGCAAGTCTCCGCCATCCTGATTTGCATTCTCGCCTGTGTCACCCTTGTCGACGGCTTGGGTGCCGCCTTGCGCAAGGCTCTCAAGTAACAGCCCATGCCCAAGATCGTCGTCACCAATCCAATCTTTCCGGAGGTCGAAACACGGCTTCGCGACGTCGGCGAGGTGGTCATCAACGGGCACGGCGCACCCTGGAGCCGTGACGAGCTTCTTGATCGGCTGCACGATGCCGATGCGATGCTGGCGTTCATGACCGACACCGTCGATCAGGAGCTACTAGACCGCTGTCCAAACCTCAAAATCGTCGCCTGCGCGCTCAAGGGATTTGACAATTTCGACGTCGAGGCATGCACGCGGGCCGGGGTCTGGCTGACCGTTGTTCCGGACCTGCTGACCGTGCCGACGGCGGAACTGGCGGTCGCTCTCACGCTCGGGCTTTGCCGGAATCTGCTGGCGGGAGATGATCGGGTACGAGCCGGCGGTTTCGATGGCTGGCGTGCGGAGCTTTACGGTTCCGGTTTGCAAAACGCGATCGTTGGCATCGCCGGGCTTGGGCGCGTGGGACTAGCCATCGCCGAGCGGCTCAAAGGCTTCGGCCCGCGGCTGCTCGGCTTCGACGAACGCCCGATCTCGCAGGCTGCGTTGGCAGGCTGCGGCATCTCGCCGGTCGCGTGGGACAAACTGATCGGAGAAAGCGAGATCATCATCCTCGCATTGCCGTTGAACGCGCGAACATTTCACCTCGTTAGTGCCGCCGCGCTGCGGCGCACGCAGCGCGGAACACGCCTGGTCAATATTGGCCGCGGCTCGATCGTGGATGAGGCGGCGGTGGCGCAGTCTCTCGAGGAGAATCACATCGGCGGCTACGCCGCCGATGTCTTCGAAATGGAAGACTGGGCGGTCGAGGGCCGGCCACGGCGGATTCCGCAGCGGCTGCTGGCTCTGCGCGACCGGACACTCTTCACACCGCATCTCGGCTCTGCAGTCCGCTCCGCGCGTCTCGCTATCGAGCAGGCCGCAGCCGATGCCATCATCGCCGTCCTGAGCGGTCGACAACCGGCAAACGCCGTCAACCGCGAGGAACCGCGGCGTGATCCGTCGACCGATCTCAAATCCACAGCTAACGCGCCGATGCGATCGTCCGCTTCTGGCCCCAGCTCCAAAGTCCGGGAGGGCTGAGCATATTTCCGCTTACCGGCGCTGACCCGACATGCGTCAAATCAACAAACCACGCTGATAAGCTTGCAGCTCAATCAGATTCTCGATTGAGCGCCGCGATGCGGCCGAGACAGCGCGCGAGGCTATTCGGTGCGCGGCCGAGCAGCCAGCGGAGCGTGTTGGGATTACCGATAAGTCCGTGATCGGCGTAATAGCGGAACATCGCCGCGAGCGTGACGCGTTCGTGCTCGCCCATGCCGCCGGCACGGGCCCGTGCCTCCCAGGCCTCGACGGTTTCCGCTTCGGCACGCACATCGCGTCGCACCGCTGCGCCGATCGCGGCGGCGACCTCGGTTTGGCTGAGCGGCGCGGTCCCGACCAGTTCGTAGGTCGCGCCGCTATGGCCGTCGGTGGTGAGCACCAGCGCCGCGGCCGCGGCGACATCATCCAAATCCACCAGGCAGAGCCGCGTCTCCACCGGATACGGCACGCGAAACACACCATCCGCGACGACACCGCGCCAGGCGCCGAGGATATTCTGCATGTAAGCCGTGGGTTGCAGGATGGTCAGGTCGAAGCCTAAGGCAAACAGCATCTCCTCGGCCCGCATCTTCTGCCAATGATGCGGCATCGCCTCGATCTGCGGATGCAGCACCGAGTGATAGACGAAGCGCGCGACGCTTTCCGCCTGCGCGGTGGCAGCGACGGCGCGCGTATAGGCGACTTCGTGCCGGCTGACATTGGGGCAGATATGATAGATCGCCTGTGCGCCGGCGGCGACGCGCGCCAGCGCGGCAGGATCGTCGAAACTGCCGATGCTGACTTCGGCGGCGCCCAGCGCCTTCAGCGCGACGGCCTGCTCGGCGCGGCGCACCAGGGCGCGCACGTTTGCGCCCCTGGCCGCCAGCGCCTTGATCACGGCCTTGCCGGTCTTGCCCGCAGCGCCAGTGACCAGGATCATCGCAGCATCATCGCGGCGTAGCCGGCTTGGCCGTCAGCTCGAACAGCCGGTTCGGGCTCAGCGGAATTTCGTTGAGCTCGATGTTTTGCGCCAACAGTCCCAGCGCATCCTCGATCGCCTGCGCGAACAATGGCCCGACGGGAATGGCGCCGGCCTCGCCCGCGCCCTTGATTCCCAGCGGATTGAGTGGCGACGGCGTCACCGTGTGGGCGATGTCCATGCGCGGCACGTCGAGCGCGGTCGGCAACAGATAATCGGCGAGCGAAGCGTTGAGCAACTGGCCGTCGTCGTCGAAAATGAGCTGCTCGTAAAACGCATTGCCGATGCCTTGTGCGACGCCGCCGTGGATCTGGCCGGCCAGGATCAACGGATTGATGACGGTGCCGCAGTCGTGCACCACCACGTATTTGAGCACCTCAAGCGTGAAAGTCTGCGGATCGACTTCGACGATCATGGCGTGCACGCCGGCCGCGGTGGCGCCGCCGGGCGGGCCGAAATATTGCGTGGATTCCAGTCCCGGCTCGGTGCCGGGACGAACGGCGCCGCGCATCGGATTGGCTTTGACCGCCAGCGCGCCGAGCTTGACCGCCTGCCCGGGTACGCCGACCACGGAGACCTGACCGTCGGCGATCTCCAGGTCTTCCTCGGCGCACTCGAAATGTTCGGCGGCGAGTTTCAGGATTTTCTGCCGCACGACTTTCGCCGCCTCGTTGACGGCATTGCCGGCCACCACGGCGCCGCGGCTGGCGAACGTGCCGGCGCCCCAATAAAACTGATCGGTGTCGCCGGTGACGATATCGACGTCGCGCACCTCGACGCCGAGCTGGTCGGCGACGATCTGGGCGAAGCTGGTGAAATGCCCCTGCCCCTGGGTGCCGATGCCGGTCGCCACGCTCACCTTGCCGTTGGCCTGCACCTGCACCTTGGCGCCTTCATAGGGGCCGATGCCGGTACCCTCGACATAACAGGCGATGCCGACGCCGACGTGGCGGCCCTGCGCGCGCAGCCGCGGCTGCTCCTCGGCGATGAAGTGATCGTAGCCGATCATCTCCAGCGCCTTGTCGAGGATCGGCTCGTAATTGCCGCTGTCGTAGGAGAGCGGCGCAAAGTCCTGATAGATGATTTCGTTGTTGTAGGGAAACGCGTCGGGCGGAATGAGGTTGCGCCGGCGGATCTCGGCACGGTCGATCTTGAGCTCGTGCGCCGCGAGGTCGAGCAGCCGCTCGATGACGAACACGCCGTGCTGGCGGCCGGCGCCGCGATAGGGCGTAACGATCGGCTTGTTGGTGAAGATGGCGGTAAACGTGCTGTCGTAGTTGGGTATCACGTAGGGCCCGAGCAGCGTGCACTGGCTGTTGATCGGCACCGTCAGTCCGTAGGGATTGTAGGCGCCGGTATCGTGCAGAAACACGTCCTTGACGCCGAGGATGCGGCCGTCGGCGGCAAGCGCGATTTCGGCGTCATGGGTCTGGCCGCGCTCCTGCGTCGTAGCAAAAAAATGCTCGAGCCGGTCTTCGATCCATTTGATCGGGCGGTTGAGTTTTTTTGCCGCCCACGGAATCACCACCTCCTCGGGATAGAACAGCATGATCTTCGGCCCGAAGCCGCCGCCGACGAAGGGCGCGATCACCCGCACCTGCCGCTCGCTTAAGCCGAGCATGCCGGCGAGCCCGTTGCGCAAAAAAACCGGTGCCTGCGTCGTGTCCCAGATCGTGAGCTGACTGGCGCGAGCGTCCCAATGGGCGACGATGCCGCGCGTCTCGATCGGCGACGAGGCGCCGTGATCGTAGTGGAAGCGGCGGGCGATAACGTGCTCCGCCCGCGCGCGCGCCGCGGCGTAGTTGCCGCGGCTTTGCCGGACATGCGCGGCGGCATTGCCGCGCACGCCGTCGTGCACCAGGGCGGACGCCTCGGTCAGCGCCCTTTCCAGATCGACGACGGCGGGCAGAGTCTCGAGATCGACAGCGATGTCGGCGAGCGCATCCTCGGCGAGGTAGCGGCTCTGCGCCAGCACCACGGCCAGCGGCTCGCCGACATGACGGACCTTGTCCTTGGCGAGCGGCACCTGCGTGCGTTGATTGAAGGTGATGTCGGCAATCGGCGGCGGCGGCACCAGGAGCGGTCCGGGCGCCCAATAATCGCCGAGGTCCTCGGCGGTATAGACCGCGACGATGCCCTCGCGCGCGCGCGCCGCCGCAACGTCGATCGAACGGATGCGGGCGTGCGCGACATTGCTGCGCAGGAAGGCCGCGTACAGCATGCCGGGCAGCTCGACGTCGTCGACGAACAAAGCCTGGCCGCTCAATAGCCGCGCGTCTTCGTTGCGTTTGATCGGAGCGCCGAAGTTTCGCGTGGCCACGGCGATCACCTGCGCAGCCGTTCGGCCGCCAGCTTCATCGCCTCGACGATGTGCTGGTAGCCGGTGCAACGGCACAGATTGCCGGACAGCGCCTCGCGGATCTGCGCCTCGTCGGGCGCCGGCTTTTCGTCGAGGAACGCTTTCATCGTCATCAGGATGCCGGGCGTGCAATAGCCGCATTGCAGGCCGTGGCAGTCGCGCATCGACTCCTGCAGCGGATGCAGATGCTCGCGGTCCGGCGCCAGGCCCTCGACAGTCTCGATCGTATGACCGTCTGCCTGCGCGGCGAACATCAGGCAGGAGCGAACGGCGACGCCGTCGAAGATCACCGTGCAGGCGCCGCACACGCCATGTTCGCAACCGACATGCGTCCCCGCCAGCAGCAGATCATGGCGCAGGAAATCGCTGAGCAGCAATCGCGCCTCCACGCTGCGCCGGTATGGCGTGCCGTTCACCGTGACGCCGATATCGTGCGTTTCAGTGGCCACGCCGCGCCCGCTCGTTTGCCGTGTTGAGCGCGCGCGCGGTCAGTACGCCGGCGACGTGGCGCTGAAATTCCTTGCTGGCGTGGATGCTGCCGCCCGGATCGATGGCGCGCTGCACCAGATCGGCCGCCGCATCGAGCTCCGGCTTGCCAATCTGCCGGCCGACCAGCGACTCGCTCGCCGCCGCGGCGAGGATCGGCATCTCCCCGGCATTGCAGAGGCCGATCCGCGCCGCGCTGCAGCGCCCCTCCTCATCGAGGCGCACGGTGCAGGCCACACCGATGATGGCGAAGTCGCCGCGCCGGCGCGACACTTCCAGAAAGCAAGCGCCGGAGCACGGTGGTGCGACCGGCAGCTCCACTTCCGTCAGCATCTCATCGGGCTCCAGCGCCGTCGACAGCGCGCCGACAAAAAAATCCGCCGCGGCGATCCAACGTTCGCCTCGCAGCGACTGTGCGCGCAACTTGCCGGCAAGCGCCAGGACGATGGCGGGCATTTCCGAGGCGGGATCAGCATGCGCCAGATTGCCGCCAAGGGTGCCACGGTTGCGAATTTGCGGGTGCGCGATATGGGGCAACGCTTCATGGATCAAAGGCAGGTCGCGTGCGGTTGCAGGATCGCGTTCGAGCTTGCCGTAGCGCGTGAGCGCGCCGATGCGCAGTCCGTCCGGCGCGCATTTCTGCACGCCGGCAAGCTCGGTCAGCGGATTGATATCGATCAGCACAGCCGGCTGCGTCAATCGAAAATTCATTGTCGGAACAAGGCTTTGACCCCCGGCCAGGAAACGCGCCTCGTCGCCATATTCGGCCTTCACCTGCAAGGCTTGCTCGAGGGTCCGGGCGGCGACGTACCGGAAGGGCGCGGGTTTCATGTCGTGGGAACGGTAGCAGAAAATGGCCGAGGCGGGACGGCGTAAAGTATGGAAAAGATCGCGGCGCTGAGTCAAAAGATTCTGCGCCGGCGAACTGCCGATGCAGCCGTCCGTTCAATGCCCATCAGTCGGGGGGAAACGCAAGAAACTCAGGCAAGGCTTCTGCGCGCTTTGAAAATATCGCGAGTGCCGGATGATCGGCCGCTACGATGATGTCGGGGAGAGCGCCGCGCGTGAAACGCCAAGCCGCCGCCACGCTGATGTCCGCTTGCAGCGGACGATCACCGAAAAGCCAAGTCTCGCCTGAACCGATCTCGGTCTCAAGAAGCCGATAGGCCGCCAGCAACTGCCGTCGCACGCGATCAATCCAGGGCTGATGGTGTTTCTCCGCTGGCCGGAGAGTGAGCTCGTAGACGATCTGCACGGATTTCTCGCACCCGGCCAGCGCCAACCCAATGATCCGCTGCGCCCGCGCATAGTCCGACAGCCCCACCGGGCTCAGCCGTCGATCCATCGGCGCAAGGCGTTCGGCATAATCGAGGATCAAGGTGGAATCCATCAGCGTGACGCCTTCGTCGGTTACCAAAGTCGGCGCCTTCACCACCGGATTGATCGCTGAGAATTCGTCGTAATGGCGAAAGACCGAGACCGCCTCATGGGCGAAGGGAAGGCCCATGAAGCGCAGCGACACGGCCACACGCCTAACGTACGGCGAATCCAGCATTCCGATCAGGCGCATTTTCCTGCTCCTTCGAGCCAATTGCATCGCTGTGCAAACGAGGTCACGCGGCCGATGCTTGGGATAGTGACAGAAGAGATCATTTGACAATTGAAATAAATGAGCGTGCCCAATATTCTGTCAGCGTGAACAAAGGTTGGGCGCGGATTCCTCGCCTAGGTCTGTCATACATTTTATAATGGACCAACGTGTGGCAAGGCGGTCGGGCCCGGCGGAGCAAAGCGTGGCAATCGGGTCTTCGCCCAAAATATCGATTCGTCCTGTTGAGCCGATGCGGCCGGTTGAGACTGCGGCCGGCGCAGCCGGCGCCGCGACCGCCCCAGCCCTGACCGTCGACGCGCGCGGCGTCTCGCTGACCTTTCACACGCGCGACGGCGAGGTCGAAGCGCTCTCCAACATCAACCTGCAGATCAGCGACGGCGATTTCGTGTCGTTTATCGGACCGTCCGGCTGCGGCAAGACCACGCTGTTGCGCATCATCGCCGATCTGCAGCGGCCCACCTCCGGGACCATTCTGATCAATGGCGTGACGCCGGAGCAGGCGCGGTTGGGTCGCCATTACGGCTATATTTTTCAGGCACCGGCGCTCTATCCCTGGCGGACCATCGAGCGCAACGTCGCCTTGCCGCTGGAAATCATGGGCTTCGACGCCAAGGAGCGCCGCCGGCGCGTCGAACGATATCTGCAGCTGGTGAACCTTTCCGGCTTCGAACGCAAATTTCCCTGGCAATTGTCCGGCGGCATGCAGCAGCGGGCGTCGATCGCTCGCGCGCTGTCGTTCGATCCCGAGCTGTTGTTGATGGACGAGCCGTTCGGAGCGCTCGACGAGATCGTTCGCGACCACCTCAACGAGCAGCTGCTGCGGCTCTGGGATCGGACCGGCAAGACCGTCGTCTTCGTCACCCATTCGATTCCCGAGGCGGTGTTCCTGTCGAGCAAGATCGTGGTGATGTCGCCGCGTCCGGGCCGCATCATCGACATCATCCCCTGCGATTTCCCGCGCGACCGAACGCTTGAGATACGCGAGACGCCGGAGTTCATCAAAATCGCGCAGCGCGTGCGCTCCGGGCTGCGGTCCGGTCATTCATATGACGAGTAGCGCGCTGGTTCTGCCGCGGGCGGCCTGGCGGCCGGCCTGGATGACCGAGCGGTCGCCGGTTCTGATCATCGTCGCGACTTTGATCGTGCTCTGGTATCTCGCCGCGATGCTGATGAACGCGCCGCTGGTGCGCGACGCGTTCGAACGCAGCGAAACGAAATATACCGTCTCCGAGCTGATCGCCGGAACGCTGGATGCCGAGCGGCCGATCGTGCCGGCGCCGCATCAGGTCCTCGTGCAACTGTTCGACTCGGTGTTCGATTATCCGCCCGATTCACCGCGCAGCCTCGTTTACCACTCCTGGGTGACGCTTTCGGCCACCTTGGTCGGCTTCGCGCTCGGCGCCGTATTCGGCATCCTGCTCGCGGTCGCCATCGTCCACATGCGGACGCTGGAAAAGAGTCTGCTGCCCTGGGTCATCTGCTCGCAGATGGTGCCGATTCTGGCGATCGCCCCCATCGTCATCGTGGTGCTCGGCGCCATCGGCATCCGCGGGCTGCTGCCGAAATCGATCATCTCCGCCTATCTGTGCTTTTTTCCGGTCACCATCGGCATGGTCAAAGGATTGAGCTCGCCGGATCCTATTCAACTCGACCTGATGCGGACCTGGTCCGCGAACAAACTGCAGGTGTTCTGGAAGCTGCGCTGGCCGTCGTCGATTCCATTTCTGTTCACCAGCCTCAAAGTCTCGGCGACGATTTCGCTGGTCGGCGCCATCGTCGGCGAACTGCCGACCGGCGCCCAGGCCGGCATCGGCGCGCGGCTCCTCACCGGCTCGTATTATGGACAGACGGTGCAGATCTGGGCGGCGCTGTTCGCCGCCGCGATCATGGCCGCCAGCCTTGTCGCCGTGATCGATCTGGTCGGCAGGTGGACCGAGCGCCGCATGGGGGCGCCGACGTGATCTCGCGCGGCCAGGCAAGCGGATTCTGGCTGGCGGCGGTCGGCTTGCTGGCGGCGCTGGCCTTGCCGCTGTCGTCGGAAGCGATGCCGCCGCTGACCGAGCGGCCGGGCCTGCTCGCGGCCACGATCGCCGCGGCGTGCCTGTTCGCGCTGGCGCCGCGCTGGCCGGTGCTGTCGGCCGCGTTTGGCGGCCTCGGCGTGCTGCTCGGTTGCTTCGTCACGCTGATCCTGCTCGGCGATAGCGATATCGCCGGCTACGCCGCATGGGGCTTTTGGCTCATCACGCTGGCGACCTGGCTCGGCGCCGGCCTGACGCTGACCCGCCTTGCCGCCTGGCGGACCGCCGGCCAATCGATGCACTGGGTGCAGGATCTGGCGATCCCATTGTTGTTCGGCGCGTTCCTCATTTATCTTTGGGAAGTGGCGGTGCGCGGCTTCGGCGTGTCGCCGGTGCTGATGCCGGCGCCGAGCGCGACCGCGAAGCGGATTGTCCAGTCGCTGCCGATTCTGCGCGAGGATTTCATTCAGACCTTCGTGCGCAGCGTGCTGTCGGGCTATGTCATCGGCTGCAGCGCCGGTTTTCTGGTCGCGGTGGTCGCCCACCGGTTCGATTTTCTGAAGCGCGGCCTGCTGCCGCTCGGCAATTTCGTCTCGGCGTTGCCGGTCGTCGGTATCGCGCCGATCATGGTCATGTGGTTCGGCTTCGATTGGCCGTCGAAGGCCGCGGTCGTCGCCGTGATGTGCTTCTTCCCGATGCTGGTGAACACCTTGGCCGGGCTTGCGGTCGCCGGGCCGATCGAACGCGACCTGATGCGCTCCTACGGCGCCCAACCCGGACAGACCTTGCTCAAGCTGCATTTACCTGCGGCGCTGCCGTTCATCTTCAATGCACTGAAGATCAATTCCACGCTGGCGCTGATCGGCGCGATCGTCGCCGAATTCTTCGGCACTCCGCTGCACGGCATCGGCTTTCGCATCTCGATTGAGGTGGCCCGTATGTCGCTCGATATGGTATGGGCTGAAATAGCTCTGGCCGCTCTCGCCGGAATGGCGTTCTACGGGATAGTCGCACTAGCCGAGCGTGTGACGACTTCTTGGCACCCGTCCTATCGAACCTGACTCGGTCGTTGAAGCGTGGAGGATGAGCAATGAAGAAGACGTTTGTTCTTGCTACGGGGCTCGCTTGCAGCGTCGCGATGGCAAGCGGCGCCTACGCCGCCGACAAGGTCACCATCCAGCTCAAGTGGGTGACGCAGGCGCAATTCGCCGGCTACTACGTCGCCAAGGCGAAGGGCTACTATAAGGACGCCGGCCTCGACGTCACCATCAATCCCGGCGGTCCCGATGTGGCTCCGCCGCAAGTGATCGCCGGCGGCGGCGCCGACGTCATCATCGACTGGATGCCCTCGGCACTGGCATCGCGCGAAAAGGGCGTGCCGCTCGTCAACATCTCGCAGACCTTCAAAAAGTCGGGTCTCGAACTCACCTGCCGCGCCGACACCGGCATCAAGTCGCCGGCGGATTTCAAGAGCAAGACGCTGGGCGTCTGGTTCGGCGGCAACGAATATCCGTTCCTGGCCTGGATGGCGAAGCTCGGGCTGAAGACCGACGGCTCGGCGGGCGGCGTCAAGGTGATCAAGCAGGGCTTCAACGTCGATCCGCTGCTGCAGAAGCAGGCCGACTGCATCTCGACCATGACCTACAACGAATACTGGCAGGTGATCGAAGCCGGCTACAAGCCGAGCCAGCTCGTGGTGTTCAAATACAGCGACGAGGGCGTGGCGACGCTGGAAGACGGACTCTATGTGATGGAAGCGAAACTCAAGGACAAGGCCTTCATCGACAAGATGGCCAAGTTCGTCAAAGCCTCGGAGAAGGGCTGGGATTACGCCCGCAAGAACGATAACGAGGCCGCCAAGATCGTGCTGGCCGCCGACACCACCGGCGCGCAAACGCTGCATCACCAGGAGCAGATGATGGGCGAAATCGCCAAGTTGCTCGACCCGGGCAATGGGGAGCTCGACCCGAAGGATTACGAACGCACGGTGTCGGTGCTGCTGTCCGGCGGTTCCGATCCGGTCATCACCAAGAAGCCGACAGGCGCCTGGACGCACGCGGTCTACGAGGCGATGAAGTAAATTTTCCGCACTTCACCGCGAAGGAACTGCCATGGCCGGCCCCGCGCCGGCCATGCTAGTGTCCCGATTCCGAAGTTCGCATCATTATGCGGCACCCTCGTTTGCGAACTTCGGAATCGAAGGACACTAGCAACGTATTGATCTAGTGTGGCTTTGGTTCAGAAGTCCGCATGACGA
>Ga0187884_10000991_pt1 | contig 26952 bp, 27 predicted proteins | sample June2016WEW_20_4_FD_132983 | JGI IMG/M metagenome (GOLD analysis project Ga0187884, IMG submission 132983) | Peatland microbial communities from SPRUCE experiment site at the Marcell Experimental Forest, Minnesota, USA - June2016WEW_20_40 | ecosystem: Environmental > Terrestrial > Soil >...
CAACTGGTGGCCTTCGCGTTCTACACCAAGGTGTTTGCCATTGCGGAGGGATTGTTGCCGGATGACCCGAAGCTCACGCGCGTGTTCAAGGTTTTCACGCTCGAAAAGGGCATCCTGCTCGGCCTGGCCATTCTGCTGGCGGGAATCATTTTGCTCGTCCACGCGTTGTGGATCTGGCGGCGGACGGGTTATGGCAACCTGCCGCCGGAGGACAATTTGCGGCGGCTGATTCCGGCGGCGACACTCGTGGCCGTCAGTGTGCAAATTATTTTTTCCAGTTTCTTCATGAGCGCATTGGGGTTAAAAACCAAATCGCGCCGACCTCCGAAACTGCCCGAGCTGCCACTCTGAAGCGATTCATGAAACGCATAGACCGAATATTGCAGCAATGGCGCATAGCCAAAGCGTGTTCCTTCATCCCACCGGGCGCAAGTGTCCTGGACATCGGCAGCACGGACGGAACTCTGTTTGAGACGCTGGGAAAACGGGTTAGTGGAGGTTTGGGTATTGACCCGACCCTGCCAGGAGATCGGAGCATTGGAGCAATACGATTGATTGGCGGCTTTTTCCCGAAAGACATGCCGGCGGCGGGACCGTTCGACGTGATCACGATGCTGGCCGTACTGGAACACTTTCCTGAGTGTGAATATGCAGCCCTGAAGGCCGGATGCTGCCACTTTCTAAAACCGGAGGGCCGCTTGATCATCACCGTGCCATCGCCCAGGGTTGATACCATTCTTCAATGGCTCAAGGCCCTGCGCCTCATCGACGGGATGTCGCTCGAGGAACACCACGGCTACCGCGTGGACCAGACGGTCGGGATTTTCTCCTCTCCTGAATTCCATCTGGTACGGCGGGAAAAATTTCAGCTTGGCCTGAATCATCTTTTTGTGTTCGAGCGATCCCGGGAGCACTGAAATGGCTCGGCCTGCTCCCCGCGGCGCACACAAGGGAAGCTTGGAACCTCGGGTGCGGGAAGAAAATATTTGACGCCCGGCGCGCATCCGGATACGCTCATTCCCTAGAATGTCATTCATTCCCTTGGTGAGGCTCTGGCTTTGGGTTTCCGCGTTCGCAACTGCTGCGGGGTGGATTTTATCCGCGCTGGGCCAGTTGAATCACCTCGGCTACGCAATTTTTTTCGCCGTTTTCGCCGGCTTCCTTTTCTTTTTCCGAAAAGAATTAGGAACCGTTTCCGGCAACGAAAGTTCGGGCTTAAGAAAAATCCTGCGGCGGTTTCGCCGGCCGTTGCCACTCGGCTTTGCCGTGCTGGCGCTGCTGATCTTTGTCGGTGGGGCTTGTTACCCACCAACCCAGTACACCGCCCTGAATTACCGGTTGGAACGCGTGCTGCAATGGCTCGCGCACGGGCAGTGGTGGTGGATTCACTCGCCTAATGTCCGGTTGAACACTCGTGCCTGCGGCATCGAATGGATGACGGCGCCGCTGCTCCTGTTCACCAAATCCGACCGGGCTTTGTTTCTCCTTAACTTCATCCCGTTCCTGCTTTTGCCGGGACTGATTTTCAGCGTGTTCACGCGGCTGGGCGTCCGCGCGCGAGTCGCGTGGCAATGGATGTGGCTGCTGCCTACGGGTTACACTTTCATCATCCAGGCCGGCAGCATTGCCAACGACGCATTTCCCACCGTTTATGCGCTGGCCGCGATGGACTTCGCGGCGCGCGCCTGGGTTTCGCGGCGCCCGGCGGATTTGTGGCACTCGATTCTGGCGGTCGCGCTGCTGGTCGGGGGCAAGCCCGGCAATCTGCCTCTGCTGCTTCCGTGGGCACTCCTCGTTTTCGTGCTCGTGCCGTTGTTGCTGCGCAAGCCGGTTGCCGCGACGCTGGTGGTCCTGTTGGCGGCGCTGGTTTCCTTTCTGCCCACGGCATTGTTGAACTGGCATTACTGCGGTGAATGGACGGCAGCGAATATCGAACCAGCCGGCTGCGTCATGAAATATCCGTTGGTGGGCCTCTACGGCAACAGCATCCAATTACTGCTGAATAATTTTGTTCCGCCGATCTTCCCGCTGGCGGGTTGGTGGAACGCGCACGTCGAGTCGTTTATGCCCGGTTACTTGGTCACGGCGGCGCACAAATACTTCGATAATAATTCAATTGGATTGTTCGCCCTTCCAGACCTCGCGACCGACGACTACGCCGGCGTCGGTCCTGGTATCTGTGTGCTGCTGGTGGTTTCCGTTCTCGCATCCGTTTGGAAGCGTGGAGTCAAACCGGCCGGGTTGATCACCCGCTCGATTCCCTCCGGACTCTGTCGTTGCGTGCACCTTGCCGCCTGGGTCTCCCTGGCCGCCTTGTGCATGGGAACGGGAATGGTTACGTTGGCACGCCTCATGGCCCCTTACTATCCGTTGTTGCTGCCGTTGTTGCTCGTCAGCCCCGCGCAATCTGAAATCATCCGCCGTTGTTGGTGGCACGCGATGGTTGGTGTGGTTTTGGCCGTGGCTTTCGTCGTTTTGATCGTTTCGCCGGACCGGCCGTTATGGCCGGCCCAAACCCTTTTGACCAAAGCCGTGGCCCGATACCCGGATAATCGTTTGCTGGTCCGCGCGCTGAAGGTTTACACCGTTTATTCCGAACGATCCGACTCGCTCGCCGGTGTCCGTGCGCTGTTGCCGCCGGGGATCAAAGTGGTCGGATACATTGGCACGGAAACCGACGTTGACATCTCCCTCTGGCGTCCCTACGGCGAACGGCGAGTGGTGCATTTTCTTCTCACCGACCCGCCGGAGCAAATCCGCCAACACGTTCAATATGTCGTTCTCGGCGGAGCGAACTTGAAGAATAACAACCTGACACTCGATGCCTGGCTTCAAAACTCCGGCGCGGAACTCGTTGCCACCACCAACGCCACGCTCACGGTCTGCCAAGGATTGCAGTCCTGGTATGTCGTGCGGTTCAAACCGTGAGTGCCCGGCGGGCGTCGTGGCAAAACCGTCCGGGGGCGGACGTTCCTTGGGCCGGTCGATGCCCCTGCCTGCTATTTTCTTGATTCTGAGGGTGGCGGCGAACAGGCTTTCAAGCCAGATGCACCATTTGTTCACACGCGCCGGCGCGTTGGCGGGAATTGAGCGGACGGCAATAAAAACCGGTTTGAAAGTTGGTTGGCGCCGGCCGGTGACCTGTGCCACCCCACATCGAATTTCCCCACCGGCTCCAGGTTGGAGCGATTTAATTGAATCGTGGAGCGCACCCGCCCTCGGCCGCCGAAGGTTCGAGCCGGGATGGCTGTGCCTTCCTTGTTTCCGGCCCAAGGTCGCAGTTCTCTTCGTTTTTGTGGCAATGTGGACGGCTGGGTCCGTTGGGCAGGCCCAGACTTCGCCGACCAATCAATGGCTGATTACATTGGGCATTACTGATTCCTCTCCTGCAGTGGGAAGCGACGGCACGATTTATCTGGGCACTTTTAATCAGAAGCTCTGGGCCGTGGACTCGAACGGTGTGTCCCGGTGGCAGTTCAAGACCGGCAGCGAGATAAAGTCTTCGCCGGCCATCGGCGGGGACGGAACCATTTATTTCGGCTGCCGCGACCGGAAATTTTACGCGGTCAGCCCGAAAGGGAAAAAGAAATGGGAGTTCGCCACCCGCGCGTGGGTGGATTCTTCGCCGGCTTTGGGGCGGGACGGAACGATTTACTTCGGCTCGTGGGACAAGCACTTTTATGCGCTCAACCCCGATGGAACCCTGAAATGGCAGTTTGAGACCGGCGGGGAAATCGTTTCCTCGCCCGCGGTCGGCGCGGATGAGAACATTTATTTTGGGTCTCACGACAAGAAGTTCTACTCGCTGGCCCCGGACGGGCGGAAACGATGGGAATATGCGACCGGCGGCCAGATCATTTCGTCCCCGGCGCTGAATGGAGACGGTGTGGTTTACTTCACCTCTCTGGACGGCTTCTGTTATGCGCTGAATGAGGATGGCAGCCTGCGCTGGCGGCTTAAAACCGGCGGGGCAACGGAGTCATCCCCCGTCATTGGCGCGGACGGCATGATTTATCTGGGAGTAAACAGTTCCCTGTGGGTCATTACTCCGGAAGGAACGAAACGAGGCGAACGCAATTTCTACCTGTTTGACCCGATCTATGCCTCCCCGACGGTCGTTGAGGACAATGTGGTTTATGTTCTTTTTGATAACAGCGGTCTGGTGGCTTTGGACGCGGACCAGCACACTGTGTGGTCTTTTTCGCTGAGTGGTCACAGCCGGGCTTCCCCGGGAATCGGCGCAGACGGCAGCTTATGCGCAGCAGACCGATACAAAGACAATGTTTTTTGCGCGCTGAATACCCGCCGGTCGCTGGCCCGGACTCCGTGGCCGAAGTTTCGCGCGAATTCCAGAAACACGGGCCACGTGAATGAGACGAGCCACTGAGCCATGCCGCTGTGCGGAATGACTAATTCCTAAACCATAATGACGAAAGAAGCCCGAAGCTCGAATGAGCAACTTGGCCGGCGCGTTGGTCATTTGGTCATTCTTTAGAGCATTATGGTTTAGGGCTTAGGTTTTTTTGCGTGGGAATTAGTGATTTCGTCTCCATTCGCCCACCATCTTTCATCAAACTGACCCACTACTCGCGTTTCAAGAGGCTTGCTGGCGGGCAAAATTCCGCTAACTTCGCCATGGATCATGGAAGTCCGCAGCATTGAAACCATTGTCAGGACGTTGAACGATGCCGATGTGCAATACCTTATCGTTGGCGGCCTGGCCGTCAACGCGCACGGTTACGAGCGGCTTACTGTGGATGTGGACCTGGTCATCGGACTTCAACCCGAAAACATCAAACGCGCGTTCCATGCCCTCCAGTCGGTCGGATATCAAATGTCCATCCCGGCAACACCGGAGGAGTTTGCCCGTCCGGAACTTCGCGAATCCTGGCGGAAAGAAAAGAACATGCTGGTGCTCCGGCTTTGGAGCGATGCGCATCGCCGCACCCCCATTGATGTGTTTGTTTATGAACCCTTTGATTTTCAAGAGGAGTTTGCTCGGGCGAAGTGGGAACCGGTTGCAGGACACATTCGTGCGCCGGTTGTCTGCTACGAAACGCTTTTGGCCATGAAGAGCGAGGCTGGACGTGACAAGGATTTGATGGATATTAGAGCGTTGAAGAAACTCGATCCTTACCGATGACCAAGAAAGAACTGCATAAACTTTGTACGCAACCCAGCTGGCAATGGTGTACTTTTGAAGGTGCCGAATTACACACGCTGCTTCTGGGGCTGCAAAGCACCTTCCGCGAAAAGCTGGAATGGTTGGAAGAAGCCGAAACCCTCACGCTGCAACTGCGCGCCAGCCGCGAGCAGGCCCGAACGCGGAAATCCCCGGCGCGTTGAAATGCCGTGGCCGTCAAACTTTGTCTTGCCGTCGCAAAGCGCGACCATATTGGCGGCAATGCTTTTGACCCCGGCGGCCAGGCCTTCCTTCAAACTGGCAACCTGTTCCGGTTGCCACTCCGGCGGCTTGACAGAGGCCGGCTTGCTGACGACCCCGGCGCGTCCGGCTCCAGTTCGAGTCCGGCGTCGAGCATGAGCACATTCGCGCCGCGGGCGAGCAGCGCCTGGGCGCAGGCGGCGCCCACGGGGCCGGAACCGATGACGCAGTGCATATTTTTCTTTGCCCCAACAGCCGTGGCGCAATGGAAACAGAATGAGGCGGGACTGCAAGCGGATTTGAATTTGGGTCTGATAATTTTTGGCATGGAAAAACCGGCTGGGGTGAACAATAATCCCGCCCGTTTTTCATGAGCATCAAACGACAATCTTTGTGGAACATGGGGCCGTGCATAATTCCTTGCCCGCGGTTGTAGTTCGACATTGACGCAGCGTGAATTTTGTCGTGCAATTTGCCAGCGAAAACGAAACAACCATTCCGCCTCAAAACTTCACATTATGAATAAAACCCGGCGAAAGAAGAACGGTCTGCTGGTGAATTCATGTCAAAAGCTTGCGCGAAGAATAGTCCTCACCATGCCGTGCTTCATGCGGGACGGTCTGCGGCTGCTTTACGGTTCCGACACCAATGTGGAGTTTTGTTTGCGCAAGCTGAAGGAAAAGGGATTCGCCCCCGAAAACGTTGTCGATTGCGGCGCCTACATGGGAAACTGGACCAGAATGGTCAAAAGAAATTTCCCTGGAGCGAACATCTTGATGATCGAACCTCAGGCAAACAAGGAGCCGCTGCTTGTCCGGGTTTGCAACGAGTTTCCGGGAACGGTGGATTATGTCCGGTGCCTGATGGGGCCTGAATCAAAACCAGCGGTTACGTTTTTTGAAATGGAGTCCGGTTCTTCAGTGCTCCCGGAACTGACCAATGTGCCCCGCAAAACGGTCACGCTTCGAATGACAACGCTCGATGATGTGCTTCGGGAAAGGAAAATCGCGAAGGCAACTTTCCTGAAACTGGACGTGCAGGGATACGAACTGGAAGTACTCAAAGGGGCGAAAGAGGCGCTGAAAAACGCCGAGGTGGTCCTGCTGGAAGTGTCGTTCGTGCTTTACAACCAGTCGGCCCCGCTGTTTCACGAAGTGGTTGAGTTCATGAAAGACCGCGGGTTCCTCGTGTACGACATCTGCCCTTTGCAGAGATGGGCTGACAACACCCTGTTCCAGGCGGATGTTTTCTTTATGAAAACCGATTCACCCTTCAGGCGGATTGATTTTACGGTCGCAGATCACCCGTCTGTGACGCCATCGACTGTGCCCCGCTGATCGTTTTTGCCCTACCGGCCCGGCATGAACGTGAAACGACAATCGGTTTGGAGCATGCTGCCGCTGTTGATCAGCGCGGCAGTCGGTTTTTTTTCGTCGCCGTTGTTTCTTCGTTATCTCGGTAACGACATGTATGCGCTTTGGGGTTACATCGTTACTTTCAACGGGATGTTTGGTTTCGCCGATTTGGGACTGGGTGTGGCGGTGGGGCGTTACATCAGCGTTGCCCTGGGCAAAAGCGACCAGGATGCGGTGCGTGGTTACTGGGGCACGGGCAATCTCATCATGATTCCGTTTCTGGCGCTGGTGTCGCTGGCGTTCGTTGGTATCGGAGTCTGGCTGGGACCGAAATGGTTTAACGTGCCCCTTGGCCATGCCGATTTGTTTCAGCGGTGTTTTGTGGCGGGCGGTTTTGGATTGTTTCTTAGCTACTACGGCACCTACTGGCTGATCCTTTCGCAGGCTTTCCTTGATTTCAAGTTCATCAGCCTGTTGCGGGTGGCAATGACGTTGTTGCAAATCGTGCCATCCATCGTGCTGGCATTTTTTACGAAAAATCCGCTGCTGCTGATTTTATGGAGCGCGCTCATCAGCCTGTTGCAACTGGGCATTTTTGTCTGGCACGCGCGCCGGAATTATCATTTGGGGCTCAATCTTCGGGCGGCCAGTTTCGCCCGCGCCCGGGAAATGGCGGCCTACACCGGGAAAAGTTTTATCTTGCTGATTGGCGGTTCGCTTTTTGGTTCCATTGACCGGGTCATGCTCGGCAAATTTGCTCCAACGGCGGATTTCAGCCCCTACTTCTTTTCCAGCAATGTCGCCGCGCGCCTGCAAAACCTGAGTGTCGCGGTCATGGGGCCGGTTTTTTACAACACCGCGCGCGTGGTGGACAGCGGGTGCGAAGCGGCGGCGAAGATTTACAATGAAACCTTTGCCTTCGTGTTTGAATGGTATCTCCTCACTGCGATTTGGATCGGTCTGTGGCATCCGGTACTGCTGCGGGTGTGGCTGGTTCATACGATGGGGCTGAAGCTGGGACAGGAAACCGCCCTGTTTGTCAGTCCCTTGCTCATACCACTGGTCGTCGCGTGCTGCCTCAACGCCATGGCCAATATTTCCATCGCGCAACTGGGCTCCCTCAACCGCTTGGGCCCGGCGATTGGTTTCAGCGTGGCCGCCGGTTTGCTGGCCATCGTTGGCGTGTGGGTTGGATGGAATGCCGCCGGTGTGGTTGGTGCCGCCTACGGTTTTATGTGCAGCCGCATTGCTTTTGTGGCGCAGGATTTGTTCACCATTCGTTTGATCAAAGCCGGCGGCTGGCTGGACGTTCGCACCTGGCTGAAAGTGGGTGCCCAAGGTCTGGTTGGGGCGGTTTTCGCCCTGGTTTACCTTTTCATTCCGTGCGATTCGTATTGGCTGCTGTTTCCCGCCTTGTTGCACGGTGGCCTGGTGGCCTGGTGGCTTCTGCGCCAGCCATTGTTGCGTATGTTGAAGACGCGAGGCTGAAATGAACATTCTTGTTTTTCTGAACGATCTCGGAGTCGGCGGCACCGAAAAGGCGGCCTGTCGCTGGGCCTGGGGGTTGCAGGAACGCGGCCATCGGGTCACGGGATTGTCTTTGCAAGACGGCCCCCGGCGAAGCGAATTGGAACAGCACCATATTCCCATACAGGTCGTTGAAATGTCCGCTCAAAAGATCGCCGCCGGGTTGCGGAATGTGTCGCCCGAAGTCATTCACGTGCATGCTCCGGGGCATCCGCACGAAGGGGATGTGCTGGGCGATGCTCTGAAGCTGCTGCCAAAAATTCCTGTTGTTCAAAGCAATATTTTCGGGAAGTTTCAAAACCCGCGTGAAGACGCCTGGACGGATTATCGTCTGTTCGTTTCATGGACGTCGTGTGTGCAAGCGGCGCGGCGCGCATTCCGACGGCTGAATGAGACGTTCTTCAGGCGATGCAGTGTGGCGGTCAATCCGGTGGATCCGGAGGATCTGCCAGCTGCGGTTGAAATCGCCGCCTTCCGAAAGCAACTCGGCGTGGCCGGTGAAGAAGTTCTTTTTGGCCGGCTCTCGCGGCCGGAACCCAACAAATGGACCGATCTTGCCTTGGACGCCTTCCAAAAGGCGCTGCGGCGGAACCGAAAAATAAAACTGCTCCTGCGCGAGCCGCCACGATTCATTGCCGAAAAATTGCGTGCTTCAACGGATGCCAGCCGTTTTGTCGTTTTGCCCGCCACCGCCGATGCCGGGGAATTGCGGTTGACAATGTCGGCGCTGGACGCCGTGCTCCACACTTCCTTAATGGGCGAAAGTTTCGGCTACGGCATCGCCGAGCCGATGAACCTGGGTAAGCCAATCGTCACCCATTCCGTGCCGTGGCTCGACCAGGCGCAAATCGAACTGGTACGGCACGGCGAGTGCGGCTTTGTCGCCAGCACGCCGGCAGCGATGGCGGATGCGATTTTGAGACTGGCCGGCGATGCCGCGTTGCGCGCGCAGATGGGCGCGCAAGCGCAGGAACATATCCGTACGCTGGCCAACCCGGACACATCCATAACCCGGCTGGAGGCCGTTCTGCATGCCGCCGTGGAAAAACGCGACAATCCCTTTGCTGCCGAAGATTTGGAACAGGCTGGACGCACCGCCGCTTATCTGGACGCACAGCAGTTTGGACATTCTCTGCTTGAACAAATCGCCCTGCGTCCGTATTATTACCGCGTGCGTTTCCATCAGTTTAGACGTGCCATTCATCTCAAATTTGGAGCACAATCCTGAAAAATAACTATGCCAGCGTTGTCCTTGGTGGTTTGCTTTTATAATCAGCGCGACTTGTTGGAGCGGCTTTTACGAGAGTCGGCTGACTGCTATGATGACTTGGTGGTAGTGCATGATGGGCCGGATGAAGGCGGTGCGCGTTCGGTGGTCGAGGCCGCCGGCGGCCGTTTTTTTGAAGGGCCGCACGCATTTCAGCAGGAACCGCACTGGCCGTTTGCTTTCGAGCAAGCCAGGTGTAATTGGATTCTCCGTTTTGATGCCGACGAGTTTCCGAGTGATGAAATGAAAATGTGGCTGCAAAAATTCCGCACCGCACCGGAACCGGCGGAAGGCATTTCCGGTTACACCTGCATCTGGCCGCTTTGGGACGGACAAAAAGTTATTTCAGAAAAATATATCAACGGACGTATATTCCTCTTTGACCGGCGGCAGGTGAGGTTCTTCGGCGTGGTGGAACAGGTTGTAATTCCCGATGGGCAATTCAAGCCTTTGGACTTGGTTTTGCATCATCAACCCAAGCGCAAATCCTACGGAGTGCGCAATATTCTCCTGCGGAAACAGTACTATCGCTGGCGCGAGTGCATCGCGCAATCCCTGTTGGGAAAACCAACTGACCTTCCTTGCTGGCGCTGGGACAGCGAAGTCTGGCCTGAAGATTGGGAACAAATACGCCGCCATCCCTTGCGGACGGGCTTTTCACGGCTGATCAGGGGAACACTTCGCGGACTGCGCGACCAATGGAAGCTTGAGAGGCGATTTTTCCCGGCGGCAGCATTGACCGGCCCTTTGCATCACCTGATGATTGGCCTTGCCTACTGGCGGTTGCAGAGAAAATCACGTTCCAAACCGGAGAAAATTTAAGTTTGCCAGCACCCGATTTTATGCCCTCCGAATCATTCATCGCATCCATCAACATCAAACGATGCAACCCGAGTTTCAAGGAGCGGTTTTTGAAACTGATTTGGAACATACATCCGGGCGGCCCGGCATTCGATGCCCTGTTATCCCGCAGATTGCCGGAGCTGCGGCATCTGCCGGAATGGGACGCGGTGGATTGCATTCCGGCTTTTGATTCGACCGTCGTAACCATCCGACAGTGTCCGGTCGGAGCCTGGTCCACACCCCTCATTGACACCATGGTGCTGGCAAAATGCGCACTTGGATTTCAGTCCAAGCGGATTTTGGAGATTGGGAGTTACCTCGGTTACACCGCCCGAATGCTGGCGGAAAACACGGGGCCGGAGGTGAAAATCACCACTTTGGATGAATATCCGGAACACGGTGCGGCGTACCGCGGCACGCCGCTAGAGCAGAAAATTGATCGCCGGATCGGGAAAATTTCACTGGAACACTTTGGCGCGGATGAAAAATACGATTTGATTTTTGTGGACGCCGATCATCGCTTTGAATCCGCGCTCAACGACACCTGCGTGGCGCTCGGTTTGCTGGCGGAAAAGGGCGTCCTGGTCTGGCACGACTACCAGAATAAAGATCATTTCCAGGGTTGGAATGACGTGCCGGAAGTCTTAAAGTTGTTTTCCGCGCATATCCCCATTGTAGCCATAAAAGGCACATGGCTGGCCATTCACTCGCGTTATGCGAGCTGGGAAACAGCCGGGTTGATGAAGAAAAAAGCTCCTCGGTCGGCAACGGACCCATGGCGGGATCACACGCTGCGAGGTTGACTGTGCCGGTGTTTCATGCCATGATGTGCCTTAAGTTTTGGCGGGCGCGCCGGCAGCACTTGCGGAAAATGGCGGCGGCAAAAAGTCCAAAAGCCAGCCAAAGGATTGGCTGCCGGGTTTTGGCATTGCTTTCATCGAGGAAGACGATTCCCGGCGAGAACCCTGGTGTATAAGTCGGCGTATTTTTGGGACATCTGCTTGCGGGTCATGCCCTGCGCTAGGATCCGGGCAGCCCCGTTTTCACTGAAGCGCCGTCGCGTATCGGGTTCGATGATCAGCCGTTCGATGGCCTCGGCCATCTCTGCCGGTTTCCCCGGTTCCACGAGGAGACCGCTGACGTCGTGTTGAATGATTTCCGGAATTCCGGAGACCCTTGTGCCAATCGACGGTTTGCCCAGCCAGAGCGCTTCCATCAGCGCCATGGGCGCGCCCTCGAAATGCGAGGGTTGCACGTAAATATCCACCGCCTTCCAGAAGCCCGTTTTGTCGCTCAACCCTCCCGGCAGCTCCACTGAAGCTTCGAGTTTCAGCCGGCTGATTTCGTTCCGCACCCAGCGCGAACAATCATCACTCCCGTCCGGCCCGGCGAGTACCAGCCGGAGATGCGGATATTTCCGCAGCACCAGGACAAACGCCGTCAGCAGGTCCTGCTGCCCTTTCCGTGAGGCGATATGCCCGAGATTTCCAATGGTAACCACCTCCCGGGAAACCATCGGGGCGGGTGGGGTTCCTTCCAGGTCGGAATGGTAAATCGTGTTCAGCTTCGCCCCGGCCCAGGGAAACCATTTGCCGATTTGGGATTGGTTTTCCAGCGAGTCAAAAACCTCCTGCCGGCAGCACGCCAGCAGGAAACACTTGGACGACCATGCCAGAGCTGCTTTGAGAGCCTTTGCCGGGCGCGGATATCCGGGAGGAAACAACCCCGCTGTCAATGACGGAGCACAGTGGTTGGAGGTAATCCACGGCACTCTGGCCAGACAAAGAGGGTGGAGGGGACTGCGCCAGGGCAGGTGGGCATCGAACGAAAACGTTCCGCCATGAAAGTGGATCAGATCGTATTGCCCGGCTTCGATTTGTTTGAGAAATCCTCGTTTGCTCTCCCGGTCCCACTTTCCCCGCGGAATGGAAATGCGGTTCTCCAAACACCGGCCCAGATCGTCCGGCATGGCGGCTGCCGCATCGGGAGCTGCGAGACTGATTCGATATTGAGTGGAAAAGTCGCGAATCAGCCACTGAACGATCTTCCCCACGCCCCCGAGATAGAGAACTGGCTCCGTGGAGACCTGGAGTAGTCGAGGTTGGTTCACCGTTGTTGTGGCTTGGGAAAGCACGCGTTTGTCTGCGGTTCGCACCCTCGTATATAAACACGATCCGGTGGCCAAATCGACAAAAAAAAGAACGGCGAAATCGCCTTTTCACGACCGGGGGTTTTTGGTAAAAGATTGCTTTGCCTGCGCTTGGCGCGGTGGATGACCATGCAATCATGTAAAGAACGCAAATTACGGATCTTGTTTCAGTCCAAACCACGCATTGACAACCGGGTGCCGGCCGTTGCACTGCGGCTTTTCCGCGTCCGGTTTGCGGGGTTTGGCCTGCCCGCGCCTGACCTCCAGATGGAAGCGGCATTGGCTGGCTCATTTCTCCTCCCCCGGCGGCAGCAATGAAAATTGTCATTCTCACGACCGACAACCGGGAGCATGAACGGTCCTATGCCGAGACCATGCCGCGCTTCGGCACGACCCCCGAGGCCTTGATTCAGGGATTTGCCGGCCTGCCGGGTGTGGAAGTGCATATCGTCTCCTGCACGCAACGGCCGATGCAATCGCCGGAAAAGCGGGCCGACAATCTGTGGTAACCACCAGCAATCGTGAGCGTGACAAAGATTATTTAAATCCAAATCGCGGCTTCGCTTCGGCCTAGGCGGCGGTGTTGCGGAAGGAATATACTTTTGACGATGACCGGGATAACTGATAAGAATCTGCCAGCGAACGATGAAAGATTTTGAAGTCAAAACGGTTCTGGTCACCGGTGCCGGGGGGGTTCATTGGCAGCCACCTGACAGAACGTCTGGCTGAACTCAATGCGAAGGTTCAGGCATTGGTGCATTACAATGCGTTCAGCTTGCACCTGTCGCTTAGGAAAATATACTCCACGCCTTCGATTACCAATGAACAAAATCATCATAGTGGGCGGGGGAATTGTCGGTCTCGCAACCGGTTTGAAACTTGCCGAACAATCTCCCGGTTCGCGCATCATCGTGCTTGAGAAGGAGTCGAACGTTGGCATGCACCAATCTACCCGCAACAGCGGGGTGCTGCATTGCGGGCTCTACTATAAGCCCGGCTCGCTTAAGGCCCGGTTGGCTGTGGATGGCATCCGGGAAATGACGCGCTTCGCGCGGGAAAATGGTATCCGTCATGAAATTTGCGGCAAGATCGTTCTTGCGACCGAGGAATCCGAGTTGGGAAGGTTGCGCGATCTCCACGAGCGCGGAAAGCAGAACGGATTACAGGGATTGCAGTGGCTCAATCAGGAACAAATCCGCGAGCGTGAACCCGCTGCCGCAGGCGTCGGCGCCCTGCTGGTTCCCGAAGAAGGAATTATTGATTTTCGGGGCGTCATTGACCGGTTCGTGGAGTTGCTGCGCGCGCAAGGACACGAGGTTCGCACCGGGGTTTGCGTCAACGGGCTTTTAACAAAGGGTTGCAAGCAGATCGTCCTTACCACGCAAGGGGAAATCGAGGCAGACTATGTCGTGAATTGCGCCGGGTTGTATTCGGATCGCGTCTTCGAGTTTACCGGCGAAAAACCCGACTGCAAGATCGTGCCGTTCCGCGGGGAGTATTTCAGGCTCAAGCCGTCCTCGAGCCACCTTGTGCGACACCTCATCTATCCGGTGCCGGATCCGAAGCTGCCGTTTCTCGGCGTTCACTTCACACGGATGATCAATGGCGGTGCCGAGGCCGGTCCGAGCGCCGTTCTCGCTCTGAGGCGGGAAGGTTACCGCAAGACGGATTTTTCACTGCGCGACGCATGGGAGAGCATCACCTATCCCGGACTGGCACGTTTCATGATGCGGTTCCCCGGCGCAACCCTTCATGAACTCTTGAACTCGTGCAGCGCGAAATGTTTTATCGCGAACCTGCAACGACTCGTCCCATCCATCCAGGTCAACGACCTCGAGCCCGGCGACGCGGGAGTGCGGGCCCAGGCGATGAACCGCCGGGGCGAGTTGCTCATGGATTTTTCGTTCGCGGAAAGGCTGGGACAGCTTCACGTGCTCAATGCCCCTTCACCGGGCGCGACCGCCTCGCTCGCCATTGGCGCGCACGTCGCTTTGAAAATCGCGGAACGGCTGGCCTGATTGTAACTGATTGAGAAGCAGGAATACAGGGGGTCGCTGGCCGATCAAACGCGGGAATTGGCTGTTGCATTCAAGCGCCGATTTGTGAATACTTCCCGCGCATTTTAATGAAATCTTCAAAGCAAACAATCCTCGTAACAGGAGCGGCAGGCTATATCGGTTCGGTTATCGCGAGACGTCTCCTCGAGGCCGGCTTCGCGGTTCGCGCCCTCGATATTTTGCGCTTTGGAGGCGAGTCGCTGCTTGACCTGTGGGGTCATTCGGAATTTTCCTTCATGAAGGGCGATGTGCGCGACGCGGCTACGGTTGCGCAGGCCGCCGCCGGCTGCTACGGCGTGGCGCATCTGGCGGCAATTGTCGGCGATCCCGCGTGCCGCAAGGAGCCGGACCTGGCGCGCAGCACGAACCTCGGCGGCAGCAAGCTTTTATACGAAGCCGCGAACAAGGCGGGATGCCAACGGTTCGTCTTCGCATCGACCTGCTCGAACTATGGGAAAATGCCCGACCCTGAGAGCTTCGTCACCGAGGAGTCGGGTCTCAGCCCTTTGTCCATCTATGCGGAGACGAAGGTCGCGTTTGAGAAATTTCTTCTCGGCCAGCCGCGCACCACTCCCTGCATCCCGACCTGCCTGCGGTTCTCCACCGTCTATGGCCTGTCGCCGCGGCTTCGCTTCGACCTCACAGTGAACGAATTCACCCGTGAAGTTGCACTTAAGAAAAAACTCGTGATTTTCGGCGAGCAGTTCTGGCGTCCTTATTGCCATGTGGTGGATCTGGCCCGTTCTGTCGTCGCCGTGCTCCAGGCCGAGACCGCTGCGGTCGGATTCGATGTGTTCAACGTGGGCGACACAACGGAAAATTACACCAAACAGATGATCGTGGACGAAATCCTGAGGCAGATCCCGTCCGGCGTGGTGGAAAAAGTTTCCCGCCAGGAAGACCCCCGCGATTACCGTGTGAACTTCGACAAGATCAGGAACCGCATCGGCTTCAAAATCACGAAGCGCTTGCCGGACGGCATCCGCGAGATGCGCGAAATCCTCGAAAACGGGATGCTCCTCAATCCCTACGACCCGCGCTATTCCAACATCTAGCGCCCGCCCGGCCTCTCACTCCATGAAAGCGATCATTTTAGCAGGCGGCCTTGGCACACGACTCAAACCGTTTACCGAGGTCATTCCCAAACCGCTGCTGCCCATCGGCGAAAGCTCGGTCCTGGAAATCCAGATTCTCAGCCTGAAAAAACACGGGATCAAGGACATCATCATCGCGACCAACCACATGGCGGAATATGTGGAAGCCTTTCTCGGCAATGGCGCGAAATACGGCGTCCGCCTCCAGTTCAGCAAAGAGGAACAGCCGCTTGGGACCTGCGGCCCCATATCGCTGGTGCGCGAACAACTGACCGAACCGTTCCTGTTGATGAATGGCGATGTCCTGACCACGCTCGACTTCTCGAAGGCCGCCGCTTTCGCTGATTCGATTGCGGCGAACCTCCTCGTGATGACCAAGGAAATCGCGGTGCCATTTCAGTTTGGGAAAATCATTTCCGAGGGGGATTATATTGTCGGCGTGGAGGAAAAACCCGACCTGAAGCTGGAAATCCTCGCCGGGATTTATATGTTCAAGCCGCCGATGCTCGATCTGATCCCGCGCGGGGCCTACTACGGGATGGACACGCTGATCAAGGACATGATTGCCCGCCATCTGAAAGTTGCAAAATACCCGATCCGGGAATACTGGCTTGATATTGGCCGGATGAACGATTACGAGGTGGCGCAGGAAGCCTACCGTGAGCATTTTGCCGGACTGAAGAAGCCGGTCACGCCATGAAATGCCTGATAGCTGGAGGTGCCGGCTTTATTGGCAGCCATATCACCGCGCGATTCGTCCAAGCCGGGTACGAGGTGACGGTGATTGATGGATTGCTTTCCCGCACTGGCGGCCGCCGCGAAAATCTCGCCGGCCTGCTCTCCGACATCCGATTCCTCGACGTGCCGGTCGAACAGGCGCCAAATCTTGCCGGGCTGGTCGCGGAAAACGACCTGCTCGTTGATTGCATGGGGTGGACCTGCCACCGGCTTGCCCTGCAGGATCCGCTTTACGACATGCAGTTGAACATCGGTTCGCACCTCGCCCTGATCAACGCCATCGCCCGCGGCTCCGGCAAAAAGGTGATTTCGCTCGGCTCCCGCGCCCAATATGGAAATCCCAGGGTGGAGAGGATTACGGAGGAGACGCCTTCGAATCCCCAGGATATCCAGGGCTCGCACAAACAAGCAGCGGAATCAAACTGGCAGGTTTTTTCAAGGATCAAGGGCTTGGCTGTCATCAGTCTCCGTTTTGGCAACTGCTTCGGGCCGCGCCAACCCGTCGGGGGGGAAGACATCGGGCTGATCGGCACGTTCATCCGCGATTTGTTGCAGGGGCGCGAAATCGAACTCTTCGGCACCGGTCGGCGGCGCCCGGTAATTTATGCGGGAGACGTTGCGGAGGCGGTGTATTTGTGCGCCCGGTCCTCCTTTCAGGGCTTTCAGATGTTCAACCTTGCCGGTGCGGACGTGGTGCTGGAGGAATTGCTGGGGCGGTTGATCCGCGAGATCGGACAGGGCGCCTACAAGCTTCGGGAATCCCCGCCGGAGGTCAAATCCATTGACGTGGGCAATGCAACCTTTTCCGGTGACCGCCTTGAAAAATTCCTGGGCCGTGTGCCGCGAACCTCACTTGAGGTTGACATAAAAAAAACAGTCGCTTATTTTAGAAAAGCGTTATGATTTGGTCTTGTGATCTTGTACCCCCAATATCGGAATACGCACGAAAAAATTGGGAATAAACGACGCATATTTCATCATGAAAAAAGGAATATCGTGGTTTACCCTGCCTGCCGGTCTTTCAACAGAACAAAATTTTGAGCTGGTGAAAAGTGCTGGTTACGATGGGGTGGAACCTCGAACCGTCAGGTCTGAAAAGGAGTTATTTGAGCTCAAGGAAAAAGCTGATAAAACCGGCCTGGAAATACCCTCCTTTATAGAGACAGTTCATTGGCAGGCTCCCCTGTCGAGCAGCCATGTTGAAGAAAGAATGAACACCAGGAGGATATTTGAATCGAATTTGGAATATGCCGCCCAAATCGGTTCAAATACAGTTTTATGTGTTCCGGGCGTCATGAGTCATGATACATCCTACCTGGATGTTTATAACACTGCGATGAACGAAATCAAGATTCTGGCCAAGGTTGCCGAGAGGGTTAAGGTAACTTTGGCAATCGAAAATGTTTGGAACAAGTTTCTTCTCTCCCCCTTGGAATTTGCCCGTTTTTTAGATGAAGTGAATTCGCCCTACGTGAAAGCATATTTTGATTGCGGCAATATTTGTTTGTACGGCTATCCGCAGGATTGGATCAGGACTTTGGGAAAATCAAGAATTGCAAAAATACATGTCAAAGGCTTTTTGGATTATCCTCATACGATTGGTTTTCCCAAATCGTTGATTAGTGACGTTCCGTGGAAACTCATCATGGATGCGATACATGGCATTGATTACGATGACTATTTGACGGTTGAAATTAAGGCCGATGGCAATGGGGACAGGGAAAAAGTATTTCAATACTCAAAGGAACTAAGCCGGATAATCGAAGGCCGGCTTTAACGGTCTGTATTTGCCCGCAATCATGCAGCCACCTGTGAAAATGGAAAAATTAAATCCAGAATACATCATGAGATGTCCTCTCGTGCCACAATACAAAATGTACGAGGACGAAATCAAAAGAGCGATCGAGACTGTTTTGTCTTCAGGTCACTATATTAACGGCCCCAATGTCTCGGCCTTTGAGGAAGAGTTTTCAAAGTATATTGGGTGCAAATATGGCGTGGGGGTCAACAGTGGCACGGATGCATTGATTATGGCTTTGTGGTCGCTGGAGCTAAACAAGGGCGATGAAGTAATCACCACTCCATTTACCTTTTTTGCAACGTATGCTGCAATCCGGCAATTGGAGCTGACGCCGGTTTTTGTTGACATTAATCCGGATACTTTTTTGATGGATATTGAAAAGGTTGGAGCCTTGATTTCTCCCAAAACAAGGGTTGTATTGCCGGTCCACCTGTTCGGCAATGTGGTTGATATTCCCCGCTTGAGGGAAATAGTTGGTAAAGAAATTTATATCATTGAAGATTGCGCTCAATCCCATGGTGCAAGCATTGCCGGCCGGCGCGCCGGCGCCCTTGGGGATATGAGTGCGTTCAGTTTCTTTCCTTCAAAGAATCTCGGAGGATACGGTGATGGCGGCATGGTGCTGACGGATAATGAAGCCTTTGCAGACACAATTAGAAGCCGACGGACGTTTGGCATGAAAAACAAGAATGTCTTCATGGAGCACGGGGTAAATACGAGGCTTGATGAATTACAGGCTGGAATTTTGAGGTTGAAATTGCGCCATCTGAATGAAATGAACAGCCGCAGAAAAGCACTTGCTTCCCACTATGGCGGGTTGTTAAATCCGGATTACATAAAGCCGCAAAAGATAGAGAATGGAGTTGATGCGGTTTATCATGTCTATTCGTGCAAATGCCCGGATAGACGGGATGAGCTGGCTGGTTATCTTGAGGGAAAGGGCATTCAGACCAATGTGTATTACACCAGTGCGATTAGCGATCAGGAGGCTTATAAAAAGTACTATTCAAGAAAGTTCGATTTGCCCATCACAAACCAAATTACAAAATCCATCATCTCCATCCCATTCTATGCGGAAATGAAATTGTCAACTTTGGAACACGTGGCCGGGAGTATTAATGACTATTTCAGCAATATCAGGTGATCTATGCGGACTCGAGAAATCCATGTCGAGGAGATAGGCAAAATCCTGGGTTTGTCCTATTCAGGGAACAATGAAAAAATAAACGGTCTCGTCAAGCTTGTTCATTCTGACTCGGAAGCTGATTCGCTGATTACTTTCTGTGGCAATGAACTCATTCTTCCTGAAATATTATCGAATCAAAAGATTAAGGCGATTATTACCAGGAATGTGATTTATCAAACCAACCGGACGATTCCGGCAAACATGTCCGTCATTATTTCGGATTCACCAATGGAATCGTTCTATTTTTTGCATCAATACCTTTATGAGAAAACAGACTTTTACAATGAATATGACTTCGTTAGGGAAATAGGAGTGAATTGTTCGATTCATCCCTCAGCCATTATTGAAGACGGTGTGAAGATTGGAGACAACGTAAAGATTGGGCCATTTAGTTTTATTGGAAAAGGGACTGAAATCGGCAATGACTGTATTATTGATGCCAACACTGTTATTGGGAGCAGGGGATTTGAGATCAAAGTTATAAACAAAGTCCCCAGGAGCGTTCATCATGCTGGCGGTGTGAGAATTGGAAACAACGTGGAAATAGGGGTGGGCTGCGTGATTGACAAGGCGATGTTTGGCGGATCAACCATCATTGGCGGGAACACAAAGATTGATAACCTGGTGCAAATTGCCCACAACTGCACCCTGGGCAAGGATGTGCTGATTTGCGCCAATGTGCAGGTATCCGGCAGTGTAACCATTGGGGACAGATGCTATTTGGCGCCAAGCGTCAGTATCCGGGATCAAGTCAATATTGTTCGGGATGCATTTATTGGAATTGGCGCCGTTGTTACAAAACATATCCCTGAACCCGGAACTTATATTGGCATTCCCGCAAGACGGATTAAAAAGCGTTTGTCAGGAGGTGGATGGTGAACAAAAACCTGGGCATTATTTGTTTTCTGGAACTCCTTCGAGGGGTCAAAAGATGTTTTCGCCGTCGAAAAAAATCAATTCCTTATATTGAAAATATTGACTATTTCAAGTCAGGCTCACCCAAAAGAAAGCGGGCTTTGATTTCACTTCAACCGGCAGCTTGGTTAACCGCTTTGCGGGAATTCCCCCGCATCAGGTTTTTCAATGTGAACGGCCTCATTTATATAATGGTGAAAGTCCTGAATGAAAACGGATATACCGTTGATATAGTTGATATAACGGATTATCGTCCCGACGATTTTAAGCCGGCAAAACAATATGATATCTTTATCGGGCACGGGGGACGGGTCGCTTCGTTGGTTGACAAATTGGAAAAAAACAACACCGTCATCCTGCAATATGTCTCCCAGGCATACTGGAAAGAATTTCTCCGTCAATCAACTGAACGATACGAGAGGGTTTGCGTGCAAAAAAGAATCCCGCTGATTACATCTCACATCCGTTCACATACCGATCAGGAAAGAAGGGGGGAAGAGCATCTTGCAGAACGTGCGAAGTATTTCTTTACTGGAAACTGTCCACGAATGATCAAGGGTTATGGCAAATACGCCCATAAAATTCATACGGTGGGATGGGCGGCGTACGTTGAAGATGATTTGATTGTCAAAGATCGTGATTTTGATGCGGGCAGGAAGGGATTCCTTTATGTGGCTGGAACCGGTGGTAATATACAAAAGGGGCTTGATTTACTGCTTGAAACATTCGCTCGCACACCCGATCTGTACCTTTATATTTATTGCGATGTGGAAAAAGAGGTGCGCACATTATTCCGAAAGGAATTATCATTGCCTAACATTCAGTATATTTATCATTATAGATTTGGCTTCCTGCGCAAGCATCTTCGCACCATCTTAAAACGGGTAAACTTTACAATTACCGCTCCCATTGATACGGGTATCGGGACGGCCTTCCTTGGAAGTCTTGGGATTGGACTGATTCCGGTTGGTTATGCCGATATGCCTTGTTCTCCTGCCAACAGCCATCTTGCAAATTCGTGGCAAATTGAAAGCTTGGTCAGTGATGTTAGAGAAGCAAGCCGCATGCCCGTGGAGTGGTGTCAACAGGCTTCGGCGTTAAGCATGCAGAATTTTCGAGACAATTGGAGCCCTCAGGCATTTGAAAAAGGGTTTTCTGAATTTATACGATACGTTGAGACGTCATCCGTCAAGTTGTGATGTCAGACAAGACGTGAATTATGAGAGTGGCCCTTATTACCACCGACAATCGAGAGCCCTTTCGGAAATATGATCTCGACGAGCCGTGGTTGTCTCCCCCCATCGCAGCTCTGGTGGAAGGGTTTCAATCGGCCGAAATCTCAACTGAGATTCAAATTCATGTTCTGTCTTGCACCCAGCGGATAATGCGCTCACCGGAAAAACTCGCGCCGAACGTCTGTTTTCACAGCCTTCACGTTCCGAAGATTGGCTGGCTGCGAACGGGGTATCAGGGATGCATTCGCGCCGTGCGGCGCAAATTGCGGGCTCTCCGGCCCGATCTGGTGCATGGCCAGGGCACGGAGCGGGATTGCTCCATCAGCGCGGTGTTTTCCGGTTTTCCCAACGTGGTTACAATTCACGGCAACATGGCGGAACTGGCGCGTTTGTTCAAGGCTCCCATTGGCGGTTTCCACTGGCTGGCGGCGCGGCTGGAAAATTTCACGCTGCGGCGGACGGCGGGTGTCTTCTGCAACTCGGCTTACACCGAAGCTTTGGTCCGGCCGCGCACGCGCCGGGTGTGGCGGGTGCCTAATGCCCTGCAACGCGCATTTTTTGATCCCGCGCCGGAGGCGGCCGCCGGTTTCCGCCGCTGTGTTTTGTTGAACGTGGGGGTCATCACCCCAAGGAAACGTCAGTTGGAACTGCTGGAGGTGGCACAAGCCCTGCACCAGCGGGGCTTGAAGTTCGAGTTCCATTTTATCGGGCGCATTAATCCGGCCGAGGCCTACGCGGCGGCGTTTTTGGAGCGGCTCAAACCGCTCGAGGCCGCCGGCTGCGCGCGCCATCTGGGGGAGCGTCCCACGGAGGAGTTGATCCGCCATTTCGATGCGGCGTCGGGCCTGGTGCATTTCCCGTCGGAGGAGGCTTTTGGCCTGGTGGCGGCCGAGGCACTGGCCAGGGATTTGAAATTTTTCGGCGCGCGCCTGGGGGGAATCATTGACATTGCCGAAGGTGTGCCGGGGGCGGAACTGTTTGCGGGAAATGACTGGGCAGGTTTGACGGATGCTATTGCCCGCTGGATTGAGCAGGGGCACCCCAAGGCCGATGGCGCTGCCGCACTCATGCGGCAGAGGTATCATCCCGAAGTTGTGGCGCAACGGCACCTCGAAATTTATCACGAAGTGCTCAGTGCGCGCTCATAGACAGTTTTCAGCGGGGCGGCAACTTCCATCCAACTGTAGAGCCGGACCTGCGGCGCGGGAAACGAAGGGCAATGTTCATAGAATCTTCGCCGCACCGCCACAGCCCGATTCAAATTGCCGGTGAAATAATGGGCTTGGGTGATAATGCCCTCGTGCCAGGTAATTGTGGACTGTGACCTGATGGTCGAAGCGGTCCGGCTTGGACAGAATTACCGATTACGAGGGAAGTTGATTCAGTACGCTTGACAGCAACCAGCTTCAGAATACTCTTGATAACTTGAAACATGACGAAAACCAATGCTCCTTTCTCGCAGAGCGTCAAAGGCAAATTTCTGTCAATTCTATGTACGTTTTGAGCAACCCATGAAAACGGACGCCACCCCGCAAACCAGTGAAGCTCCCGCTGAAATGCAGCCTGCATTGTCCATCGTCATCCCCGTTTATCAGAACGAATTGAATTTGGCTGACACTTACCAAAACTTGAGCGGAGTGCTGGACACGTTGCCGCCAGACTTCGCGGCTGAGTTCGTTTTCGTCAACGATGGATCCACGGACAATTCCTACGCCGAACTGATGAAGATTCAGTCGCAGAGCCGGAGGCCGGTTACCGTCGTGGATTTGTGGCGCAACTTCGGCCAGGTGGCGGCTGTGTTCGCCGGCTTCCGGGCGGCGCGCGGCCTAACGATTGTCTCGATTTCCGCCGACCTGCAGGACCCGCCGGAATTGATTCTCGAAATGGTGAAAGCCTGGCAGCGCGGCGAGAAGCTGGTGCTGGCCGTTCGGGCGGATCGCGCGGAGAGCTTGTTTCGGAAATGGACTTCGTGGGTGTTCTACGCCGCCATGCGCAAGTTCGCCATCGCCACAATGCCCATTGGTGGCTTCGATTATTTTCTCATGGACCGGCAACTGCTTGACCTGATGCTGTCAATCAACGAGCGAAACGTTTTCATGCAGGGCCAGGTACTTTGGCCGGGCATAAAGCCTTTTGAAATTCCGTATGTGAGGCGGCCACGCCTCAAGGGCAAGAGTCAGTGGAAATTGTCCCGCAAGATTGGTTATTTTCTGGATGGCTTTGTGGCTTACAGCGCGTTCCCGCTGCGACTGGCGACTTGGGCGGGCGCGGGATTCTGTGTGCTGGCCTGCTTCATTTCCGTCTTGTTGGTGATCGAACGCATTGTTTACGGCACCGCTCTTGTGGGCTGGACGTCGTTGATGATCGTGATTCTCATGATCGGCGGAGTCCAGATGCTGACGATTGGCATTTTGGGTGAATACCTTTGGCGTAACTTGGAACAAACCCGGGTCCGTCCAATGTACGTCGTGCGACAAACTCTCCGTAAATAACGGAAGGATGTACTTTACACATGGGCGGGCTTTCCAGCGGGGGCCCCAGAGAACGGAGGCGCGGAGGTTGTCAAACCGGGTGCGTACGTGGTGCCCGGCAATTACCTGGTCATCGAATAGGCGGATCGCCTTTCGCGAGCGAGCCTGGTTGAGAACTCATTAAAATTTGGCCAGGGCGGTCCAGCATGAGCCGGACCAGGGCGACGCAATTCAGCCAGTTGGGGCGATTTTCGGCGTTCAAGGCGCGGGAATTTGAGGGGTCGCATCCAAAAATGACGGCCTGGCCGGGGGCTCCGGGGGCACCCCAATCTTTTTCTCACCGGGTTAGGCGAAAATTTGGGGGATTTGAAATCGATTGACGCTTCGCTATGAGACCCTAAACTAGTGAAAATGAAGGGCCTTATTATTATAGGCGCGGGGAAATTCGGTCGTGAAGTTTACGCGTGGGCGAAACAAGCACGCGAGCATGGTGTTGAATGGCGCATCAGGGGATTTCTAGATAATCGAAAACAGATTTTGGATGGCTACAACTATGACACACCGGTGCTGGACGCGCCGGAGAACTATACCCCTACGTCCGATGACGTGTTTGTTTGTGCCGTCGGCGTTCCGCAAACAAAAAAGCAGTATTGCCAGATGTTGATGACTCGCGGAGCACAGTTCGTAAATGTCATTCATCCAACGGTTGTAATGGGTGAGAACGTCAAAATGGGCGTGGGTATCATTTTGTGCCCTTATGTGGTTGTTTCATGTGACGCCGTCCTGGGAAACTGCGTCACTGTTAATTTGCATGTTGCGATTGGGCATGATGTAAAAATTGAAAGTTATTGCCAGATCAATCCCAACGTCAGCCTGGGCGGCGGAGCCGTTCTCAATGAAGGTGTTTCCGTGGGCAGCAACGCCACCGTTTTGCCGGATGCCACAGTGGAAGCGTTTGCGGTTGTCGGAGCAGGAAGTGTGGTTCTACGAAATGTAAGTGCCCGGCAAACGGTTTTTGGTGTTCCCGCAAGACCCGTTCATCTTCCTTCATCAGCAATTGACAATGAACACAGATAATCTAACACGGCTAAAAAAAATTTTCGCGGCAGCGCTTGCCATCGAAGCCACAAAGGTGACCGATGATCTGGCATACGGCAAAGACTGGGATTCGGTGGCGCACATGGCACTTGTGGCTGCGCTTGAGAGCGAATTCGACATCATGATGGAAACTGCTGATGTGATTGACCTAAGCAGTGTGCGAAAGGCCAAGGAGATTTTGCCTAAATATGGAATCACTTTTGACATTACAGGGTAAAGTCGCCCTCGTTACCGGTTCAACGCGAGGAATTGGTTGGGCGTGCGTTCGCCTGCTCGCCAAACAGGGGGCTACAGTTTTGGTGAATGGGGTCACGAACTCGGATTTGTTGAAGCAGCGAGTCGAAGAACTAAAGGCCACATACGGAGTTGATTCCGATGGATATGTCTTCGACGTCGGTTCCCCGGATGCCGTTAAAGGTTGCTATGCCGCCATATTCAAGAAGTACAAGAGGTTGGACGTTCTGGTAAACAACGCCGGAGTTCTGGAGGACAATTTGATCGGGATGGTCACGCCGCAGAACATCTCAAAAGTTTTCCGCACTAATGTGGATGGGGTGATTTTAAACATGCAGTACGCATCCCGGCTTATGGGACGCAATCAGAGCGGTTCTATTGTAAATCTCAGCTCGATCATCGGCCGGGTTGGTAATACCGGCCAGGTAGTTTACGGTGGCAGCAAGGCAGCGGTTATTGGCATGACTCTGTCGGCAGCCAAGGAGCTGGCCTCAATGAATATCCGTGTGAATGCGATTGCTCCGGGCTTTATTGACACTGACATGACCCGGCAGCTTGCTAAAGATAAATTTGAGGAACGGATGCGCAGCATCAAGATGGGGCGCATCGGAACTCCGGACGATGTCGCCAAGGCGGTTCTGTTTTTTGCCTCCGATCTGTCGGCTTATGTCACCGGCCAGGTCCTGGGCGTGGACGGAGGAATGATTATCTAATGTTTTGGGAGATCGAAAAGTTTGCCAAAAGCCGTGCCGGGCTTTACGACGCCGCGGAAGATCGCTTCATTTCGTATGCCGAACTAATTGAGAGGGTCGCCGCGGTGGAAAAGTTGATGGGCTCAAGCCAGAAGCTGCTGGTCGCACTGATGTGTGACAACTCTGCGGCAAGCATTGTGGCGTATCTGGCAACCTTGCGGGCCGGTCACGCTGTCCTGCTGACGAACTCCTCAACCGACGCATCGTTGAAGCGCAAAATTTGCGGGATTTACGCTCCTGAAATCGTCCTTTGCTGCGGCGGGAAATTGGAAGTCCCGGACGGCTATGCAACTGTTGAATCACCCGTGAATGGCTTGGAAATCGCGTTCGCAGAAAAACCAAACACCACGGCCATCCTTGCGGAAACGGCGGTGTTGCTTTCAACCTCCGGCACGACGGGCAGTCCGAAACTTGTCCGTCTCTCGTATCGAAACATTCAGGCCAACGCGGAATCGATTGTTCAATACCTGGCGATCAACGCCGATGAAACCGCCATTACCAGTCTGCCGCTCAGTTACTCCTACGGGCTTTCGGTTCTCAACAGTCATCTGCTTGCCGGCGCGAGTTTGGCCTGCACGAACGCGTCCGTGGTCACGAAGGAATTCTGGTCCTTGTTCACCGACAACCGTTGTACCTCGTTTGCTGGCGTTCCTTTCTCCTATGGAATGCTGGAGCAGCTCCGTTTTGAACGGATGAACCTTCCGTCGCTGCGGACAATGACTCAGGCGGGTGGACGGCTCGCGATTGAAAAGGCGCAACTCTTCGGTGAGATCGCACAACGCAAGGGATTTCGATTCTTCGTGATGTATGGGCAGACGGAGGCCACGGCGCGAATTTCTTACGTACC
>Ga0187884_10000992_pt1 | contig 26914 bp, 20 predicted proteins | sample June2016WEW_20_4_FD_132983 | JGI IMG/M metagenome (GOLD analysis project Ga0187884, IMG submission 132983) | Peatland microbial communities from SPRUCE experiment site at the Marcell Experimental Forest, Minnesota, USA - June2016WEW_20_40 | ecosystem: Environmental > Terrestrial > Soil >...
AGCACTAGCAAGATATAATCAGTAAGGTAAATCAGCATGGCAATCTACAATCCAATCCTGAGTGAAATTGCCGCTGGCCGAGGGATATCTACTATCCAAAATGCCAGTGGTGCTGTGGTGATATCGACTATTGCTATTCCACCAACAGTGAAAGTTGCAGCTAATGCTGTGGTTATTTTTGCAGATAGTGCAGGTGATTTGCAGGGTAGTGGTGTCAGCATTGATTCACTGAACAATATCTCTGGTATTTCCACGCTAAGTTGCAACACAGTCGCAATGGATTCAGGAGCTTATTCTGTATCGTTAGCTGCTCCAACTGGTTTATCTGCGTCTGCGACTTATACATTTCCTACATCAATGGGGGTCGCTGGCAATTTGCTTATTTTGAATAATGTAGTTGGTAGTGTAGGTAATCTCACATGGACCACCGCGGCTGGAGAAGGGTTAATTACCAGTGTAAATGGTACTACAAATCGAATTACATCGAGTGGAGGAGTTACACCAGCACTGGATATATCTGTTAATTATGTTGGGCAAGCGTCCATTACCACATTAGGATCGATCACGTCAGGATACTGGAACGCATACACTATCCAATCAAACTTTGGTGGAACAGGTGTCAACAACAACGGGAACACGCTAACGGTTGCTGGAAATTTCAGCACAACTGGAGCATACACAGCTAACCTCAACGTCACCGGCAATACCAATGTGACTTTGCCGACCGCGGGAACATTAGCTACTGTTGCACAGATACCAGCTTTTCCACTATCAGTAAGCAATGGCGGCACTGGACAATCATCCCTCACTGCAAATGCACTACTGATTGGCAACGGCACAGGCACAATTAATTTTCTTGCTGGCGGCACTGCTGGGTACGCACTTACTTCTGCTGGCACTACTTCACCCCCTACGTGGACATCATTGTCTGGCTATGCACCGCTAAATGCTCCAATCTTTACTGGCGGGATATACTTCGATTCTACGGGAGCTCCTGGATGGAATTTTGCTTGGTCAGCATCAACTACACAAAGTACTGCTAATTTCATCATATCGAACAACTACGTAGTGCAGGCGCTAAAAATTGATGGCTATGGCAACACCACAATTTCTAGCAATCTAATAGTCAACGGCTCCATCACTAATTATTCAACAACAGCACAAATGAACAATGCTATATCTACCGCTCTGAGCAGCTATGTCACTAATTCATCCCTAGCAAGTACTTTGAGCAGCTATGTCACCAATTCATCTTTATCTAGCTCATTGAGTGGCTATGCAACCAATTCGACATTGAGCAACTACGTCACCAGCACATCTTTATCTAGTACGCTTGGCAACTACGTCACCAGCACATCTTTATCTAGTACGCTTGGTGGCTATGCAACCCTTTCTAGCCCAACATTTGCGAACAATCTCTATTTCATCACTTCTGGTACTGGCGGTTGGAATATATCAACAACTTCAAATTCATTTGCGATAAGTCTGAATAATGTTGTGCAAGCATTGAGCATAGATAACTCTGGGAACCTTTCGATACATGGCAGTTTAGCTGGATATTCTAGTACATCACAGATGAACAGTGCCATCTCTAGTGCCATATCAAGCTCACTGAGCAGCTACGTAACCAATTCGTCACTGAGTAGCACGCTTGGCAACTATGTCACCAATTCAACATTATCTGCATATGTAGCACCAAATAAATACTCAACAAATTACCTGATGTTTGTGGCTTCAACTGATTTTTCCGGCAATATATACACTATGAACTCAGGTATTGGAAACTACTATGTAGACATGTCAACCGTGACAGGATCCGGACCAAACCTCGTGATGCCTCCCGATGGCAACTTAACTAATCTTCAACAATTCTACATACAGACATCACCTGGAGGTATCTACAATGTTGGGATATATGGCGGAAGCGTATATGATTGGTTCTTTACTTCGAATGGAGTAGGAGCTATAGCGACAGGACTTAGTCCAAACACAATATACTTGGTGACGTATTACCAGAAAAGCATCCAAAACAATCCGTGGGATACAGGCGGCTATGCGCCCTCAAATAGTTTCACTGTTGAAGTTTTCCAAAGTGCTGAAATGCCTATCCCAAACAACACTGCTTTTTTCGGAGTGTACACTAAAGCCAAGGCGTTTACGTGTAACCTTGCAGTGCCAACAACCCTCACGGAAGGACAATATTTCTATGTTGCTGACATGAATAGTCACGGCTCTCAATCGCAGGTAATCATTAATCAAATTAACGGTAACTCGATAGATGGAGCAACATCACTAACGCTAAACTACAACAATTTCAGGGTTCATATGGTGTATTCAGGAAGTGGAAGCAATGGCAAATTAACCATCCTTAGTCAGCAGTAGCCGCAACAGTGGTCGCAGCAATAGTCGTTGAGAATAAAGAAGTGTCAGGAAGGAATATGTGCCAGCAAAATACTGTTCCGCAAGTATTGTTCCGCGCCGCGAATACTTAGGCTGAGCATGAAATAATACACTATACTTAGACAACAATTGTACGCCTTACTCAACTACTGTACTCAACTACTCTTTTCCATGGAGGGAAAACTAAATGCCATTTCAAATACAAAATTTCGCAAGAGTTTCTGCTTCTGCAAATGAAGAAATAGATATAATTCAACAAATGAATACTGCTGTGAGTCCTGCTGTCATGTACAACGCGGATGTAAAAGGTTGCTTCACTAAACACAGCTATTTTTCCAGTACGTTCACAGGAACAAATCCAGCTGTATCAAGTGGCGACACTCAATCTGTGATTGGAGCTCCTGGCTACTTTGATCAAATTTCTGGCAACTTGAAGAAATATGATTCAATTGAAGCATATAGTGCTATCGACAATTTCAGGATTACTTATCAAGTTGTAGCTATCAACGCTACTTCTCCAAAAGTAATTGTTACCCCAATAAACACTAGTGGAGTGGTGAAATTGCTTGTTGCTCCTGTGTTTGTCTACAATCCTCCTGCTAGTACCACGATCGTTTCTGGCAGTCTTTTAGCTACTCCAGTTACCGTGATTCCTGCTATGGCCAACGCAATCATATCAGTAAACAGCGTAGTGTTTGCTACCAATGCTGGCACCGCATACGCAGGTGGCGGAAATATTGGTTTAGCGTACGACAATGCAGTGGTGATAGTGACCCCTAGTGCAGTTCCAGGATTAATTGCTGGTGCTGCTGCGGCTACTTTCCAGCCAGAAACAATTGCTGATACTGGTTTGTTAGGTGCTCTAAGCATTGCTGAAATTGGTCATGGCGTAGTTCTTTCTGCTGCTAATCCATTCACAGCTGCTGCACCTTGGACTGGATATCAACCATTGATCGTGTATGTGAATTACTCAGTATTTGCGACCGTTTAATGCGTTAACTATACACGGAGGTAACGACACATGGCTTTCAGTAGAGTTCAAATAATTTCTTACGCTCTCACTCTGATGGGCCGGAAGCCTGTGTCGTCCTTAGTTAACCAGGGTGATATAGTCACCTCAGCAGACCAAGCATTTGATTTGCTGCTGACATCTGCATTATCCATTGGTTTTTGGCGATTTGCGACCACTATAGCCACATTGCAAAAACTTCCTGAAACACCCGTTGGTGGCTACTGGATGTATTCGTATATGTTGCCAGCAAACTACTTGAAGATGGTGCATCTCTATCCGCACACGTATGACTTTGAGCTATATAGCAACAGTAGACTGTACAGCAACTACAACAACCAGTATCAACCGCTCTACATAGAGCACATATATTTACCTAGCGAAACACTGTTGCCACCGTACTTTGTCAAATATTTCAGCTTCGAGTTGGCAGCATATTTAGCACTAAGCAATGCACAAGCACCTGATTATTTAGCTGAGCTTGAACGTAGACGTGCGATTGAATTATCCATTGCACAGGCTGCTGATGCACAAAATCGTCCACAATCTCCATTGATGTCCAAGCCTATGCTGGAGTGTCGCTACGTTAGCACATTTGCTGGGGGGTAAGCATCATGGCAAAAATCAGATGGGATCAGGTTAACTTCACGCGTGGAGAATTAGACCCTAGAGTACAGTGCCGCACTGATTGGCCGAACTACTACAAAGCTGCAAAGCAAATCCGCAACTGTGTGAGTATTCCTCAAGGTGGAGTTACCCGCAGATGGGGAACTGAATTTGTTGACGACCTCAGTAGAAGGTTGGGCCTTTTGGATGTATCGCAATTTGCTGATGTGGAAATCATAGCATTTCCGTTTAGCGACACCACCACATATTTACTGGTGTGGAGCCACAATTCACTGTTGATTTACCTTGAGAACAAGCTAGTAGCTACGATAGTTGCAGTTGGTGGAATGATATACACCAAAGAAGACATAGCTAATCTGAGGTTCACACAAGCATCTCGCAGATTGATCGTGACCGATGGCAACCATCAACCGATGAACTTGCGTAGGAGTGCAAATTCGCCCGTGCTTGTTGCAGGGTTTACGCTAGATGCTGATGTATGTATTGCTGGTATACCTGATAGTGCGATAAGCATCGGAAAGGTCTATCCAGCTAGATTTACCTTTGGTGCTGCTACACCAACAACCAATCCACAAGTTTTTGCTGGCAGATTCTATTTCATACGGATAACCGCAGCTAACCGGTTCAAGATTTACTCAACATCTGAGGATGCTATAGCTGATGTGAACGCATACGCAATGAGCGCATTTGCGCCCGGGTGGAACTTGATCATCCAAAATACCTGGACATTGTCTGCGATCACGTTTGCCAATGTACCCACCTACGATTTTGATCACGCTTACCTCAACAAGAACTACATCTTTACTCCATCTGCGATTGCTGGTGGAAATGCCACTATCACAGTATCAGCCGCAGCAGGAACAGTGTTGCCAGTGGGATTTGCGCCATTTACCGCCGCAAACATTGGTGGAATATTCTCGGGAAGCACCGGGGTTGTGCGTATAGCATCAGTGACACCTAATGGTTTATCTGCAACAGGAAGCATGGTGAGCAATTTCCCAGCTGCCAACACTCCAATCACTGGCGACCTTTGCTACATTGGTGTGCCAGCTTGGAGCGATACTCGCGGATGGCCTAGATGTGCGGGTATGTTTCAGGGAAGACTGGTGATGGCTGGAACTGCTGAAATTCCCAATGGTCAATGGCTATCGGTAATCAACGAATTGTACAACTTTGATGAAAGTGAAACAGGGGCAGATAATGCAATCGCATCATACCCAGCATCAGGTGCAATTAGCTACATCAAAGCAATCACATCAGCAAGATCGTTGTTGGTACATACCAGCACTGCAAACTACAGTACTCAAATCCAAAATGAAGTAGCTATTATTCCACAAAACTACATGTTGATTGAGCACAATAAATTTGGTGTAGGCAATGTGCAACCTGCATACATAGACAATCAATTGTTGTTTATCGACTCTAGCGGCAACAACGTGATCAACATGTGTTGGGATTTCATTCAGGGCAACTACGTCACCAACAATATATCCATTGCAGCTAGCACGTTGATTCGCAATCCAGTCGACATGTCAGCATTTTCCGAACCAAAATACCTAGATGGATTCTACGTATTATTCATCAATGGTGATGGTACATTGTGCATACTGCAAACGCTGAAAGAAGAAGATATCCTAGCGTTTTCGCTAAGCAACACTAGCACATACTTATCTATTGATCAAAGCAATAGCTATGCTGCGACTCCATCATCCTATCTGAAAGTGGTGGCTTCGCAGAATCGTTGTTGGATGCTGGTTTCCAGGGAAATAGTGCCAGCAGATATTCCTGGTGTGCCGGACAATGGTGTAGACACTATTGCTATGGAAGGGTTTGGAAATAATTATTTCATCAACGCTCAGGGACGCATGAACGAAGGAACTATCTACAGAGCTACATTTGAGTTCAACGCAGCTCCAGCGGTGCCACAGGTTCTTCCTAGCACTACTCCTCTTGTAGCACAAGGCGTGATGTATTTTGCTGCAACAGTACCAGGCTCACCAACACATGTAGCTATCTATGGTAGCCTTGCAGATGCCACGGCTTCCGCCAACGCATACGCTGTAGCTAATGTTGGCAGTGCCAACTGCTACATACGTACATATGAATCGAGCACAGAATTATTCCTGGAAGAAATTGACTTCGACTACTACACAGATTTCTCTACTACCTACAGGAATCCTGTTGCACAGCCTGTGATCACAGGACTAAATCACTTGAATGGTCAGGTGGTGAAAGTGGTGTCCGTAGATCCAATCAACGATGCAGCTCCAACAGTTTCATCCAACGTATCCAACCAGTATGTACTGCAAGACCGAACAGTGGTCAACGGTAGCATCACCATTGAACGTCCATCAACAATTGTGCGTGTTGGGCTAAAGTATCAATCAATGCTTGTGCCATTACCTCCGGTAGTTCCTGAACAACCTGGAATGCTATTCAATCCACGGCACATTAGAACACTGTATATCGCTCACTACAACACTGTTGGAGCGACTATTCAGGGCTATGGCATACCTACGCAGTATCTTGGAAATGTTAAGCTTGGAGCTCCTGCGAATGTCACAGCTGGCAATCAAGTATTTACTTACACTCCAATGGAAGGTTGGGGGTCCGCGTTCAACAATGATGGTTTAGTAGCAAATGACTTACAAATAATACAAGAACAGCCGTTACCAATGACGATAACAGGTTTGAGTTATATAATTGATATAAGCAAATAAATAATACACAAATAAACAGTACACATGTACAGGGAAAAATATGTCATTCGAGATGTTGTTGCTTGCATCACAAGCAGCTGGATTAGCGACAAACTTGTGGGCAACAAAACGAGCTAATCAATTAGATATTCTTGGAACCAAAATGCAGCAGCGTGAACTTGATATGCGTATGCAACAAGAGCAATTAGCATCCTCACAAGAAAGTTTAATGGGCATGGAAAAACTACGTGATGTAATGTCTAGTCAACGTGCGATATTTGCAGCTCGTGGACAAACAGGTGGTGGCTCAAACTATTTCATTGGGCAAAATAGTGTTCGCGCATTTAACGAAGATGAGAATGCCAGAAAATTATCTCTTGGATTCAAACAATACTACAACAAAGCTACACAAAATTTACTTGGGCTAGAATCGGAAGGAAGAAAGAGTGCCAGGAACTTCAAGGCGGCAGCAAAAGGATTAAACATGATGTCGTTCAATTCATTTGGTGATAGCAGTATAAGTGATATGCTGGCAGACTTTGGAAAAGACTGGGGTAAAAGTAATTTGGCAGGAAGTTCAGCGGGAAATTCTGCTGGCAATTCTATTGGTATGTTCTACACCAATGCACAGGGAGCACGTAGACAAGCCGGAAAAATATACAGATAGACAAATAGATATTCTGTTGGGCTATGTATAGTACATCTATATTTAGCCCAACAAAAAAAACAATTAATACTAATCAATTAACACGGATGTAATTCATGGCAGAACTACCAGAATATCGCAAACAAAGAGCAATAGAACCAGCACCTGTAGTACAAGGCGTACGTGAAGCATACAATGCAACTGGTGAAGTTTCATCTATGATTGCTGAAATTGGAAGTCAGATTGCACAAAATGCTGCAAATGAAATGGCTGCCATCAAAGGTCAACAAGCAGCTGAGAAAAATCCAGGAAAAAAATTACTTCCAGCATGGACTGAAAGCGATAAACATTTTCAGGAAGCATTTAAGAAAGAAGCCTATAGCAATTCAGCATTCGCAGCAACGCAATTAATACAGAAGCAACAATTGCTTTTTGAGCAGAATCCTAGCACTTTCACATTACAACTGTACGAGAAGAATCTTATCCCAGGGCTGCAAAACATTATAAATAATTCCCCGGAAGGCATACGCAATCAATTGCAGAAATCTACAATGGAATCTTACAACCAGAGTTATTTCGATGCAACAAGAGCCGTGGTTGCAAAAAATCGTGCAGACATGATTAGCAATACTAAAGCTCGAATTGATGAGAACTATAAGAATATATACAACAGTGCTAAAGATGGATTTGGCATAGATGCTAAGAATAAATATGACACTCTTATGGCTGACATCTCATCATTAAAGGCCAATGGAGGAGCTGATGCTCAGCAAATAGCCACCATGAAAGACACTGCCAAGAACATGTTGTCAACTGGTAAATATAACGGAATGGTTGCCACTGCATATAGAGGTGGAGAGCAAGATGCTGCTGATTTCATAAGAGATTTTGCAAATAATAAACCCTCCAATCGAACACCGATAGAACATGAATTCATTGTGAAGAATATGTTGAACGAATATACTAGATTGCAAGGAGAAAGTGCAGACAGCAAACATTTAGCATTAATGGACTATAAGAATGATATTGATCAAAACACATTAACGCCAACTAAATTAGCAGAAGCTCCACAAGTATTAGGTGATGCAGGATTCAAGCAATTCACAAAGGACTATAACAAAGCTGTCAGGGATAACGCTATTTCGGCTGAGATATCTTTTGCTGCATTTAATGGTCAACAGCTAGGCGGATATACCACAGAACAGGTAAACAAAGCATTTGATGGAACGGTAAAAGCTGCACAGCAAGCATATGCTGCTGCTGGCAAAGAATTTGGATATATACAAAGAATACAATTAGCTGAACCCTACAAAGATAATAGACTACATATTGTTGGTGAAACCAGAAACAAAATATTGCGTGGTTCAGCTCAAGATATTGCTGAGGCGTCTATTGCAATTAAGCGATCTGACGCAAAACAATCTGGTTATTTAGATGATATTGGAGATGAGGCTAGAGCAATAGCGGTGATGTTTGAGGTTAATTCTGTAGATAAGACTAAAAACATAGAAGATATTGCTGTAGAAACAAGGAAAAAAATAAGAGATATTTCTCCTGAAGACTTGAAGCAAAGAGGGATTAAATTTGCTCAAATGACAGCTAAATCAGGTGCGTGGATGAGCAGCAATCCTGGAGAAAAATACAAGTTGTATGATACGAATGCACTGCAAGATAAATTATCTAATGATCTGGGTTTTGGTCATTGGGTCGGCAGCCCAGATAAAATTCCTACACAATTAGTTGCTGAATACAAAGCCGCGATGAAACATGGATATGACCTAACTGAAGATTTGGAATATGCTCACGATAACGCTATTAGATTGCTGAAAATGAAATCCGGTAAATCTGACATTAATGGCGAATCTCGGCCAACACTTTTTCCATTGGAAAAAACATTCCCATTCAAATCTATCACTAGATTGAGAAACGATGCTGTTGTCGAAATATCAGATAAATTTGTAGAGCAAGAAAAGTTATTCACTAAAGGGAAAACGTCAAGCTACTACAAGTTTGCCAACGATGCATTGAAGCCTGGGCACAAGGAAAACTATATATACGACAACCCCGTATTCAACGGAAAAAAAATCAAGATTGTCAGAGTGTACAAAAATAGGAATAATGAAACAGTGGAACAACCAGGATATATGGAAATTGGGTATGATCAGCTTACCGGAATCAACACGGGTGGAAATCAATTTCCATCATACCCCATTCAATTTGCTCCTGAAAAGGGTAAAACAATAGATATCTACGATCCAAATGAAACATCTGTAGAGTTGCGTTTTTATCCAGCGTTAGCTGACAAAAAAGAAGCTGAGATAAAGAAGAATAGAATCATTCATGACAAATTTCGGAAGATAGCATTTCAATTAGAGTTAGATGCAGACTTTGAGTTCGGCGAAAGATAGGAAACACGTATGATCGTAGGCAGAAACGAACTAGAGGTGGGATTTTCTACTCCAACAGACTATACCGCAGAAGAACCAGAAGAAAAAAAATTATCAACTTTTGGTGAAACATTGCTCATGGTAGCTAAATCAAATATATTACCTCTCCACAACGAAATACAAGGCCTGAAAAACTCCAAGGCTACATGGGCATACCTAAGAAGATTTAATGAAGGAATTAACGCGTTCTCATTCCTGAAAAATGTAATCAAGCCATTGATGGTTCCGTTGCCTATGGATCAACCATTTGAGGTTCAAGTAGACGATCTACTACACTTTCCCGAAAAACATTGGCCATATCTATTAGATTCGATCAACACTGAAGACCTAGAAAGCAGAAAAAATAAACTAAATAGAGAATACAATGATATACGTCTCATTAACACATTGGGAACATTTGAGAAGTTGTTGTTGGGAGCAACAAATATGGCCATCAGCCCTAGCACATATCTATCGGGTGGATTAACGGCATTTCGTGGAGCCATTCAAGGGGCTACTGTATTGCAGTCGGCATACAATGTCGCTAAAGCAGTTGCCCCAAAAGTTGCATTAAGTTCAGCTATTACCAATTTACCGTCATATCTCAACAGACCAACAATAAGTGAAGAAGATTATTTGCTAGGAACCTTGGTTAATGCTGTTGTTGCCGGGGCTGCGTATGGGTTAGGTGGTGCTGGACAACATGCATTACAGTCTAATGTAAGAGTTGCTATGGTTGCTGACTACAAGTACAACCCAAATGTAACTCACGTTGTTAGCGGAAAAACTGGAAAGATGACAGGGGCACACGTTCATTTTACTGATGAAAATGGAATGGTCACCACCTCATCCACGCCTGCAAAAACTACAGCAGTCAACGTACCATCGATACCTACAAGAGAAGATTTGCTTGCACAACTAGCAGCTCAAGCTGAAAAGATGAAGGCTAATGGTGTGACCATGGAGGAGTTGGAATTAATCCACAACGAAGCAAATAAATTATTGGGTCAAGCTAAGGAGGAAACTATACCCCTAACTCCATCGGAAAAACTTCATCAACAAGCAACAGCACTGTTGCAAGAAAATAGCAACCTAAGCAACCTCACAGAGGAACAAATTCTTACATTAACTGAAAATGAATTATCGCAATACTATAAACACAACATAAATGGAGTTAACGATACCTTCATGAAGACGTTTGGGTTTGCTGCGTTACCTGTAGTGAAAGGATTAACCAGTCCATTTCCTGTCGTGAAAGAATTCACACAAAAATTATTTGGCAGCAATTTCATCATAAGTAATATGACCCATCCTGACATACAGGAAGTAGAGAAGAAAATATTTGCTATCAAAAATCGGATAAAGAAAGTTGCTATCACTTCTCCATCAGATAAGGAATATCTGCAAGCAGAACTAGCTTCCCTGAAAGCTGAAAGAAAAGAAGTAATTCAACGGCTTGATAGAGAAGGATTACTGTATAGCGGTACACCAGAAAATTTGCCATCAGCTCAAAGAGAAGCTGCCGTTTGGGTCAATGATTTTCATTTTCTCATGTATGAATTTAGGCAAGATTATCTCAAATATATTGGACTTGGAGATATAGAAACTAACTTACCGTTTGTGGACTTGTACGCAAAAGCCAAACAAGTGCTAACTCACTCCAACAAAGGCAGGACAGCAACCCAACAAGCACTTGATTCCGCATTACATCAAGCTTATGCCAGCGGGGATGTTCAAACTATTATGGACATACACAAAAATCCTGATTTTGAGGCTGGCGATGCTATATTGAGTTGGGAGGATATGGGAAAAGAAGTTTGCTATGCACTAAGGCGCAACGAACAATCCAGGATACCTCTTGCCGCTGAAACCGCCAGAAAACTTAGACAAAAAATATTCAACCCACTACTGAAACGAGCCAGAGAATTAAATGTTTTACCTGAGTATATGGATGATTCTACTGCCATTAGCTATTTATGTAGGGTGATGGATAAAGAAAAACTAACCGATATAGGCAGGGAAAATCTTATTAAAAGATTAACCATTTATGCAAATGGGTTGAATATGAAAACATCAGCAATAAGAAAACCTATAGAAGACATCATCAAAGAAGCTAAAGACACACAAATTCAAATCAAGGATGAAATAGCAAAAGGCGACAAGAAAGATAAATTGCTACTTCATAGTTTGATGAATAAATTGCAATCTGCACGAAAACAAAAGATTCGACTACGAGATGAACTACAACAAAAAATTGATACTGGCACATTAGATTTGACAAAGGATGAAGTAGATAACTATGGTCTTACTCAAGCATCATTAATCGACTCACGCTTCTCGTTAACTGCCGTACAGAAGAAAGAGTATGATGAGTTAACTAAAGATTTAGACACTGCAAGAGAAGATTTAGCTCAACTGAAAAAAAACGCACTTGCAGAAGAAATGAAGTTGTTAGGTGAAGAAATAAAGCAAGAGCTGACATCGATATCCAATGAAATAAAAAAAGAAAAAAACTCCCTCAAAAAAAAAGAAGCTAAACAACGCTTCATCATCACCAAGGATTATACGCAAAAAATAAACACCTTGAACAAAGAGCTTGAAATAGATCTAAAGAAGATAGACAAAGACAACAAACAAGAAATGAAGTCTTTGCAACAACAAGTGAAAGAAGAATATGCAAGACTAAATAAATCTCAACGTATAAATATCACAGAAAAAAACAAGCAAATTGTAGAACAACAAATAAAAGAATATGCCAGCACAATTGATGTGCTAGAAAAAAAAATAAATGAGCTTCCAAAAATAACCAATCAATTGATCAAAGATATTACCTCGTCAACCAAAAAAAGAATAAAAGAGTTGGAAGCCACAGCAAAGGAATTACACAAAGATATACAAGATGAAACGAATACCAAAATAACCAACTTGGAAAACGCAAAAAGAAAAGAACTAGATTTTTTGGATATGCAAGAAAAAGAAGATATAGCTACACTAAACGCCACAGCAAAAGACACACAAAAGAAAACCAAAGAAGAAATATTAGCTGAACAAAATAATCTCAAGCAACAAATAAAACTCCACAAACAAGAAATACAAAGAAAACTTGATGCTGGAGAGGTAAGCGAAGATCTCTACACTATTAATAACGCTGGAAAAAAAGTGCTAAAAAAATTAAACAAAACTCCACTCAAACAAATAGCTGGCAAAATCAAGCAACCAGCAATCTATGCTGAAAATGTAGTAGACACATGGAAGGGTCACAACGAAAGTCAAATGTCTGGTGAAATGTTTGGGGCAATAAGACGCGGAGGAGGTGTTCCAAAGTCAACTAAAACAAGAACAGCACTATGTACTGATTATTGGATAGAAGATTATTTCCTAAACGATCCTCAAATGATCATTGGTTCATATGTGGCTAACATGTCTAACTATCTTGCGTTGGAAAATTTATTCCAACAATATGGGGAAAAACTAGGAGTAAAAGGCAAAGTCACAGCAGATAATGGTGAAACCTATTTGGTCAAAGAGTTGAAGCAAAGCTATCAATTGAAAAGACAAGAGATAATTAGCAAATATAGTAAGCTCGAGAAAGAAAACTATCAGAGGGAAATAAATAAAACATTAACTAATCAGCAGAATCGCAAGAAAGAATTGACTGATTTAGATAATTTATTCAAAGAATATAAAACATTTATCAAGGAATCTCTACAAATATACAGAGGAGACTATGGTACACCAACATCTGATGCTGGCCACAAAGCTGCTGAATATTCGAGAAATTTGACACGATACGCATCTGCAACAATGTTGGGTGGAACTGTTTTAATGATGGTTGGAGATATGATAATGCCAATGTTCAAGAGCGGTCCATGGAGACACATTGTGGATGGTCTGATCCCAATGGTTGGGAGCTTGTTGATGCATCCATTAACAGCTACAGATGCATTCAAGGATGCTAATGTTGGGATTAGCATGGCATCGTCCTCATCAAGAGCAAGAGTATTCGGTGAAATAAGCCAGCAAAATTTTCGTTCCTCACGTAGAGCATCTATCATATTTGAGAATGCGTCTAAGTTTGGTATGAATGCCTCACTATTAGCTCCAGTTGTAGACTTCTGTGAAACCGCTGCTGGATTTACAGCATCTGCTAGATTAATTAGATTAATAGACAAATATTTCAGCAAGGGCAGTTTGGTCACCAATAGTAATGGTAAACAAGTTTGGGCATCTTCTGCAAGATTCTCCAGAAAAGATCTGGAATGGCTACAATCTACTGGATTTGACATAAATAAATATGGTGAACGCGTAAGAAAAATGTTGGAAAAGTACAAAGAAAAAAGATGGACAGGATATATACCGCATGAATCCAAATGGACAGACCTTGAAGCAGCACAACATTTCAGAATGTTTATCACCAAGGAAGTTGATGCAACCCAAAATCGCTCTGGCAAAGGAGATAAACCATATTGGACCCAGTCTCCAATTGGTAGAATTCTTGCACAATTTCAATCGTGGTTTTTTGGAGCTACAAATAATTTCACCATTCCACTTATTCAACGACCAGACATGGAGAAAATAATATGGGCCATGTTGAGTTTGGCAGCAGCAGCTGTTGTTGGACCACTTAGAGATATGGCTGCTGGCAGAAAACCAGATCTTAGTGCTAAAAAGTTGTGGATAGAGGCTCTTGCCGGATCTGGGATAGGTGGATATCAATTAGACTTGATCATCAAGATGAATGCATTACTGAAAAACCCATGGGGAGTTATGCCAGGTAGATATGATCGGAAAACATTTACTGGCATGGCATTTGGTGCTGGTGGTGGCATCCTAGATACTGCATTCTCATTAGCATCAGCAGTTGCCAAAGGAAATATAAACAACAAGGTTGGCAGAAAAGCGATCAAGATGATTCCTGGAATGGAAACAGTGTACACCAAACAAGCTCTCAATGAAATTTTTGGAACTGAGCCAGAATAAATACAAAAAAACAGTATATACTGTATAAATAATATACGTATCAGCGAAAGGGAATTTGCATACATGATACCTATCAAAACAGATCAAACAGGATTAATCCAGTATCAAGCCGCAGCAGGTGATGGATCCACTACAGCTAACGCCTTCGGTGTGCCATTCTACATCTATGATGTCGCAGGGCTAAATGTTTATCTCACTCCAGCGGGTACATTAGCCAATGATGCTGCCAACCTATTGGTGTATGGCACTGATTGCTTCGGCGGAAGCTACGCTACTCCAATTAGCGGTAATTATGGGTTTATTCAATTAACTGCTGCCTCATTCCCTACTGGTGCAAATGCTGGGGACATCATCACTATATTCTATGACTTCGGTTCAGCAACTATTGTTCCACAGTATCCATTATGTTCTACAGCTGACATAGTGATTGATGGTATATTGCCAGCACTACCTCCTGGTTGCACGTGGGTAAAGAATTCAACTGGCACACAAATCCTGGCAGCTCCTTTATCTAGCACATCTGCTGTCACGCTGCCTACTGTGTCTGGTAGTGTATCTATATTCACTAATACCACTGGCAGTACGCAAAGCAGCAATGTAGTGCTAGCTCCTGCTACTGTTGATGCCGTTAGCTATGATGATGTGTCGGGTATTCGCAACCTGATTGCCGAGGGAATGATCACCGCTGACGACTTGAATGTTCTCTCTGTGGCAACAGTTCCTGCGCTGGTGGTGAGGTCTTCCCTTTCAATCTATGACCAGAATAACGATAACCAAACAATCATATTCGGCCCCGGAACCTTTGAAGCGAACATTGGCTACTATTTACCTACACATCAAGCAAGTGTGTTGGGTTCACTCCTATCAAATGATTCCACCGGAAAGCTCTCTTGGATGCCACAGACCAGCATTACCTCAGTTGGAGCTATCACATCTGGCACATGGAACGCAGGAGCTATCAATTCTTCTGGAAATATCAGCGCATTAGGTGCTGTAGATGGAAACACAGGATTCTTTCCTGCATCTGTGGAAAGTCATTCATTTGTGGTCACAGACCTCACCACACCAACAAATTTATCTACAACTATCCAAGGTCCAGCTAACTATGGCGGCAACTACACGTACACGCTGCCAACAACTATGGGGTCAGCAAAAAGTGTGCTAGCCATCTCTACAGTGACCAGCAATGTTGCCCAACTAGCTTGGAATCCACTGCCTCAAGCTGTGAGAGCGTGGGTGAGATTCAGTACATCCCCGATTCCTGGCGGCTACATGGTAAACATTGCCAGTGACAGCTCGTATAACGTAGCAGCAGTAAGTAGAATAAGTGCTGGTATCTATGATGTGAACTTTTCTACCCCATTTTCTTCTGGCACATCCTATTGCTGGAACGCAACTGGATATAGCGCCAGCAACAGCGGAGTAAACGTCGGCATCTTCAACATCTTGCAGCTAGATTCCAGTTGGAGTTTGGGAGTCAATCCACAAGCGGGAAGTTGCGTGTTTGGTCTCTACAATGATAGTGGACAGCTATCTGACCCATTACTTCCTAACACACCTCCAGCAGTAGCTCCAACAGTCTGCATTTCATTTTTTGGTACCTAGCACAAGGACATTCACACATGCCAGACATCACAGTCACCGATATACCTCCATTTAACGCTTACACCATTGTTCTTCCAATGCCACGTGGGGTCACGAACACCGTGCTTCCGTTTGCGTTTGCAGTACTAAATGGCGCTCAGGTTTCAGTATTTCTCACTCCTGCTGGAGCGGCGGCCAATGATACTGGACAAATACTTACATATGGTACCGATTACACTGTACAAATAAATCCGGCTCCAGCTATTGGTGGAACAGTTACATTAACTGTTGCGGCGCCATTGCAGGCTAGAATAACTATTGTTCGCAACACCTCAGCAGTAAGAGCCAGCGCATATAGTGATGGGACATTATTGTCAGCTTCTGTATTGAATAGCGACTTCAATACCACCGTGATGATTGAGCAAGAAGCAAATAGATATAACACCATGCTTTGTCCCCACTACAATCAGACTGAAATTACTGACAACAGTGACTACGTATTACCTAGATTAGTTCGCGGACAAGTGTGGGTGAAAGGATTGGTGCCAGGAACAACTACTGGCCAAGAAGCTATTATTGCTGAAAGTATAACTAATGTACTAGGTGGTGCTCCTGTTTCATTGATAAACCCTCCAACGATAGCAACCACCATCCCAAAATTTGCAGATACCGCTGGAAATCTTACCGGAACTTCAGTTGCTATAGACGCTGGCGACAACATCGTGGCTCCAGCTAGCATAAATGTTACTGGAGCAGTAAATGCATCTGCTGTTAATACTACGAATATTTGTCGTGCAGCAACATTTACTGGAACTAATTTAAATATCACCAACGCCAACATACAAACTAATCTTACTGCTGCAAACGGAAGTGCAACAAATTTAGCTAACACCATTGTTACCGGCACATTCACTGTAAACGGAGTAGCAAACATTCCAGGACTAGTGTTAGGTGATATAAATCTTCCTCAAAATAACATTACCGCTGCAACAATAACTGCACCAACAATTAAATCAACAAACATGCTCGAGGCATCATCAGCCAATATTACTGGTTCGTTAACAGTGACTGCTGGTGGCACAACAACCATTAGTAATCAGTTGATTGCAGAGAATTATTCTCCAGCTAATTTTAGACCAGTAGTTATTAATGCTACAGGATCTATTGATGCCCGAGGACATATTTATACTCCCGCTGCATTCATTACAGACACTGCATTGCAGATAAGAAATCCAGCAAACCTTTACACATCAATCACACGAACTGCTGGCGGTGCTATTCATACGCTTGCATTGCCAAACGCACTTGGTAACGCAGGACAATTGCTATCGCTCACCAATGTTGTCGGAAATGTGGGTACACTATCTTGGGTTGATGGTGGAGGTGGTGGAGGAGGAATTACTGCAACGCTTCCTGTGACTGCTGGAAATATACCAAGATTTACTGATGCAAATGGGAATGTTGGTAATTCGACGGCTAAATTAGATGCAGCTGGCAATATTACTGCTAATACTTTGAACTTAATATCTCCATATCCAGGTAGAAATGATTTTCATATTGGACCATACCTAGGCTCAGCATATACAATATATAATCTAAATCTTGGTGATAATATTAACATAGCTCTTGGTGGATCTGGGTCTTTGCGTTTGCAAAATTTTACAGCAGGAGCGGTTTCACCTCTATGCTTCTGCGATCAAAATAATGTTAACAGTGTTGGAATACAAGCACCATTAACAGTCCCGGTAACCTATAGTATTACATTACCAGCTGCTCCACCAACTGCAGTAAATCAACCGTTAATGGTAACTGGAGTTGATGGTCAAGGTCAGGTTGGGAATACTCTTGGGTGGGGGAATGTTCAACCTAAAAGAGCATTTATGGCTCTTGGATGGAATGCTACTGGAGACTTCAGCCCGATTGGTTCAGTAAATATGCAACAACCAACCTGGTTTTCAGGTACAGCAGATGTTGGCACAATACACAACGCTGTTGGAATAAAGTTTAGTTTTGTTGCTGGAATGCCTTTTCAGTATATAATAAAGATTATGTTTTATTCGGCTCCGCAAAATTTTACTTACCAGACATATGGTTTGGCTGGAAACGCTTGCATAATTATGTTTCGAATTACAGACCCTCCCCCAACTCTATCTCCAATACAAACTCTAGATCGATGGAATAAACTTAAAGGATTTATCATAGAATGCACAGGATAAATATTTTTGTACTATACTATCTATGAACGTGACACTTACACAGGGAGAACATATGCCGCTAATATCAGGCAAGGAAGCTGCCACCAAAAAAGGATTTTCTGAAAATGTTCGCATTGAAAAAAATGCTGGCAAACCAATCAAACAGGCAGTGGCAATTGCATACGCACAAAAACGAAAATCTAACCGAGGAGGCAGAGGTAAATAAATGATAACCGAACGCAAAAGTTTATTAATTCATGAAAAAGGTAATAGTGTCAATGAGGTTCATAATTATGTTATGCACCCAGGTGAACCTATTCAACATGGTATACGCAACAAAGAAATGAGTGCTAGCGAAATATTTGATCACACGTCAGCGCATAATCACAGTATACCGACAGCCACAAGAATGATTGCAGGTGATGCTCCAAATCCGTTTATGTATACTGGACTTCCCGAAAGACATATTTGACTTTTTGACGTATTTGAATTTTTGATATGTTTGACTTTTTGATATGTTTGATTTTTTTGGTTTTTTTTGAAAGACAGATATAATGTAAATATATTTAACACAATTAACACAAGGACGTGAAATTATGAAAGACAAAGCAGAAAAACGCAAAGAAGAACGCAAAAGAGAAGAACGGAAAGCAGAAAAACGCAAAAAATAATATGCGCTACGACAATGGACCCAATGAATGGCATGTGCAATTTGAGTTCTTCAAGTGGTTGGGGCCGACTTTCCCTGAATTGAGGGAAATAGCTTTTTCCATATCAAACGAGAAGGGTCAACGAACCGTGCAAGAGATGAGCAGATTAAAGATGACAGGGCTAACTGCTGGTGTCCCTGACGTTTGCATCTGTTACCCTACGAAGCTCTATCACGGTATGTTCATTGAGTTCAAGAGTGCTATCGGTAAACTATCTGATGTGCAAAAAGAAATGCTAGACAGACTAGAAAGTCGTGGCTACAAGTGTGTAGTGTGCTATTCCACAGGTGAAGCAATAAACGCTGTGCTAGACTACCTCAAGGGGAATTTGCCAATGAAAAAAATCTCACCAATGAAAGTGTTAGCGGCACCAGGAAGTACATCAAGAAGTACACCAAGAAGTACACCAAGAAGTACACCAAGAAAGCTCACCAAAAAACAGCTAAAGTGGTTGACAATCTCACAGCAAATGTGAGATACTGAACAATATCTACAACCTAAATGGAAAGGAAATAGCGCATGGACAGCGGTCAACTAAGAAGTATCTTCATCATCCCAGTTATTCGTACATTAGCGGTAACGGATGTATCATCTCGATTTCAGCAAATCGCCTCCAAAGAAGCAGAAGATTTACTCAATGGTACTTTCGCACAAGAAAGTGGTTGCGGAAGATATGTGCGTGAATTGGAAGGTGGTCCAGGTCGGGGATTTTGGCAAATGAATCCAAAAGATCATGACGAGATTTGGAAAATGTATTTACCTAATCATGCCAAGCTTGCCAATGCTGTGTTGAATTTAGCTACTTGCAGTAAACCGCCAAGTGCAGACTTGCTGATAGACAATATCAGATATGCTTGTGCAATGGCCAGAATACATTACTTGAGAATAGCTGACAAAATACCTGGCACCCTGGAAGGGCAAGCTGCATATTGGAAAAAATACTACAATAGCATAGAGGGAGCTGGTACTGTTGAGCAATATATTGCTAACTACAAAAAATTCAACGGGATTGTTGATGCTAGTGCTGTCAATTCTGGTGCGGTACAGATTTTTACAAAAAAAGACAAGAAGTAAAAAAATAAATAATATTCCATGGAGGAAAAAACAATGTTCGGATTTTCAGCAGTAACAATAGCAATCACAATAGCTGCGTTGCTTGCAGTCGTTGGGTCATACTTTGTTTATCACAAATGGAGAAACCCCGTGGAAAAAGAAATGGAAGAAATTATCAAACATGAGGTTGGCATAGATATTGACAACTACTTGCCCGATGATGGTAATACTGTAAGCGATAATACAGTGGAACCAAACGCATCCTCAACAGAAAATAAATAGCAAGGCAATATCATGTGGTACGGCACAGGCAATAATGATTCCAGTGATAGTGATAGCTATGTTTATAAAAATTCACTTAGAAATTATCTTCATGCAAATATAATTTCTACCGCAGAATATGCAGAATGGGTAGATATGAGAGAAAGATGTATTAACCCGCATCATCCCCACTATGAAGAATTTGGGAAGATTGGCGCAAAAGTTTGCAATGACTGGTATTTATCTTTCGCTAAATTTTTATATGATATGGGTGAAATGCCTACATCAAGTCCAAAAAAACTTAATTCTCCTACGCTCAATGCTAATAAAAAATATGCCTACGTTTTGGAGAGAATGGATGCCACTCAACCATACTGCAAGGAAAACTGCAGATGGACACTTCGATCTGATAATGTGCTACATTTTAAATTTCAAAAAACATCAAGCAAAATAATTCCACTTCCTTCGAGTTCTTCATCCTCATTGCCAACAAACGAACAAAAAACCAATAAGTGTAAATTTGATTTGCTAGAAACAGTTGTAAATACACCGACAAATTCCCCAAAAACTGAGTTAGAAAGCAACAAAAAAGCAAACTCACCAAAAAGTACATGTAAAATGTCATAGAATAAATATTCAAATAACCGCATGGATGCAAACAACCGAATAAAAATTTATCAACAAACAAATAAACAGCAGATAATTCAGCAGAAAGTAATTCATTACCCAACATTTATTCCTAGACACTACCAGGAAGAATTGCTGGATGCATTTTTTCTGCTAAAAATGAAGCGCTTCTACTATTTGTGCCATAGACGTGCTGGCAAAGACATGACTTGTTGGAACCTTATGTGGGGGGCAGCATTGCAGCGAGTGGGTACGTATTTATATCTACTTCCACAGCACAATCAGTCTCGAAAAGTAATCTGGAAAGGAATGATCGGAGATGGTCGCAGTTTTGTGTCCATGATACCCAAACAGTTAATTAACAAAATAAATAACACCAACATGTCAGTTGAATTGATCAACGGTTCGGTTATTCAGCTTGGCGGTGGAAAAAACTTTGATACGTTGATGGGAACAAATCCAGTCGGCATTGTATTGTCAGAATTTGCATTACATTCCCCGTTGGTGCTTCCATACTTATCTCCGATACTTGTAGAAAACGGCGGTTGGTTAATCTGCCAAACAACTCCTCGCGGCAAAAATCATGCATACAAAACATTTCTAGCAGCAAATAATGATGAAGATTGGTTTGTGCGTAGATGGTCTATTGCCGAAACAAAAAAACATGACGGCACGCCTGTTATTTCTGATAAACAAATTGATGCCGAAAGGCGTAGCGGAGTATCTGAAGAATTAATTCGACAAGAATGGATGCTGGATTGGAATATTGGCAATGTGGGCGCATATTTCACACAAGAACTTGATGATGCGGAGTATGATGGGCGCATCTGCAATTGGACGATCAATCCAAACTTGCCTGTCTATACTTTCTGGGATTTAGGAATATCTGATGCGACAGCTATTTGGTTCATGCAGCCAGATGGCTATGATTTGAAAATGATTTACTACTACGAAGATACTGGAAAAGGGTTTCATCATTACGCATGTGTGTTGGATGATTTGAAAGCCAGATTTGGGTTTAAATATAAATATCACTATGCGCCACACGATGCGAAAAATAGACAATGGGGATACACCCCAAGAAGTACGCTAGCATTGGCCGCCGAGTGTGGAATTACATTTTTGTTAGTACCAAATACCTCTATAGAGACCAGAATACAGGCTGCCAAAGCAATATTTCCACAAGTTTGGATCCATCAGGCAAACTGTGCATTGGGGCTTGAAGCACTGAGAAGCTACATGCGGGAGTATGATGAAGAAAATAGATGCTTCAAGGATAAACCTTTTCACAATTGGGCCTCTCATTGTTTTACTGGCGATACGAAAATAATTACACGAAAAGGAATATGTCAACTAAATAATTTACCAAGGATAGGAGAGGTGCTAACGATATGTGGATGGAAGCAATACCGGAATGCGAGAATAACACAGAAAAATGCCCAACTTGTGGAGGTTGTGTTCAAAGACGGAACTACGGTGAGATGTACGCCGGAGCATTTGTTCATGACGGAGAAAGGGTGGAAATACGCAAAACACCTAACGAAGAATTCATTGATCCGGTCTTCCTTGACCCAATCGTGCAATACTTCAATGGAAGCATCTACCGAATATGGCCAAAAGAAGTTTACTTCAAGAAGGGCGGGGCAATACTGCATAGAGAAGTTTGGAAAAGCGCGTTTGGTGAAATTCCTGAAAAATGCCATATTCACCATAAGGATGGCAACGTGCAAAATAATTTGTTGTCAAACCTTGAGTGTTTACCTGCAACTGAACACTTATCCCAGTCTTGGCGCATTAGACATGAGGAAACACCTTTTTCCTTCTCAGCAACAGCTAGAGAAAAAGCCACCCTGTGGCACAAATCAGAGGCAGGTAGATTGTGGCACAAACGATCAGCAGAAAGAACTAAAAATTGGACCAAATGGAAAAAAGAAGATAGGCCATGTGAATTTTGCAAAAAAACATTTGATTGCATTGTTCGGAAAAGCGGACACATGCAAAAGTTTTGTTCCAACGAATGCAGAGCATCTGCATATAGAGAGCGTAAGAAAGCTGGATTACAGAAATGATGTATGGTGTTTGAGCGTGCCAGAAGTTGAGCATTTTTCTTTGTCGAATGGAGCTATAGTACACAATTGCTCTGACTCATACTGCTATTTTGCGGTTACATGGAAAGAATCATTTCAGCGACCTGATCTGAATATGCCAACTACGTATCAAATGGATTTTTGATGAAAACAGGGGGTTGTTTTGTACGCTTGAATGTTTACTACGCTTCAATGGCTACGCTTCAGTTTCCATGTAATACATACCTTCATGATTAGCAGTATTGGCATTTTGCACTTCTTGTGCGCCGGAATATTGTCTACAATGAGAGCACATCCATAGCATTACTTCCCAGCGATTATTTTGTGTGGAAGCATTAGCGGCAACAAACGTATGAATGCCATCAGGATGTAAATGACACCTTGAGTTGTCTAGCCATTTTTTAGTCAAAAGTTTTTCATTCAAAGATTTTTCAGTCAAGGATTCTTTGGTCATTTCTCGCATCCTTTTTCAATGTCATCATGAAATACATGCATAAAATGCGGTTCATCGGATAGTTCCCGTTTGATTTCTTGAATATGATGTTTCACTTGATGCAATTCGGTAATTATTTCCCAGCAATTGCCTTTGGTTTCTAGTTTTTCCGCGCAACCATCAAGTTTTGCTGGCAAAATTTTCATGAGATTTGCTATTTTGAATAAGCGTCTGTTGATGCATTTTTCGGATTCACTTTGCTCGCACTCATTCGACTTGTACTCGTCCGACTGGTTCTTGTATGTCTGAAATTCTTTTTTGCAATCGCAATTATTTTGTTCATGTTCCATTTCACAGCTCCATTGTTTAATTGTCAAGTAGAAATTCACCAAAAGAAGCGGCCACAAAGGAGTAAACAAAATGGCCGCTAAAGGAGATATGGACTATCTGAGGTCAGTATAGCACAGTTATTTAGAAAGACAGAATTACTAACAAACAAACCTAGAAAGAGACAGAACTAAAAAGGTAGAACTTCTTGCTCAATAGGTAGAGCGCTTTCATCAAAATCTATTAACCACTTGCTAATTATCACTTTGCGTTTAGTTGTGCCATCCTTTCCTAAATATTCTTGTGAATTAATCTCAGCATATCCAGTTCCACCAACCAGCATTTTGACAGCACACTTGTTTAAATTCGGAATGTTGAGGCGAAGAGCTTCAGTAACTGCATACGCCTTCTCCTTGTTGTTTGCGTACAGTTTTTCATAGATAGTTTTGGTATTTAAGCTATTGTTTACATCTGTTCCCTTCATTTTTAAATTGATATATGGAACACCTTCTTTAGTTATTAGTGGGGAACCATTAAAATTATCTTTCGTTTCTATCGCTAGCACCTCCATTTTGCAAACAGTTGGCTTGTCTGGCATCCAATTATCGGTGCGCTGACTGCGAGACACAAAAGAAAAATATTCTTCTTTACCACAAGAAACGCTGTCAATTTCTCCGTCAAATGCGTTTTTCAAATTGTTTATTAAACCATCGGCTAATGCTTTGTTGATATCGTCCATAATTTCTTTCCTTGTTTGTTGATTGTTTCATTATTTTTAGATAATTAGTTTAACAGTTAACATTTTCTTGTGCGGTATTAACTACCACAATCTTGTTTGCTTCAATTTCTTCAGAGACAAGTGCACCCTGCTGATTTTGTTGTTTTTTTGCTAATAATATTTTTTCTGCTTGCGCAAATTTAGTGGTAGGCAATTCATTAACAGTTCCAACAGCATAGTATTCACGAAAACTCTTAAAAGTATCCTCAGGGTCATGCGTTTCGTTCATTAATTTGATTAAATAAGATGCCTGATTGTTGCTGATTAATTCAATGGACACTCCAGTTGACCATTCTGTTTTTCCATTATCTATTTTCACGTAGTCTATCGCTTCTTCTCTTGTGATAAATCCGCACAAAATATCCGCACATCCATCTCTTAACGCAAATCCACGCGCCCTGGCTGGAAGCATGCGTTGAGGATATTCCGTCCATGGACCAGGCTTACCCCACAATTTTGCACGCTTGGCATCATCCTCAGAAAAACTTCTTTTTACTTCATTTTCCCCAACACGTTTCACACGACAAATATATTTATTTTTGCCTTTGACTTTTGTTTCTTTGATGTATTCAACTGTTGGATGACTTTTGCATAACGCTAATGCTAAGTCCCCCCACATGGTTGGTTTGCCATTGATCACAGCTGTGTTTTGAAGTGCCTGCATTGGTTTCAAACCAAGTTCTTGACCGTGCTGCAAAGCAACTACAATATCTCCAGGTTTATTTTGAAATGCACGCGGACAAAATGAAGATTTGGCGATTAAGTCAGCACAAATCATAGCTTCTTTCAAGGATGTGACATACATGAAGCCAACATTGTGGGAGCGTGGGGGTTCGACTACTCCGATTGAGCTGCTATCCACCCCTGATACGGTGCATGTAGTGCTAGGTAGACTAAATTTTCCGTCATGTGAGGTGCTTGTGTTATCTATATTGCTTCCATGCATAGTATTCTCCGTTGATTTCATTCCATTGATTTCATCAAGTTTACCTGATATATATTTTTTGTCCAGAAATAGTTTGGTGGAAATGGCAGAAATAATGGTATTTAGATCGATAGCTAGAGGTGGGATTTGTTCTTCAGAACAAGTCCTACATGAATTGATAAAACTGTGTGATATATTGATCGGCACTGCTGTGGTGGAAACGAAGCGCGGCTGGAGATTACCCCAACCGCTAACACAACTTCACACAACAAAAAAGGAAATAGACATGTAGACAATCATTAAACAAAACCAACAAACTTAATCAACCCCTTGACCATCACTTGCGTGATTGTCTACACAAAAGGAATGAACGAATTATGCCTCACAAAAGAAACGATGTCAACCACCCAGCAATAAGCATTAGCACGGTAACTGGCAGTGCTAACACACTTGTTTACCCTTCATTGCAAAGCGATAGCCAAAACATAATCAAACGATACCCCGGGAGAGGATATGCTGTGATCCCTAATTCCACCTTGGAAGATTTGCGGATCAAAGATTCCCTGGGTTTGCTAGTTTACCTTGTCGGTAAGCCAGATGACTGGACAGTGAGGCATGCTGATTTGACAAGAAGGTTCGAGTGGAAGAAACACAAAATATACAGATTACTGAAAGAACTTGAGCTAGCCGGTTATCTAAGAAGAACATTCATGAGGGATGAAGGTGGTCATGTGATTGGTATAGTGAGCCAAATTGCCAACGAATCTATATTTGACTATGAACCGCTACCAAATAAATTCAACAACGAAAAAACTCAATCCACAGATGAATTTTCACCACTCGCTGAAAATCAGGAAGCGGGTTTACCGCACGCTGATTTCCTGCATGCAGGTAAACTGGATGCAGGAAATCAACACGCATACAAAATAAAGAGTACTTCTACAAAAGAAATATTTTCTACAAACAAAACAGATCCAACTAGAGAGATCACCTCCAAGTCCAAGTTGGAAGGATGTCTTGAAAAAGAAAAGGCAGAAGCAGCAGAAGAAGGGGCAGCAAAAGTAGGTGCCAGCACTACCACAGAAACTTCCTCACCGCCAAACCTAACCAGAACGCAACTAAGGCAAGATAATCCAAAACCACCATC